>Ga0213833_1000197_pt1 | contig 90023 bp, 38 predicted proteins | sample SWATP21_FD_160575 | JGI IMG/M metagenome (GOLD analysis project Ga0213833, IMG submission 160575) | Coastal seawater microbial communities from Marineland, Florida, United States - SWA TP2 #1 | ecosystem: Environmental > Aquatic > Marine > Coastal | place: USA: Florida | collected 2016-08-14
CACACACACACACACACACACACACACACATACACACACACACATACACACACACACACATACACAGTGCCACAAACGCAGCTCCTTCTCAGAGCTCCACGTATGGCACCTCCATGACCCCTGTGCACGGAAAAGAGCCTGTGGCTCTCGACCTTCTTCCATTGGCTTGCTTTGTGTGTGGCGTCGCACTTGGGGCAACGTGGATCAGCATGACGTGTGCCATCCTCCCATTCGCGAAATGGTCAGTTGGTTTACATTGGTGTGGCTTCTGGTTGCGGTGTTGATGACATGAGTGAGCGACTGTGCAGGTGGGGACCTCAGGTGTCAAACGAAATGCAGTTCATGTACAACAGTGCGTGCGCGTGAGTGTGCGATGGCTGTGCGGTGGTGAGTGCATGGGCGTTTTACACCTGCATCTTGATGCGCGCAATCTGCAGTCCCAATCCTTCCTCTGGTGCTGATACAACGGGCGTTGGACAAGCCGATGACCAAGGCTCTCGGTGCACGGGTGTGGTATGGGGCGTGCGTGGCAATAGCATGCATTGGTACGGATGCGGTGAAGTTGGCCGTCGGTGCTTGTTTGTGGTTTTCACCGCTGCAACCCACGATGCTCTGAACTGAAACCGCAGGAAACGCTGCACTGATGCTCTTATGGGAGGAGCATGAGTTTGGAAAAGATCAAAACCACAGTTGGTTCCTTGTCGTCTGCGCCATGATCGGCGCGTTCAGTGCGATTGGATACGGAGGCTTCATGTTGTTGGTGCCGTGGTTGTCGAACACCTGCAACGTGGCTTTTCGATCAGGGTTTGCGTTTTCTGGTGCGATCATGGGCACGTCCTGGAGTCAAATCGCGTGTCCCTCCGTTCATGCTGTTGTGCTTGCTTGGGTGGCAGGCGTGGTGAACTTGATTTTTTCTCAAGCGACCGGTTTCAGCACTGCGCGGGCACACCCCGAGTCCGGACAACAGTACTGGAACACCGTCGGGTCAATTGTCTTGGTCGGTCTTGTGTGTGGAGTGTATGTTTTGTTGCAGTACGTACCGCGTGCGATGGGAGGGAGCGTGTGACCGACTTGTGACCACCCGGAGCTCACTTTTTTGCGTTGCCCAGTCCGGCAGTCGTTGCTTCCCTGCGACTGCGCACGCAACAAGTGCGAGGTGTGGTGTCACGTCAGCGACTGAAACCGCGCAGCCGTGTCCAAATGTTGCGGGACGTTTGGAAGTGTGTTCTGGCGTTGATGCTGTCGTTTGGTGCCGGTATGCTGGTGTTTGTTCATTTCACATACCTGCCAACTAGTGTACGTACCGTCGCGGACTGACCTGTGAGAACGTCGTCATGCACTCGCGGTCCTCATGATACCATGCTTGTGAGCAGAGTGGGCTAGCCTCGAAGCTGGCGCTTGGACTTGTCTACGTCAACATGTTTTGTGACGTCGCGGGCCAACAAGTCGTGGATTGGGTAGACAAGGGCTTGTTTCCTGCCATTGTTGCTTCCCAAACCGGTCTGCTTGGCATGGCGCTGCTTCGTGTCGTGTTCCTTGTGTTGTACGTGCTGGACCAATGGTGCTCAGCACTGCTGGTCCATTACTGGGTGTTGTTGTGTGGTTGTCGTTGTGGTTGTTGTTGCTGTGGTTGTTGCTGTTGTTGTTGTTGTTGCTTGGCCGTTGTTCTTAGCCATGGACATGGAAGTTAATTCATCCTTGCTGTGGGGTTGTTTTTTGTGCTACAGTTACTTCATGTACATCAAGACACCTTCAGACCTGGGCGGGGTCGATGATGTGAAAGCTTGTGTGGCAGTTGCTTTGTTCGTGCTCACCTCAGGCTATGTGACGTGTGCTGCCTACTCCACCGCAGCACGAAGTGTGCGTGTTGCTGATCGCAAGGTAGCTGTGAGTTTGTGCAGCTCTGCAGTTTTCATGGGGCTGTATCCAGCGTTTTTGGCGTCATACCTCATGTACAAAGCAGAGACCTTTGGTTGAGCTCCCGCCGCGTTGTGCAAAATCGTAAAAAACAATGCAAAACAATCCAACATTCTTTTTGTGCCGCGGCTTCTCGCTGGTAGACCAGCTGTGGTGTTTGTTCCCTTCATGTTGCGGCGGGCCAGCTCTTGGGCGGTCCAGAGCTTCCTTGTTCCAGGAAATCATTGCGCAAGGGTAGGGGTATCCCTGCGCCCAAAGTGTGCACGTTTGTGTGTCCCTTTTAGTTCTGGCCTTTCTTCTTCTTCAGGTGCGTCACATGCTGCGTAGCGAGCGCTGCTCTGCATCACATTGGTGCTTTGGAAACGTTGTATTCTGCTGCACTGTCCGCAGGAATGGAGTTCGATCGTTTGTCAAGAAGCCAACTGATAGCCGTGCTGCAGCAAGTCCAGTCCCAGTCCCCGGGTACGTGTGGAGTCTTCAGACTTGGCTTGCCTGCTTGACGCAACAGTGAGAGAGAACGTGCTAACCGCTGCATATGTGTGTGGCTTGTGGTGTGGGGGACAGATGTGTTGTCATCAGTGGTAAGCTCGTTGAGTGTGACTGCCAATGGTTCACCACAGCCTGCAAGCCGCAAGAAACCCAGGCTCGGCGAAGCACCGCCGGCAATGTCTGGCTCTGTTGGCAAAACAGACAACCCCACTGCCGAGTTCGCTGCTGGTGTCACAAGCACGCCCTCGGGTGCCGGCGCCGGTGCCGGTGCAGGTGCTGGTGCGGGTGCGGGTGCAGGAGCGGGTGCGGGTGATGGTGCCCCAACCGCCGGCCAACGCGCGAAGGACAGCAAGAATGGCACGAAAAAGAAGAAGACCAAGAAGAAGTCTCGGCCGTTTGATATGAGCCGTTTCCGTCAGCGCCACATCGCACTCCACGTTATGTACCTGGGGCACGCATACCGTGGGCTTGCCATCCAGCAAAGCACACCCCACACAATCGAGGTACGTGTGTGCTTACTGCTCTTGCGTCGCCCCCGCCATGACGGACTGACTGGTCGTGTTCATGTCCCCACCAGCGCCACCTTTTTGACGCCCTCACGAAAACACGGTTGATTGTCGACCGCGGCTCCTGCAAGTTCACTCGATGTGGGCGAACCGACGCAGGTGTGAGTGCGTTTGAGCAAATCCTTGCTCTGAACGTGCGATCAGCCGCCAAGGCCGATGATGCACAGGCACGTTGCAACTTTGCTCTTCTTTCTCGCCGTGGCGTGGCTGCATCTCATCATCATTGATGGCTCCCCATCCCTTTAGGTTCCTCCATACAATGAGGAGCTTGACTACGCCGGCATCTTGAACTGTGTCCTTCCCTCAGATATCCGCGTTATTGGCTGGACCCCGGTTGCAGAAGAGTTTCATGCACGGTTCGTCGAATGCGTATTGTGCAGAAGTTCGAGGGTAACCAACTGCTGCTGTGCCCCGCTGACACTTGCAGATTCAGCACGCAGAGGCGTGTGTATCGGTACTTCTTTATCCGCCGAGACATCGACGTGGAGGTATGGCGTTGTCGTCAATTTGGCGTGGCACCGTCTGTTTGACTCGGGGATGTGTATCCATGCTGCAGAAAATGGCGGAAGGGGCACGTAACTTGCAAGGCACGCACGACTTCCGAAATTTTTGCAAGATGGATGTTGTCAACGTCAGCAACTTTGTTCGGTGCGTCGTGGAGATTTAAGGATAGCAGCCCTGGTTGGTTGATGGCGACATGCTGGCATCCGTGTGCAGAACCGTTGATCACATCAAGCTGTTTCCCATGGATCCAGACCAGGCTGAGTCACGGAGCTCAGTCTGGTTCGCGGAAATCCAAGGCAACGCCTTCTTGTGGCACCAGGTATGCCGACGGTGTTGTGTGCTTGTGTCAGCGCTTGTGTCCCACAAGTTGATGCAGAGCGTCGCTCGTGGATCTTGAAGAATGCTCACAGTATCGACAGGTCCGCTGCATGATGGGAGTGTTGTTCCTCGTGGGGCGGGGCCTTGAGGATCCATCAGTACGTAAGGCTGGTGCCAACCCTTCGTGTTGCTGTGCCCATGTAACGTTGCTGACAACGCGATGTGCAGGTGATTCCACAACTTCTGGACGTTGAAAGCGTGCCAGCGAAACCGCAGTATCACATGGCACCGGAGCATCCGTTGATTCTCTTTGGAGCAAGGTACCGCGATGATGAAGCTCCCATGAAGCATTCCTCCAGTGAGTGGCTCGTCCTTGTGTTTTGTCGGATATGATGCGGAAACTAACCATTACCGATGCACCACAGAGGGCATGCTCCGAGCCTACACGCAGCTACAAGAACAGCTGTCTTCGCTGGACATCAAGGCTGCCATGATCCGCATGTGTTTGCGTGAGATGGACAAGAAAGTTATCTCAGACCCAATGGAGCTCCCACAAGTCAGTGCCAGGGTACGCACTCGGTCTTCCGATCCTGTGATCGACGCGTCCATGCTGGAATCGTATCAACGCGCGGTGGGGGAGACTTCAGGCCCTCCCACCTGGGAGATGCTTTCATCGGAACTCGCGCTGGATGTTAACACCGAGTACCCTGTCCTGGGGCAGTACAAGCCACTTATGAAACGCAAACGTGGCGGTACGCATCATTCATCGCACGCTGTGGCCGTCGTCCAAATCTGGGGACGGCGCTTGCGAGTCAGAACACTCACTTCGTCTGCTGTTTCTGGCTTGGCTTACGTGTGGTGTGCAGAAACACTGGAAGAAAAGCTGGCGACGCTGTCCGCCGCCAAAGCTGCGCGACGCTTGAAGCATCACCCAGAAACTGCAGACGGGAGCGCCATTGGTTCAGGCGCTCCCCACCCATCGGCGCATTACGCTCGCCGCGAGGCATAGCAAGCCCGCATAATGCGCGGTGACGTCCCTTGGGTTCGTGTGGTAGACTCGTAGTGTGTCTGTTGGATCGACAATGCAGTTCCATCTTTGTTCTTGTGCCCGTGCAGCCCTCACACTGCAGTAGTGTCGAAAGACACGTCAAGTTCCGTCACATGCCCGCTCCGCGGAACGGTTTTCAGCTCTGCGCTCAGCTTGCACATCATCTTGCCGCGCCCTTTCCCTCCCGCAGCTTTCAAGCCTCCGCACGCGCCGTACACCGTGTCTGTGTCAACGTAGTGTGACTTTACTCTCCCCTTGAGAGCGCACTGTTCTGCGAAGCGTCCTCGTTGATGATCTGAGGGGGCGAACCTCCTGTGTGTTTGTGGTTCGAGCATGTAAGGCGAGATCCGGCCCAGTCGTTTTTCTCGCCGCCGACTCGACAGATTTCGCCTTTGCATTGGGCAGTGGCCACGATGGGAAACAGGGCAGGTAAAGCCAAAAAGGGAGCGTCTAAGTACGCTGACCCGCCCAGCGCGAACAAATACGCGCAAGAAGACCCCTACGCCGACGACGGCGACACCGAGGCCGTGCCGGGCGGAAACGAAACCAAGCGTGAGTACGGCAACCTCGAAGACTTCGAGCGAGACTATAGCCGCGGAGTAGGAACAAAGGCCCGGAAGCGTAAGGAGCCAGAGAAGAAATTGGACCCGCAGCTGCAGAGCTTCGCGGAGAGCCTGAAGAAGAAGCAGAACGCCTCCCACGCATCTGCGGCTGGGCGCAGGACTCCTGGCAAGCATAACCACATCATGATGGGGGGCGTACAACAGCTTCCTGGCACACTGCGCAGCAGGACTGTGAGTAGGGATGAAGAAGACGAGCCCGGGGTTGAAGATGCAGTCAGCACAACGGAGACGCTGACCGGTGTCGCAGCCGCGCTCCAGCAACCTGCGGCTGGGGGGTACGGCTTCGGAAGTGTGGCTCACCGCCGCCCAAGATAATCCTCTCCTCCATACGCATCGAGCTACCACGCGTTTGTGCTTGTTCTGACTTCCGTTGATGCCTCCGTGCTTGCTTTTTCCTTGTTGTCAGTCACGCCTTTTGTTTGTTTTGTGACTGCTGCGTACGAACTGTCGATGTTGTGGTTGGGCACTTGCTTGCACAACTGTGTTGCTTATTTCGGCGTACAATTAACCACATCACGATTCTGTGATTTCCTCTACTGTGACATCACGGCTGGTGGCCCAGCTGAGGTACGTGTTCCAGATCAGCGCGACAAAATTCGCGAACAGCACTTGGAGCTGCACGGGCACAAACTTGAAGTTCACAAAATTGGCAGCAGGCCACAGTTTCCAGTTCACAATCATTGCATCCCACACGTTCTGCTTCAAGTTCGGGATGATGGCTTCAGGCTTGCCCTGTGCACATCACGACAGCGAAGTGAGATTCCACGCTACCGCGTACAAAACGGCACGCTCTTCGCACCTGCAGCAGGCTCATGCACGTGAAGAAGGCTGCAATGAAAATCGGGGCCCACACAGTTTGATCGAGAGCAAGACGTCCCAACACTGCTCCAGTGCTCGTGCCGGGAATCCAGCGCGCCAGCGCAGAGTACCTGAGGCAATCAAACCATCAAACACAGCACAGGTTACCAGCTGTCGCTTGAGGTTTGCTACACGGCACAGCACACACGTACCAGTAGTGCAAGCCGGGCCCAACAAGAGCCACGCCAAGCACCGTCATATTGAAACAACGACGGAAGCTAAAAGGTCCATCCTCGACAAGGAACTGGCAAGCAACATCGCCGAGCATTGCAATGACGCCCGACGTCACACTCTTGGTCAGAATCGGGCGCTCGGTCAACCACCGCATGTACATGTCCCTCAGGGACTCTTTTTCCTGACCACTGGACGAAAATTTGCGCACAGCGGTCTTGTGAACTGGAAGTGCATGGCGGGTGGTGCGCTGCATAGCGACAGAGCGGAAGGCGGTGGACCGGGACAACGCCGAAGGTGCGCGACACAGGGTCGAGGCACGAGCCACACACGTCGATGACACCCAACGCCCGGACTGTGGAACACCAACGGAGCGAAGGAGTGGTACAGCTGTGCGTGACTGAAAGCGCACCAAGGAGAACATGTTCACACAGACTGAGAAGAAGAGGCAAACACTGGGATACCGGGGCAGGTTGAGTGTCCGTGAACGAAGACGTCAAGAGCAACGGCGCTGCGGTGTCACAAAAATTCGTGTGCAATGACATGTATGTGTATTCGTATTGTGCTGCTGGCCAGCTTCTTGGCGCCTGTGCACTTTGCCTTGGCCAGAGCGCTGGACGCACAGTGGTGCATCGGGGCTGAGGACCATGGGTCGCAATCGGTGAGTGCAGTGCAACGATTAGGGGGCTGGGTTCACGAGTGGTGGTGTGGTAGTGCGCACGGTGCTTCTGTGGTTGGTCAGCTGTGCCAGTGTGCGAGTGCTGACAGTGACGACGCGGCCACAAGCAGGCACAAGCAAAAGAGCGACACAGCAGGTCAGTTCCAGGCTCGTAAACGTGCACTCCTCGCCAAGCTTGCTCAAGCCATTGACCGGTCGCCAAAAGGGAGCCTGGATGCTCCTATCTGTGACCTCATCCACTTCATCAATGGAACACCCGCCTACGTGCGTCGCCATGCTGGAAACTGCCACACAACACGAGGCAGCTCAGACAACTGCCCTTGGCTACATATGGTGTTCGTTTGTGTGGGGTTGCCACTTGCTCGCAGGTAACCACGAGTTCGTGTTCTGGGCGAGTGTCGCTTTTTGTGGGTCCCGATGCTTCCCTCAACACCCCGTCGAAGGGCTTTGGTCGCTGGGCACTCGTGTGCCACCGACAAGTGTCATCAGAGGAAATCGTGACCGCTGTCCATGCCGCCGCCTCGACAGGTGACTTGGTATGTATGCGTGGTCTAGTGGGCTTCAGTGTGAGCGGATGAACCTGGTTCGAATGCTGACGCTGTGTGCATCCGTGCCTGACACCTTGTAGGTGACGCTAAAGCACGAGCCGTTCATCATGCATGTGCTGTGCCGTGACGTGGATACTGGCCAGGCACTGCTTCGTGCAGCAGTGAGTTCAGGGTTCCGAGAGTCAGGCATGAGTGTCGGTATGTGTGCCCGTGCCGCCAGTATGTTGTACCACAGCGGAACGATCAGCTGAGATGTCCGCGTACTGCTTGTGCCTGTGTGTGAGCATGCAGGGAAATCAAAAGTCATGGTCGCCGTGCGCACCACATCGAACATGTTAGAGGTCCCGCTTTGCTCGCAGGGCAAGTGCCTCGTACCAGATGCTTACATCTCGTTCGTCGTTTCCCAAGCCAATACCAAGTTCGTCGCCAACAAGACCCGCACGGACCAGTTTTCTGCACGCTTCAGGGAACTTGTCACATCCACCCAGGGCACTTCCGTTCCTCCCCAGGCGCCCCTGGTTTCCGCTACCCCTGCACCGTCGCCACCAGTGGCAGACGTTGGCGACGGCGCGAGTGCTACCGGAACACGCAGCACCCAAGCGGCGCCTGAACCGTGCCCATGCCACTGGGAAGTACTGGAGGTTAAGGGTGTGCCTTCACCACTACTCGCACGTTGGGGACACAGTTGCGATGTTGTGGACGATCAGGTTGTGGTGTTTGGCGGCTTTGGTGGTGTGGGTACCCAACAACGACTGAATGATGTTCTCGCGTTTGAGCCAGGTGCGACACACGGTACCCGTTTCTGTTGCCGTGCAGGGTTGTGCGGGCCAACGTGGCGTGTGCTCACGTCCCTTTGTATCTCGGTGTGTCGTCCCGCCGCAGCCACTGCCACATGGACACAAGTGCGCGCCACCGCTGATCCTGAACACGGCATCCCATCAGCTCGTGTCCGCCACGCGTCGTTCACTGTCACATGTTCCTCGCCTTCCTCGTCGTCCACTCGGCGCGGTCAGGGTGTTGTGGTGTGGGGTGGTCGTGCATCACCGCAGCGACCGTTTCAGGACGGCTGGCTCTTGTCTGGTGTTGTGCGCGCTGATAGTGCACCGCGCGCTGATGGTGCTTCCTCGACCCCAAAATACGCAGCGCCACAATGGCGGCGCTGTGAGGTGCCCAGTGAAGCCTCCCCATGTGCACGCTGGGGCCACGCTATGTGTGCCACGGACACCAACACAGCGCTGTTGTTCGGCGGACGGTCCACATCGGGTGTGCTGGGTGACCTCTACAGCGTGCGCGCGAGAACAGAAGGCGTGCCGCAACTGTGGTGGACACAGCCCGAGACCCATGGTACCCCACCGTGTGCTCGATATGCCCACACCCTGACGTATCTGAAGCATGCTCGTTCGGTGGCTGTGTTTGGCGGGTACGTGAGTTGATGTCCCGATGCAGACGTGTTGTTGGTTCCAGTCACCTCTGGCGCGTGTGTTTGTAGGTATCGGCAAGCCACAATGCCTGCGGACGCAGAGGCTTCCGAAGTGAGCACAACTGCATCCCCCCAAGGACTGACTTCCTGGCTGCTGCAAGACTTGGCCCTACTGAGCCTTGGTACGCTTGTGACCGCCGAGTTATCTGTGCCAGTGGCATGTTCACGTCCGAGTTCGCGCGTTCGCTCATGTGGCTTCCTTTTCCCTCACATCCTTGCAGACCACTGGACATGGTCCCATCCCCAGCTCCACGGTGTTCCACCCAGCCCTCGTGCCTCTCATTCCATTGTTCAATGTCACCTCGGTGGCCATGCTTGCCTGGTTGTCATTGGTGGCATGTGTGCAGACGTTTCGCGCAACGATTGCGCAATTCTTGATCTTGGTATGTTGTGTGTATGTTGTTTGGGCCGTGCGAGTGTATGCTACACCATGCACCGCAATTGTCTCACCCGTGGTGGTGGAAACACACAGACACCAATGTGTGGCGCCACCCTACCACGTCGTCCCGATACGGCGCCCCCGCTTCCGAGTCCCTTCTTTTCGTGAAGCATACCACGTGCCGCGTGGAACTTCCCGTGCCAGATGCATCGTTGGACAAGGAGGACAGAGGTGCTCGACGACGTGATGTCCTGCTGTGTGTCGGCGGTGGCGGGCCATGTTTTTCGTTTGGCCCGTTCTACTCCCCCGTGTGTTGCCTCGACGCGTCTTTCTTGGACGCCCCTGCTCCCTCCCCGCGTCATGCGCCAACGTTGCCCGTCAGAAAGGGTGAAACGGGCGAAACGAGCGCCACCGAACGCGCGCGTTCGGACACAGGAGACGCAGCTGCAGGAGCGGGTGCAGGAGCGGGTGCAGGAGCGGGTGCCGGTGTGGGTGCATGTGCGGCTGCAGGTGCGGGCGTTGCTAATGCCGGTACGGATGATGAAACTCGGCGGGTGACTGCACCCGTGGCTCCACCAACAGCTGGCAACGCGTTGGTGGTTCCTCGACCAATGATTCGCCGTGTCAAAGTGTTTTTGGAGTCCCGCGGTTTGCTCAACAAGGCCATGAAAATCGGCGTGTTTGAGCAAGACCGGACATTGTCCTGTGTACCGCTGACAGATGATGGTGTGGCCGCGTTGGCTTCTCACGACGGAGATGTGGCACATGAAGTTGTAAAGCTGTTGGGACACGAAGAACCTGTGGCGCCCGGATCATCGCTGCGCCTTTGTCACTTTCAAGGCCGCCCGTCGAAGCCAAAGTCCAAGAAAGTCAGTGTGCATGAAGCGGTCGTGGCTCTTGGTGAAGCAAATGGAGTGCCAGCCTCGTGCCTTGCGCGTGTGCCAAAGAAGTTTGAACGCGTACGTTGTCTCGTGACCATGCGAGGCTCACTTGTGGCCCACTGTGTGGGCGCTCCCATGTTGGGTCGCCCTTGTCCTTCGTTCATACTCTTGTCGTGCGCGGTGTGCCGTGCAGTTGGCAGACATGGTTCTTGTTCCCAAGGATTCCTTCCTGGATGAAGCCTGGCAGCCCGTCTTGCCGCGTGTTTGGGACCTCATTGCATCTGCGTTCGGCTGCTCGCGGGTTGCACGCAGCGCAGAAATCGATTCCGGAGGCACGCGAGCGAGTCGCCTTGAGCTTGTGCTAGACGCGGAGAGTCGTGGTGGTGTTGTACTGGTCGTCCAAAACGGCGTCAAGTACGAGTTCGACGCCACCAAGTGCATGTTTTCGTCAGGCAACATCACAGAGAAGCAACGCGTCGCCAAGTTCCCTGCGCAAGGCGAGGTGGTCGTCGACTTGTTTTGTGGCATCGGGTACTTTACCTTGCCGCTCCTTGTCCATGCCGGCGTGACACATGTCCACGCGTGCGACTGGAATCCCCACGCAGTCGCTGCCATCCGCCACAACTTGAAACTGAACGGTGTTGAAGGGCGGTGCACTGTGCATGAAGGAGACAACCGAGTCACCACCGCGGGACTTGACAATGTCGCCAATCGGGTGCTGCTTGGGCTCATTCCTAGCAGTCAAGGGTCCTGGCACACAGCAGTGCGTGTCCTGTCGCAGCAGGGGGGGTGGCTGCATGTCCATGAAAACGTGCACCGCGACGAAGTGACTGCGTTCGTGGAGCGTATGGAGGCTAACCTGGCAGACATAGCTCGTGGCCTGGGAAAGGTGTGGAATGTGTCTTGCAAGCACGTGGAGCGTGTCAAGTCCTACGCTCCGCGTGTGTACCACTACGTTTTCGATGTCTTGTGCGCACCTCTTCCGCCTGTTTAGATGTTGCTTAGCTGTTGCTCTTGCCGACATTGATGTTCGTATTGTTTGTTCCTCAAAGAAGAAAGCAGTTTGATTGTTTGGCGCTGACGGTGGCTCCGTGATCGAGCTTCCCAGCAGGCACGTGATGGGGCAAAACAATCACAAACAACAAAAACATGCAAACAAACAAACTTCATCCCACATGTGCCGTGTGATCATCATGGAGACCCCGACTGCTGGCTCCGAAGCACCGAAAGCTATCGACGGTGCCATGGCAGATGGCGAAGCGCCATCGAACATGTTTGGAGCCGGTGGAATGGTGGTTGCGGAGGGCGCAGACGCAGACATGATCCGAGCGCTGCTGGCAGGTGCCCAGCTGTCTCAACAAGCCGCCGCTGCTGGCTCGTCGTCCACTGCTGCAGCGCCGCGTGCCATCGAACGATTTCGTGTGGCTGGCGAGGGTGAGGATGGTGTTCCTGCGGGCGCCATCGTGTTGTCGTCCCTTACGACCGGGGCTCCCCCTGCTGCATCGGCAGCTTCCCCCCCAAGTGGTGAGGTATGTGGTGGAGACACGTTGGTGAGCGCAGCTGACTTCGGGGAAGGGCCCACTCCGTCGAAGGAGTGGAGCCTGGTACGACCTGAGACAAGTGGTGGTGTCGTTTGCCGTGGCGATAGCGTGTCGCTCGCGCCCTTGCCAGGATCTGTGTGGGGCTCGTTTGGTCGGGAGCGACCTGCGTCCAACCTGCTCGTGTGGGAACGCTTTGTGACGTCACTGGGTGAGAGCACAAGTGCGAGTGCGAGCGAAGGGGAGAGAAAGGGCAATGAAGCTTGTGAGGCGGGGCTGGTGGAGTGCCTGGGCGAGGCGAAAACGAAGGGTGGCTCGGCATGCGCACTTGCGCGATACGCCATCGAGGCTTCTGTGAGCCTGGAGCCCACGTGCTGGGGCGAGCAAGCGGGCGTGTTCTTGTACGCCAACGATGCCGAGTGGTTGAAGGTTGTGGTTGAGGTGCGTCTTGGGCGCACACGTGTTGCAAGCCGCTGCTTGGGGTGACATGAAGACGTGCTCGTGTGCTTGTCGGCTTGTTGGTCTGTGCCTGGCGACCGGGTTCTTTGTGGAGCGTGCAGGGGAACAAACGTGGAGGAAAGGACATTGTCATGGCAGTGTCGACGCGTGACGCGGAGCCTCAGGTGGTGGCCAAAAGTTCTTGCACCACCGGCCCTGTCACGCTGCGACTGGAAGTCAACACCCGAACACGCTCTGTCACAGCTGCGCTCAAGACAGCTTTCTACCTTCGCTTCATTGGCGAGTGTGCTGTACCGCACCTCATGCGAGGAGCCAAAATCGTGGTGGCTGCTCATGGTGGCACCGGGACAGCCGCAGCATGCTCCAGCGCGATATTCGGCCTTCGTGTGCTCTCCATTGCAGGAAACAGAATTGACATGGGCCACAGCGAGGCCGGCTGCGGGCGTTCTTGAGCGTGCACCCCCTGTGCGTGCTGTCGTATGGGGTGAGAAGGCACACGTGAACAAACTCCTTGCGTTTATCCATCACACCAATGCTTCCCCGCGGCAACTTGCCATCTCCCAGCAGGCAGAGAACCCAACCGATGATACGCGCCTTGCCTTCTTCTGTCCATCCCCACCCACACACGTACATGTCGGTACTACCGACTCGGTAGGACTCTCTTACATTCATAATTTGTTCGTCGGAATACTTCGCAAATTGGCGTGACCAACCATGACAACTGTGTGTCTGTGCCTGAGTGGATTGAAGCGGCGTGCCGCCAAGGCCTTTGCGCCACTGAAGCACAAAGGATGGCTGGTCGTTTTTCTATCATCATCACTCTTATTGATGAGCTGGATCAAGCTTCCACTCCCTGTACCCACCCATCGCTGGTCGCAAAGGAGTTGCAGGATGTGTGCCGACATCGCGTTCCCTTTCTGCGGCAGTTGACCTCCTCTCTACAAGCCAACGACACAAGGACAGCACGTACGCTGCTTCTCAACCACCCAGTGTTGTCATCCTCCACAGAATTTCATGCACTGCCAACTTTGTGCAAGTTGCTGGGTCGGGATGGCCTTGCGCTTGAAGTGGGGCGAGGGTGTGCTTTTGTTAAAGCGCGCAACATTCCTCTGTTACAGGGTGAACATGCCGCCACACTCGCGAGTGAAGTGCAATCGGAGCTAGCTGGCGCGTTTGGTGTTTTGTTCTGTGCCAAGGTGGTTGGGAAGGGATCCCAAGCCACGCCAAGGCCCCTGTCTGTGCACGTGTCAGTGACCAACGAATCACTTGACAGATCGTGGACTGTACCCCTTCCCAACGTGAACCAACCATCGTTTGTGGCGGTCATTGAGGTTGATCGCACTTTAAACAAGCGACTTGGAAAGTGGTGCGCAAACTCCACAGCGCATGTGCTGCATCGTCACCGCGTGGAAGTGGTGGGAATCCTGGAACGTTTCATGTTCATGTGGTTTGGTCCACACTTTTCCTGGCAACTTTTGTTTACCAACGGAAATGGTGATTTCAGCGAGGATGCTGCGGTGTGGGAAAAGCGCTGTGACTTTGCAATGAGCGATGTGAAGTTCACTTCCAGGCACTTCATCTTGGTGACATGGGATCGCAAGCTCCACCACCAGTTGCTTGTATTGTGCTCTCGTCTTCTGCGTCTCTGGCTGCTTTCTCCCCGGATTGTTGCTTCACGTTGCATTCGTTCCCAGGACGATGTCGCCACGAAGTTGAGCCCCCGAGATGGTAGTGGCGGCGGCGGTGGTGGTGGCGGCGGCGGCGGTGTAGATGCTGCTGCTGCTGCTAATGGTGACGACACCGATGTTCTGGACGAGGTGCTACTTCGTCGTGACACCTTGAGCAGCATCTTGGGTGGTGTGTTCAAGGCCACCTTCGTGGCCTCATTTGTGGGTGGCATCACCGACGAAGAGCTGTTGGATTCCCCCTTCGACGTGGCATGGTGGGCACAAGAAGCTGTGGAAACCTGGTTTGAGGATGGTGACGTGGGTGCCTCTCTCGATGGTTTGCTTCATGAAGGCGAAGCTGATGCAGTGCGTGCCTACTACTCAGGCTTGGGTTGGTCACTTGACAACTTCGACGTAGCTACCGTTGTTTTGGGTGAACATTTGGACGAAATTGTGGCTGCCCTTCCTGACGTCGTCACGGATGCAGCGGGAGGGAGTTGGGTGGACTGTAAGATCAAAGTTGGTACTGACGGCACAGTGACCGTGCCTGTCTACAAAGCTGGGGAGAACGAAAAGGGCCCCGACATCGAAGAAAAAGTAAAAGTTCGAAAGCGCGGTCTGAATCGGGATGGTGCCTCGAAGCTGTGGTACCATGGGGCACGGTACAGAAAGTTTCCAGATTTGGCCAAAGGCATGTGCGTGAATCCCACGCAGCCAAGCTTCCGCAAAGGCAACGACTTTGGCCCTGGGTTTTGTCTAGCAGACACTCTTCGGTTTGCGCGCAAGTTCATCCGCGGCACAAAAAAAGTGGTGGCGGTGTATCGTGACCCAGGCAAGAGTCGAGGTCCCGGAACCCGTTTTGATGGAGCAACGGAGCTGTGGAAGAAGGTTGTTTGCATTGGTTGTACGTGTGGTCGAACCCATCCAGATTTCAAGTCGGCACTTTCAACCTCTGGGCACAAGCAGCTGAAGGACATTACCGGATCAAGCTGGATTGAAGGCCCCATGGTGAACAGTCACATCAACGTGCGCAATGGAGCGAAACCAGCGGAACCGAAGCTGAAAGAAGGCACCAAGGAGATGGAAGTTCAGGTTGTTGTGCGTAAAGAACCCGAAGCGGGAGTCTGGTATCGTGGGCTCGTCGCCATCATTGTTTTTGGCTGTCCATCTCCCGCAGCGACTACTACGGGGGCCGGAGCGGGGGCCGGAGCGGGGACTGGAGAGACTACTTGACTGTGGCAAGCAACACGATGCCCCGTCATGTTTTTATTCAATGTCGTGAAGCGTGATGGCTCCGTGCGCGTTCCTACGTGAGCTTGAACAGTGTGATGATATGAAGTGTGATCGAAAGGTGACAGGCGTGCCGTGCAGCGCATGATGATGACGATGACGATGATGATGATGTAGCTGCTGCTGCCGCTGCTGCCGCTGCTGCTGTCCACCTGCTTGCTTGGGTGTGACACAGGCGTCTTCTGTTGCTGTGTTCGTCGCTATGCGTTGTCTTTTTCTCATTGGAACATACACAACGTCAGTTTTTGCTCAGTCTTTCACACTGCGCGAACCGTGCAAGCAAACTGAAATTCGAGGATGAAGGATCTTGAGAAAGTTCGCGGGGATTCACACAGCACCCGCACAAAAGGCTACCAAAGCGGCTACGCTCCACAAAAATCACTTGGTGGCATGCTGGCTCCAGTCCTTCCCAGTGTTCAACGCTGTCAAAACCGAGCGGGGAATGTTGTCGTAGCGAGAGCTGGCGCTGTTGTCCCACGTGATTGTAATCTTCGTTGGGGTCTTGATATGGGCCGTCATGTCGCAGTTAGCGTCCTTGACAAGGGGAGTCCACTGAACAGAATCAGTGCACGCCTTGCCATCGCATTCCACGCAGATGTCATAGAAAGTAACGATCTCGTCGGGCCTGAAACAACCACATTGTTCAAGATTGGTGAGGAAACCACCGCAACAGTGACAACACCAACAACAAAAACGCGTACGGGTAGTCACGGCATGGCCAAGTCTTCTCGAACACAACAATGGGTACAGTGTAGTCGCGGCTGTCTTGGCAAGGAATGACCTGCTGACTTACTGCGCCAGTGTTCAGGTTGACTTGTGTAAGGTTGTACGCATCCTGCGACGCAAGATACGTCAAGTCCCCATGCACAACGTCTCCGGCACTCGCACTGATCTGGTTCGAGTTTGAGTTGTAGATTGGCTGCGCACAAGCAGGAGCAGGACGTGTTGGTGACTCCGTGTCACACACCGGGCGTGACAAAACCAGCGCGATCACGCACCGACCACTGAAAATACTCAGTGTACGCGGACCAGCTGCCACCCATCCATGGGTTCACTGGCTGAATCAGGTTCAAGCGGTCCCCGGTGTTCAGACCAAACCAAGGACTGAAAAACGCCTCCGTGGGGATCGGATCCGACAACACCTTCCACGACATCGACATCTTGGTCACACGAGTCGTACCAGACGGAAGCTTTCCCTGAGCGTACGCCATCCATCCTGGCGCTGGGTCCTGACACTGTGCTGACTGAAGGCACACGCAGCAAACAACCAAGCCGAGCACAAAGGTAGACTTCATTGCAACAAGACACAGGCAGCGGAAAGTGGGTGCACCCGTCCACCGTGGAACCCTTCAGAAAATGTGTTGTGTTGTCAGAATCAAGAAATTCTCGAGCCTACAATTCGTGGCCCCGCACGTGGACCACTCAGACAGCGTGGAGAAGTTGGTCCGGTTCGAACGGCTGGTTCTGTTCCGGCAACATACGTTACCTCACCCTCCTCCAATAATACAATGATGCGATCACGCGCACCCGCCGCCCATGGAGTTCGCAATTTGGTACATTCAGCTGACAATTTTCGTGGCAGCGCCAACAAGTGTCACCGTCATCACGCACAACACCAGGTCGAGTTGCCGACTTCGAAACCGCACGGAGCAAGGAAACCACTAACATAACGCAAAGAACAAATGCTGTGTTGATTAATCAAGGACTGTACGAAAGGAACGACGGCAAGGCTGTGAAAGGTGTGTGCACAGGTACCACTGGTGACTCACTACTCAAGTTGTGAGTCGCCTACGGGACAAGCGGTCAACCACCAGGCACAGAAGTCCAAGAATCCGAAATCACCGTTGCACCGATCAGCGCGTGGTGTGGCGTTGAGTACCGCCACTGCGAAGCATGCTGTGCACACCGGTGCACAGAACAAACTGAACACTCATGAAACAACAACACCATCACTGAGAGGTGGGAATTCCCACTCGGGACGACCCCAATCCAAAATAAAACGCAAACGATCTACGCGGTGGTGAGGCGTTGAGAACCCCCACTGCGAAGCACGCGATAAAATTAACCGAACACTCATGAAACGACAACACAATCACTGGGGTGCACTCCACAAGCCAGAAGCAAGCCCGGACACACAGTCTATGCACAACAACTGGAACACCTACATTCAGCAACGAGTGCCGCGCTTGAATCCAGCACAGACACTACCAACAACCATTTTCTTTTCCAACGAGACCACACTTCGCCCACGAAAACAAATGCCCATCAGAGTCAAACAGGAGCAGCACATTGCTGACTAGACCTCCACAGCCAGGAACTCAGGCCCGAAGTCACTTGAGGCCTCTGAGTCACTTGAGGCCTCTGAGTCACGTGAGGCCTTTGGGTCACTTGATGGGGGCTGTGTTGACATACCAACTTCACAGGAAGCACTCACACCACGTGGAGTGCCCCCAGCTGTGGCACGACCAGGGCTGGTGTCCTCATTCGACGCAGCCACACCACAGCGTTGCAAACCGTGACAGGAGGTTTGGTTTTCTGGGCATCGTGCGGAGTTGTGAGCGCGCAGCCAAATGGTGTCCCAGCCAAATCGAGTGAACAGTGCTGCCGAGAGCTGCATCGAGGCTTCCAACTTGGTGCGGTGGCGTTGCAACCCGTGCACTTGACACCTATGACGGTGCAACACCATACGAGCCGCTCGAAGAGCTGCAACACTATCTTGGACTCGCTGCGACGCCACTTGGTGTGTGCATGGCAGACCATGTTGGACGCACGCATTTGCCCCCATCCGACGCTGCAACACCTTGCGCGCGGCGAGAATGGTTGCGGCACCATCTCGGACTTGGTGCGATGCGAGCCGGAGCTTGAAGACGCACGGGACGGTTGGAGCGCAGGCATGGGCAGTGTGGCCAGGAAGGTCCTGGCGCAAATCCGCCTCACCCGCTGGTGTCAGTACATTGACGCGCTCTGTTTTGGGCAGCAGCCGGCGGCGTTTGGGTGTCGCGTGCGCGTGCACTCGTGCTGCTGCCATTGGAGCTGCTGTGCTGGGTTCCGAACCCAGACACAGCCGACAGCGTTTCGTTTTGCGTGCTGGTACCTCTTCCGTGGAAACGCGTGGCTGATCCACCTCTATCTGGTGATAGTGGGCTTTTGTTGCGCGCCGTTGACATGGGCTTGCCGGTTGCGTGTCGTGCGGCATGCTGCGTGGAGGCCGTGCAGAGGAAGTCGCCAGTGTCTTGGAATCGCAAATCACCCCTTGCGCGAGTGATAAGGGGATTGTATTGCAGCGCATTGCTCCACGTGGGGCGAGAACGCTGGGGGGGCAACCTGGGGATTTAACTCCCACACGCCGCGTCGGTGGTGAAAGCGCAGGCGCGTGTGCAATCTGTCAAGCGAAAAGATCGGGAAAGACGCCGTGCGACGACGCTTCATCGAGGCATATTCATGAATCATGTTCCCCGGGAAGTCCCCCGCCATTCCGCGGGCACGATAATCGTGCGGGGGGGACGAAGCCCCTCCACTTTCATCCAGCGCGTGCCTGAAGCACGTAGTAGATGCACGCCGTAAGCCTCGTGCAGCATGTCGTCAAGCCGTTGTTGTTTTTAGAATTTTTTACATTCAACATTTGCATATCATGTGCTGGGGAGCGTCTGGCTGCACCCCAGCGGCAAGCTCCAACCATCAAGGTGGTTTGCGCGTGCACGAAGGGACGAATGGTATGGGAATGGATGGCCTCCGTACAGGATGCATGTCGATACAACGCAGTTCAAGACACGTCACGTGCCGCCGCCAGCCGCACAAATGCCGCACAACATGGCGCTGGAGCAGAGACGGCCTACAGTACCTACAGTGTAGGCGATGTCAAGGACGAACAGTCAGAGAAACAGAGAGACTGATGACAAGGTGAACACTGATAGAGAGTGGAAGGCTGTACATCCTCGCTACGGTGCGATTTGGTTGAGTAGCGTTGGCCCCTCAGCAACTGACGTCAGAGTCGGGAGTTTTTTTTTTCTTGGCAATTTGTGTTTTTGCTGTTGTCTTCTCCGTGCACAGTACCCTTGCTATTGCTCCCTGACATCGACTTTTGTTTTCTAGTTGTGTTTGTTGAGCAAACACCTTTCGGGTGAGGCCTGTTTCAGTGCTGCCACAGTCCACTGTGCCCCCATCCGTTTTCTGCCGTGTGACATTTGGCGACGTGTGTCGAAGCGACTCGTTTGTTACTGTTCATGATGCGTGAGCCTGGTCACTCCACGTGACTCGACAACGCACTGTCCTCAAACATCTTGCTGAGCCACTCATATGAGGCGTTGATGATGCCCCAACTGACAAGAGCCCGAACAAAATTCACTGTAACACCACGGTACAATGCGGATATGCTCCCGCGCTCCTGGTGAACAACCCGAAGCGTCCAAATCCACCCGCGGTGCTTCACTCCGACCCGTTGTTGCATCACGCTCTTCGCCACGTTTAACGGGAAGAAAACAGTGCTGATCACCGCCCCAAGCAGCGCCCCAGACACGAAGTCGCGAACCGTGGAGCAAAAGCTGCAATCTGCTGCATGTTCCGGGTCTCCAGGAAGCATGTCACGGATCGGACCCCGGAGCCCGAACCAAAGCATGTTGGACACACTGTTGCGCAGTATGATGCTGCTGACACCACGATAGAACTCCCGCAACCCATAGCGACGTAAGTCACCGGCAACGTGAATCGTATTGTGATAGGAACGGGAGTGGTTCGGGAGCTGCAGCAACGTTTGCATCCGCTCAAACGGTGCAAGGAGTGCTTCTGTGGTTCCCGACATCGCGGCCGCCAGTGGGCTAACAATAGCTTGAGGCACGTTAGCATCCTCAAGGCGATTCGAATACCTAACATGGTAGCAAGGAAGTGGTGAGAATACACAAACAACACAACAGGAGCACGCGAGCACGTGTACCATTTGTACATGCCAAACATCAACGACAGGGACGTCGTCTTTTGCATGAGTGGAGGACCAACACCTCGGTATAGCGACCGAAGCCCTTCGCCTACCACAGACTGAATAGCATGTGGCACACGAAGCCCGGCAATCTGCTGCCGAAACATTATCTTGTTGGCTGGGTACGTGCTGACAATGTTGATGACTGCTGACCCACCCCCACACACAAAACTGCGAACAGCACGAACGACCCGCTGTGAGCACAAGCGATCACCCCAGGCAAGATTAAGCAATCCAAAAGCAACCACACGAACTCTTTGGTGGATGATTGATGAGGTGGGGTGCTGGTTGGCTGGTGCCCCTTGTCCATACGTGGGCTGACAGCACACACACGCCGCGCGCCACGGCTGCCGGCAATGCGAAGTGGCACCGTTCCCAGCACAGCTCCACGGGCCCCAGATAGCCAAGTATGGTGACACGTTAAGCCCTGGGAGCGTTGGGGCTGTGTGTCCATGGGGACAACGCCCACACGTGGGTTGTCCGGCCGCGTCCACATTGTGCAGCAGCGCCCCTCACGACATTGAAATGTCAGCACGACAGCGCAAGTGGAGAAAACGGAATTCAGTTGAACAGGATGCACAGTGTTCACACCAAGACAAGGCCGGAAACGACGTGTGGGAGGAGCAGCGTGAAAACGTCGATGAGACAAGCGGGTGTACTGCGCGTGCAAGCCGCACGCAGTGACACCAAACCAAGGCAAACGAAAGAGTATTTTTGCAATGCCTTGACACCTGACCTACACGCTTGCTGTACTGCTGGCCTCGCGTTGTTGAAGCACCTTTTCAGAGGGGAACACTCGGTTCCGAGACGAAGAACGTTGAGTCAGCACACCTGGTTCCAATTGCAACTTGCCGCTTCGCCAATTTCTTCGTTGAGCAGCGGCAGCCATGCGGCGGCGTTTGAGACAAGGCACGCTGCAAAGCAGCGATCGCACCCGGTAGAACACGGTGCCGATGGTCCGGTAGGCGAGAAGGAGCCCAAACACAACGACTCTGCGAAGGAATACAGCACACGTGTGGCAGTGAGAGATGAACAAAGAAGCTCGCACACGCTCTCGCCCAGAAGGGATGATGGGGACGTACACTCCAATTGCGTACTCCCGTGTTCGTTTCAATTGCACGAACACAGTGAGAAAGATGTAGTTCGAGACAATCCATGCCGCAACAAGCTCAAAGCGGGCACGGCGCATGCGTTTTGCTTGCTCAGCTTGCTTCGCCTTCATTGCTTTTAACTTTGCAATTTGTTCCGGTGTCGTTGCGGATGCTGCGAGCTCGTTTGCTGCGACATCCACAAAGTAGTCAACACCGACACGGCTCCACAAGCATGGCCACGTTGCATACCTTCACGAGTCCCCCAGCTCACATCATGAACGTTGCAAAAAGCAAACACCCCAATAACACTCATAAAGGTAGGCACCATCGCGATGTATTGCACTGCTGACGTCGCGATGAAGCACGATTCACCATACCTGCAACCAATGCAGCCAGTACGGCGAAAGGGGCGTGAACAAGCGAACTGCCAACATCCATGCAATTTGACAACGTACATGACAGCAGCAAGAAGGTAGCACGCTATTCCGAAGAACCCTACAATGAACAGCCAGCCAAGACTTGCATTCTTCGCCAGGAAGTAAATCAACGCGACGAACGTGCCCCACATCACCACGGCGTGCAGAAAGCTGATGACGTTGTAGATGCCGCCAAAGTCGGTGGCCTTCGTTCCAAGTGCAAGAACGAACTGTACAAGCCACAACGAGAAGTATGCTGTCATGATTCCAAACACAGCCTGGTGAAACACAAGTCTTTGGTGAGAACGATACGAGAGCACAGCAGCAGAAAACAACGCGCCTCTTCCGGAAACGTGATGCTCATCACAATGTGCACCGACAAGTACATGTTGGCCACGGTAAACCTGGAAAAGCCACGTCCATGTCACAACGCCACGACACGCGTGACGTGGCAACTGCCGATATACGAACCAGTTTACAAGCAGATTCAGAAGCATGTACAAAAGCTGGGAGAACAAAAGAAGCTTGCGAAGCCAACTGTGGCTGGTTTGTCGCAGCAGCCGTGGAAAGTTGGCGATCGAGAACAGAAGGGTGAAGAAGGCACCATTGAGCCACCGTCGCCGTTGCTTCACCAGCCCCACGATGGTGTCCGGAACATCTGTGTCCGCCACAGATTCGTGCAGGTACTCAAGTTCCCATGCACAATTGGCCTTGGCCTGTGTCACACCCTCAATGTAAGCAAAATTGCACCGTAGTTGTTGCAGCACGTGGGTCGTACCAGCACTTCAAAACCCAGAATACGATCCTCCGCCAGGTACCTGCGCCCAACAACGCGTGTGAGTTCTGGCACCACGCCTCGCCACAACATGTCCTGCCACCGATTAGCGCACATATTGCTCAAGAAAGGCGACGTCACATCGTTTCGCTCCCCATAGAAGTACTTCTCAAGAGGCTGTCCCTGAATGGCTTCAAACTTGTACGCCGAGAAGGCTCCTGGCAGAACACTGACGTAGCCCATCACACTTTCCATGGCTTTGTCCATGATGTGACTCATTTTGTACTCGAACTGCTGCGCGGAGTTCACCACTTGGGTGCACCGGGGTTGGAACACTTTCAACTCGCCGCAGCATCCTCCCAAATGAGGGTTTTCTTCAAACGCCTCCCAGAATCTGGCCAACGCATCGGCCTTGGGTTGTGTCCCTGCATCGATCATCTGTGTGCAAGGGGCAATGATAGTCGAGTGGCGCACAAGAGTCAACCCCCCACCCACACGTACCACTACGACTTCTGGCTGTATGCTCTCGCAAAGGGACTCAAAGAACCACGCGTGTGATGACAGCTTCCCTGCGTTGCGCTCCTTGATGGCAAACAGGAGGGGGATCAACAAGTCAGGGTGTGTGTCGGCTTCCACCGCCACTGCGGGGTTCTCGAACACGTGGAGACCAACTTCTGCACTGTCACCACGCTCCACCTGCTTCACCGCAGCCTCCATGTCGGCGCCACGGAAAAATCCCATATCTTCGCCAAGAGCCTGCACACCCATGTATCCGTATCCATACGCGCATCCATGCGTACGAGGAAGTCACGACCACGGGAAGACCCATTGTTGCTCGTGCGACGAACCTTGAGTGAAGGCGTCAGGTTCAGGCGTCCATCAGCCACGATGGCTACAATCACTTCCTCTCGTGTCAGGTTCCATGAGCCCATATTCAGCGATATACCTTCCAGTGTCCGCCGGACCTGAACGATTGCAAACCATCACGCATGCATGACACAGCACGCGCACAAAGGGGTGCCAACACTCACCTCCAGCTCATCTTCGTTGAACACGGTAACACAAACGGCAACTTTGACGTCAGAGGTGTTGGTTGTAAACCGATGGTGGTCCCGAAACGAAGGAATGACATCAGGATACGTGGTGTACACAGGAAGCTCCAGTGAACTGGAGACAGAAGAACCAGCTTCCTCACCACTGCCATACGGTCCTTGTTTTCCTTCTCCTGTACCACTGTCGCTGGTGGTGCTTGATCTGTCATCAGGGTACTGCACACGCGGTGCCTCCCGACGTGACATGTGAAACGATCCAGTCAACCGAGGACCATGGTAGGGTGACTGCTTCACCTGGTGTTGGAGAGACGAGCTGCGGATGTAATTCGCCCGCGGACTGGCTGACCGCCCTTGCGACGCCAACTCGCCAGCACTGACGGTTGATGTGGGACGCATCTCGTTGGGGGGAGAGGGCGGTGTCATGCAGTCACTTGGAACGGGGACACGGCGACTACTGCGGTTCGCGAAATGATCGACAGGCGAAGCCATGAATGGGCTGGGCCTCCGGGCAAACTCTGCCACCTGACGACGGGCCTCTGGCTCTGGCTGCTGAGCGTGCACATGAGCCTTGTTTGATGCAGGAACTTGCCGTGGCACTGGCCGCGGGGGTCGTGGGTGATAGGACTGCCGATGTGCCGCCAGGTTGCGACCAAGGGCTGACGTCGCGCTGAAGTCACTGGTCCCACGAGAGCTCCCGATGTCGCTGGCATCGCCAGAGGAGCCGCCTACAAAACCACCTGGCCACCCCGAGTGACCCTCGTGGGGCCGCGAAGCCCCGGCATCATGTGCAGCGGGCTCGAGGTTGTGATGTGACCCGTTCAACGCTGAAGTAGGTGAAGACCGACCGGACGAGGCTTCAGGGTTCCCGAGCAAAGGTGCAGCGACGTTCGTGGCGCTTTGGTTGGGTGCCGAGACCTGAGGGGCGGTACGACTTCGGTTGTCTTCGCTGTTGCCATCGAGGAACCGATCATCCACCGACAGAAGCGAATCGCCAAGGTCCAGAGAATGCGACATGGCACTGCCGTCGGGGACGCCGCCAACGCCATGTTCTTCGATAGACATCGTGACTCAAGTAACTGGACGGGCGGACCGCCGCTTCATTAAGACACTCACCCCTCCACCACAACGAACGCCAGTCACAGAGGCTGTCGTGAGCAAAGACACCTCTCACACAGGGGAGTTTCGACTCCCCGCTCGTTTTGACGGTCAAACTTCGTCGCTGCGACCAGTTTTTGTTTTGTGATTGATTGATTGGTGACCTTACTTTCTCAGCGTAGGGACCGTACGGTCTGGTGCAGCGAAGCAGCCACGTGCACAGCGACGTGCCCACAGTACCAACGTGAGCAGCTACTGTTTGTCGACTTCGTCGCAGCTTGTTCACTGCCTGTTCGCTAGACTCGCGTTCTCAGGCTGTAGGCTACAGGCTGCAAGCGCCGCACGAGTTGATTTTCCTGGGTAATTTCAGAATTTTTTCCGCAGGAGTTCAACCCGCGCGTGTGTCCGTGGTTTCGTGTGTCGGATTGAACTTGCTCACCACGCTTTGGTGGGGTCATGTCGGAGGAAACTAAGATTGTGGAGGCTGTAGAGAGTTCCATGGCAGCTGGTGGGTGCAGTGCGTGTGGCCTCGTGCGGCCACGTGCACTGTGATTTATCGTGTGCGCGCAGGTGCGTGCTGGGTGTGGTTGCTAGCTCACCTCATGATGCTGTGCCTGCAGTTTCTATCAGCAAGGAAGAGGAAGTGGAGCTGTCTGAAGAGGTTCTTGCCACCCCTCATGCCGGAACTTCAGATGTATGTGGTGTTGGCCGTTGTATTGCACAGACTCTCCACGCGGAGACCATTCTTGTTGGCGATGACAAGGGTGTGACCGCAGGACGCTAAGTTTGACGCCATTGTTGGTGCGATAGAGACCATTATGATGGATGAGTCGTTTCGTGGACCTCAAGAAGCTTTCTGTCGAGAAAACTGCAGTGCGTAGCCGTTTCCAGTGGCCGTTTGCAACCCTTCCACCCCTTCAACTCCCCCACCTCGCCCTTGCCTCAGGCGTTTTCGAGGACTCGAAAGAGAACAAGCTGGAGTACACAACGTTGTTCGAGCGGTATACCGAGCTGACAGGTGCGAAAAGGTACCGCTTGTCACTTGAGTCTTGTGTGCTGACGTAAGTTTGACCACGACACACCAGAAACACTCCTGATGCAAAAGTTGGATGAAGCAGTGGAGGTGCGTTTGGGCAGTGCTCCGACACGCCCCCACTCTGTGTGCTTACGTGTGATGAGTGCTATGTTGCCCCAGGACTTTTCCATGCCTGCCTTTTTGACTATGTTGACAGAGCGCAAAGGTGTGTGCCACCTGCTTCTCCCGTGTGGTGTTGGTGGTTTGTTGATGTGCTTGGGCATGCGACGCCTTCGCGGAACACAGACCAAATCGCAGGCGATGTATTCGATCTCCTGACAAGTTTTGGTGACTTTGAAGAGTTCAAGGGTGTGATGCTGTCCTACAAGGCACAGGTAGCTTTCGAGTCAGGTACGTGCGACGTGCACCGCAATTTGTCTGCGGCCCTCACCACCACACACCACGTTGAGCAGGGAATGTGTCCGAGAACCTTGTGTTTGCACCCATCGTCACATCTGTGCCAGCCACAGTGGAGAAGAAATGAAAAGGAAGTGTACAGCAGCGGTAGTGATGGGGAAGGTGGCTCATAACAGAAAATAGTGAGTTGTTTCGTTGGGCAGCTGCTAGCTACATCACTGTCTTTCCCAGCTTGGCCGCGAGTTGAGTCAAAACGCGCATCTGTGCACCAGTCATGACACCGTTGCGTTGTGAGCAACCGTACGGTTCGTACCCAGCGCACTTGCTTACCTGGTCCTCGTGGGTCAACGCCGCAATCTTTGCGACAACCGTGTCCACCTCGTATCCACCAAAGTAAATCACTTGAGAGAAATAGACGTAGACAAACAGACCCATGATGATTTGGCAGTCCATGCGATCCGTGAACCCGCCATGCCCTGGGATCGAGTCTCCAAAGTCCTGTGCCCACACCCACACAGCGTGACGACTGGTGCCCATGCTGCGCCCCGCCCCGCACAAGAAAGGACAAACCTTGATCTTGAATGCACGCTTGAAGCCACTGGCAAAGAAGCCACCAAACGGGGCTACAAGAGACGCAAACACAGCCATGACCACGGCATGGACTTGCAGCGGAGAAAACTCAAAGGAGCGGATCCAACCAGGCAGGCCATCAGCAGCACCAGGTGGCAACTGGGGGGGGACGAAAACGGGTGAGACCGGACACCGAGCAACGTGTCCACGACACTGAGCGCAAGCACGCACATAGGTGTCCAAAGCGGAAAGGTGATACATGCTCGCCAATGGCATCGATGAACCATCACAGTCCGACAAGTCCCAGCTAAAGCCAAGCTTGGGGCACGTCATCAGAGGGTATTGTTGCAGCAATCCGGCGAACTGGGGCGCAACACATGGCATGTCGTGAGCGCTCCGGGGTTTTAAACAACACACTGACCACACACGAAAGCACTGCCAAACGATCCTTACGTACCCAGAACGACCAAATCAGGGTCATAACAAATCCACCAAGGAAGCCTTCCCAGGTTTTCTTGGGAGACAGACGAATCAAAGGCTGCCATGTCACAAAACAAGGTCAGCACCGGCACCACCAACCAACACCTGAGGCGCCCTACCGTTTTGCCCAAGAAAAAGCCAAAAATGTACGCAAAGCAATCGTTGCAAACCACCATTCCACTCGGCAACGTGAACCTGGCAATTCAGCCATGTGTTGTTCAGAGAGACGAAGGGGGCACCGGCGCGCGAAGCCACATACCATAGCAGCCCATTGAAAACATTGTGTGCAAGGAAAGTGGACTGGAACACGACAACCAGTAGAGCCATGTGACAGAAGGCAAACTGCTTGAACTGGTACTTGTACAACTTGCGCTTTCGCAAGCTCATGACAAACGCCACAATGCCTGGAGCGAGTGTTGCAGCGTGGTCGGTTACACCCCAGACAAAACACATCAACAGCACGGCCCACCCATCGCACCAATCGTGTACATCATCCACGCCAATCCAGAATGGTGGTCAAGGATGAACCCAAACAGCCCGCCGTTCTCGTGGTGCTGCAGCGACAATTTGACGGTGAGAGCAAGCAACTGGAGGGTGCAGAGCACGGGTGTGCAGCCCAACTTACACGCAGGTGAGGCATCAAGGTTCGGCCGTACATGAAGAACAACCCAACAAAGAACCAGTATACGTAAAATGCACTGAAACCTGGCAGCTCTCGCTCTTTGGTTTCCCGAATAGCAAGGCTCACGAGCTCCTTGTAGATGTTCGCCTACGAGGACACGTATCAGCAACACATGAAAGACATCAACAAGCTGTGCAGACACATGGCGCAGACGCACGCACCTGCAACACAATAACCATGATGACGATGCCAGTTTGACGCGTCAAGAACAGCCACACGAAAAAGGAGCCGATCATGAGGATCGACATCCAGAAACGTCGCCACCAGCTGGCCCAGCGCTTCTTCTTGTCTTGGTCAGCCAGCAACACCACTTTGCTACGCCTTTCCGCCTCATCATCAGTTGTCACGTCCTACGGTTCAAACCAGTTGGAGGGGTGAGACAGGAAACAACTCCGAATACAAGTGCAGAGCAAACAGACACACCGTGGCAGACGGATCGGCATCGCTATCCTTCTCAGGCTTTGGCGGTCTACGCCTGCGCGCTGGTGACTTGGCATGGTTAACTCGAGGCATGGCGGAGGAGAGGAAACTGTGTCAAGGGGCTTTGGCAGTTAATGTGGTGTGTGACACCCAACGCCAGCCTCCAGCTCCGAAGCCAGCACAATCCTACAGCAAACCAGCAACTTCGCCGTGTGTCACATGACACGCCTTTCCGCACACGAATCTGTCACTCAAACTCTAAAATAAGATTGATAATGACACGGGGCGTGGTTGTGCGGCTCACACCGACGGACACCACACGCTTGCTTTCGTTGCATGTGATGCACCCACGCCGACAGGGTGTGTAGCCTCGCCCGCGTCACAATGCTTCGCTGTGCTACTCGTATGTCTGTGTGCCGCTGGCACGCGCCAGCGGCACTGTCATCAGTGAGCGCCAAGGCCCTGGTGCGCATGGCTGCGAGCGAAGGTTGGCAGCACACTGCAGGTGCGGTTTGGAGCCGCCATCTCTCCGTTGCCTCCAAGCCTAGCGAAGGGGATGAGGAGAGTGAAGATGGCATCAGCGACACCCTCATATTTTCATCTTCCACAACGGTACGCTGCTCGCGCTCGCTCTCTCGCTCGCCCAACCACCACCACCACCACCACGCCACCCTACCACGCGGGAGACAAAACTTCCTCCGGCCAAATTCGTTTGGAATGCGGAGTGTCAGTAATACAACCACGCAAAATAGTGCAGCGGCGGGAAGATGCAGTCACGACACATCCCAGTTGTGGCCGTTCAAATTACGTCGCGACATCCCTCTTGTACCCACCATGCCACCCTGCGTTCCAGGCGCCTCACCTTTCTTGTTTCTATTGATCCTTTGCAGTGGAGATTCCGCGCTCTCGGTGCAGTTGGCCTGTTCAAGGCGTGCGTGTGGTCATACCTTGGCTACACGAGCTATTACTATCCCGAGGCAGCCGGGCACCTTAGTCCCTGGTGGAGTGTGGTGGGCCTCACCATGAGTGCGGCTCTCATGGGCGCGGGTCAAAGTCTGGCTGCAAACACGGTCAAAGAGATTGTGCGCACGCACGCCGGGTCAACGGCCCGCATCACAACCTTCAATGTGTTTGGTGTACGTTGTCGTACGGCGCGAGGACTTCCGTGCTGTTGCCTCGTTGCTCACCCAATGACCCTGACCTTACTCGCTCCACAGGGTGCAAACGCGCCGGCAGAAGTCCCAATCGAGTCGTTGACCAGCAAAGACTTTGACAAAGGCTACATCCACCTGAAGTTGGCGGGTGCCAAGTCGTTCTTGCTCCTTGACAAGAGCGCCAACATTCCGAACCGTAGTGCGTTGAACAACCTTGTCAACGGCCGAACCGTGTACATGCAAACCGGGGTGAGTTGGCAAGCGCGAGAAAAGTTATTGTGAGTGAACGACTGTGTTCACTCGAGTGCTCATTCGTTGTTTGTGGTTCTGTCAGCGTCGTAAGGTGGCCTGGGTAGAGGCTCGTGACCCCGAGACTGGTAAGAGCTACTGGTATCACCCCGTCACGCGGCAAACAAGCTGGACCAAGCCTGCGCCGTCGTAGCACCAGCGCAGGTCGTAGTTTCATCGTTTACATTTGTCCGTTCTCGTTTCTGTTAGCGCTTTGATTGCTGCTGTTGCGTGGCTCAAATCAAACAAACTCGTCAAGCTTTAGTTAGTCACTGGTCCGGTGTTCGCATTGCACACCCAGCAACTCGGCACTTGCACATGATAGCTCCACCACGCTCGTGCCTATGTGCTGCCATCGACGGGCACGTAAAGCTCTGGCGAGGCCGAAGGTGGTGTGAATTTTGCCAATCCTTAGCTTGCAAAGGCGCCGCTCGAAGGCTGACCTCGCTCCCACGATCTGAGGGCGCTGTTGTTGTCAGCGCCTGAGTGGACACCACACGCTCGCCTGGAAGACACAGCAGGTGGTGGGCAACGTGCAAGTGACCTCGTTGGGTAGGGTCAGAGCGTGCGCAGTCGGACTGAACGCAAAGCTTGGTTGCGAGAGAGAGAAGGTGCTCAACAACCAGCTCATGGTACAGATTACACAGCCACGTGCAGATTATGTCAGTGTTCTCTCGCAGTCGACTCTGGTGTTGATCATAGTCCTACAGACAATGCGCCCGACTGGCTCAAGAATACGGACGCGTGCAGGTTCAGAGGTACAGTGTCTGGGGTTGCTCCAAGTGCAAAGACAGCGCCACCACCACTGCAATGTTGTTCGTCCCTGCAGTCTCTACCAGCTGAACTTGGTGTTGCTCCAAGTTCTCGTGCCAACTTGGCTCTGAGACCAGCTCCCAAACACGGGCACCTGCCTTCACGTTCCGGTTTGCATGACTGTGGCTCTCCCACATGATTGAGTGTGGACCACACTGTGTGGTGCTGCTCCAAGTTCCAAGTCAATGGCACCTTCGTCCACCTGTCAACACTTGACCACCATCGTGTCTGTTCTTTGCATTCATTCCAATCAACGGTGTGCGTGAAAAACTGCTGGACCGACGCGTATGTAACACGCCGACATGTACATGGAGTGAATGTGGGTGGGGATGGACAGAAGAAGGCAAGTAAAACTAACGTTGTGTATGTTCCAATGCGAAAAAGACATCAACGCATAACGACGAACAACAGCAACAGACACCTGTGTCACACCCAAGCAAGCAGGTGAACAGCAGCAGCAGTAGCAGCTACATCATCATCATCATCATCATCATCGTCATCGTCATCGTCATCACCATCATCATCTTCATGCGCTGCACTGCACGCCTGTCACCGTTCGATCACACTTTCATATCATCACACTGTTCAAGCTCACGTTGGAACCCCAGTGAGCACGGAGCCATCTCCAATCAGGCCTTCGTTCGTCTGGTAGCGCCCAATGCCTTGAGAGTTGATGGCAGCAACGCGGATGTAGTACGTCAGACCAGGGGTCAGGCTCGGGATGTCCACGGAGAAGGGTTCGCCAGAGCCAAAGTCAGCCTCATCCAGGGTCATGTCGCCGTAGTGTGGTGGGCTGGTGACAGAGAAATCGGCCACCGTGCTCCACTGCACACTGTAACTCGTGATGTTAGCACCGCCGTCGGCCTCTACGGAACGACCCATGCGCGTGGGGCAGTCCTCGGGCGTGGTGGGTGCGTCGCTACCGCCGCCGCCGCAGAACAGGCCATGGAACGGCACACGCGGGAAGTTCCAGCGCACCTGCAGGCAAGAGGAGGCGCACACAACCGTGTTGTCCACCACCACGCTGCTGGGCTTGCCAGGCGGCTGCAGAGACGGAGTCGCGGACAGCGGCATGGGGATGGGCCGGGCGCCGACCTGGTTGACAGCGGCCACCTTGAAGTAGTACAACTTGCCGACCTGCAGGTCGCTGACCGTGTAGCTCATGTCCTCCGTGGCCAACACAGTGGCAGAGCCCTTGTGCGGCAGGCGCTCGAAGCTGTTCATCTCGAACACCGTATCCCACGTGACCACGTACGACGTCACGGTGTCGCCGCCGTTGTCCAGCGGCGTCTGCCACTTGATCGTCACCTTGCCGTCACCCAGACGCCCGCTGGTCACTCCGACCACGGCACCCACCGGCGCAGCCGGCAGTTCACGCGGATGCTCCGACGCGGGAGTGGGCACCTGCGGATCGCCGTACCCTTGGGCATTGCCGGCCGATACCCGCACGTAGTACGTCACACCCTTGGTCAGGCCCTGGATGTTGTAGTGGAACGGCTCCGACGGCAGGTACAGCACGTCGTGGTGGTCAGGCGACGCAAAGCCGCTGTCCGTGTCCCACTCGACGCGGTAGGACGTCACGGGGTCGCCACCGTCATCCAGCGGCGAGCTGAAGATGATGCGGAGGGAGGAACCCGAGTCGACCACCAACGACGTCGTGGTCGGCAGGCCTGGCGGCACCATCGGGTGGAAGGGCTGCTCCAGCTTCGCCATGGGGCCGAAACCGACACTGTTGTACGCGAAGACGCGGACGTAGTAGTCCACACCCTGCGTCAAACCGCCGATGGCCTGCGAACCGGTGCAAGACGCGAACGTCTCGCCGTCGGCGATCGCCGTCACGGAGGCAGACAGCTGGGCGTCGTCGCCACCCGACGACGTCAGCGTGTCCGATGCCACCGCCAGCGTGCCAATGTCGCCGGCGTCCAGGAATGTGATGGTCCAGGTGTACACACCCAACGCCGAGGGGCCGGTGCGCGACACCAGCACGTCGTTCACGGCCGTGAGCGCCTGGATGCGGCTCTGCATGCTGCTGCCCGTCGACGGCGTGTCGCTGTGCATGTCGCCGATGACTTCGTCGGACGCCATAGGCTCGGCGTCCCACGCGATCGGGTCGGTGGACTGCGTCACGCCCGCGTGCACCAGGGTCAACACGAACTCGCCACCGTCGATCACACTGGTGCCGTCCGCGACCGTGGTTTCGATGGTCTGCAGCTCGTGGATGGGGTTGTTGGGGCAGCGCACCAAGCGGGTTCCCACGTTGTCAAACAGGGGGCTCGTGTCCCACTCGATGCGGTACCGCGTCACATCATCGCCACCATCGCTGGCAGGCGGGTCGTAGCTCACCAGCAACTGCGTGCTGTCACCCGGATACACGGCCACCGCCAAGTTCTGTGGCGCGGTGGGCAACTGCAGCGGCAACAACAAGCTGTCGGGCGACGCGGTGGCCACATCACCGTAGCCACGTGCGTTGCGCGCCGACAAGCGGATGCGGTAGCTCGCACCCGGCACCAGCGGCAGCGTGGAGGGCTCGATGTGGTACGAGAAGGTGGCGGCGTCCACCTCGACAAAGTTGTAGTCCAACGGGTTCTCCGAAATGGTGCAGTTGCCACACGACGGCGAGCTGTCCGCCTCGACGGCGTTGTCGCCGTCCGACACCACGATGGCGGCGTCGCCGGACGGCGTGAGGTCGGCTCCATCCACCTGCATCACCGGCACCGTCGGATTGGCGGTGTCGGTGGTGAAGGTGACGGCCCACTGGTAGGTGTCCAGGGCCGCATCCGTGCTCTGACGGCTCACGGTGACCTTGCCCACGGTGTTCAAGTCCTGCAGCATGGCCTGCATGCGCTCCGCCGTGATGTCGTGGCGCATGTACGGCGTCCACGCAGAGCTGGCAAACGACAAGCGGAAGTAGCCGTCGACAGCCGTGGACGACGACGTGGTCTCCACGATCTGCACCTCGGCGTTGCCGTCCACACGCTTGCCGGGCAGCACCTCCGTGATGGTGATGGTGCTGCTGCCGGTGCCATCCGTGAGCGAGGACGTGTACGTCAGCGGCGTCACGTCGCCCGTTTCGCCAGTGAACGTGATGGAGTACACGTAGCCACGCACCGGCGCACCGACATCGGACCGCGTCACGATGATGTCGTTCAGGGCGGCGTCACCGGGCAGGTTGCGCAGCTGGTAGCGCAGGTCAGCAGCCGACACGTCGTACGCCATGTTGCCGGTGGAGCCACCGCCATGGGACAGCACAAACGTGCCGCCAAGCTGCCCAGCCACCGTGTTCTCCACCTGCACCTTCTGCACCTCGGGCTGCACATCGCGGCGCCACCACTCCACCTTGTAGCCAAGGATGGCGCTGCCACCCAGCGACGCTGGCGGCTCCCACGTGACGTCCATGTGCTGCACGGGCGTGGACTGCAGCGTCGCCGTCGTGGCAGACACCAGGCGCGGGGCCAACGGCGCGTGCGACACAAGCACGGGCGCGGGCACGCCGTCGGTAGCAGCGGAGCGACCCTCCGAGTTGTCACCGAAGACGCGCACGTAGTACGACACGCCGGCGGTGAGGCCGGTCACGTCGTAGAAGTACTGGCCAAGGCGCTGCTCCAGGTCCGCGGCGCTCACCGACACCGTGGCGACGCCCAGGGCGGTGCCGGTGTTGGCGGATGTGAAGGCGGAGCTCGGGTCCCACTCGATGCGGTAGGAGGACACGGCGTAGCCGCCCTCGCGGGCGGGCGGAAGCCACGACACACGCAACGTGTCGTGCGCGATGCGCACCACACTGACGTCGCGTGGCGGCGTGGGGGCGAAGTACTGCGGCGCGGCAGAGGCAGGCAGCGGGTACTCCCAGTTGCGGTTGTTCACCGGGTCGCCGGTGTGGGACACGGTCTGGAACGGCACGTCGTTCTCGGCGGACACGCGCACGAAGTACAGCTGGCCCGTCGTCAGTGGCGTGTCGGTGCCAATCACGTACGAGTACGTGCCGTCTGCGGCGGGGGCGGTGAAGGAGGCCGAGCCCAGGGCGTAGCCGCCACACACGCCGGGCGAGGCACCGGTGTTGAAGGACGACACGGTGTCCCACTCGATGCAGTACGACGTGACCGCCGCGCCGCCGTGGTCCAAGGGCGGGCTGAACAGCAGCTCCAGCTCGGTGCCGGAGATGGGCGCGAGGGTGACGCCGTACGGCTGGCGCGGCACCTCACGCGGCGTCTCCAACACGGTCGGCACAGAGGCCGCGGCGACGGCGTTCCAGCCGGCGTCGTTGCGGGTCCACACGCGCACGTAGTACGGCTGGCCCTTTTGCACGCCCGAGATGTAGTAGCACGACGTGCACACCACCGGCGCCACGGTGACGGTGGCTGCAAGCGGCGTCACCGCGTGCTGCGGCGTGCGCAGCGCCTGCAGTGTGCCCACCACGGACTCGAACGTCACCCGCCACACGCGCAGGCGGTTGGTGTCGTCGGCGGGCGTGTTGGTCACCGTGACGGTGGTCACCGACGGCAGGGCCTCCAGGCGGTCACGCAGCACCAGGGCCTCGGCGTCCCACGCCATCGCGTCCGTGACCTCGGCGCCGTAGCTCAGGGTGAAGGTGCCGGACATGTCGGCGTCCGCAGACGCGAGGGTCACCACCTGCACGTCGCGCAGCAGGGCGTCGGAGGTGAGCACCGCGGAACCCGCGGCGGAGGAGTTGAAGCCCGTGGAGGTGTCCCACTCGATGCGGTAGCCCGTCAGCGGCGAGCCGCCGTTGAAGGGGCTCGCGGCGTCGAAGGACACGGCCAACGCGGTGCCGATGGCTTCCGCGCCCTTGGTGACTTCGCGCACGCGCGCCGCGGCACCGGCGCCGGTGAGGAGGGTGGACGACGCCACCATGAGGGGCATGTCCCCGCCGTTCACGACGTCCACGAACGTCACGGTCCAGGTGTGGCCGCGCTGCGGGTCCGCGTCGACGGTGCGATCCACGGTCACGGTGCCCACGGAAGGAAGGTCCTCCAGCGCAGCCTTGACCACGGCGGTGCTCGCGGTGTACGCCAGCGGCACGGTCTCGTCGCCGGCGACAGACAGGGTGAAGCTGCCGCCCAGCCAGTTGCCCGCGGTCACCTGCTCCGTCGCCACCGCCACGCCGGTGCCGGTGAGGCTGGAGGTGGCGGACAGCACGGACACGTCGCCCAGGTTGGTGGTGAAGGTGATGGTCCACACGTAGCCGCCCTGCGTGTCGGGGCCGGTGCGCACCACGGTCACGTCGTCGACAGACCCCAGCTCCGTCAACGCCGCGGACATCTGCGCCTCCGACGCGTCGTGCATCAGGGTTGGCGTGGTCTCGCCGTCCAGGTGCAGCAGGAACGTGCCGCCGATGGCGTTGCCGTCCGTGAGGGTGTCCACGTTGCAGGTCACCGCGACGGTGTCCGACACGCACGTCATCTCGGGTTGGTTGCCCGTGAGGTCCGCAAACGACACCGTCCACCGGCGACCGCCCTCCGCGTCCGGCAGGCTCACAGACGACGGCACGTTGGTGCCAGCGTTGGGCATCAGCGCCATTTGCGCCTCCAGATCCGCCGCCGTGGTCGTGGTGGCGGGCAGGTCGAAGCCACCGGCGTCGGTGGTGGTGACGTCGACGGTCCACGACTCGCCGCCCACCCACGCGCCGCCGCAACCGGCCGACCCGGAGTCGGGGTGCTCGTCGATGGTCAGCTCGTCAGGGTCCAGGGTGTTGCCCGAGTCCACCTGCGTGAACACGATGGTGTACGAGTAGCCGTACCCGGACGCCTCTGACCCGTCGCCGGACTGGTACACCTCGACGGTGTCGATGAGGCCCAACCCGTCAAGGGCCAACTTCCACGCGGAGACGGGGTCGTTGAAGTTCAGACACGACGACGCGGTGCCGGCGTAGTTGAGCTTGAAGGCACCCGACGTGATGCGGCCGTTGGATGCACCGATGGTCACCACCTGCTTCTCCTGGTGCGTGCCGATGCCGTCGAACACGAGGCCCATGGCGGCGCCTGCGACGCTGCCGCCCTCGGTGGTGGCGATGGTCACCAGCTGCGACTCAGACACACGCGTGGCAGTGGTCGTCACGGTCTGCACCTCGTCCACGTGCGTCGCAGACGTCCGCACGCTCTGCACTTCGTTCACGTGCAACGACGGAGCCGCGGCGAGGGAGGTGGCCAACTCAGGCGGCTGGTGCGGCGTCGCCACCACGTTGCCCTCACCCTGCGCCAGGGCGTGGTCGGACCAGATGGACCGGCCAATGCCCGTGACGACGGAGACACGCGCGTAGTGCGGGATGCCCGAGTCCAGACCCGTGGCGCGGTGCGTCAGCGGCAAGATGCCGGCCGACACGTCGTCACCCACCTCCACACGGGCGCTGCCGCCGCTCAACGCAGCGGCGTCCGCCACCAACGCGTCGACGTCGCCCAGGTTGGTGTCGAACACCACGTCGTACTTGAAACCGTTCACGCGGTACGCGGCCACGGCGGTGGCGACGCCGTCCGTGCCGGTGCCCAGGAAGGACGCCGGCGTGCTGGACGACTCGGCGTCGGCCAGGTAGATGGTGGTGGCGGTGTGCACGTCGCTGGCGTCCGACGACACGGAGAACACCTCCGCCACACGGTACGCCGTCATGGCGACGTTGCTGTCGCCCTCGTACGCCCTGTCGAGCGTGACCTCGAAGCCGTGGCCGCCCTCCGTGCAGTCGTCTGCCACGGGGCACACGGTGACGCCGGCGCCGACGCCCACCGCTGCGGTGCCGTCACACACGCCGGTGAACACGTTGGTCACCGTCAGCGCCGCAATGTCACGGAACTCGGCGCCGTCGTAGTACACGGTGAACTGCACGTTGCGGTTGGCGGTGGCGTCAAAGCGAGACACAGAGACGCCGCCCCGCGCCGCAATGGCGGGGATGGTGTCCAACGCCTCGCGGATGGCGGACGCCGACGCGTCCCACGACACGCAGCTCGTCGTCTCCACGCCATCGTACGCCAGCTTGAACGTGGCGTCGCCGGTGGAGCTGAAGTCCTGGTCGCCACCCGACACGTCCACCACGTCCACACCCGTGCCAACGCTCGCCACACCGTACTCGAGGCCACGCAGGCGGATGGTGTGCCCCGCCATCAACTCACGGCGCAGGTCCACCGTCGTGGTCACGTTGGTGGACCCGGTGGTCACCGCGACGGTGCCGGACAACGGCATGTCGCCGTTGGTGCCCAGCAACTCACCGCCCGTGCCGCTGCCGTCGCCGCCGCCAATGCGCACAAGGTCGCCGGGGGTGAGGAACGCCCGCAGGTCCTCCGACGTGGTCAGTGCCCGGTTGTCACGCGAGATCGTCACGTTGCCCGGCAGCGCCTGCGTCAGCAGCTCCGTGCGCGTGACGGACACTGATCCGATGGTGGACAGCGCGTCCAGGGTGGTCTTCATGTCCGTGTCAGAGGCCTGGTACGTCAACGCCCCGGACGTGTTGCCCGCGTACGTCAACGTGTACCCGCCACCCAACTGCGTGCTGCCCTTCACCGTCTCAGACACCGTGACCTGCGCCGAGGTGCCCGTGAGGCTGCCGTCGAGGTACGCGATCGCGTCTGCGTCCCCTGCGCCCGGCGGGAACGTGCGACCCAGGGTGTTGCCCGGCGTGTCCACGTACGTCACCGTCCACGCGTAGCCGCCTCGGGTGCCGTCCACAAGCACCGGCACGGCGTCCCAACCGGCACCGTACTGCGCGCGCTCGACGTGGAGGTCCCGCACGGTGGTGAGGGACTCCAGGTCGTCCTCGAACGTCGCGGCGGCCTTGTTGAAGTCCATGGTGATGGGGCCGGCCGCGTCGTTGTCGATGTTGAGGTCGAAGGTGCCTGCCATTGTGGTGCTGCCCTTCACCGTCTCGGTGTTCGTGGCAGTCGCCGTGGACGACGCCAGGCAGGCATCGTCATCGCAGTTGTCCGCGGTCTCGTACAGCTCGCTGGCGAGCGTCAAGTCGATGACGTCACCCGAGCCCGGCGGCGTGAAGCCGACGTTCTGGGTGAAGGTGATCACCCACGTGTGCGCGCCGTACTTGCCGTCACGCGTCCGCGACACCTCCACGTCCATCACCGTCGTCGGCAGGCCAGCCTCCAGACGCGCCACAAGGTCCTCGGCGGAGATGTCAAACGGCAGGTCCGCCACCGTGTCCGTGCCATCCCCCAGGCTGAAGTTGCCGCGCAGCACGTTGCCACGCGCCGTCTCCACCGTGGTGAACGCCACGTCCGTGCCGGAGGTCAGGTCCAGCACCGGCGCCAGGTTGGGGACGTCTCCCGGGCTGCGGCAGCCGTCCGGGTCGTCGCACATGGTGCTGTACGCGTCCCGCAGGAAGGTCACGGTCCACGTGTACCCACCGGTGGTGGTGTTCACGGCGCTGCGGGACACCTCGACGTCGCCCACGTTGGGCATGGCCTCTAGGATGTCCTCCATGGACTCGCCAGTGAAGCCCGCGGCCGCGGCGTCCGCCTTGGTCGGCCACACGTTGTGGCGGATGTTGCCGGACGTGGCGTTGACCTGGATCTCGCACGTCGTGCAGTTGGTGGTGTCGAAGTTCAGCTGGAAGGTCTCGCCCACCGGGTCGGAGCCGTCGGCACAGACGCCGGAGTCGCTGTAGCAGATGGCACACTGCGCCACGCCGTCAGCGTTGGCAGTCAACAGCTCCGCGCCGCCAGTGATTTCACAGGACAGCGCCGGCAGGTCACCGATGTTCATGCCCCAGGACTTGGAGAACGGGTTGTGGGGCGACGCCCACTCCTCGTAGTTGTCAGTGCCGTCGTGCTGGTTACTGGCGAAGGTGACGGACCACACGTAGCCCTTGACCTGGCTCTGATACACCGGCGCCACGTCGATGGTGGTGCGGTTGGCGACCACGTAGCCCGGGCGGCTGTCCACCACATCCATTTCCTGCAGCGCGGTCACCAGGTCCTCCGGGCTGATGTCGAAGTCCAGCATGGGGCTCTTCTCACCGTACAGGACCACGCGGAAGCGGCCACCCAGCTCATTACCCACCACCGACTCGGTCACGGTCACGGACGGGCTGCGGCCCAGCAGCTCGGAGCCGTCGTTGGTGGACACCACCGTCATCTCCTGCACGTTGCCGCCAAGGTCGGGGTGGCTGAAGGTCACACTCCACGACCACGTGTACGCCGGACCCGGCACGCTGGTGCGAGACACGGTCACGTTGCTGCCGGGCACCACGGACGACACCAGAGACGTCAGCGCCGTCTGCATGTCCTCGGCGGACGCCTGCGCAAACAGCGGGTCGGACTCGCCGCAGCCGTGCACGTCGTGGCAGTAGCGCAGCGCGAAGTGGCCGCCGACGACGTTGCCGTGCACCTCCACGCCGCTCTTGTGCAGGCCCTTCACGGTCTCCGTCGTGTGCACGCCGAGGCTGCCGCCACCCGTGAGGGTCTTGGACCACTCGGGCACCAGCGGCGGCAGGTCACCCGTCAACGACGTGCCTTGGAAGGCGACACGCCACGTGATGTCGCCGCTTGCGTCCTCGACCCGCGTCACCACGACGTCACTCGCGTCGATGTTGTCCAACTCCGCCAGGCGCGTGTCCAGGGAGTCCACAGCACCGGGCAGCGAGTTCCACGTGATGTAGCGTGTGGTGGCGTTGACCTTGACCGCGCACGTCTCGCAGTTGGTGGTGTCGAAGGTGAGCGTGTACGTGCCGCCGGAGGCGTCCGTGACGTTCACCGTCTGCACCTCCCACGTGCCCTGCCCGATCGCCACCGTCGGGTTCACCGCCGGCTGCGTGGCGCCGAGGTTGTTCTGGTTGACCACAAACGCTGGCACCTGGCCGTAGCGAGACACAAAGCTCACCGTCCACGTGTAGCCACCCACGTTGCCGTAGCGCGAGCGCGTGACGGCCACAGTGCCCAGGCTGGAGTCCATGGCCTCAATGGCGGTCTGCATGGCCGAGGCGTTGATGTTCCACGCCAACAGCTCCGACTCCGTGCCCGCCTCCATGGAGCCGGTGCCGTCGTCGATGCCCAGCGTGAACGTGCCGTCCATGAAGCGGCCGTCCTGGATGGTGCTCACGTAGCAGTTGAACTCGTAGTCCTCGTTGGCGTCCTTGCTCACGAGGCTGCGGGGGTGGCACTGCAGCTCTGGCAGGTCACCGTGGTTCAGGATGTGCGTGGAGTCGAAGGTGATGGTCCACTCGTAGCCGCCGTACTCGTTCGGCCCGGAGCGCGACACCTCGACCGACCCAATGTTCGACAGCGCCATGAGGCGATCCGCCATGGAGCCGTCCTGCGCACTGGGGCCAGACGCGGCGTTGTACGCGATGAACGAGGTGTTCAGGGCACCAATGGGGTTCAGGCCATCATCGGCGCCGGCCGGGCGGCCCTGGGAGTCATCAAACTCGAGCTGGAAGTAGCCACTGACCTCCAGGCCCGAGACCTCCTCCGCCACCACGAAGTTGATGTCGTCGCCCGTCATGCCCGTGGAGTCGATGCCCACAAGCGGCACGTTGCCGTCGATGTTGGTGAACGTGATGCGCCACGAGATGATCTCCTCGCCGGTGCGGGTCATGCTGGTCGTGACGCACGGAGGCGAGTCGCACACGTTGTTCATCATCTCCACCACCTCCGTGTTGAAGTCCGTCTCGCTCAGCGGGTCGATGGCGTCACTGCTCCACACGGTCTGGACGCCGGTGCACAGCTCGCAGTCGTCGCGGTCAGTGTCAAACGTCACCTGGAACGTGCCGCCAATGTTGCGGCGGTGCACGCGGAAGATGGGGTCTGTGCAATCCTTCGGGCCGTCGCACTGCATGAAGTCGGCGCTTCCGCCGCAGTACGAACAGTTGCCAGAGTAGCACAGGTCATCGGCCCAGGAGACGTTGACGTAGATGCCCGCGCCCCACGTGATGCGCAGCATGTCCAACCCGTCGGTGTCGTGGGTCTTGAGCACGTCCACGTTACCGGCGCCGATGGCGGCCTGTGCCTCAAAGGCAGCCTCCATCTGGGCATCGCTCATGGTGGGACGGATGCACACCGCCTCCACACCGCCATCGAGGTACAGGGCAAAGTACCCTTCGCCGGTGATGGTGTCGACGCCGTCGCCGTACGTGACAAACGTGGTGCGCTGCGTGTCGGTGAGGTTCACCACCTGCACCTCGTCGCGACCGGTGGCCTGGATGCTCACCACCTGGATCTCGTTCTGGTAGTCACCGTCGGTGCGCACCGTCATGATCTCGTTCTCATCCGCGCCCACCGTGGTCACAACCTGCACCTCGTCAATGTCGTTGGTCCACGTCGTGATGGTGGTGATCTCCGGCTCGACCTCCAAGGCGGTGCTGGTGATGGTCTGCGTCTCATCCACGCCCGTCACCGTGAGCTGCGTGGTCTGGCGCTCGTTGGTCACCTCCACCGTGGCGAACACGGTCTGCACCTCGTTCACAACAGTGGACGCCACCGCCACGCTCTGCACCTCCGGCTCCACGTACAGCACGGCCTGGTCCGTGGACCGCCCAGCCATGTCGGGCGCGGTGTCCCACTCCACAGTGAAGTAGTCCAGCGCGGTGCCGCCGTCGTACAGCGGCACATCCCACGAGATGTCAATGGCGTCGTACGCTGCGGCAGCGGCGGCCACGTTGCGGGGCACGGACGGCTTCTGGTGGGCAGTGGTGTTGTACGCGGGCGACGAGGCTTGCCACGGACCGTAGCCCATGGAGTTGTACGCCGACACGCGCACCGCCACTTGGTCACCCAGGGACAGGTCGTCACTGACCTCACCCGTCATCACGTTGCGCTCGCCAATCAGGTACGAGTAGTGGTTGGCGTTGGCGGTGTTCGAGGCGGACACAATGGCCCAGTTGGCGGCGGCGATGTCAGGGTCCGGGTTGAAGTCCGGGATGTCCCACTCCACCAGGTACTGCGTCACTGGCAACCCCCCGTCGCCGCCGAAGACGTTCAGGTCGGCGCTGGGCGGCTGCCAGTCGACACGGACCTGGACACCCGAGATCACGGCGTGCAACACGTTCTGCGGGCGGCCGGGCAGGCTGTTGCCGGGCGTGGTGCCGTCACCCACAGGGCTGAACTCGCCCCAGCCGCGGCTGTTGTGGGCCTTGATGCGCACAAAGTAGCGGTTGGTGGTGGGCAGCGGGATGTTGTAGAAGTACGGCTGCTCCGCCGTGACGCCAGTGAACTCGTGGAAGTAGCCGCTGGTGGCGATGTTGGCAAAGCTGGACGTGGTGTCCCACTCAATGCGGTAGCGGTCGATCATGGCACCACCGTCGCTGGTGGGCGCCTCCCACACCGCCTTGATGCTGGACCCGGTCAACGGGAACACGACCACGTTGCGCGGCACGCCTGGCACGGTGCGTGGCACATCCGACTGCACGGTGGACGGAACGCCATAGCCCTCGCTGTTGTACGCCGTGACACGGGTGTAGTACAGCGTGCCACGCTCCAGGTTCTGGATGACGTAGCTGAAGGCGGGGTGCGGCGCCAGGTTGGTCACCAGGTCCGAGGAGTAGTTCATGGGCAGCACACCCGTGACCGTGACGGCCACAGCGGACTGCGCATCGGGGCCGGTGAGCGCGGAGCTTGTCGTGGTCAAGGTTGGCAACGGACCCACGTTGGATGTGAAGGTCACCACCCAGTTGTAGCCGTTGTCGTTGCGCGCGCGCGCCACGTCCACGGTGCCCACGGTGGTCAGCTGCTCCAACGCCGCGTCCATGTCCTCGGCGCTGATGTCGAACGCCAGTGGCGGCGTGCGGTGACCGTTGAAGCCAACCTGGAAGGTGCCGGCAAGAGGCGCAAGGCCAGGACGCTGGCGCTCGACGTTGATGGTGAGGTTGGTGCCAGAGAAGCGCGTGGAGGAGAACGCCTGCATGAGCGGCTCAGGGCCCACATGGGACGCGAACTCCACCACCCACTGGTAGCCGTACGCCCAACGCTTCGCCGTCAGTCCGGCGGTGGTGGTGCCGGACCATGTCTTGGCGCTGCTGCTGTCCGTCGGCTCGGCCAGAGGCACCGTCGTGGCGTCAAAGGTGCCGGAATCGGCCACCGTGAACGCCTCGCCGGCCACCCAGATCAAGTCTCCGCGGGCCAGCTCGCCGGGGAAGTGGCACGTGTCGTCGCAGGTCAGGTCCGAAGACCCAGACGTCAGGGTGGTGGTGCCCGTCAGCACGCTCTTGGACAACTCACGCGTCACATCCACCTCGCCGATGGTCGCCAGGTCCTGCAGCGCCGCCTTGACAGCCGTGGCACTGGCATTCTGCGGCAGTTCAATGGTGGTGGCACCCTGGAACGCCAGAGAGAAGAACCCATCCACGTTCGCTTCATCGGCGACCACCACAACACGCTGGATCTCGGTGTGGCCGGCAGCCGCGGACGTGGTGATGGTCTGCACCTCGTGCGTGCCCGGGGCGGTGTACCACTCCACCTTGTACCACTGCACCGTGGCGCCACCGTCGGCAGGGGCGGCCCATTGCACGCGCAGCGACGTATCGGATTCGACAGACACCGCCACGGCGCTGGGCGCCTCGGGATGGCTGCGTGGGATCTCCGACACCGCAGCACTGTTGGCGGAGTAGCCACGCGTGTTGTAGGCCGCGACACGGAAGTACCACGGCTGCCCGCTCGTGAGGCCGCTGATCACCACACGCTTCGCGTCCGTGCCGCGGATCTTCTCGCGAACAGTGACGGTGGCTTGCGTGCCCACCATGGACGATGTGTCGGCGTTGAGCAGGCCGATGTTCGCCGCTCCCTGCACAACCTCGTGGGACAGGTGCGTGAACTGGATGGTCCACGTCACACCCTTGGTCGCGTCACCGGTCATGTGCTCCTCCATCTCCACGTTGGCGGTGAAAATGGTGTCCAACGCCTCCAGGTAGCGCTTCATGGCCAAGGCATCGGCGTTGTACGCGATCGGAACGGTGGTGGAGCCTTCGAACTCGAGCGTGAAGGTGCTGCTCGCGTCAATGTCACCCAGGGCAGACGTGGTCACGGTCTGCGTCTCAAACGTGTACGTGCCGGGTTCGATGTCGGACACACCTGCGGTGATCTCGTCCACCGTCACGCGCGGGTTCAAGCCCAACAACAGCGTGGCGTCCACCTCCATCATGCCCAAGTTGCCGCGCATCCCGGAGAACGTCACCAGCCACTCGTACCCGTTGCCCACGGCGTTGCGCGTGACCTGGATCGGGTTCGTGGCCATGTCCCACGCACCGGTGATGACTTGCAGCTGGGTCGCCATGGTGGAGGCATCCACGTTGAACGGCAGAGCCGACGTGGTCATGCCCGCCCATGACAGGGTGAAGGAGCCCGAGATGCCAGACGGCGAGTCGAACGTGGTCAGCACGCGCTGCACCTCATCCACGACCTCCACGTCCAAGTGGCCAAGGTGGGCCGAGTTGAAGCCCACCGAGGTGTCCCACTCCAGGCGGTACTTGGTCACCGGCACACCACCGTCCGACAGGGGCGCGTCCCAGGACACGGCCAGGGCGTCCTTGCGGTAGTCGCTCAAGCCAACCGTGAGGCCGACTGGCGCGGACGGCGTGACGCCAATGGCAGGCGTGGTGACGCTGCCGTGACTGGCGGCGCCGAAGCCGCGCGCGTTGGCGGCGCTCACCCACACATGGTACTGCGTGGCGGCCTTCAACGCGACGTACTCGTGGTCGAACGCGGCGTCGGCGACGCCCTGGCGCAGGGTGTGGGTGCCCACGTCGTACGTGGTGCCGCCCGACATGTCAGTGCAGCTCACCGCGGCACCGATGCCGTCGACGACCATTTCCGGAACCTGGTTGAAGCCCGGGTAGGTCTCCACGAAGGACACGGTGTACACGTAGCCATGCAGCCAGCCCTGCAGGCCGTCACCCTGGCGAGTGACCGACGTTTGGAAGCCAGTCATGGTATCCAACGTGCTCTGCACGGCGCTGGCTTCCGCGTGCCAGTCAATGCACGCCGACTGCTGGCCGTTCCACGACAGCTTGTAGCCACCAGTGCCCAGCAGCACATCGTCCGTGCCGCCGGTGGCCTTGAGCACAATCGTTTGCAGCTCGCCCACCACACCGATGGTGTACGCCCGCGCAGCCCGGCCCTCCGGACGCCTCACGGCGAGCTTCACGCCCACACCGAAGAAGTCCTTGGCCGGGGTGGCCTGCAGCGTGGTCACGTCGGAGGTCACGACGCGGAACAGGATGTCCCACTTGTAGCCGTACCCGAAGTGCGCGTCGTGCTCGCTGCCCGTGCGCACCACGGACGCGTGGCCCACGTTGGTCAGGTTGCGCAGCGCCGACGCCACTTCCGACGCGGCGGCGTCCCAGGCAAGCATGACCGTCGTCTGAGCGCCCAACCGCAGGCGGAAGAAGCCCGTGATGCCGGGGCGGTCCGCGGAGACGGACACGACGGCGGAGTCGTACACGCCCACCGCGGCGTCGTCGCCGACAAGGTACGCGCCGTCCACAGCAAGGCGGCTGCCCACGGCAGCGACGGTGCGGAAGGTCACGTCCCAGCGCAGACCAAACGACGCGTCCGGCGTGCTGGAACGGTCGACGTGGACGTCAAACACGGGGCTGGTGGCGTCACCACCCGCCAGGCTCTCAATGGCGTCCTCCATGGCACGCTCCGAGGCATCCGCGGCCACGGACGTCTTGGCACCGGCAAAGCCGATCTCGAAGGAGCCGGACAGCGCGCTGGAGGCCTCCGTGACGATGGTTTGCACCTCGTACTGGCCCAGGGCGCACTCGCCCTGCTCCGCGTTGTCCAAGTCGCTGCCGCAGGTCACGGGCGACGTGTCGGTGGTGTACGAGGCATAGTTTGAAGGCGCGACGCCCTGCACGGTGTCACTGGCGCCGTCCTCATCGATGGACACGGTCGGCGCCGCACCCTCGTTGGCGGGCACCAGGAGCTGCTCGTCGGCCACCGTGAGCGCGCCGATGTCGCCGCTGCGGGACGGGAAGGTGACTTCCCATCGGCAGCAGTGGTCGTCCTCGGTTGGGAAGGGTCCCCGGCTCACCGTGACGTCCTCGATGGTCGTCAAGGCCTCCAACGCGGCCTCCATGTCGGCAGCGGAGGCGTCAAACCGGATCTTGGCCGTGGTGTCGCCGCCGAGCGCCAAGCGGAAGGAGCCGGCCAGGTGCGGGACGGTCGCGTTGAGCGTGACCGCCTTGACCTCGGCCGTGCCCATGTCCGTACCCCACTCGACGCGGTAGTTCAACACTTCCGACGCGCCGTCGCTGGCGGGGGCGCCGTAGACGGCCTTGATCTGCGAGCGCGACACGGCGTCCAACGACACCAACTGCGGCGCGGACGGCGCGGACACGGCGCGCAGGCTGACCGGAACCACGCCCAGCCCCAGGTTCTGCTCGCCCTCGGCTTCGTCACCGTAGCCGTCCGCGTTGCTGGCGGCAAGGTTCACGTACACATGGCCGCCGTAGGCAGCGCCCTCCGGGGTCGGCAGGCCCAGCAAGGTGTGCTGCAGGCCCGCTTCCACGCCGGTTGTCTGCTCCGCCACCACCAGGTTCAGCGACGCGCCATCGCGGCTGGACAGGTCGACGTCCGCGGCGGTGAGGTGTGCCAGGTCGCCCAGGGCGTCCACGAACGTCACCGTCCACGTCACGCCCCAGTCGCCGGAGCTGCGCGTCACATCCACGCGACCCACGTTGTCGAGGTCCATGAGCAGGTGACGCACGTCCCACGCGGTGGCGCGGGCCTCCACCACCTCGGTGCGCTCGCCGCCAGCGGTCAGGGAGAACGTGCCCAACAGGCTCGACTCGGCGGCACCGCTGATGGTGATGGTCTGCACCTCGGCCACGCGACCCCCCACCTCGAAGGAGTTGGCGCTGTCGAAGAAGGACGCCGGCCACACACCGGAGCGCGTGACGTTGACATCCACGCTGGGGACGGCAGACGTGGTGGCACCGGCGCCAGCAACAAGCAAGCGCGTGCCATCCACATCGTACTCGGACACCACCAGGCAAGGAGAGGTCACGGCGCCGTCGCTGGCACATGCCGCGGACGTGGCGCCCAGGAAGGAGTTGAAGGTGATGGTCCAGCGGTAGCCACCCTGGAAGTCTGGACCCGTGCGAGACACGTCCACATCACCCAGGGCGGGCAGGCTTTCGAGCGCAGACTCCAGAGCGGCGGCAGACGCGTCCTTGGCAACTGCCACAGAGTTGCGCTTGTACACCGTTACCCAGCCGTTCGTGCTGCCAGCGAAGTTGTTGACCATGGTGAGTGACGACGAGGTGGTGCCACTCAGCTCGTACACGGTCGTGCCGCGGCCAAACACCACGGACATGCCGGCGTACAGGTCAGAGGAAAGGTCGGCGACGGTGGCCACGGCGTTGTTGCCGTTCACAACAGACACGACGCCCACAGCAGTGGACTCGATGTACAACGCCGCGCCGGTAATGCTCGTGAGCTTGTAGGAATCCAAGGGCATGGTGTCACAGGTGAATGGCAGCGTCGCATGCACGCGGAACACCTCGCCGCCGATGGCCACACGGTCACCACGAGACACCAACAAGCGCATGTCGGTGCTCGTGTTCACCAGGTTGGAGCCAGCGGCGACAGACACGCAGCCGGTACAGGCAGTGACGCTGTCCATGTCGCCTTGGAAGTCGAAGCCCACACGGAACGTGCCGTCGATCTCGTCCGCGCTGTGCGTGGTGAGCTCCATCACCTCAGCAGCAGCGCCGGCCACGCCCTCCACGGTGGTTTGGTAGGCAAAGTCCGCCGTGGCAGCCGTGCTCGACGACATCCAGGCGTCGCAGCCGCCGACAGCCAAGGTCAGCTGGTCCACGTCCAAGTTCATGGCGGGACCCACAAACGACACGGTGTAGTTGTAGCCCCATCCGTTTCCAGACGACGCCGAGCCGTCGCCAGAGCGAACGACAGTGACGTCGTCCACCGCAAGCAGCGACTCGATGGCACGCTCCACACGCCAAGCCTCGACGTCGAACGGAAGGCAGTCCGTGGCGGTCTCGGAGCCCAGTGTGACGGCGAAGGAGCCCTCCGTCAACGGGCCCACATCCGCGCCGGTGGACAGCTCTTGCACCTCCACCACACGCTGGTCGCCGCTCCACTCGACCTTGTACTTCGTGACCGGCGAACCGCGGTTGCCCTCGGGCTTGGTGTTCGACGGCTGCTCCCATCCCAGGGACAACGTCCCCGCGGTGGAGGTGTGCGACAACACGACGTCCGCAGCAGTGGCCGGCGGCTCCACGGGAGACACGGGCACCGCGGCGGTGTTGTCCGCCGCAGCTCGGGAGGGACCACGGCCGTTCGCGTTCTCGGCGTACACGCGCACGAAGTACGGGATGCCCGGCGTCAAGTCGGTGATGGTGTAGGAGGTGGCGTTGGGGCCAACTGTGAGGGAGTACCCCACCGGCAGCAGCGCAGACGAGGTGCAGTTGCCCTCGCCCAAGCCGTTGCCGTACTGCACCACCTCGGAGGTGACATCACCAGCAGGCGAGAAGGCGTCACAGCCGGCGTCGGTGCCCACGCTGATGGACACGAGGTCCACGTGGCCCGACCACTCGCCAGAGAAGGTGAGGTCGTACACGTTGCCCCACTCCCACGACGACGACGCCATGTCGCCGCACTCTTCCACCAGCACGTTGCCCGCACCGGCCAGGGTGTCCATCTCACTCTGAATGGCGGAGCGCCCGTCATTGTAGTTGATGCACGAGCTGCTCTGACCGTCAAAGGTGATCTTGAAGCCACCCTGGGTCGGAACCTGGGCAGGGGAAGCGATGGTGATGCGCTGGATCGCAGGCACGTCACCGCACTGGCTGTCGAACGAGTCCACGGTGTCCCACTCCACGGTGTGGGCACTGAGCGCCTCGCCACCACGGCTGACGGGAGCCGTCCACGACACCACCAGCGAGGTGGAGTCCACGACGGACAGGGACACGTCGTCCACCACCATGGGCACGAACGTCGCCGGAGTGACGGCAGCCGGCGTGGTCAACGCGTCAGCACCGAAGCCCATGCCGTTGTACGCACGCACGCGGACGTAGTGCGGCACCGTCGTGAGGCCCGTGAAGATGGTGTGCCACGGGAGGCGACCCGTGACCATCTGCGGAACACCGGCGACCTCGCGGCGCACATCCACACCAGAGACTGACACCTGGTTGGTGAACTGCATGAGCGGCTGCTGGCCGCGGCGGCTCAAGAAGGTCACCAGGATGGCCTGGGCGCTGGAACCGACACAGGCCTGGGCTTGACCGCCCGTGAACGACACGCTCAGGTCGCCAATGTTGGGGATGGCGGACAGCTTGGAGAGCACAGTCGCCTCGTCGTCGGTGGCCACAATGGACGTCGGCGTCACCTCGCCCATGAACACCACGTCGAAGGTACCCACGGTGGATGTGCAGGTAACGGCTTGGGTCTCGGCCACGACACCGGTGCTCACTGTGGGGTTGTCACCCAGCAAGCCGATGCCGCTGACGGACACCTGGTGCACCAGGTCACCCGGGTACGGCATGGACGTGAACGTGACAATCCAGGTCCACCCCGCGCCGTTGGATTGGATGTTGCGGCGCACATTGACGGTGCCCACGGTTGGCAGAGACTCCAACGCGGTCTTCATGTCCACAGCCGGCACGTTGTATGCCACGCGCACCGACTGACCGTACACGCCCACCGTGAAGGAGCCTCCACGGCCGGTTTCCGACTCCCAGCTGGTGCTGACCGTCTGCACATCAAACACCTCCGCAGCGGACTCGTCCAACACCTTGTGCACGCGGGTCGAGTAGTTGGGGCTGTCGAACGTGGAAGCCGTGTCCCACTCCACCTCGTACTTCGTCACCGGCAGGCCACCTGCCTCGCGTGGTGCGGCCCACTGCACCAACAACTCGTCCTGAGACAACGCCTCGGCACGTGCGAGCAGCGGTGCGGACGGCGGCTGGTTGCTGGGGGTGCGGCTGGTCGGGAAGGTGTTGGCGGCGGTGCCCCAGCCCTCCACGTTGCGCGCAGACACGCGCACGTACGTGGGGACGCGCTCGGTCAGGTTCGGGATGACGTAGCGGTTGGCACCGTGGACCCACATGGTCACGGACGCATCGGCGTCGATGGACGAGGACAGGCCCGCGCCGTTCGCGACCAGGGCGCCGGGCTGTGTGCCACGGTACGTGGAGAACGACACCGTCCACACGAAGCCGTTGCGCCACACGCTGCGCTCAATGTCAACCGTGGACACGGTGGGCAGGGCCTCGAGAGCCAGCTTCATGTCCGCCGCAGACACATCCCAGGCAAGTGCCCCCGTGGTTTCGCGGCGCAGCACGAACACGTTGGCCTCGCTGGGGCCGTTGAACTTGCGGTCGAGCACGATGGTCGACGCGGTGACGCAGCTTTCGGCAGCCAGGTTGTACACCTCGCTGTGGAAGCCAATCTGCACGGCGTCACCACAGTTGATGCGGCCCACGAAACTGGTGGAGGTGTCCACAGTGGCGGTGTCGACGTAGGCCGTCGCGTCGCCCAGGAAGGTGTCCGGGATGTACACGGGCTGCATCGTGAGGGTGTCGCCGGTGTAGGTGTCCGCCACCATCCAGTTTTCCATGGTGCACAGGAAGATCTGGGTGTCGCCACCCGAGTACACGGGCTGCTTCAGCGGGTTCCCGCACACACGGAAGTCGGCGTCGCCGATGCGCAGTGCCAGGCCACGGGACACGTCGCCGGTCACATCAGCGCCCTGCACGAACAAGTCGCTGGCGCCGTTGGCCAGGTTTGCGAACACGTCCGCGCCGCCCAGCTGCGTCGTGGTCAGGTCGCCCTCAAACTCGCCAAAGGACAGCGTGAAGGTGCCCTGCAAGGGGGCGCGGTACGTGTCCACGCGCACCTTTTGGATGACGTTGGTGATGGGCAGGACGGTGCTGCCAGCCAGGGCCGAGTCGAAGGTGTCCGCCACGTCCCACTCGACGCGGTACTCCGCCACGGTGTCGCCACCCGCCGGAGACGTCTCGTCGAACTCCACCAGCAGCGACGTTTCGGTGTGCAGTGACAGCGTCGGGGCACCCGGCGCACCTGGTGCCTCGCGCGGCACGGCCTGGAGAGCGTCTTCATCCAGCGGCATGTAGGTACCCCAGCCGCGGTCGTTGCGGGCGGCGACGCGGATGTCGTACAGCTTGCCCATGGTCAAGGAATCCACGGTGAGGACCACAGGGGAGTCGATGTTCTCGGTGTACACTTGCTCGCCAAAGTCCTGCGGGTTCACGCCCGCGGTCTCGACGGCCACCGACACAGTCGCGCTGTCGCCAGCAAGCAGGTTGAAGTTCGGCACCAGCAGCGACTGCGGGCCGACGTCGGACAGGAACTCCACCAGCCACTCGCGACCGCCGTTGCCGGTGATCGTGCTGGCGTCCACCGTGACGTTCGTCAGGCCGATGGATGGCAGGTTGTCCAAGGCGTTCTGCACAGTCTCAGGCTCCGCGTCGAAGGCGATGGGGCGCGTGACGTGACGGCGGTACGCCGTGAGGCCAGCGCCAGCCTGCAGTGGCGCCAAGAAGTCGCTCGCAAGCGGCACAAAGTTGGCGTCGAAGACACCGCCCGAGGAGGCGACGGTCAGCACATGCGTGCCAATCAACAGTTGGTCACCACGCGCCAGGTACGGCGTCCAGTCCGCAGTGGTCACCAGCTGATCCGAGCCGTACGTCGCGGTCACGGTGCCCGGCAACGCCACATCCAGAGGCCCGAAGCCCAGGGTGAAGTATCCAGACATGGCCGAGGACGCGACGGAGGTCACGGTCTGGCGCTCGTTCACGCCGTGGAACGGCGGCTCGTTGGCGCGGGTGAAGTACGACACCTTGTAGGCATCCACCATGGCGCCGTTGGCGTTGGGGGCGTGCAGCGTGACCTGGAGCTGCGTGCCAGAGAGCGGTACGACCGACACGGCAGTGGGGGCGTCGGGGGCGCGGCGCGGGATCTCAAACACCGGCGCAGTCAGTCCGTACGGACCGTAGCCGCGGGTGGGGTTGAAGGCCGCCACCCGGACGTAGTACCGGGTGCCGTTCTGCAAGTTCGGGATGGTGTACAGGTAGTCGGTTTGCGAGTACAGCGCGTCCACGAAGGCGTGGCCGGCGGGCAGACGGGAGTAGCCGTCCGACGTGGAGTCGAACGTGTCCAGGGTGTCCCACTCGAGCTTGTACTTCGTGATGTTGTCGCCACCGGCCGACGTGGGTGTGCCCCACGTGACACGCAGCTCGCTGGCGCTGTGCACGTACAACAGCGGCGTCGTGGCATCGTGGTACGGACCCAATGGCACCGTCGGGGGCTGGATGGGCGGCGACTGGCTGTTGGGCGCGGAGCGCTTCGGCATGCCGTAGCCACGGGTGTGGCCCGCAGACACACGGGTCCAGTACGTGGTACCGGGCTCGAGGTTGGTGATGGTGTACGACATGGGGCTTGAGGTGCCAATGTCGGACAGCGGGAACTGCGCCCAGCGGTAGTTGGTCACCGCCACACCGGCGTCACTGTCCGTGCCGGTGCACGTGATTCCCGTGGCGGTGCCAGAGGCATGCACGGCGTTGGACGAAGAGCCGTCCGCGCACACACCAAAGTCAATGCTGTCGCCGGACAGCTCACTGCCATCCATGCTCAACACGGGCAGCACGCCCTCATGGCTGTCAAACACGATCTCCCACGAGTAGGTGCCCGCGCCCGCGTCCACGTCTTGACGCGTGACCGTGACGGTGCCCACGTTCGCAAGGTTCTCCAAGGCCGTCTCGAGCTGGTCCTCGGACGCGTCGTACGGCAGGCGGCCGGTGACGTGGGAGGCATGCTCGAAGCAGGTGGTCGGGTCGCCACACGCGGTCGGAGAAGACGTGTCCATCGTCAAACGGAACCAACCGGAGGCAAAGGCGCCGCCAGCGACCGCAGTGTACACGGTCTGGCGCACGTGCGTGCCCGTGCCCCACGCAGACTCGGCCCACTCGACGCGGTAGTCAGTGATGACGTGGCCACCGGCGTTGTCGGGGTCGTACCAGGACACCTTCAGAGTGCGACCCACGTCGCCGGAGTCGGTGCGCGCCAGGGTGACGTCAATCGGCTGAGACGGCTCCTGGTGTGGCAGCGCGCTTTGCGGAGCAGACGGAGCGCCGTAGCCCAAGCTGTTGTGGCCCGTCACGCGCAGGTAGTACACAGTGCCCTGCGTCAAGCCAGAGATGACATAGTCGTCCAAGAGTGGCGCAGCGGTGACGGACGCGGTGCAAGAGCCGGTGCAGTCAAGGGGAGTGCCGCATACGGCGGAGTTGGCGACAAGCATGTACTCGGGCGTGTCGGGGTCCGAGAACGTCACGGTCCAAGTGTAGCCGCCGTTGGACTCACCAGAGCGGATGACATCCACGCTGTTAATGCTGGCCAGGTTGGTGGTGATGTACTCTGCCAGAGACCCGGCGCCCATGCCATCGGCGTTGTACGCGACGCACGTCGCACCGGCGTCCTCGTCACCGTAGGAAAGGGAGAACTCACCCTGGTCGACGGTACCAGAGTCCGTCGAGATGGTGATGGTCTGAACACGGAACGCAGACACCTCCGGCGAGGTGCCCAAGCACGGCGGGCTGTTGCAGGACGAGTCGTGCAGCTCCCACCCGGTGGTGTTGAACGACAGGGGCTTGCCGTTCACGGAATCGAAGCTCGGCACGGTGTCCCACTCCACCTTGTACTTGTTCACGTCGACGCCGCCCATGTCATCCGTCGGGGTGGAGAATGAGACAGACAGGGAGGTGCTGGAGAACTCCAGGGTGCTGTCCTCGACGCTCACCAACACCGTCGGTGCAGCAGGGAGCTCGCGTGGCACCACAAGCGCAGTGCAGTCCTCCACATGACCCTCGCACCTCGCGGTTGCCGCACCCGTGTAGCCGAAGCCCTGGTCGTTGGCAGCCACCATGCGCACGTAGTACGTGGTACCGGCAGTGAGGTCGCTGTCCGTGGGGAAGACGTGCGTCCAGGACGCCAGGCTCGAGTCGAAGAACTTGCCCACTTCACCTGTGCTTGTGGCGGCAAGGTCCTCAGATCCCAGAGGGCTGCCAGCGACACCGCTGTCGAACGTGGACGCAGTGTCCCACTCGATGCGGTAGGTGGCGATGGCGTCACCGTTGTCGCTCACCGGGGCGTCCCAGAAGATGCGGAACTTGGTGCGCTGGTCGGTGATGGCCTCCACGATCACGTTCTGCGGCGCCTCGGGCGGCGAGCGCGGCACCAGAGAGGACACGTCGCTTTCGCCCACCTTCACCGCCACCGTCGGCTCGCCGACGCCCACCGAGTTGATTCCGGCGGCGCGAACGAACAGTGCCTGGCCCTCCACGACGCCACCACCGTTGAACAGGGTGTTGGACTCCAGGAAGGGGGACACGGTCGAGTCGAAGTCGGAGCAGCCACCCTCGGCACCGAACAGAGTGACAAGCTGCGGCTGGTTGCCGCGCACCTGGCGGCCGGAGAAGGTAACGCTCCACGTGTAGCCGAAGCCACTGTCGGCAGAGTTGTCGCCCGTGCGCGTCACCGTCACACCACCGGTGTCGATGGTGCTCAGGCCGTTGAGCTCGTCTTCCACCACCGACGCAGCCGCGTCGTACGGCATGCACCCAACCGTGGACTCGGGCGCGTTCACCTGCAGGGTGGTGTTCTCACCGAGGAAGCTCAGCTTGAAGCCGCCCTGAGAGTTGGCGCCCAGACCAGCAGACAGCGTCACCGTTTGGACCTCGGCACCGATGGCGACACCACACGTGGGTGTGTCGTCGCACCGTGATGCCACGGGCTCATCAAAGAAGCCCTGTGGCGAGCCGCCGTTAGAATCGAAGGTGATGGCAGGGTCCCACTCGATGCGGTACGCCGTGATCGCGTCACCACCATCCACAGTTGGGTAGTCCAGGTCGTTCACCAGTGGTTCGCCAAAGCGCACGTACAACTGGTTGGGCACGTCCGTTGGGCTGACCTGCATGTCCACGATCTGCGGCTTCCAAGGCACCTCGTCCACGGGCGCCACGGGTGACTCGACAGCCACCTTGGCCGGGCCCCAACCACCAAAAGCGGTGCTGTACGCGCTGACACGCACGTAGTACGGCGTGTCCGTCGTCAGCGTGTGCCCGTCCACACCGTCTCCGATCTTGTACTGCATCACGGAGCCGTCATCAGACCAGCGGCAGTTGCCGTCGGCATCGGCGGTGCAGCTGGCCTCAGAAATCACGTGCGTCCAGCTGGCGTCGGAGCCGCGCTGGAAACGGCGGTCGGTGTCCCACTCCACGCGGTACTTGGTCACCGGCTCGCCGCCAGACTCGACAGGCGCACCCCAGCGCACACCCAGCGCGCCGCCAGACACCACAGTGAGGCTCACGTCCGTGGGCTCCGTCGGAGGAGCAACACCAGGGGCAATGGCCAAGTCGGAGCGACCTGCGTGCACGGTGTCGACATGGAAGTAGCCGTCCAGGGTGCCGCCGGCACCGCTCTTGGCACTCTGGGAAATGGCGACGGCCACGGAAGCGGGGTCGGGTGTGCCATCGCACGTTGTGACAGTCACAGTGTCTGGCATCGCGACGGGGTCAGCCATGAAGATGTGCACGCGGCGACCGTGGACACGGTACTCGGGCTCATCCACCAGCGTCACGTCCGTCAGGCCCAGCACGGTCTCGAAGTCAGCCTCCAGCGTGTCCAGAGCCACGTCCCAGTGCAAGCACGTGCCGTCGGTGGCGCCAATGCTGATCATGAACGTGGCGTTGGTGATGGCCGCGCTGCTGGTGATGGTGAGGGAGTATCCCTCGTTGGGAGCCACCGCCATCAGAGCAGGCACGTCACCCTCCGCGGGATCAAAGGCCACGTCGTACGTGAAGCCGTACGTCTCCGTGCCGTTGCCGGACGCATCGTGCGTGGTGCTCAGGTCCGAGCGCACGACAGACACCACATGGGGGAACTCCTCCACCGCGTTCAACGCCTCCCACAGCTCCTGCGCCGTGGCATCGGCATCCACGGCCGCGGTGACACGGGACACATCCTGGCCGGTGTACGTCAGCGTGTACGTCTTGGTCGAGAGCGAGCCCGAGAACGAGTGCAAGCCAAGGCGTTGCACCTCGCCACTGCCCATGTGGTTGCGCGGCTGGGCGCTGGCAGGCGCACCGTAACCCAGGCTGTTGTAGGCCAACACGCGCACAAAGTACGGCGTGTCCTCGGACACCGCCGAGGAGATGACCCACTTGCAGGACGCAGCGCCCGAAACCACCGCCACGGCGCCACTGCAGGCCGTCGACAGGTCATCCACGACCGCCGTGAACGCGCTGCCAGAGGCAAACGAGGCGGCGGTGTCCCACTGCACGGCGTACTTGGTGATGGCATCGCCGCCGTCGTGGGCGGGCGGTGCCCAGGCCACGCCCAAACGCGTCGGGGACAACACCGTGGCGGTGACGTCACGTGGCTGGGCGGGCACCTGTTTCGCGGGCGCCACCGCCAACGGTCCAACACGGGCCGGGCTGGAGCCGGCCTCGTTCGACGCAAACACACGCACAAAGTACAGGGTGCTGGAGTCGAGGCCGGTGATGGTGTAGTGGTTCGGCAGGTGGCCGGCACGCTGCTCCGTCACGCGCACGTTCGGGGAGGTGCCCGTCAAGCCCACGCTCAAGTCACCGGCGCCGCCCGCGGCCCACGGCAGCCGCGTCGCGCCGCCGTCGACAGACACGAGCATGGACGGCAGGTCGCCGGCCTCGGAGACAAACGTGACCTCGTAGCTGCGTCCGAAGGACTTGCGGGGCAGGTACGACTGCTGCATCGGGTCCACGCGGGTGACGGTGACGTCGTCCACGTTGGGAAGGCCCTCCAGCGCCGCTTCCACGTCCGCGGCCGTGGCGTTGAAGGAAATCGGGAAGGTGACGTAGTTGCGGAAGGCAACGATGTACGAGCCACCCAAGTCCTCCGCGCCCTCCGACCACACATCAATGCGCTGCACCTCCGGCAGAGGAGCAACCGTTGTGGTGCCAAGCGGCAGCACGTTCAGGCCCACAGTGCCCTGGTTGAAGCCAGGGCTGGTGCCAGACACCAGGCGGTTCACCATGACCTTCGCGTCGTCACCCACCAGCAGCGAGCCGTCCGCGGTCAACACGGGCTGCTCGCCGACGTTGGTGACGAAGGTCACCATGTACACGACGCGGTTGTCCGTCGAGGCGTCGCGCGTCACGTCCACAGTGCCCACGTTGGACAGCGTCTCCAGACTGGCCTTCACAAGCGCCGCGGCCGCGTTGTACTGCAGCGGACGCGTCACCTGCGGCCCGAGCTGCAGGCGGAAGGAGCCGCCCAGGTTGGCGGCGGCGCTCACGGTCACCATCTGGCGCTCGCGTGCGCCACCCGAGGTGTCCCACTCGACGGTGTACGAGGTGAGGGGCGAGCCACCGATGTCGATGGGGGCCTCCCAGGTCACCGCCAGCTCCGAGCCGGACTTGGGGACCACCAGCAGCGCACCTGGGGCAGCGGGCGGGGCGCGGGGCAGAGAGGTGGAGGGCACAGCGGGGGCGGACGGGCCGTAGGCATGCGCCACGCCGTTCCACGCAGACACGCGCACGTGCACGGGGACACCCTCGGGAAGGTTGGGGATGGTGGCGGTGTACATGACGCCGGGGAAGGCGTGCTGCACCGCGGCAGGGATGCCGGCGGTGTCAGGCGCCTCGGCCGGAACGTCGTACTCCAAGCTGCCGCGCAGGGTGCTGTCCATGGTCGGGCGGGAGCCCGTCACGATCGGCGTGACCACCACGGAGGGGTTGGTGCCGGTGAGGGCGCCGGAATCGCCCACCAGCTGCACCTGTGGTCCCAGGCGCGTGGTGAACACGACCACCCACTCGTACGTCTGGCCCACGGCCGTCAAGCGGCGCGTGATGTACACGTCGCCGGTGCCCACAGCCATCAAGGCCGTGCGCATTGCGGCGGCAGACGCGTCAAAGGCCAGCTTGCTGGTCTGCTTCCCCAGGAAGGACAGGGCGAACTGGCCGCCCAGGTCCACGGCGTCGGAGCTCACCGTGACGGTCTGCACGTCGAAGCCCTTGAGCGCGGTCACTGCGACGGCGGTGGTCACCGAGTTGGACGTGCCCTGCAGCTCGTTGTCGGACGCCGAGGCGCCCCACGTGGCGAACAGCGTCACGTTGTTGGTGGACACCTGCAGCTCCGACACGTCGCCCGTCTGGGACAGGAAGGTGACGGCCCAGCGGTGACCGAAGCCCTCCACGCGGCGGGACACGGCCACATCACCCACGGTGGGCAGCGCCTCCAGAGCCTGCTCCATGTCGTCCGCGCTGATGTCGTACGCCAGGGGCGCGGTCGGGTACCCCTCGTACCGCAGGCGGAAGGAGCCGGCCAGATCGAACTCGGAGGCGTACGTCGTCACCGTTTGCACCTCGTTGAAGGCGTACAGGACGTTGGCAGACAGGGCACCGGCCTCGACGGCGGCGTCGCCCATCACATCCCACTCCACCATGTACTTCGTCACGGGGCTGCCACCATCGTCCGCGGTGGGGCCGAAGTGGACGTTCAATGACGTGGAGGACGGACCGGCGGCCAGCGCGATGGGGGTGGGCGCCGCCGCCTGAGTGCGCGGAGACTCGCTGCGCGGCACCGTGAAGGCCGGCAGGCGCGAGTAGCCGTACGAGTTGTAGGCAAACACGCGGACGTAGTACGGGGTGCCCTTCAACAGGGAGGCCACCAGGTACTCGCACGGAGACGGAGAGCAGGCGCCGGCGCCTACGGACAGCTCGTGCCAGCCCAGCACCTGACCGGCGGCGCCGGTGTTGAACTTGTCGCTGGTGTCCCACTCCACCTTGTACTTCGTCACGGTGTCTCCGCCGTCCGAGTCGGGCGCGTACCAAATGGCACGGAGCGACGTGGCAGAGTGCACCGCCAACTCCGCGGCCTCTGGCGTCGCGGGTTTCTGTGGTGGCGGCTGCACGCCCACGGGCAGGGAAGTTGTGGAGGCGGACAGGCCACGGTCGTTGGACGAGGTCACGCGCACGTAGTACGGGCGGTCGCTCTGCAGCTCACGGACGACGTAGCGGTAGGGGTCACTGGCGTCGGCACGGTGGGACTCCAGCCACTCTGTCGTCAGGGTCACGCTGTTGTAGCCGGCAGCAAGGGCGCCGTGCACGGCGTTGCCGGACTTCAGCTCCTGGCCCGCCGCGGTGGGAGACATGTACGGCGACGAGAGCACCACGGTGGCGGTGGCGCCGTCACCCGACGCGCTCACCACCGTGAACACCTCGTCGTTGATCTGCAGCAGGTCGCCATCCGCAAGGCCCGACAGGGTGACGTCGGAGGAGGTGGTCACGGTGTCGGAGAACTGCGTGACAGACGCACAGGCGGCGCACACGGTGGTGTCCAGGGACGTCTCCACGCTGATGCTGGTGCCGGTGCCCAACAAACCGTCCGTGATGACGATGTCTGGCAGCTCGCCCAGGTCGGCAGTGAATGCGACGGTCCAGATGTAGCCGTTGCTGGCCTTCACGGAGCGCAGCACACGAGACGAGCGGACCGTAGACAGGCCGTCCACGGCCGTCTGCATGGCAGCGGGGGACACATCATGTGGCAAGTAGTCGGTCATGTCCGCGCCGATCGCGATGCGGAACGTGCCACTGATGTCGTCGGCCGCAGCGGAGGTGACGATGCGCTGCACCTGCTCACGCACACCCGTCCATGGCTCCTCTGCCCACTCCACAAGGTACGACGTGACGGCATCACCGCGCTGCTCCACAGCGGGCACGGGCGCCCAGGACACCTCCAGAGACGACACGGACTCCGCAACAGACACCACATCGCCGGCGGGGATGGTGGACAGCACGACAGAGCCGTACGCCAACCCGTCCGCGGCGGTGCGAGGGCGCTCCAGCGCCGGGTCGCTGGCAGTGGTGGGGGAGTGCCCCATTTCGTTGCCAGCGGACACGGTGACCCAGTACGCGGCGCCGGGCACCAGGTCGGGGATGATCCAACCGAACACGCCGGTGTCCACGCGCGGCACCGCGAAATCGCCGGGCATGGCCTCGAAGCTGCCGTCGCCACTGGCATCGCCCTGGATGCCCCACATGACACGGTACGACGTGATCTCGGCGCCGTTGTCCGTGACGGGCTGCTGCCAGTAGACACGGAGCTTGGTGCTGTCACCCGCCACCAGCAGCACCTCCACGAACTGAGGCGCGGTGGGCGGAGATCGCGGGATCTCGTACACGGGCGCAGACAAGATGCCGTACCCTTGCGTGTTGTACGCCGACACAGACACGCCGTACCGCACGCCGGCATCCAATCCGGTGATGCGGTACGTGAACGGCGAGCCGGGCAGCACATCCAGAGCCGCGCCGGTGACGATGGGGCAGGTGTCATGGCAGGAGTTGATGCCAGCGCACAGGGCCAGGGTGGAGTTACAGAAGTTCGTTGCAGCGGTGCCGACCACACTGTCGCTCGCCACACACTCAATGCCGTTACCAAGCGTTGTGCGCGTGGCGCCGTGGCACACGCCGCCCTTCTCGTCCCCAGCACCAGTCAGCCCAGTGTCGTCAATGCTCAACGCCGACACGTCACCACGGTCCGTGACGAAGGTGATAGTCCAGTTGGGGCCCTGCAGGCCGCCCACCTCGACATCATTGATGCCGGACAGCTTCTCCAGCTCCACCGCCATCGCGTCGTGATCGATGTCGTAGGCCATGGGCAGCGTGGTCTCGCCGTCGAAGGTCAGCGTGAAGGTGCCGCCGGTGGCGTCCTCGAGCTTCACCGTTTGCACCTCGCGCGTGCCCCACTGGCTCCACCAGGTCACCTTGTACGCCGTCACGTCGTCGCCACCGTCGTTGGCGACGGCGGTCCACGTCACGTCCAAGGAGGTTTCGTCCACCACCGCAAGCGCAGCGTTCTGCGGCGCCGTGGCCTCGTTGCCCACGGGAACGACAGTGAAGGGGCTGCTGACGATGGGCGTGTGGCTGTGGAACAGGCGCGCGCTCGGAATGACCTCCTCCGGCTGGGAAGCTGAGGCCCACTTCAGTCGCAGCAGCGCGGCGCCGGTGTTCTCGCGGAACTCGAGCTTGATGTCGTACAAACGACCGGCCGACAGACCGGCGGCCACACCCGTGAAGCGGGAGAAGGCCGCGCCAGAGGAAGTGGCCTCGAACTCGTCGATGATCAACTCGCCGTTCACCCACAGCTTGGCGCCATCGTTCACCTCGACGATGAAGGTGTAGTCCTGCGTGAACATGGGCTGCACAAAGCCGGTCCAACGACCGCTCACGAAGTCTTGACCGGTGGGCGTGATGAGACCCGTCCAAGAAAAGTCGAGGATGGCGTCCACGCGAGTCATGTCAGGCGCGCCGAACAGCCAACGGTTGTTGTGGTACGCGGCAGACAAGCCGCCCTCGTCAGCCAGGCTCACGTCCAGGTGGTACGTGCCAACACGAGGCGTGAAGAAGGTGCCATCGTACACGCCCGCCGACCCGGAGTACACCACATCCGCATGCACCTTGGAGGGCCCAGACAGGCGCGCAATGAAGTCACGGCCATGGACACCCGACACAGCTGACACAGCAGCACTGCTCGCGGACGCCGCGCAGGTCTCCGCCACCGTCACAGCGGCGCCAGAGCCGCTGAGGAGTTGACCTTCAGCGTACAGCAGCGGGATGCCTTCCGCGGCACCGTCGCCGTTGCCGTTGGGATCCAACAGACCGGAGGTCGCGGGGTCCCAGGCCAAGAACGTCACCGTCCACGTGGTCGTGCCGTCAGCCTGCACGGCACCGCGCTCGACGGCCACAGTGGTGATGGATGGCAGCGACTCCAGCGCCTGCTTCATGCCACGGATGGGCAGTGACGTCTCTGGCCAGGTCGTGTCGTCGTAGTCAGCATCAATGTTGTACGGCAGGTCTGCCGTCACCTCGTTGCCGTAGCGGAGTGTGAAGGAGCCACTGATGGAGCCAGACGCCACGGACGTGGTGATCACCTGGCGCACGTGGTGGTCACAACCCGTGATGGCAATCGTCGGGTCGGTGCCGTTCAGCACGGTGCTCTCGCCGACGGTCATGACAGGAAGATCGCCGGACTCGCTGTCGAAGGTGATGGTGAACTCCATGCCCAACGTGGTGGTGTTCATGGACACGGACACGGCACCCACAGTGGGCAGCGCCTCCAACACACCCTCCACAAGCTCGGCAGTGGCCAGGCGGGCGTCCACAAGTGCCGTTTCCTCGCCGCGGAAGGCCAGCGAGAACTGGCCGCCGGGAACAGCGTCGGCCCACTTCAACGTCACCACCTGCACCTCCTTCACCAGTCCACGAGGCACCGCGTTGTTGAAGCGATCGCGCGCCTGGATGTGGAAGTGGCTGTCCGTTTCGAAGATGCCCGTGCTCAGACCGCCATCGCCGGCTGGCGACACGTTGTCGTACGCCGTGCAGTGCGCGCCAGACACCACGGTGGGGTCAATGAGGGTGCGGAACGGGGAAGATCCCTCCACACTGGCGCCGTTGCCCTTGGTGAGCACAACCACATCCGGGTTGGTGCCAGCCAGCCCCGAAGAGTTGGCTGACAGGGCAGACAAGCTGCCGACGCCGGTGGGCCACACGATCGGAGAATCGGCCTGGCCTTGCAGAATCGGCATGAAGGTCACGGTGAAGTCGTACCCGTTGAAGGCGTTGGCGGTGCGTGTCACCCGGACCGACTCCACGCCGGAAAGCTCATCCAGGGCAGCCTGCAACGACGCCGGGTCAGACTCCCCGGCGGCATCGAAGGCAATGGGGCGGGTGGTTTGACCCGCGAACTCCAAACGGAAGTCACCCGCCTGGCTCAAACCGTCGTCATACGTCGTGCGCACGATTTGCTCCTCGAACACCAGCGGCGACGCTGCAGTCTTGATGTGCGACTTGACGCCCTTGACCGTCTCCACAATGTCCACGGTGGCAGTGGCTGGCAGCAACGCCGAGATGTCTGCATGCATCTCTGGGACGTCGCCCACAGCCGTGTCGAAGGTCACCTGGAAGTACCGGCGGGTAGCCCGGATGTCGTCAACCACAGTGACAGGCCCACGACCAAACTCCTCCACGGCGCGCTTGATGTCTGCCTTGGACGCGTCCCACGCCAGAGGCTCGGACACTTGGCCTTCGTACAGCAGGCGGAAGCTACCGCCCTGACCGGCGCCGAGACCATCGACAATGATGGTTTGGACCTCCTGCGTTGTGCCCAGCAGCACCGAAATGGTGTGGAAGCCGGACACGGTGGGGGTGAAGACGACGTCGTACGCGCCGTTGCTGTTGTACGACACGGTGCCCGGCACCGCCGTGACAGCGGCGTCAGACGAGTGGAACGCCGTGACCTCGTACACATCACGCGACTGGCCCTCCAAGCGATCGTTACCGAACTCGTCCTTGGACTGGATGGTGAAGCGGCTCACCTCGCCGGCCGTGCCCTGCACCAAACCCGCACCAAACGCGGTCGTCACGGGGGCGTCCGTCTTGGCAGGCTCGATGACCAAGGTGAAGGGGCTGCCCAGGATGGGTCGGCGTGGCAAACCGGGAACGGCACGCACGATATCCACGCGGCTGAAGTTGCCACCCAACTGTTCCGTGTCCGAGGTGTCCCACGACGCCAGGAGCATGTCGAGTGTGCCGCTCACTGAGTCGATGGTGTCAAACGTCACAGCCCAGCGCCGGCCACCGAAACGGGTGACATCGGCATCATCGTCGTCCACGATCGACACGGTGATGTTGATGGCGTTGTCCACGAAGGCGGGCAGGGCATTAAGCTCCGCTTCCACTGTTGCAGCATCAGCATCGAAGTCGATGGGGTTGGTCACGCCGAACTGGTAGCCCAGCGTGAACACACCGGAGATCTCAGACTGCGCCGAGGTGGTGATGGTTTGCACCTCGTGCTGCTGCGGCAGCTTGATGTCCACATGGTAGGAGCCACGGATGGTGGGCGTGAACTGCACAGCGTATGTACCCGTCGCGTTGCCCACCACATGCAGCGGGATCTGATCCAGCGGCTGCGACAGGAACGGCGAGGTCATGGGCACCGCGTAGTCTGTGAACAAGCCGTCCGTGGCCACGAACAGCGTCTCGCCTCCGACACCGATGCGGTCGCCACGGCTGACCAACGATGTCAGGTCCACGTTGGTGCGCACCTGGGAGCTACCATTGATCACGGTCGCACACGACGCACACGCCTCCGTCCAGTCGTTGGGGCCGTAGGTCACCTGGCCGGCTGCCGTGCTCAACACGTGCGCGTTGCCATCCCACCAGTCGTTGGTGCGTCCGATCGCTGCCCACCCGTCAATGCCCGTGACGGTGACCTCAAACACGTCAGTGCCTGTCTGGTACCGGCGGTTGCCGTGCGTGTCCTTGGCAAAGATGGTGAACTCCTGTGCCTCGCCGGCCACACCTGCCACCAGGCCAGCGCCAGACGCGGTGGTGGTCGTCGGGTCGATGTCACCGGGATAGAACGTCACCTCCATGGGCGAATTGACGATGTGGTGACGCGTCAGCAAGGCGGTGGCAGGCACCACTTCCTTGGACACGCCAGCGTCGGTGCTGGACCAGTACAGCGTCACGTACGCAGGGCCCAGAGGCGCATCGGCGTAGCGGAACTTGATGGGCACGGCCTCGCCAGCCTTGAGGGTGGCGGTGCCGGACACATCAGAGGCCGTCAGGGTGGAGTCGTCGAACACAGTCGCCCCATCGATCTCAAGCGACACGGCGCCATCGGAGGAGGCTGTGAAGGTGTACGTGCCCGAGGCCGGCGCACGGATCTCGCCCTCCCACTGCACCGAGAACTGGTCCGTCGGGTACACGTACGGCGCACCCAAGGCGGGCGCGTCGTTCCACGCAAAGTTGATGGCGGCATCCAGACGCGTGCCAGGGCACGACTGCATGGTCCGCACGCAGTACGGGAACCGTCCAGCCTGAGGATCCGTGAAGTCGTGGTTGCCAAAGTACGTGGCGCGCAGGCCTCCAGCGTTGCGCTGCTGAATGGACAGCTCGTAGGTGCCGGCCACCTCGGGGAAGTAGGTGACGTCGTACAAGCCGTCAGTGTTGGGCACACTGGCGTCGGACACGACACCGGGCACGACCACGCTGGACGACACATCGCCGCCGATGCGGTGGCTGCGGGCGTCCTCGTAACCCACCAACTGCACCAGGAACTCCGTGGAGGCGTCAATCGGGTTGTCCAACTCGTTCTCGAAGCGGTCACGCGCCTGGATCTGGAACGGCTCCGTGACATCCTCCATGGCGATGGCCTCGGCGGTGTGGATGGAGTGAGGGCCGGACGACGCAGCGGGGTAGATGAAGGTGCCCGCGCGCAGATCACTGCCCACATCTACGTTGCTGATGAAGACTTGGATGTCCCAGTGGCCCTTGAGGGTGGGCACATACGCCACGTCGTACAGTCCGTTGCCGGCATACGACACCTGCGCACCACCCTTCGCGTACTCGTAGATCTCAACGGTGCCGGCGGCGCCCTGGTTGCCGCTCGACTGCAGCTGGTCCAGGTTGCTCTCGAGGAGTGGGTCCACGTCGACACGGACGTTGGGCCACGAGATGTAGATCGGGGACGGGGAAATGGAGCAGATGGTCCCTTGGCCACTGCCGCTGCCCTCAAAATCGCCCTGGTCTGACACCACGACGGCACCCGATGTGGCGCCACTCCACGCGTCGTTCAACTTGGACTGCACATCCGCCAGGGTGTCGTTGAAGTCCAGGTTCACACTGTAGTCGCCCATGCTGAGGGTGAAGAAGCCACCCGTGGCGTTGCATACCACCGCCTGGGTCTCGGTCATGCCGACGTAGCGGTCAGACAGGGTGCGGTGCGCCAGCTTCAGCGTCACCAAGTTCAGGTCGGTGTCGGCGTCGCGATGGTTACCCACCTCACCTGCCGTCACCTCTCGCACCATCACGGCGGGAGGCAGCTGTCCAGAGGAGGAATGCTGCAGGCCAGATGCGTCAGCAATCAGCAGCGGGACATCACCCAGGTTGTGGGGCGGCACGGCGCCATCGAAGCGCACAGTGTACGTGCGCGTGCGGCCCAGGGCAGACTCGGTGACCGACACGTCACCGATGGTCGGGAGAGCGTCCAAGGCAGCCTCCACATCCGCGGCGCTGGCGTCGGTGGAGATGGGCGTGGTGATACGGTCCCCGAACTGGAGTGTGAAGCTGCCCCACACGGGTGCAACACCGGTGACGACCTTGGAGGTGGACGGCGTGGCGGTGCCGCCGGCAGTCACCACGAACGACTCGACGTCACCCTCCAACTCTTCGAACGTGACGATCACGGCCTCCGGCGAGGCATCGCACAGCGTTGACACGCCGGAGTTGGCAGCCATGGCAACCGTGATGTCGCCCACAGGCAGGTCGGTCTCCAGCTGTGTCTCCAGAGCACCCACCCCCAAGCCACCGTTGACGGTTGTGGAAATGCCGCCAAAGGCAATGGTGAAGTCACCCGAGCCAGTGCAAATGATGCTTTGCTGGTCCTTGCGGGACGGCGTGACACCGTTGCTCTCAGTGGTGAAGGTGGCAGGCACGTCCAGGGTCGTGCTCGCCACAGAGATCAGTGGCACGTCGCCACGTGTTTGGTCGGATTCCGAGTTGCCGAAGGTGACGTACACCAGCGCCGAGGCGCCCAAGCCCGAGTCACACAAAGTGGTCTGCGTGGAGCCGTCAGGCACAGTGATGGTGACATCATCGATGCTGTCAAGCGCTTCCAGCAGCTCCTCCACAGAGTCACCGGCCGGCGTGTCGGCAGGCCAAAGCGGCGCATCGAACGGCAGCGTAGCGTCAGCACCGGACGACACGGTGGCGGAAAGCCCGGGGCGGAACACAACCCGCACATCACCAGATGTGGCCTGGCACGAGAAGGACTGCACCTCCGCGACGTCATCCACCTCGACGGCACGCATGGAGACGGTTTGCACCTCCACCACGCGCTCGTCGTTGGCTTGGACGGTGAACTCGAACCGCTCGCCGGCGATACCGCCGAACAGACCCGCACCGGTGGTGGTGGACGAGCCAGGGTGCGTCACGGTGACGGCCGTTTGCACAGTGAACGGCGAACCGATGATGGCACTGCCGTCGCGCTTGTTGGTGACGTCCAAGCGCCACTCGCCAGCCTCATGAAGCACGTACTGCATGGGGTAGGTACCTGCATTGGCCAAGGCATCCACGGAGACGGAGGACAGGTCCTCGTCGCCACCCACAGCAAGCGACGTGGAAGTCACCACCACCTGGTCGGGGCTCCAAGTCTGCAGAGCGGTGCCCGACAGGATCTCGATGCGCCAAGCGTGACCGTTGGTGGGGTGGGCCGCAGTGGCGGCGTCGGAGTCCGCAAACACGGCAACAAGCTTGTGCTGGCGCGGCTCGGACGTCAGCGGTCCCTGCTCCACGAAGGGGTCCTGGAGCAACAGAGACAGCGCCAACTCCAAAGCGGCCTCGTCGACGTTGTACGGCATGGCGAGCGTGGTGGCGCCCATGTACGTCACGGTGAAGCTGCCAGAGTCCGCCACCAACGACAGAGTGACAACCGCGGACGTGGTGCGCACCACTTGGCCACTTGGGCCCGTCAGCACCGCCTCGAACACGTCAGATCGACCGTCGCCGCTGCCAAGGCCGGTGCGGTAGTTGCCGAAGGCATCACGAGCGTGCACCAGGAAGGTAGCCACCTCGTTGGCGGTGGTGCTGGACAGGCCGACTCCGGTAGCGGTGGAACTTGGGCCGTGCAGGTTGTTGTGGACAACCAGGGGCGTGGCCTTGGCGCGCACGCCCAAGTTGTTGATGCGGTCGCTGCCCAACATGGCAGTCACTTCGTACACACCCGCGATGAAGGCGTTGTACATGACACGGTAGGTGCCGTCGCTGTTGTCGGACACGATGGCAGCGTACACACCGGAATCGTCTGTCTGCGTCCACTGGCTCTGGTCGGACACGAGGGACAAGGACACGTTGAAGTCAGCGCCGCCCGTGAGCAGCGAGTTGCCGTACGCATCGATGGCGTAAATGGTGAACTCCGTCAACTCGCCAGCCGTGCTGTTGGTCAAGCCAGAGCCTTGCGCGTCGGTGGTCAGGAAGTCAGCTTGGCCCGGGTGCACAGTGATGGCAAACGGACTGCACTTGTTCGCGCTTCCAAGGCCACAGTAGATGTGGGTGTCGGCGATCTTGATGCTGATGCTGTAGCCGCCGCTCTTGGTGGCGGTGTATGGCACACGGTACTGCCCACCGCCAATGTACTCAGGCGTGATGGCCAAGTGCACACCCGCGGGACCGTCCAGCTCGACCTGGAACTCGTCGCCACCCAGCGTCTTGTTGTTGCCACGCTCGTCCTTGGCCTGGATGATGAACTCCGTCGGCTCGCCGGCCACTGCCTCCACCAAACCAGCGCCAAACGAGGTGGTGTGCGGGTAGTCAGCACGGCCCGGCACCACGTTCATGGCGTAGGGGGAGCCCGAGATGTGCATCGGGGAGAACAACAGGTTCGTCGGGATAACCTCGCGCAGCACGCTCTGGCTGGACCACTGCAGGCGGATGGACGCGTGGCCCTGGACCTCACGGTACTCCACCTTGACGTCATGGAACTGGCCCGCCACAAGGTCCACCTCCGCGCGCGTGTCCGTGCCAGAGAAGGAGCCGTCCCAACGATCGATGACCAGCTTGTGGTCGATCCACAGCCGGGCGGCGTCGTCGGCGTTCAAGTAGAAGGTGTACGTCTCGGTGGTGGTTGGGCGCACCTTACCCCACCAGCGGGCCGACACAAAGTCGCGGCCGTGCGCGGTGATCATGCCGGTGCCCCAGTCGAAGTTGATGGTGGAATCCACCCGGCTGAGCGTCGGGGTGCCATGCAGCCACTGGTTGTCGAAGTAGTCCGCCTTGAGACCGCCTGGGTACAGTTGCAGCACGGCCAGGGTGTAGTCGCCCACCACCTCGGGCTCGTACCGACCCGTGTACGACGGCAGGCCGGCCACCAGGTTCTCCACCCACACCTCCGGCACGTCGCCCGTGAGCGCCGCGGTGTTGCCGGCCTGGGTCTGAATCACGTTGATGGACGCGTCCGTGCCGCGCAGGCCGCTGCCGTCCGCGCCGAGCAACGGCAAATCGCCGGGGTTGGCGCGGAAGGTCACGTCCCACGAGTACTGACCCTGCCCGAACGGCCCCGTGCGGATGACCTCCACGACGCCGATGGTCGGGAGCTGCTCCAAGGCCGCCTTCAAGGCATCCTCGCTGGCGTCGTACGGAACGGGGACCGTGGTCTCGCCGCCGAAGCTCAGACGGAAGGTGCCGTCCATGGGCGTGGGCATGCCGCCGGTGGTGGACACACGCTGCATCTCGTGCACCACCGGGTGGGCGGTCATGCGCGGCAGGTCGCCGAAGTTGGACAGGAAGGTGACAAACCACTCATGCCCGTTGCCGTTGTCCACACGCTCGACGTTCACAGTGCCGATTGTGGACAGGGACTCCAGCGTGGCCTTCATGCCGGCCGCGGTGATGTCGAACGGGATGTTGTCGGTCCAGGAGCCCTCGTACTCGACAAGGAAGAAGCCGCCGAGGGGCGACGAGCCCTTGACCTCCTCACTCACGCTCGCCTGTGCTCGGTTGGAGGGCACGGAGAGCAAGTTACTGTCGTCCACGACAAAGTTGGGGACGTCGCCCACGGGGTCAATGAAGTGGACAGTCCAGATGAAGCCGTTCACAGTGGTGGCATCGGGGTGGTTCTCCACCTCCACGATCACCTCGTTGATGCCGTCGATACCTTCCAGCAAGGTCTTCATCCCCGCAGCATCCGTCGCGGCGGGAACCGTGATGGGGTCAGCGTTGCCGAACGTCAACTCGAACTCGCCGCTCAACGTGGCAGCGGAGATGGACGCAGTGGTGATGGTTTGCACCTCGCGCACAAACGAAGTGAAAGCGGACGTGGTGATGGTTTGGATCTCCGTAACACCCGTCTGTTGCTTGTAAATCGTCAGGTACCCGTTGCCACTCGCGAGGTTGTCCGTGGAGTTCATCTGCAACAACGGCGCGTCGCCCAGCACGGACAGGAATGTGATGGTCCACGCGTAGGACTCCTTTCCTGCGTCCAAGGTGGAACGCTCCACCCACACCTCGCCGGCGTTTGGCAGTTGCTGCAGCGCAACCTGCATGTCGCGTGGCGACGCGTCAAAGGCGATGGTGTCGGTGTGTGCCTCGACGCCGTCCAGCCACGCGGTGGTGTCGAGCGTCAGCGCAAAGTCACCGTCCAGGGTCCCGCTGCCGATGTGCGTCTCGACAACCTGGATTTCGTACTGGGCAGGGTTGTACGTGGCCACACCACCATCAGCGGCCCACGTGTGCGTGCCATCCACCACAGACGCGGGCGTGGTCCAAAGCTCGGTGAAGAACGCGTCGCGACCCTCCAGGCCGTCCGCCGCGGTGTGGTCCTTCATCACGCCGCCACTGGCCTTGCGTGGCTCGATGATGAACGTGTTGGCTTCACCGCGGACGTACTCGGCGATGGCCACGCGTGGGTCGCCGTTGCCGTCCAGGTTGCCCTGGTCTGCCTGCAGCGGCGGCACGTCACCCTCATCGCCAATGAACGTGACGGCCCAGGCGGCGCCCTCGCGCGTCGAGTTGGCCACGTCGTCCAACGGAGTCACATGCAGCGTGGAGATCGTCTGCGAGGAGCCGTAGCTCAACCCCTCCAGGGCCGCACGCAGGCCGTCGGCAGACACGTTGTGCGCAATGTCCTCACTCCACGCACCGTTGGTGCCCAAGCGCAGCTTGAAGGTGCCGCCGATGTTGGCCGCAGCCGATACGGTGACGTGCTGCTCCTCGAACACAACGCCCGTCACACCGGTCTTCAACGCCGAGCCAGAGGCGGTGGTGTGTGCCGCAGATGCACCAGCGCGCGCCACGACCGTGGGCGTCGCCGAGGACGGAATGCCGTGACCCACAGCCGTCAAGGCGGCGACCTTGAAAGCGTACGTGGTGCCTTGGTTCAGCCCGGTGACGACAAAGTCCTTGATCGAGGGCGATCCGGTGCCGTCGTACACCAGCACCGCGGGGCTGCCGGGGTCGTTGACGATCACTTGCACGTTGGCGTTGGTGCCATTCAAGCGACCACGGGTCACGAGCATCTTGGGCAACAGGCCGGGGTTGGAGAGGAACTCCACAGCCCACGAGTAACCGCCGTTCGCCTCCGCCGTGCGTGCGACGCTCACCTCACCGATGGTGCGCAGGTTTTCAAGGTGGCGCTCCATTTCCGCGGCAGTAATGTCATGCGGCAGCGGCGGTGTGATGGCGCCCTGGAACTCGACGGTGAAGTCACCCTGCAGGGTGGGGCTGCCTGTGGTGACCTCCTGCACAGTGGCGGTAGGCACCAAGGAGCCACCACCGTCTGATCCACGCAAGAGCGACGGGTCCGCAAACATCAACGGAATGTCACCCGGGTGGTCCGTGAAGGTGACGCTCCACGTGTAGCCGAAATCCACGAGTGGGCCGCGAGTCACAGTGACATCGCCCTCGACCACCTCCAACGCCTCCAAGGCACCCTCCACGGTGGCTTCATCAGCGTTGTAGGCAATGGGGTCGGTCACGTCGTCCTGACCAACACGGAGCGTGAACGTGCCAGAGGTCGAGTTGGTCGTCGTTACAGCCTGCACCTCCGCCACGGGGCCGTCGCTGCTGGTGCGGATGGTTTGCTGCGCGTTCTTCACGGGCTCGGGCAACGCGAGGGTGTTGGGGCCAATGCCAGCAAACATGTACAGCTTGTAGCCAGTGATGGGCGTGCCACCGGTGTCGGCGCCTGCGTTCCAGCTCACGCTGATCTGGGTGCTCTGGACGTCCACAATCGTCGGCGTGGAGGGCGGCGCGGCGACCTCGGCGGCCAGAATGGACACCATGGCACTGTCCGGGGATCGGCCGATGCTGTTAACGGCACGCACGAAGGCACGGTAGGCACGCCCCTCTGTCAAGCCGTATGTGACGTGGCGCAGCTCGCCGTAGCGGCCCACAGACACCCCCAAACTCGCCGTGCCGCTGTCGTCCGTCAGCGACTCGATGTCGTCCTGCATGAGAGGCACGTTGGCGCCGGCGTCAAGCCAGTTGGAGGTGAAGACGACGTAGTATGCGTACAGGCTGCTGACGGCATCGGTCTCGCGGCGCAGCACCTCGATCTCACGGTCAGCCACAGCGGAGGCAGACAAGGCAGACGCGAAAGCAGCCTTGAACTGAGCGGCGGTGGCAGTGACAGAGATGGCATCAGACGTGATGATTTCGTTGTCCAAGATGATTGACAGAGCATAGGTGCCGCCCAACGTGCACGGCGCAGATGCGCAGACAGTGCTCACCACCTGGATGCTGGACTGACCAAACGCGTCACTCACGGGCACCATCTCCGCCACCGATTGACCGGTCAGCGACGTGGTGTCGATGCCCAACAGAGGCAAGTTACCAGTGGCTGTGTAAAACGTGATCTCCCACCGGTTCACGGTGTCAGTGGGCATGGACACATCCACCAACCCCAGCATGGTGGGGTTGAGTGCCTCCACAGCCGCGATCACGTCGTCCGCCGTAGGTGTGCTGGTGAAGTCGAGCGAGGAGCTGTCGCCGGCCAGCGTGAACTCCAGAGAGCCGCCGGTGGCATCTGTGCGCAGGGCCTGCACCTCCAGGTTACCAAACCGTGGCGCCGGCACCTCGGTATTGAAGGAGCCGCCCAAGCCGTCGTCGATGAACATTTCGTACGAGGTCACCGGTGCACCGCGGTTGTCCGTGGGGACATCCCACCGGTATGCCACAACGGCGTCGCCACTGGATGGACCACCCATGCCCGTCACGGGGTCGCGGATGGGCGCAGACGGTGCGTCAGGAGCTCCGGGGTCAATCACATCAAACACAGACTCCAGGGACCGAGGACTGGCACCCACGTTGTTCAACGCAGTGACAGCAAACCGGTACCGACGGCCAGGCATGACCTGCGGACGGCGGAGCGTCACCTGGGTGGCGTGGGGCATGTCCGTGCCGTCGTACACGCGCTGCCACTCGCCGCCCGCCCACGTGTCCATGTGAAGCTCGTAACCCGTCACACGGGTTCCGCCCGTCTCCAACGGGTGCTCCCACCCCAGCGTGATGGAGGTGGACGTGGACGAGATGCGCACGGGAGCGTACGGGGCCATGGGCACCTGGTTGGCCGGCGCAAGTGCCTCCGGCTGACCGAACGCACGCACACCGTAACCGATGGAGGTATGCGCCGCGACGCGAACGTAGTACGGCACGCCGGCCAGCAAGTCGTCAATCACGTACTTGAACGGGTCACCGCCAGACATGTCGGTGACAGGGTAGCTGCCGTAGTTGTCGAACGTCGTGTTGCCGCCAGTGCCGGCAGTGGTTTCCGTGGCCACAACCGTCACGGGGTTCCCAGTGTAACCACCCGTCAGCAGTGCGGCATCAGGCACCAGGTTGTCGAGATCGCCCCGGTTGCACACGTCCGTGCCGCTGACGACACGGCACCCGGAGAACGTGATGCTCCACAGGTAGCCGTCCGGCTGCACGAAGCGCTCCACCTCCACAGCGCCGATGGAGGGAAGCACCTCCAAAGCTGCCTTCACGTCCATGGCGGACGAGTCGTGGCGCAGGTTGCCAGTGACGAGGTTGCCGTCGTAGGTGAGGGTGAAGGTGCCGCCAAGCGGGGTGGCACCGTCTTGAACCGTCTCCACAGTGATGTTGGCATCATGACCGGACAACAGCGCGGTGTTACCGGTCAGCAACGCCATGTCGCCGCTGGAGGCCGGGAACTGACCAGGGTTCGAGACGAACGTCACGAGCCACTCGTACCCACGCTGCGCAGTCGGAGAGCCGCGTGACACCTCCACGGTGCCAATGTTTTCCAACGCCTCCAAACGCTCCTTCACCGTCGTGGACGCCGCGTCGTACGAAATGGGCTCCGTCGTGTGGCCGCGCAGCGTGAGCGCAAAGGTGCCGCCCAGCTGGTTTCCGGCCACGGTGCTGGCGCCGTACGTGCCACAGCCCGTTGCCGTCGTGTCGCCGTCAGAGCACGCCACCACCGCGTTGCCGTTGCCGCGCAGGTGGTCGTTCCCCACCACCAGCTCAGGGACGTCGGCATCGAAGTTGTACGTGATGGTCCACGAGTACGCCCCAGCAGAGTCCGGGCCCGCGCGCGTCACGTCCACCGTGCCCGTGGAAATCGTGGAAAGGCTCTCCAAGGCGGACACCATGGCCGCAGCCGACGCATCGTGTGCGACCTCCACACTGGGAGAGTCGGCAAAGGAGATCGAGAACGTGCCGTCAAGCGGCGCGTCACCTGGGGTCACGGTTGTCACGTCGGCGCGCTTCGCAGCATGAAGGCTCTGCACGTCCGTGGTCACCTCTGGAACATCGCCGTGGTATCCCACCACGCCGTTGGTCGCGTCGAACGTCAGCACGAGAGACTCCGGGGGAACATCATCACCGGTGGACACAGTGCCCTTGTTGTCGTAGCTACGACAGGCTGTGACCTGCGCCACGCCGGTGGAGGAGGTAATGGAGACGGTCACGTCGTTCACGTTGGTCAGTGCTTGCAGCGCGGACTCAACATCGGCAATGGAAGCGTCCCACATGATCGGCAGCGTAGTTTGCCCGTCGACCGTGATGGTGAAGCTGCCTCCGTCAGAGTCACATTGGATCTGCTGCACTTCGTCCGTGGTGCCGCCGCTACCGGTACCGACAGTGGCCACAACCTGGACCTCAGACACAGCGGGCGCGTAGGTGGTGATGCTCTGAATCTCTGGGAGTGTGGGGCTGGAAAGTCGCACGCTCTGCACCTCGTCGACGATGCGTACAGAGGACCACTCGACCAGGTACTCGTCGACGTCCTCGCCTCCAGCCTCGATGGGCTCAGAGATTGACACCTCCATGGAGGAGCCATCAACGATGCTCACGGTGACGTCAGATGGCTGCGTCGGCACTTGCGGCAGTGGCACGATGAAGGGAGGAGACACGATGCTGGCCGGACCAAAGCCGACAGCGTTGGTGGCGGCCACACGAACGGTGTACACAACACCCTGCTTCAGGTCGCTGATCACGTGCTGCAGGTTCTCCAGGTCAGTGATCGTCGTGGAACCCAGGCTCAAGCCGCCCGTGCCAGAGTTGAACTGAGGCGACACCCCCGCCACAGGTTCCGTGACGAGAGCGTACGGCAGGGAGCCCGTAAGAGCCTTCGTGTCCACCTCCAAGGGCGTCAGGTCGCCGAGCTCGGTCTCGAACTTGACAGTCCACATGTGACCGCCGTTCACGTCCGCGTCGGAACGGATGACAGTCACCTCGCCAATGGTGCTCAAAGACTCCAATGACGTCTTCATGTCGTCCGCGGAGACGTCGTACGGCATGTAGCCTGTGCGCTGGCCCTGGTACGTGATGGTGAAGTCGCCGCCCAGCACCTTGGATGTGCCCTCACGCACAGGCTCCACCTCAGCAGACGTGTCGCTTGGCAGGCCACCGCCGGTGACGGTGGACAAAATCAGGCCGTGGCTGGTCACAGCGCTGGCGTGGCTACCCGTGGCATCTGGAGCCGACACCTCCAGAAGGTCAAGGTTGCCAGCGTTGGTGTCGAACGTGATGAGCCACGAACAGTTACCACCGCTTGAGCTGTCCACTGTGACGGTGACGTCTCCGATCGTGGACAGACGCTCGAGCTCCATGTCAACCTCAGCCGCTGACACATTGCAGTCGGACGTGTCGAACAGGATGGCATCCGTCCTCTGGCCACCATACTCGAGTGAGATGTTGCCCATGAAAGTTGAGCCAGTGCCGCCCACGGTCAAACGTTGGATTTCTTGCGCAGTTCCCCCGTGGATGGTCTGCGTCACGAACGAGGACGACGTGGCGGTGAGCCCACTTGTGTCGGCCTTCAGTGCCGCGATGTTGCCGGGCATGGACGTGAACGACACTGTCCAGGTGTACTCCAGCTGAGGAGACGCCGCGGAACGCGAGACGTCCACCTGTCCCACGGTACCCACCGCAACGGCTTCAATGGCATCCTTGAAGTCCGATGCGGAGGCATCGAAAGCAATGGAACTGGCTGTCACTCCCGTGGTCCCGGTAATGAATGTGGACGATTGAACGTCTCCATTGGCGCCACCAGGCAACAGGGAACCGCACGTGCCACCAACGCAGGACGCATCCAGTGCCACTGCGGTCAATCCGCCCGAAACAGGTCCTGTCACACCGTGGAATGTGATGTACCAAGCGCGTTGGATTGTCGGGTCCCCGTCGATCATGCCCGGGGCATCAACTGTCGGCAGCACGGACACTTCCACCTCTGCTAGCTCACCACCCAAGGCCTGGAGCTGGTCCTGCACTTCCTTCGGTGTCACGTCAAAGTTGAGAGCGTCGGTCTCGCCGGCGACGCCACCAAGAGACAGCTGGAACTCGCCAGAGGTCACAGCGTCGCCCGAACCGACGATGCCCTTGTCGCTGTGCAGGGCAATGCGGTGAACCTCCGCGAACCGGTCCACAAACAGATCGAAGGTGCCACCCAGCTGGTTACCACGGGTGGAGGCAGCCGCGTCACAAGGGGTGGATGCAACCACATCGCCGTTCTCACAGATGTGCCCCGTGACGTTGACGCCTGACACCTTGGAGAAGTCGCCGGTGATGGATGACACGTCGCCTGAGTTGAAGTGTTCGTCAGACGTGAAGGTGATGAACCAAGAGTAGCCCAGCTGAGCGTTGGGTCCCGTGCGCGTCACGAGGACAGTGTCGACTGCGCTCAACGCCTCGAGGGCGGTTTTCATCTCGAGCTCAGTGGCGTCACTGGGAATTTGGCCCGTGAACTCGGACTCGAACTCAAGGCTGAAGGTGCCATCGATCACGTTGGCCTGCAATACCCGCTCCGGCACTACTGCCGCGCCCGTGCCAGACAAGGCATTGGTGGACACCTGCAACAGGGGAACCAACCCGGTGGGATCGTGGAAAGTGATCGACCACACGTAGCCACCTTCGTCGTCAGGCGCACCACGCGTGACAGACACATCATTAACGCCTGGCATTGCTTCCAAAATCTCCTCCATGGTGGTGCGAGCTGGGCCATCGCCCGTCATGGCACCAGCATCATGTGCAATATGCGCAGACACTGCAAAGCCTCCTCCCAGTGTGGTCGCATCAAACGCAAGCGCGAACGAACCCGCCAGGGTTTCGTGCGCAAACGCGCTTGTGGTGACCGTCTGGACTTCCTCCACATCAGCAGCGCGAAGGTGGACAGACACAACCTCGTCCACGTCAGCAGCAACTGTGCTAAATGTCTGCACTTCGTTCGGCCCGGTGTTGACAGACAAGCGGACTGCTTGTTCCTCTCGCACACCGGGATCTGTGTCCCACTCCACGCGATAGCTGGTCACCTGACTCCCACCGTTTGATGCAGGAAGGGACCAGGTGGTACGCAGCATGTTGGAGTTCACGGCTTCGATCACCGCATCACGTGGAGCTCCAGGGACTGCAAAGGCACCGCAAGCACAGTGGAGCATTGAACACAGTGAGAAGGACATCCAGCAAACGACATCACACTGCATCGCGCACGGGAATGCACAGCCACATCCGTGCTCAACACGTCGCCGTACGCACCTTCTTGCGCGATAGTTGTCCATGCACACAACAGCACGAACACAGCCAAGAGTGGCACTCGCCACACGCTTGCTGCAGGGAACCTACCCAAGCCGTCCCGCGGCATTGTACGCACGGGAAGGTACAGCGACGCGCAGGTCAATGCAATAGCGAGCCTGGCCGCAGGCAGCGCCCCACCGGGGCTACACAAGCGACGTGCGGTTGGCTTTGTTCAACCGGATGGGTGACGAACAAGGGAACCGCCCCCGTCTAATAACCAACCAGTTCCCACGCGGAGAGTATCCACACGACCCAACTGTGGGTAGTTTGCGCAGTTACCATGCACGTGCTGCCCGTGCAAGCTTTCAGTGGTCGCAATGGTATGCCGGCAGCAAGAGTGCAACGACAGCCGTCCTTTCGATTGCAGCGATCGCTGTCCCCAAAGCAGGTCTCAATCCAACCTTCACCGTCCAGGCGGTGCAAGATACCTTGTGCCTTGCGTAAGGTGAGGAATTGGCCAGCACCTCGGGCAGGTGAGTGGGGGATGCTGCGGCGAAAGTAGCGCAACTTGAAAGCAGCTCGAACTTCGCTTGATCAAAGCCGAGCTCACCAACCCCGCGCTTCTCAACCTCGACACACCCCGGACACAACGCACTAAACTCCCAATACAAAATAAGGGGGAACCGGTGTCCGAAATCATTTAGTACACAAAGCGTTGATTGATTGACACCAACGGATCCAACAAGCGCGTGGAATCGAAGGAAATGTCCTCGCGATGAGAAACATGCATGAATGTGTATCAATCATTATGATGTTACACACGCACACGTTCGCGCACTCGATACAAGGCATGATGCGCCACATGGAAGAAGCAGAAAAACCAAAGTTAACCACCAAACAAGAAACAAAGGGACACGTTGGAGCGGAAAGTTTACGAATCCAGCAGCGCACGAGCTTCCGCCCGAGCCTTGGCCAAGGCAAAGAACTCATGATCCTGACAGGACGAAAGAACCACAGTCAAGTGCGGCATGAAAACAAAGCAGCATGGATTAACGCACCAATAATTCATTTGCAGTGGGTCTGCGGCTCGGATCCGGGCACAACATTGCACGGACAATATCTTCGCAAGCCTGTGGTACGGCTTGCGGAATGCCAAGCTCAACTCGGCCAGAACAACTCATGGCGTCCTTGAGACTTTGAGCGCGCACCAAGCCAGGCGCCGGGTTGTCGCCATCGTACGTGGCAGTTTGGGGAGTGAAATCAAGCCTGTCATCATATCATTGCTTGTGAGCAGTCCAATACGCACAACATCATCCACCAAGCCCTGGTTCGTACCGGCCTGCAACAATGGCGGCTTCGAGTTGATGCGCCGTTTGGGTTGGGTTCCAAAACGGGTGGCGACCCATGAGCATCATGAACATCGAAACACCAGCTGCCCACACGTCTGCTGGCTTGCCAGCGTAACCTGCAAGATAGCAAGCCTCCATACGGCGCTCGCTTGTACTGTTTCCAGCGTGGGGGGCACTTCCACTCGCTTCGACAATTTCGTGTGGCTTTGCATGGTAGCGCCACACCTCGGGCGGAAAGAAGGCTGGTGTGCCCGCTGTCGAGCGCACTATATCTTGGTGGTCGGACACAAATGCCGCAGAACCAAAATCACTGCATTTGAAACCAACACGTAGCGGTCCGTCAGCCGCCACAACCGACCCAACGGGATCCGAAAGCAACCACTGGCACGCACGCAAGCTTCAACGTCTCCTCGTCATCCGACAGCAGGCAGTTTGACGGCTTCACATCCCTGACAAGACCACCAGTGCTCAGGGCGAACACCCACCACGATACGTACAACACTAGCATACACACCTGTGCACAATGTCATGGTCATGAATGAACGCGAGCGCAGTAAGCAACTGGAAGACCATGCGTGTGGTGTCCTCCAGGCTGTAGAAGATGTGGGCGCTGGCAACAGATCTGCCCCCCATGAACTCCAGGACAAGAAAAACGCGCTTCATGGAGTCATCTTGAAGAACACGATGCATCCTGTAACAGCGGAAGCCCAATCCTATCAACGACGGGCAATGCACGCAAACATCTCTGCAACGCGTACTTCACAATGTTGGGATGCTCCAAGCGCTGCAAAGCCTCAATCTCCACAGCCGCTTGGGGTGTCACACCAAACCGCCTCGCTTGTCGAGTTTGATGACTTTCATGTCCTCCTGCACCACGTGCTCGCGCGGCTCCCTTCTTTTGCAGTCGCCGCACCTGCGGAAGAACTTTCACAGCGAACGCTTCGCCGGTGGATACTTCCCGGGCCATGCGGACATCCGCGGCACTGCTGCTCGTCACGCTGGAGATGCGGTGGAAAATTTGAAAGCCTTCCACTTCAGCAAACATGACCCGAGGTGAACCGCCTTCACTATCATCGTCCTCCTCGTCAATCGCGTCAGGATGAAACTGGCTGGCAGTGCCACCATGGACGTCAAGGAATGCAAACGAACTGCTGTGGCTTTGTTTGGAACGCAACGATCGCCATCCTTCGTCTTCAAGCGAGTCATTTGATCCATTTGAGGGTGTCACACGACCTTTACCTTCCGAGGAATGACATGTTCCCATGGCGACACAGGGTAACAGCTCCACTCAACGCAACAACAACCAACACAGCAGCAGTTGCGCAATAGCCGATTCTCGAAAATACTCTTTGTGGGCCAGAGTCTGGGATGTTCTGAAACTTCCGCAACACGGGCAGGCTGGTGGGATTGGAATTTCCGGCAAATGCTGAAACTTCTTATTTTTGAAAACCCGGCACACATCGCCGAGTCCCGACGCCGACGCAGTGGCGACGCTGCGAACACCGTGACAACACGCACCCACACCTCTGCCCGTGCTGTGAAGCAAGAACACTTTTTGGTGATTTGTGCCACTCTGTCGCCGAGCACATGGCGTCCCCACGCCCTGGTGACTACACCCTTGTGGGGCTCACTGGTCGCAGTACGTGGTGTGGCTAGGCGTAGCACGAGCAGGTGGAATGTGCTCAGGTTCTGCTGCAGTTGCCTGTGGCAAGTCACAGGTCGCCACCTTTCTTCGCCAACTGGGGTGTTTCATCATTGATGCTGACAAGCTTGGGCACAAGAGGTACGATGTGTGCTGTGTGGAGAGACGTCACCGTTGTGAGTGCCATGGTTTTTTACACATCCATCGCTCAGCTACCTTCCAGGAACTGAATGTTTCAATGCCGTCGTCGAGGCGTTTGGGGAGGACATTGTTGCTGAAGATGGAACCATTAACCGCCGAGTGAGTCGCAGTGTTTGGCTGTCGCAGTGGGCTGGGTGTCATTCTGGTGCTTGCACAGGCTCTGGGTGGCATCGTCTTCTCTGATCCAGCCAAGCTCGATCAGTTGAACGGCATTGTGTGGCCTGCCATATTGAAGCAAGTGGATGAAGATGTTGCTGCCGCTGTTGCCTTGGGCCACACTACCATTGTCGTGGAAGCTGCAGTGCTGTTGCAAGCCGGTTGGCACAGCAGATGTCACCAGGTGTGGGTTGTCACTGCGGACGAAAACGTGGCTCGCACCCGTCTCATGAATCGCAATGGATTTGATGAAGCTGAAGCCAACAAACGCATTCGTTCACAAGTCCTTGACACTCCTGCAGACGCAGTGATTGTGTCCAACAACTCTGGCCTGGCAGAGCTAGGGACCGCCGTGCGGGTCGCATTTCGGGAGCACTTGTCGCGTGCTGCGGATGGGGGAGACGAACGTATTATGCTTGTTGACGCAAACAATAACGTCAAAGGTCAAGTTTGGCGAAGTGCCATGGTACGTCCGTCTCGGGTGCTGCCAGTTCCTGTCTCACACTCCGTCCGTCGCTCCAGCGTGCGCGAAAACTGTGGCACCGTGCGACGTACATTGTGGTGAAGAACAGCAAGTATGGCGTCATGCTAGTGATTTGCCGGTGCCTGCTCGTGGTACTCACTGTCTTCACCGTGTCAGGGACCAACTTTTCGTTCAGAAGCGCACGTGGATCAAGGACTATTGCCCTGGCGCCTTCGACCCTGTCACGGGTGGCGTGGTTGCCGGCGATGAATCATACGAAGTGAGTGCCACCCGAGAGCTTGAAGAAGAGCTGGGTATCGAAGGTCCACAGTTAAAGATGCTGTTTACGTTTCCCTATCATCCAGGACACGTACGTGTCGTGGTGGGTCGGTGGTGCTGCACACGCGGTTTGGTTCGTGTGGTTTGCCTGACCTGTTTTACAGGTGTGGGGTGGAATGTTTGAGTGCACCTGGGATGGAGAAATCCACCCTCAGGAGTCTGAGGTGGAGGATGTTGAGCTCATGACCCTCAATGAGATCGAGACACGTGCACGGACGGAGGCGTTTGCTCCTGATAGCCTGCACGCCCTGCGACTGTACCAGGACTACATTCACCAAGGTCGTCCCGCTCGATACGTTCCTTCCCCCAAGACTGCGTCTGTTGTGCCCATCTCTACGTCTCTTCTAGCCAAAAACCGTGTGACTGTCTTGGTTGGCGTTGCTGCTATTGCTGCTGGCCTGGTACTGTGGCATCGGTTCAAGTAGGTGCTAGCACCAGCAGCGGGGGGCCGTCGGGCATAACAGCGCCCGCCGGCGCCGCTCGGCTGCGCATCCATTTGGTATATTACACACACAAACATTCTTGCGCGCGAAACTGAGTATGCAAGCCTGCCACACGAGTCAACTTCACCATGGCTGACGAAGCAGGCATGGAGGAGTTTGAGGCCATGATGGAGGCTGCTGCCCAGGCAGAAGCAGATCCTTGGGCAGTGGATGAAGGAGATGAGGAGGACTGGGCAGCCATGGAAGAGATGGAGCGTGAGGATCCAGGACTGGCGGACGGCGCCGCCATGAACGCGCTCATGGCAGACCAAATGGCCAAAACCAAACGGTTTCGTGGCGGAGGTGGTCCGACCAAGCGTAGATTGTTTGGGTACGCTTTGGGGGGAAGCCACTGTGGGTGCCGCACAAGGACGCCCCCGTGGGCGGGGGCTGCGGCGGGCTGCACGAATTTCTCGACTCGAGCTGATTTGTTGTGCGTGTGCGCCACAGAGCCGAGGAAGGGCAACGATCACAGAGCAGTGCAGCCACTGGAGCGAAAGGACTTGGTACTTCAATAGCAGGTGCGATGGTGGTGGCCTGAAGGCTCTGCGGGGTTGTGTCGGGAACTAAGCGTGTCATGGGTTCAGCCAAGCGACTGCGGGCTGCGGGTGGCATCGCCGTTGCTCCACCCGCTTCAACCACAGCGGCCGACGCACAAGCCCCGCCACAGTCCCAAAACATTCGAGATTACCTGCTTGATGACCCCCCAGAAGGCCGGTCCGTGTTCTGCACCCTCCCAGATGGCACACGGTACTTCATTTCTCAGCCAGCCCTACAGCTCCCTTCCACCTCCTTCGGTACGCTGGACACGTCTCGCTGTGCCTGCGTGCACCTAACCCCAAACGTACTGATCGGTGTGGTACCTGGGGTTGTTGTGATGGTGGGTGCCCACGTTTGTGACCTTGTTGCATCGCTCCGAGAGCAGCTGACCCAAGCAAGCGGCGGCGTGAGGGCACAGGACTGTTGGGCAAGTCCATCGCCGACATGCGCGCTTTCATTCGCAAAGAAGACGAACAACGTGGAGTGCAACAAGAAATGGCGAAGATGGAGGCTGTAGCCCATGCGAAGTCTTCAGACAAGCGGCACCACAAGAAGAAAAACGATGGACAGGCCGGGTCGCAGTTGTGGGTTGACAAGTACGCACCCAAATCCTTCCGCCAGCTGCTCAGCTTGCAGGAAACGAACCGCAACGTACGTGCTCCTGTGGTGGGCACGACCTTGTTGGGATCTTGGGACCGGTGTGAATGTGGGTTGGGGTTGTTTGTTTCACAGGTATTGAAGTGGGTGCTGGAGTGGGACGAACGAGTGTTCGGGCGGAGGAGGTTTGGCCGGGGCAAGAAACAGGCAGCCCCAAGCAAGGGCGGGTCAAAGTTCGGTGGGAGCAATTTGTGCGTGCACCATCCTTGTGTGTGTATGTGTGTGTGTGTGTGTGTGTGTTTTGAAACCCACCTCATGGTGAGTGCTGGTGTGTTCCTTCCATGTAGCGGCAACAACGGTGGTGGGAAGTTCGGAGGTGCGTCGACGTTTCAACGACGCAAGCCTTGGGAGTTTGACGTCCACGCGCCGGTGTTGCTATTGAGTGGCCCGCCTGGTTTCGGCAAGACCACCCTGGCGCACATTGTGGCGAAGCACGCGGGCTACAAGGTGGTTGAGATCAACGCCAGCGACGATCGATCCGGACGGGCCATTGTCGATCGCGTGCATGACGCGATGAACATGCAGTCTGTGTTCGGTGACAACAAGCCCAACCTGGTGGTGCTGGACGAGATTGATGGCGCTGCATCGGGTGAGCGTGGTTTGCAAGAACTTGTGAAGATGATCGTTGCGACTGCCAAAGCCCGCCGCGCCGCCGTGGAGGCTGCACGCCCAGCCGCTGGTGGCGAGGGGTCTGGTGCTCCGGTTCACTTCCGCACAGTATCCTCTGCAACGGGCAAGAAGAAGAAGACCAAGAAGAAGAGATCGGCACAGGTGCTGAATCGTCCTTTGATCTGCATCTGTAACAACAAGGTGGGTGGGCTGCCCGGCTGGGTTCGACGTTTGACATCGTCGTGGCCAACACTCACATTGCCTGTCGAACAGTATTCTCCTGCCTTGCACGAGCTGCGGCAAGTTGCTCAGTTGGTGGACTTCAAACCTATGACTACTATGCGACTTGCTGCAAGATTGCAGGTGTGTGTCGCATGAGTTTGTCTATTTGCTTAGCAAGGCGTCACCACGTGGTGCTGCTTTGTTGCCCCCAACAGCGAATCTGTTCGCTTGAGAACTTGCACTGTCGCACGGATGTGCTTTCGAAGCTAGCTGAAATGACGGACAACGACATCCGGTCTTGTTTGAACACCCTGCAGTTCCTTAAGTGCGTTATTGCCGCCTGATGTCAATGCGTGTGGGTTGTTTGTGCTGTGAACGGCACAATTACACTCAATGCTGCTGCGAATGGGCGGTGCTCGAACAGGTCGCAGTATGGCAGTGGGGCGCGGATTACAGCAAGGGAGCTGTTGCGCCACTCCGTAGGGCACAAAGATCAAGCTCCAAAAGTATTTGACGTCTGGCAGGCTGTGTTCACCGCTGAGGGAAAGAGGACCATGAAACGGGGTGCGTGGGGCCTCTACACATGTGGCTTGGTTATGTTGCACTCACCGGCCCCTCGCTGCCAGGCACAAACAAACTGGACCCAGATGCTGCCTTGAGCTGGTCTGCCCGCCTGCTGAATAAGCTTTACGCCTTCGGGTGCGTGTACACCATCTTGTCGTCCTCAATCGCCCCGGCATCTCGTTGCTTGTCGCTTGTCTGTGTGCAACATTTTGTTGTTTATGTGTGGATTGCGTTCGTTGTGGCGTTTGGTTGATTCGTGGACGGCTGCGTATGGATTGCACGCGTATCGATCTGGGTCTGACCAACGCTGCGACTGCTTCCCTGCAGCACTTCCGACCGCCTTCTGGATGGTGTGTACGAAAACTTTCCGCGTGTGCGATACATTGATCCGACGTTGTACGTGCTTCGCAATCTTGCAAACCCTCCTCCACTGTGCTGTAGTCGTCTCACCCACATTGGTTCCTCCAATCCGCAGCAAGCACAGCGCAAGATGTCTGGAGTGGTTGTGCTTTGCGGACTTGTGCATGGTACGTATCACCATCGACCTCCCAGTTGCTGTTTAGGGTCTTGACTCCACTGCGACCGCATGATCGTGCGTCCCAACAACAGCAACGCCGAGCTCAGCGACAGCAGTTTGTGTTTTCGCGGTTCATAGCGCCTGCAATCGTTGGAGTCCACACATGCTGTCGCTCTGACTTCACCACCAAGCTTCAATTTCCGCGTGTGGCAAACAAGGTGCGGCCAGGGCAGTGCTTGTCATCTCCGGACCTCTGTTCAATTTTGTTTCCTTGATCTTGTTCGTTCCGTGCCTGCGCTTTGCTTCTGGCAGGTGCGATACGAAAGACAACAGCGCCGAAGCGTAGTTTCAGATTGGCTCCAACGTCGCATGCGCTTTTCCCACCTTTCAAGTTTCATGACCATTCATGGAAAGGGAAATGGTCCCCGTACAACGTCTGCTATCGGCGCTCTGAGCGTTCACGTGGGTGTTGTGGAACTATTGTCCCCCTTCCTTGACATTATTGCTCCGAAACTGCGACCGGTGCGTGGTGGCGTGTTCGCTTCACTTCATTCGCTTGCATGACCTCTACTCGACACGCTGCGGACGATACCGGGGGCAATGCAGATCAACATGGGCGCGCTGACGAACGAGCAACAAATCATGCTGCAAGAGCTTGTTGATGTACGTCGGCCGGCCCGTTGCCTTTCAGGTGTTGCGGCGACCTAATGCGTGTTGTTGGTGGTGTCACTTTCTGTCCTGTTCCTTGTCCAATCAGCTCCTGGTGTGCTCTGGCACCACGTTTGTGGTGGATCCGGCATCCCGATCAGAGGACTCTGCCAAGTACAAGATTTCACCGTGCGTGCTGTGCCCCCGTGTTGTGCGGGCCTACTGAGGTTTCGACGGCTGATGCGTCGTGACAATGGTGTGTGCTGTCGTGTTCAGTGATCTGGAAATGCTTGTTGGCTTTAACCACATCGTGGACGACGGAAAACTTCCGCCTGGACTCCTTGCCAAGCGCCGTGAAGAGTACAAGCGTGAGCATCCCATGCGGTGGATCCTTGCACATATCGTGCGTCAGGTTGTGGCGTCCAAGGTGAACTTCAGGAAGATGCAGATCGAACAGCGGGCAATGAGCGTGGGCGAAGACACCAGTGCGCCGGATCTTGTCAGCCACGGGTACGCGTCGTGTGTGCGTGTGTGCGTGCAGCAGCACCGATTCAAAGGGCTGTTTCGCGTTGATTGTTGGTGTGACCCTCGCGCTCTTGGATTTCTTGCAGTGTTATGGAGACTCCTGTATCAACCGCGTCTTCGGATCTTCCTGAGCATATTCGCAAGCAGCTGCAAGGACCGGTGCGTGTTGTGTGATTGGCGTGTGTGCGTGCGTGTTGCGCACCGTTGCCCGTGTCGAGCTTGACGCCACACCTCACGTCGAGTTTATTGCCTCCTTTAGGGCTCGTCTCCCGCCGCTCTGTTGAAGGCAAAGCTCAAAGCGAACAAAAAGAGGCCGTCTCCAAGCACGGTCGCGGCACTGTCCGGAGCGTACGTTTCGCGTTTCTTGCTGCCCAGCGCTGGGATTCGGTAGGCTGGGTTGACGTATGTTGGCGGCACGAATGGTTCACGGCCGAACGCGCATGCTCGGTGCAGAACGTTTTTGTCACGAGCCAAGTCCCGCCGCACGAAGCGAGGGCCGAAACCTCGGCAAAAGTACGCATCGCCCAAGATAGTCATTGTGTGCCCTTGGTTCACGTGTGTGGGATGGTGTCGCGTGGGGGCATGCTTTTTGTGTCTGTGCGTTCAGGTTTGCGGTGTACTTCAAGTTCCAAGAAGGTTTCACCAATGCGGTCAGGCGCCGTGTGACTATGCAGGAGTTGTTGTAGACATCATAACACACTAGCAGCGTGTTCATAAACTGGCGGCCAGCGGGTGCAGCGAGCATTTGTCAGCGGCTCGTCAACGAATCGTCATGCGAGTGCCATGGCGGCATTGGGACTTGTGGAACCTCGTTATCAGACACGGGACAGTGCCTGGCAGCACAGTTGACTAGAGCCACACCCACGAGCAGCCGTAACTAAGATGTCGAGCTCACCACACAGTGCATACCAATGTGGACCGCGACATCAACGCTGGTCTGCTGCCAGGCATGTAGTGTCTCCGCAGAGGCTGTGACCTGAGAAGGACACACCCATGATCAGCAACAACATGAGGCACGCAACACGCCCACAGGCAGAGCGTCCTTCTCACCTCGTCTGTTTCCAGGCGGTTCACAATGCATACAGCGACCATCAGTGCAGGGATGTTGGTCTGATTGCAAAACGCCGCAACCGCCGCGGACTCCATTTCGATGTTGCGCACGCCTACAGTCGGGCACCACAAACGGGAGTCAACATGCACACCCACACTTCCGCTGCACGGGACACAATGTGCCAAATGCACACCAAGTGTGGCCCACGCACCATGGTTGTACAGCTTTCGCAGCCAACCAAGTGCGGCAGTCCGGGTGCCGACCGGCCACGCTCCATCTATTCGCCCCTGCGCTTCGTAGAAGCCATCCGCGCACAAAGTTTTGCCGACCACCACGTGTGTGGGCTCTGCAGACCCCTCAGCCAGGAACTTCTTGGCGCTTTGCGCAGCTCGGCTCACGAAATTGGGGTCAAACTTCGTACTTCGAAAGCACCTGCGGCCCAGGGCGTGCGTCACACGTATGGGGCGGAGCTGGGACACCGTGCAGAGCGCACATGAGGAGACTCCCCTCCTTGAACCACTACAACCACGCCGCGATGGATGAATGATTGAGCTTGATACCAATGCAGAAACCACCACGAACCTCTGGATCCACTGCGGCGGACGTCACGACGATGGTGCCCGGGGCACATCCAACCCCCCCACAGGTTCCAACACGCATCATGCAAAAGCCGCTTGCCTGCATCACACTCCTAGGTCACTCAACCCATGCAGCCCTTCACGTGCACATTCCCTACCTTTGCATGCTGCAGGAGTTTGTAGATGTCGTGAAGCAGGACGTTTGCTGACGGCACTCCAATGCCATGAGAGACGCACACCACTTCACCAATCTGGGTTTCACGTCGTGAGTTGTGCCCCCCCCCCCCCCCCCCCCCCCCCCCCCCCCCCCCCCCCCCCCCCCCCCCCCCCCACCCCCCAAACGGGGCACACGTACCTTGTATACTACGAAGCGTTCTGTCTTCTCGAATATGGGGACAACGCCTGCTTCATCCACACCCTGTGCCTTCGCGAATTGAATTGCGCACAACCTGCGCCAGTCTTCAAGGTTAACGTACGGATGCTCATCTGTGGCAGCGTTCCACTCACCGAGCTCGTGATTGAGTTCCTACCATCACCACAAGTTTAGTGTTTTCAAACTGGGATACTCTTTCATCCGAACTTGAAACTCCGAAGTGGTACAACATTTCTTCCATTCGAGGTCCTGTCTTCAGCGTGTCGCATTTGTTACACTGCAGGTGCTTCACTCGACGCCGCCTCATGGTCAGTGCCCAGGTAAGGCACCCCGCCGCAAGAATTGGCACATACTTCTGCATGATACTCGCAAGCATGTTCGTCCACCGTCGATCAGCGCGGTGTCCCTTTGAGACGAACGAAGCCTGCACGCCTGCAGCGCGAAATCTTTATGTCACAGTATTTCAAATCCTATAATGAAACTTTATAGGACCTGCTGTTACAGCACCTTCTTTGTGGGTCCCCGTTCCTGGCTCCTATAAAGAAACATTATAGGGATTCGCCCCCCTTCTGGCGCCGGTGTGTGGAAAAAAAGAATTATTTTTGTGTTCGATGACGGAGGCATACGTACCGCCGGAGCCCCACGGCACTGTGGCTTCGTGGCTCCTATAAAGAAAGTTTATAGGACTGAGGACTAAGGTTATCGCATTTTATGTCATTGTCAGGAACTTTCCCGCGGGGGTGACATCGACAAGAGTTGCGTCAGTCACCACGCAGCGGCCGCTCCACACTCATTGGCCAGCATCCAAAACCAGACCAGAACAACCTTCCCACAAGCCCTTGTTCCTTCGGATGTCCATCACACCCCGACACGGGCGACCACCTGTCCGTGCTGAGTGCAAGTGCTCACTTCACACTGACTACGACCGCTCCAAGTTCCTTGTCATCGGCGACAGTGGTGTCGGCAAGAG
>Ga0213833_1000198_pt1 | contig 89623 bp, 83 predicted proteins | sample SWATP21_FD_160575 | JGI IMG/M metagenome (GOLD analysis project Ga0213833, IMG submission 160575) | Coastal seawater microbial communities from Marineland, Florida, United States - SWA TP2 #1 | ecosystem: Environmental > Aquatic > Marine > Coastal | place: USA: Florida | collected 2016-08-14
CCATTCTCACAGTCCTCCCCCTTCAGGGGGAGGTGGCGGCGAAGCCGACGGAGGGGCCCCCTCCTGCCCCGCGGAACTCCTCCACCAGAACCGTGAGAACATCGTCGTTCTCCCAGTCCTCCCCCTTCAGGGGGAGGTGCCGAGCGCAGCGAGGCGGAGGGGGCCCTGCCGAGGAGACCTTGGCTCCTCGGCCCCGGAGGTGCTGCGCACCGGAGGGCCCCTACTGCATCAGCTGACGCACCACGGGCACCAGGGCCTCGGCCAGCACTTTCTGGCCATCCGCCGTGGGATGCAGCCCATCCCCTTGCAGCAGGTGGGGCTTGCCCATCAGGCCATCGAGGAAGCCCGGAACCAGGATGGCGCCGTGTTTTTCGGCCACCTTGGGGTAGATGCTGTCAAAGGCGGCCTTGTGCTCGGCGCCCACGCTGCCGGGGGCTGTGATGCCCAGCAGCACCACCTTTGCGCCCGCCCCCACACCGGCCGCCACGATCTCGTCGAGCTTGGCTTCGGTGACCGCGACCGGCTGGCCGCGCAGGAGGTCGTTGCCGCCCAGCTCCACCACCAGGACGTCGGGCTTCTGCTTGAGCAGCCAGTTCACGCGGGCCGCACCCGCGGTGCTGGTGTCGCCGCTCACGCCGGCGTTCTGCACGTCGAGGTCGAGGCCTTCGGCGCGGAGGGTCTGCTGCACCACCGCGGGGAAGGCGCGGTCGACCGGCAGGCCGAGGCCCGCCGTGATGCTGTCGCCCAGCACCACCACCTTGAAGTCAGCGGCTTGCTCGGGAGCCGGAGCGGGAGCCGGAGCGGGGGGAGGCTCCGAGCCACAGGCGACGAGCCCCAGCAGCAGAGCAGACCCAACCCAACGAAGCCAGCGTCCATTCCGTCGAGGTGGAGCACAGGCGAATGCAGAGACGACACGAGGACCATTCATGCCCCCGGGCTAACCGCTCATTCGCCCCGCCCCGCAGATCTGGCCTCGACATGCTTCGATCTGTGCGCAGAGGGGCGCCATCTTGCCCGGGATTGCCATGGCCCCCCCCACCTCGCCCGCCATCTCCGTCCGCGGACTCACCCGCCGCCTCCGCTCTGGCGACCGTGAGATCACCGTGCTCGACGACGTTTCATTCGACATCGAGCAAGGTCGGTCGGTGGCCATCCTGGGGCCGTCGGGCAGCGGCAAGTCCACTCTGCTGGCGCTGCTGGCGGGCCTCGACCAGCCGTCGGCCGGCGAGGTGCACGTGGGTGGTCAGCCGGTGCACGCGATGGACGAAGATGCGCTGGCTCGCTGGCGGCGCACCAGCCTGGGCTTCGTGTTCCAGAGCTTCCAGCTGCTCGACACCTTCACGGCGCGCGAGAACGTGATGTTCCCGCTCGAGCTGCTCGACACGCCGCCCACCGAAGCCCGGCAGCGGGCCGATGCCCTCCTTGAGACCGTCGGACTCGCCGAGCGGGGCCACCACTACCCCGCGCAGCTGTCGGGCGGTGAGCAACAGCGGGTGGCGGTCGCACGCGCCTTCGCCGCCAAGCCGGGCATCCTCCTCGCCGACGAACCCACCGGCAACCTCGACGGCCCCACCGGCGGCCGCGTGCTCGAAGCCCTCGACCGCCTCCAGCACGAGTCGGGCTGCACCATCGTGATGGTCACCCACGACCCCGCCATCGGCGCCCGCGCGGATGTGCGCATCCACCTCCGCGATGGCCGCATCGAGCGCATCGACGGCGACGCCCGGTCGGCCGGATGAGCTTCCGCCTGCTCCTCACGCTGTTGCGCCGCGAGCTGCGGGGCGCACAGTCTCGCGTGCTGTTCTTCGTGGCGTGCCTGGCGGTCGGTGTGGCCGCGGTGGTGGCCGTGGCCGGCCTCGCCGATTCCGTCCAGGGGGCCATGCAGAGCGAGGCGCGGCCCATGCTGGCCGCCGATGTGGCCGTCACGAGCCGTCGCATGCTGCCCGAGGCCCTCGACCAGGTGCCGCCCGAGCTGGTGGCCGAACAGGCCGAGCTGCGGGTCTTCACCACGATGGTGTCGGCGGTGGAGCAGCAAGAAGGCGTCATCGACAGCATCCTGGTCGAGCTCAAGGCGGTGGAGGGCCCCTACCCCTTCTATGGCACCGTCGAGGTCGACCCCGCCGCTGGGGGCCTGGCGGGCCTGCTCACGCCCGACCAGATCGTGGTCGAGCCCTCGCTCCTCCGCCGGCTGCAGCTTCAGCGCGGCGACTCCCTGCGCATCGGCGACACCACCTTCCGTATCGCCGGAGAGGTGCTGGCCGAGCCCGACCGCATGGAGGCCTCGCTGTCGCCGGGTCCTCGGGTGTTTTTGTCCATGGATGCCCTCGAGCGCAGCGGTCTCGCCGGCACCACCGGCCGCATGACCTACAAGGCGCTGTACAAGACCCCCGACGTCGAGTCGGCCACCAAGCTGGCCGGTTGGCTCGAGCGCCAGCCCGACATCGCCGCCTGGACCCGCGTCGAGACCTGGACCGAAGGCAACCCGGGCCTCCGCCGGGGCATCGAACAGGCCGAGACCTTCCTGGGCCTCGTGGCGCTCCTGTCGCTGCTCGTGGGCGGTGCAGGTGTGGCCCAGGTCATCCGCGCCTGGCTGGCGAGGCGCTTCGACGCAGTCGCCACCTTCCGCTGCCTGGGACTCACGCCGAGCGAGGTGGGCCGCGTCTACCTCGCCCAGACCGCCCTGCTCGGCCTCGCCGGCAGCCTCGTGGGGGCCCTCGCCGGCACCGCCTGCTTGCTCGTCGTGCCGCTCATGCTCGGCGACATCCTGCCCAACAGCGCCGTCGACCCCTTCCAGCCCCTCGCCATCCTCCAGGGCACCGCCCTCGGCACCGGCATCGCGCTGTTGTTCGCGTGGGCCCCGCTCCGTCAGGCCCAGCTCGTGCCCCCCATCCGCGTGATGCGTCGCACAGTGGAGCCCCTGCCCATGTCCACCGGGCAGCGTGCTGCTGGGATCGCCCTCCTGGCCGCCGCTTTGGTGGGTGTGTCGGTGGTCCAGGCCGGCGACCTCACCACCGGCCTCGTCTTCAGCGGTGCCGTCGCCTTCGTGGTGGTGCTGCTCGGCCTCATCGCCGACCGCCTGTCGTCGGGCCTCGGACGCCTCGGTGAACGCCAGGACCGCTGGGTGATGCGCCACGCGCTGCGCTCCCTCGGTCGTCCGGGCGCTGGCACCCTCTCCGCCATGGTGGCCCTGGCCCTCGGGGTCGTCGTGGTGCTCGGCACCTGGCTGCTGCAGCACCGGGTCACCTCCCAGCTGGGCGATGCCTTCCCCGACACCGCCCCCAGCGCCTTCCTCATCGACGTACAGCCCGCCCAGTGGCCCGGCGTGGAGCAGGTTCTCGGCGAGATGGACAGCCGGCGCGTCCAGTCCGCCCCCATGGTCATGGGCCGCATCGCCGCCATCGACCACGTCCCCACCGAGACCCTCGTGGCCGACCTCGACGACGACGCCCGCTGGGCCTACACCCGCGAGCAGCGCCTGGGCATCCGCGCCGACATCCCGTCCCACAACACCATCAAAGAAGGCGCGTGGGCCCACCTCGATGGCGTCGACGAGATCAGCCTCGAGACCCGCTTTGCCGAGCGCCTGGGGGTGGGCGTGGGGTCGTCCATCACCTTCGACATCCAAGGCGTGAAGGTGCCGCTCCAGGTCACGAGCATCCGCGACGTGCGGTGGGAGTCGATGGAGATGAACTTCTTCGTGCTCGTGGAACCGGGCGTTCTCGACGACGCTCCCAGCTCGCGCATCGTCACCTTCCAGCTCCCCGAGGGCAACGAAGCCGGCCTCCAAGACGCCCTCGCGGTCGACTTCCCCAACATCACGCTCATCAACGTCCGCCAGATCCGCGACCAGGCCAAGGGCATCCTCGAACGCCTCGCCCTCGCCATCCGGTCGCTCGGCGGTTTCACAGCCATTGCGGGGGTGGTCATCCTGTTCGCCAGCGTGGGGGCCTCCACCACGCAGCGCGCACGCCAGATCGCGCTGCTCAAGACCTTGGGCGTCACGCGGGCGGCAGCCGCTGGAATGCTGGCGGTGGAGTATGCGCTGGTGGGCCTTGTGGCCGGACTCGTGGGCACTCTGGGTGCCAACGTGCTCGCTTGGGGCGTGCAGACCCAGCTCATGCGCCTGTCTTGGGAACCGCTGGTGGTGCCGTCTCTCCTGGCGGTGGTGGCGTGTTCGCTGGGCACGGCCGTCGCGGGCGTCATCGGCAACCTGCGGGCGCTCCAGGTGAAGCCCCGGGCAGTCCTCCGCGGCAGCTGACCCCGAACCACAGCTGCGCGTGCGCCACGGCCGATCTCCCCCCTTGCTCCACGTCCCGAGGTTTCAGCAACGGCGCATGTTCACAGAGCCGCGGCCAAAACGCACGAGAACGGTCAAGAATCCACCATTCGGTCGATTTCTCGCTACAGTGGCACCGAAAGCGGCTCGCCTGGCCGCCACAGGAGAATCCCCATGTCTGTCCGCACCCTCCTCCTCATGCTCCCCCTTGTCGCATCCTTCTCGATGGCATGCGACCCCGACGGCGAAGGCAAGGACGACGAGTCCGGCGAAGGCGAAGGCGAAGGTGAGGGAGAAGGCGAAGGGGAAGGCGAAGGCGAAGGTGAGGGCGAAGGAGAGGGCGAAGGCGAAGTCGACCCCCTGTCCGACGACGACGGCGACGGCCTCACCTACGAAGACGAAGAAGCCCTCGGCACCGACCCCAACGACGCCGACTCCGACGGCGACGGCCTCGACGACGGCTTCGAGGTCGACGAGGGCAGCGACCCCGCCAACAAGTTCAGCTGGCCGGGCGACGGCATCTGGCCCGACATGTCCGGCGACCTTCCGGCTGAAGGCTCCTCCTGGGGCGAGGGCGACGTCCTTCCCCCCATCAACGGCGTCGACCGCTACGGCACCGAGGTCACCCTCGACCAGTTCTACGGCACGGTCATCCTCCTCGACTTCTCCGCTGGCTGGTGTGGCCCGTGCCAGACCGTCGCCGAAGGTGCCGAAGGCCTCTGGAACGACCACCGCGAAGACGGCTTCGTCATCGTGCACGCCATGATCGACGACTGGCGTGGCACCGGCAACGTCGACGACGCCTTCCTCACCGACTGGGCCGACCGCTTCGGCCTCACCTTCCCGGTCCTCGGCAACCGCCGCAACTTCAGCAGCGCCACCAGCGGCCTGGGAAGCGCCGGCCTCTACACCGGCGGCATCCCCTTCATGATTCTCCTCGACCAGGAGATGCGCATCGACGAAGCCTACACCGGCTCCGGCGTGGAAGGCCGCATCGAAGGTCGGGTCGAGACACTCCTCGGCGAGTGACCCCACCCCGAACACCCCCGGCCTGCCTTCGGGTGCGCCGGGGGTTTCTGCGTCTGGTCAGTACGACGAGATGTCGAGGTGCCCGGCCTGCACGTGGCCTCGGATGCAGCGCTCGGCCTGATCATCTTGCACGATGCCGCCGTCGACCTCGAGGTGGCCGGCATCCACAGACACCCCGAGCTTGTAGGCCCCTGCCGGAACGTCGAGCGAGGCATCTCCGGCCCCCACCTGCACCGACACACAGCCCACCTCATCGAGCTCGATCGAGCCGTCGCCCGCACCCACCGACGTCCCCACGCGCGGCACGCTGGTGTCTGTGATGGTGAGGTCGCCCGCACCCACGATGGCATCGAGCTCACCGCCGTAGAGGCCGTCGATGTCGAGGTCGCCCCGATGCACGTGGGCCTCCACCCACACGTCGTCGGGCACCTCCACGAACACGTCGCCGCCGCACACACCGTCGCAGAGCAGGTTCACGTAGACCGCGTTGCCCGACCTGTAGGGCCCCACCGGCGACAACGAGACCCCTCCAAAGTCGAGCTCCACGTGTGTCTTGGACGTGCCGGACGGCACAATCTCGGCGTCGCCGTTGCCCAGCTCGACCACCACGCGCCGGATGTCGCCATCGAAGGTCCACGTGCCCTCTTTGGCCACCACACAACCCGACGCACCCAATGCAACGCCACCCACCAATGCCACCTGCCAACGCATGTCCGCCTCCTTGGTCTCGGAGGCTTCAACACCGGCGCGGGCGAGAGGGGTCACTGCGAGATCAATCTGCGCGGGGCTGCTTCATCTCCCAGTCGTCTTTGCGGTGGTTCCAGCTCACGATGGTGGTGGGGTGGTCGGCCGACAAGGACACCTTGCGCTCGATCTTCTTCTTCCCCGCCACGAGGGTGAGGTCGTACATGCCGGCGGCGAGCTCCACCTCGAGGGTGGTGGAGCCGCGGTCTTCACCGTCGATCTGAACCGAGCATGGGTCGGGCGCACAGGACACCTGCAGCGCGTAGGCCGACCCATCGGCGGGGGCAGCGCTCGCCTCCACCTCGGGAGCGGGCGGCTCCACCTCGGGCGCTGGCGGTGCCGCAGCCTCGGGAGCTGGAGGCGGAACGGCTTCGGGCGGTTCTTCGACCGGTTCTTCGGCGACCGGCTCTTCGGACATGGTGGTGCCACCATCGTCGCCTTCATCCCCACCAAAGAACGGCACCATGTCCATGGGGTCGTCGGACGCGGGCGCTTCTGCCGCGGCGAACGCACCTCCCTCGCATCCCGCCCCCCAGTCGGCCGCCGCGGTGAGCTCCGACCACTGCGACGACCAGGACTCATCCGCACACTGGACCTGCACCAGGTGCCGACCCGTGCGGACCGGGAACTCATCGCCGGGCACCACACCATCGACCCGGAGCGGTGCATCTGGCAAGTTCAGGGCGGCCAGGTCGACCTCGGGCCGCTGCTGCACCTCGGAACACACCGCGTAGTACATGTCGACCAACGCGCCTGCGCCCAGGATGTCGGGGTTGGGCTTGCCGGCGGGATGCACGAGACAAGCCTGCCGGAGCGCCTTCAGGGTGTCGGACTCCTTGCCTCGCTTGTGGTGGTAGAGCGCTTCGGTCTGGTACCGGAGGCCCACCGCTCGAGGCAGAATCTCAGTCTTGGCGGAGCCCAGGTAGTCGTCGAGGTCCTGGAGCGCTTTCTTCGCGCCTCGGTAGTCCTCCGCTTCGATAGCCTTGAGTGCCTTCGCGCGCGGTCCGGCCCACGCTGTGGATGTCACAACCACCACTGCGCCCATCACACCCACGCGGGCGACCGTACCCGGCGTGGCCCACACCGCCCTGCTCGTGCGCTGCTTCACTCGATCCTCCCGACGATTGAGCCGGCCCCACACGGGTCTGTCGACTCCGTGGATCCACCGGTTTCCATGCCGCTGCCGAAAAGTGTATCCGCTTCGAGCCAGGCCGACGCGGCACCAACCGCATTGTGCGACAATGCGCCGATGCAACGGACCTCCGAGACCATCGCGCCGGCGCACCAGCCCGTCTCTACACAGCTGCGATGGGGGCTGCTCTTCGCCAGCCTCATCGGGTCGGTCGGCACCTACACCGCCATCAACTACACGATGGCCGCCGACGCCATGGCCCGTGAGCTGCCGGTCGCGCTCGACCACATCGTCCCATTCTACGCCCCCTCGGTGGTGGTCTACCTGGGCATCTACGCCCTGGCGGTCGTCCCGGTCTGCATCGTCGATGACCGCCGGGTGCTGCTCCGCGGCGCCGGAGCCTACGCCACCCTCCTGGCCTGCGGCGTCCCCTTCTGGCTGTTGTGGCCGGTCACCGTGCCCCGGTCGCCCATCCCCGTGACCGACCTCTGGACCTGGGGCGTGGCCCTGATGCGGTGGGTCGACCCTCCCCTCAATTGCTTCCCGTCTATGCATGTTGGCGAGACGGTCCTGGCCGCGCTCCTCTGCTGGCGCCTCGACCGTGGCGTGGCCGTGGTGGTGGGCATCCTGGCGGCGATGGTGTGGTGGTCCACCCTGGCACTGGACCAACACTGGTTTGTGGATGGGCTCTCCGGCGCCGTGTTCGCCGTGGGCGCCTACTTCCTCTGGTTCCGGGCCCGTCCGCTGCCCACCACAGCCTGGCGCACCCGCTCTCGCTGGTTCTTGCTGGGCGCCGTGGCGCTGTACATTCTCCAGTTCGCCGCTGCCGCATTGCCCTGGTTGTCGGGCGTGGCCACAGCCGCCGACGTGGGTGCGGTTGCAGGCTAGCCGTTCATCGGAAGGTGCAAGCCGCGCCTCCGCCGGCCCGCCTACCGCTGTCCGCTACGCTCCCGACGGTCACGCACCAGGCCTTCTTGCACTGTGCTGGCCACCAGACGGCCGTCCTGGAAGAACTGGCCACGGACCAGCCCCCGTGCCCCCGAAGTGGAGGGGCCGTCGATGGCATAGAGCAACCAGTCGTCCATCCGGAACGGGCGGTGGAACCACATGGCGTGGTCGAGGCTGGCGATCTGGATGCCGGGGGTCAGCCAGCTCACGCCGTGCGGCTGGAGGCTCGTGACCAGGAAGTGGGTGTCGGAGGCATAGGCCAAGAGGGCGCGATGGACGGCGGGGTCGTCGGGGAGCGCTCCCCGCGCGCGGAACCAGACGTACCGCTCGGCCGACGTGGGGGTGGGGGCGATGGGGTCGTGCGCGCCCACGGGACGGGTCTCGATGGGACCGGGTCGGGTGGCGCGTGCAGCCAGCTTCGGCGGCAGTCGGTCGGCCATGGAGATGGCCCGCTGGAGGTCGCTCTGGAGGGACTCCGGCCCGGGAACATCGGGCGGGGCTCCGTGGTGGTCGAAGCCGCCCTCGACCCTCTGAAACGACGCGGAGAGGTTGAAGATGGCCTCACCACGCTGCATCGCAACGACCCGACGGGTGTTGAAGCTGCGTCCGTTGCGGATGGGGTCGACCAGGTAGACCACCGGAATCGAGGCATCCCCCGGTCGCAAGAAGTAGGCATGCAAGGAGTGGGGGACCCGGTCTTCGGGCACTGTCCGAGCTGCTGCAACCAAGGCCTGTCCCAGGACCTGGCCGCCGTACACACGCCCCCAGCCCAGGTCGCGAGACGACCCGCGGAAGATGGTGTCCTCGATTCGCTCGAGCTCGAAGTGCGTGACGAGTCGGGCGAGCGCACGCGCGCCAGCTTCGATGGCTTCAGTCGACATGGAAACTCCGGGGGAACCTCCGGGCCGTAGCGCGATCACCGGAGGCCGGGCACCCCGGACCATCGATCTCGAGACGCTCCAACGCTCGACCTGGACGCCGGCACACGCTCATCTCCTCAATTCCTCAAGAACTCCCTTCACTACGCCTTTCGCGAATCCGTCCCAAGAGATGGACGCACCTTGGATTGACCACGCATCAGGGTTCATGAGATGTTGTTTGGTTTTCTCATGACCCATTCGATCTTGAGCTTGACTGCACCACCCCAGCGTCCCGAGCGGTCGCTGGCAGTCCCGCCCGAGCATCCCACAGCTGTCCGCACCACCCCGGCTCACCTTCGTGGACCGGCGGGCACTTGTGCTTCCCACGCGACCGCCCGCACCACCCCCGCCCACTCACCGGGCTGGCGGGCGGCCTCGCGTCTTTCAAGCCCAAGGCCACCGATGACGTGGCCTCACCAGCGGTCCACCGTCAGGTCGCGCGCGACGGCCCACTGACACAACAGCGCACGCTCCATCGGACGCGGCATCCGGTTGTGGAGGCCACGGACCTGCACGATGGCGCGTCCTTCCGGCTGCACTTCGACCGTGAGCACGCGCACACCATCCCGGCGCAGCGAGAAGATGCTGCTCCGACCGCTTTGCACCCGGCGCCCATAGGTGGCGACACAGTGGCCCAGCTCCTGCCCTTCAGCGACCAGCTCTTCACCAGCCAGGATCTCCCGCAAGGTCCACTCGGCCTGGTCGACGGTCGAGGCCCACGCTTCGACACCCAGAGCCCGGAGCGGTCCGCAGGCGACGCGGGGTGCCTGACGGTCGGCGACCATGGCGGCCACCACACGCAGAGCGGCTTCTGGCGGAAAGCGCGTGGGGTCGCGACGACGGATGAGCTCGCGCGAAGCCCACTCGAGGATGTCCGGGATGACGTCGTCGGGGAGCACCTCACCGTGGCGACCGAGCCAGGCCATGAAGCGGTCGAGCAAGTGCTCTCCCTTCGCAGACCGGAACCGCTGCAAGCGTGACTGCCACCACTGCCGGACCCACCGCTCGGGCACTCCATGCAACACAAGCTGCGCATGCCGGACGGCCCGCTCCAGGTTGTCGCCACAGGGCGCTTGCATCAGGAGGCGAAAGACCGGTCGGCGGACGGTCCGCGGAAAGACGCCTTCGCGGTGGAGCTCGCGCAGCCCACCCCCTCGCCCCAGGATGGCCAGGGCCTGGATGTTGCGGGCATAGTCGGGGCGCCCCACCCAGCTCCGAACGCGGGCGTCGCCGAGCGACGGCGTGAACACCGCTGGAAACTCGTCGGGAACAACGACCAGCAGGTGATGCAGGAGTGAGGCCCAGCTCCCGCCCGACCACTCGTGGAGCGGTCGCTGCCAGGTCTGATCGGCGAGGATGGCGAAGGACGCGAGCGGGGGGGCACCGATCAGAGGTGAGCCTGCACGGGCGCACTCGCGGAGGAGCCAGTCCACCCGCCGGCAGATGCGTCGGGGATGCTGGAAGTGGCGCGACCACACATGCTTCAGGGCGGGGTCGAGCAGCGAGCGACTGTGCTTGACGATGAGACAGGAAAGGGACGTACGGGATTGCGGAGTAGACATGGAACACGAACCAAGACACGGGACTTCACGGGTCCGACGCCTCGGGCGTGCTCGATGGAATCCAGAGCACGGGCGAACCACCGCTCACAGGCGGCGTTCACACGAGAAGATGCAGAGAGGCGTCGGGCTTAGCGGTGAAGTTCGTGGACACGCAAAGGGGGCCTCCCACCCGGCGGCAGCATGCAGGCCGGGAATGACGTGGCGAGCCTACCGCCGGTCGAGCGGACCCGCCACCCCGTCCTGGATGGCATCGGCCTTCGCGGCGAGGGCTGCACGGTCGGACGCCTGTGCGTCGGCTTGTTGGTCGAGGGCGGAAGGCGTGGCAGCCGTCTGCTCACCCGCCTCCGCGAGGTCTGCTTCCACATCCCGCGGGGGCGCTTCCACGGCACCATCGGCTCCCGTGACCATGTCGGACGAGTGGGTGGGTGCCCCTTCGACCACCTCGGGCACCGTCACCCCCAACCCCTTGGCGATGTCGGCCACGATGCAGTCCAAGACCGGGTCGTCGTGCAGCTGAGCCCGCGCCGCAGAAGCCACCGCCACCGCTTCCCGCTCATGCGCATCCGACGGGCTCGACACCGACACGCCCCCATCCGGCCCATCCGGCAGGCGTCCCTCCACAAACTGCACCACATGCACCAGCTCGTGGGCAATCAGCTCGTCGCCTTCGGGCGTGCCCGGCCGAAAGAGCCCCGGTGCAAAGGCCACATCCGTGCCCACCGCGAAGGCCCGCGCCCCCAACATCTGCGCCGCTTCCCCGGCCTGCGCTCCGGTGTGCATCCGGGCACTCCCGAGCACGCGCTCCAACACCGCCGGCGACGGTCCACAGTCCAGCACCGCCGACAGCCGCCGCACCACATCGAGCGGCAGCCGGTGCCCATGACTTGCCGACACCAGCTCGAGCGCCGCTTCCGCCACCGACGCCGCCCCCCGCGCCCCATCCCCACTCACCACCTGCGCCGCCGCCATCCGCCCCAGCCGCGCCTGGTTCGAGTTGGCATCGCCCCCCGCCAGACCGGCCTCCTCGAGCGCCCACTCCGCCGTGAGGACCGCCCCGTCCGCCCCGGCAAAGAACGCTGCGTCGAGCGCCCCGTTGCCCGTCTCGTGCACCAGTGCCGAGCGCTCGCTCGGGTCGAGCCGAAGCGGGGCCTCCGGCTGCTGGAACCGGGCAGAGGTGGATCGAGTGGGACGGTGGGCGAGAGAAGCGGTCATGGCGGCAAGCTCCATCGAAGCGCCGCCGCGCCTTGCAGCGGGTGTGCCGGCAGAACCTCCGATGGTTGGGCCAGGGGGGGGACAACCGACGATGACCGACGTCCGTCACCGGCACCGGCACCCCACCACCGCTTGAGCCCGGCATCCCTCCACGACTACGCTGTTCACCCCCACTTGAGGTTCCCATCTCCACCGGTCCCACCGCCTCCGAGCGCCGTCGCCGAGCCATGGGCGCCGTGTGGCTCCTTGTCCTGGCCACCGTGGGCTGGAGCCCCCTCGCATCGCTCCTCGAACCCCTCGGCGTGGGCTCGCTCCTGTGGCCCGCCATCGGGATGACCGTGCTGGGCGCCATCTTGTCCGCCCTGTCCGCCATCGTCCCGTGGAAGCGTCCCGCCACCTTCACCGGCACCGTGCTCACCGTCGGTGGCCTGCTGGGCTTCATCGCCGCGAGCGTGCACCTCGTCCCCCACGTGTGGTGGATGCACCCATTCCAGGACGGCCTCGCGGAGTGGCTCACCCGCTCGTGGCAGCCCACCCTCGTGCTCGTGCCGCTGGTTCTCACCGGACTCGGCCAGCTCCTCACCGCCACCACCGGCATCCGCGACACCTGGCCCCGACGCCTCACGCTCGCCCTCGCTGCCGCTTGGGGCGCATGGGCCGGCGGAACCTCCATCCTCCTCCGTCCATGGCGCTGGTCCGGTGCGTCCCACGAGCCCATGGCCCACGCGATGGACCCCACCATGGCGCCTTCCTTGGTGGCCACCGCCCTGGGTGCAGCGCTCGCGGTCGCATTGGTCCGGGGCCTGTGGGCCGACATCTGGCCGATGCCCCACCGCGCCTCCCGCAGCCCCACCCGCGCGTCCATCACGGTCGACCTGCCCACCTTCGGGCCCCACATGGAGGCCAAGGTGGCCGCCCGGGCCTCTGCCGTGCTCGCCCTCCTCCTCGCAGCGATGGGCGCGTTCCACCTCACCTACACCGGCCTGGCCACAGCCATCGCCGCGGCGGGCGCCATGCTCGGCCTGGACATCGCGGCGCGCCTCATCGGCCGCGGCCGCACGCCCACCACACTCACCCTCACGCCCACCGGCGCAGTGGTGGAGAGTCCCGGCTGGTTCGGCCATCACCGACGCACCATCGACGCCGTCGACCTACGGCTCGACCTCCTCTCCACACCACACGGCCCCATCCTGGTGGTGTCCGACGACGTGGTGGTGCTCGCCGACACCGACACCCACACCCTCCACGCCACTCTGCAGGCCTACTCCAGGGACCGCATCCAAGAGTCCAACCAGGACGTCGAGACCGCCCGCGCTGCCGTCGCAGACCTCCACCCCGCGGCGGCCACCCGCACCGCCCCCCTCGTGCTTCCAGCGGTCCGCCGGGGGCTCCTGCTCGCACCGGAGGCCCCCATCGCTCTTGGCCTGGTCGCCGCACACATGGCCACGACCGAGCCCGCTCTCGCGCTTCCCCTCGCGCTGGGCGGTGTGTCGGTCTGGGCGCTCGGGGCTGTTGTGTTGCGCGGGCGCTGGACCCGCCGAGCCGTCATCTCAAAGCAGCTGCCCCCCACCGAGGCCACTCCCGAAGAAGCCCCACAGTCCACCGAGACTCCCGCCCGGAGGCCGTCAGTCGCCCGGGCCCAGTCGTAGCAGCGCCGCATCGAGGAAGGCGAGCGTGGCCTGTTGACGGGCCGCTTCGACGACAGGCGGCAGCCCCCACGTCTCCATGTAGACCAACGCAGCCGACGACACATACACCTCCCAGAGCCCGAGACGGTCGGCATCCACGGGCCGGTGCGACGCATACGCTGCGGTGAACGTGGCCGCTGCCGAGGGTCCTGCCGCGCACGCCAGCTCCACCCGCGCACAGGCCACATCCGACAATGGGTCGCCCACAGCAGCGTCCTCCCAATCGAGCACCGCCCGCAGACGCCCGTCTCGCCAGAGCAGGTTGCCCGGCCAGAAGTCTCCGTGGAGGAGGCAAGAGGCGCCCTCCGACACCGGCTCGAACCCGACCACCCGGGGCCCGACACGCTCCACCTGTGGCGACGCCAGCCACGCCTGCGCTTCGGTCAGTGGGTCGACCCGGCGCGGCAGCTCGGGCAGGTGTGGATGTGTGGCCGGAACGGCGTGGATGTCTGCGAGGGTGCGGGCCATCTGGTGCAGCGCAGTCGGTTCGTCCGCCCACTCGGTCGTCCCGTCCACCAGGGGCATCACACACGCGGGCCCACGGGCCGTCGGCACCAGCGCGAGCGGCTTCGGCGCAGGAATGCCCATCGGATGCAGGACCGAGAGCAGCGCATGCTCCATGCGAACGCGCTCCGGAGACCGGGGATGCCGTCGGACCACCAGCGCTTCGATGCTTCCGTCGTGCCGCTGCAGCCGGACCGCCTGGACATCGGCCGAGACGCCACCTTCCAGCGCCCGCAGGCCGAGCACGCGGGCACCCGGAAGGGCTTCGGCCACCACTCGCTCCAGCGATTCACGGGACCAGTCCATCAGTCCCGCCCCCAGTCCGGCAGCACCGGCGCCCGCCAGTGGTCGAAGATGAGCGCCGTCTCGATGTTTCGGACCGCACCCAGGCTGGCCAGCTTCTCGTACAGAAACGCCCGCAGATGGGCCGGATTGCGCGCCAGCACCTGGATCAGGTAGTCGAAGCGCCCCGCCACCTCGAACAGGCTTCGGACCTCCACCATCCCTTCGATGGCATCCCGAAAGCCGCGGGTCTCGGTGGCGCTCTGGGTGTGCAGCTGCACGAACACCATGGCCCGCAGCTCCGCTCCCAGAGCCGCTTCGTCCACATCGGCGTGCACACCGCGCAAGACGCCTTCGCGCTCCAGCCGTCGCACCCGACCGTGCACCGTGGACGGCGCCAGCCCCACCTCCGCGCCGAGCTCCTTGTAGGCCCGCCGGCCGTCCTGCTGCAGCAGCCGGAGCAGGGTGCGGTCTGTGGCGTCTACGCGAGGCCCGGGGGGTACTTCATCGAAATCCATTCGATTGACCTCCGATTCATCGGAACCTATCCCTCTCACTACCGGGACGCACCGAACGTATGAGGAGGGCTCCCGATGAATCGACGGACTGAACACGCGGAGCTGGCGGCCCGCGTCGACCGCATCCTCGGCGTGGGGCAGGCCCTCCACCGTGCCGGCGCGCCTGTGGGTCGAGTCGAAGCCACCGTGGAGACCCTCGGCCAGGTTCGTGGGCTCGACATCCAGTGCCTCGCCGGCCCCACCAGCATCCAGCTCGTCCACGACGGCCAGGCCAGGCTCGTCCGCACAGACGGTGCCGGCATTGACCTGTCCGCCCAAGCGCACCTGTCGCGCGCCGTGTCCGCCGAAGTCGCCGGGGACCCGAGCGCGTGCGCGAACGCGTTGCAGTCGAGCGGCCCTCGGTCCCGCACACCATGGGCCGAGGTCGGTCTGTGGGGACTGCTCGCCCTCACCGTGGCCATCGGCATGGGCGGAACCGACGGAACCGTCCTGGCAGCCGGCATTCTCGGGGTGCTGGTCGGAGCCCTGGTCGCAACGGCCGAAGAGCACAGCGGCCTCGGCGCCCTGGTCCCGCTGGCCGGCGCGCTCCTCGCATCAGCCGGCGCTACGTTCCTGTCCGCCCTGTGGCCCCTCGACCCCGTGGTCGCGCCCATGGCCGCCATCATCGTGCTGTTGCCCGGGTGGTCGCTCACCGTGGGCGTCGGAGAGGTCGCCACCGGGCACCTCGCGTCCGGAGCTGCACGCCTCACCGGCGCCTTCGTCACCGTGCTCCAGCTCGCTCTGGGCTGGTCAGCCGGAGCCGAAGCGGTGGCCATGTGGGACCAGCCCCCCGCCCTCCACGCCGGCCCGCTCATCCACCACACCCTCCCCGAGTGGGTGGGCATCCTCGGTGTGGCCGCGTGCTTCGCCCTCCTGTTCCGCGCCGACGGCCGACACTTCGCCTGGGTGACCGCCGGGGTGGTGCTCGCCTGGCTGTCGGGCCACGTGCCGGCGCATCCGATGGTCCAGTCCTACGTGGGCGCGCTGCTCATCGGGCTCTTGGGCGCAGGTCTCACCCGGACCACCGGGCTGCCGGGCCAGCTGGTCACGGTGCCGGGCGTCATGCTGATGGTCCCGGGCGGGGCCCTGCTGGTGGCCGTGCTGCGGCTGGTGCGCCACGACCCCGACGGCCTCACCACTCTGGTGGATGCCCTCGGCGTGTCTGGCGTGCTGGTGGGCGGCTTGCTGACCGCGCGGCTGCTGCTGCCACCGCGGGCCACCCCGTTCACATCTGCCGACGGTAGGCCGCCGGGTCGACAACCGCCTCGATGACGGTGAGACCACCGCGTGCATGGGCTTCTTCGACGGCCTGACGGACCGCATCCGCGCCGCGCACCGTCACCCCCACCCCACCGAATGCCTCGGCCAGCGGTCCGACCCGAGGGTTGGCGAAGGTCACGCCGTGGTCGGGCAACGGGATGCGCTCCTGCTTCAGCTGGATGAGGCTCAGGCTGGCGTCGGACAGGTACACCACCACCAGGTCCAGGCCGCGTTCCTGCACCACGCCCAGCTCGCCCACCGTCATCCACAGGCCGGCGTCTCCGGTGAGGGCCACGGCAGGGGTCTTCGGGTCGACCAGGCGGCTGGCGATGGCGCCCGGAAGGCCGGTGCCCATGCTGGAGAAGCCGTTGGACTGCAAGATCTGGTTGGGAGACCCGGCCCGCAACACGTGCGCTGCCGTGATGCGATGTGCACCGACGTCGAGGCTGAACCGGGTGCCTTCGGGACTGCCGGCCTGCACCGCGCGAATCGTGGCCGCCGGACCGTCCGGACCATCGTCGAAGGGCGCCATGCACGCCACGCGGTGGGCTTCGAGGGCAGCTGCCGTCCAGTCGGTCTCGCCTTGGATGGCGTCGGGGTCGTCGTCGGGGGGAGCGCCGAACGCCGCCTCTCGCAGAGCATCCAACGTCTCCATCACCGGCCCCGTCAGCTCCTCGACAATACACCCCAGCAGGTCATCTTGACCGAAGGCGTCCACGCTCACGATGGGGAGGTCTTCGGGCCAGCCCGGCAGCCACTGCGGACGAAGCTCCACGATGTCGAGACCCACCGCCACCATCAGGTCGGCCTGCTCGAAGAGCCCGCGCTGGTGGGCATCCACCACGGGAGACAGCCCGAAGGCGCCCGCGTGGAGGGGATGGGCGTCGTCCACCATGCCCACCGCCCGGTAGGTGGTGAGCGAGACCGCATCCGCCGCCGTCACCAGCCGCCGAACACCATTCGCCACGGGAATCGACAGCTCGCCACACCCCACCACCACCAGTGGCCGGCGGGCCTTCTGGAGCAGCTCGGCCGCATGGGAGACGTCGGGGATGGGACGGGGCCGCGCATGCATGCCCCAGCGCGCATCCGCTTCGGAGACGGTGGCCGACGCGACCTCGGTGGGGATGTCGAGCACCACCGGACCGGGGGGATGCCGGTCGAGGGTGGCCAGGGCAGTGAGGGTCTGCATGGCCGCCATGTCGGTGTTCACGGCCACCACCCGGCGGGCCACGGGACGGAACAGCGCCACCTGGTCGAGGATCTGGTGCGTGTACCGGTCGCGGATGGCCGTGCCGATCTGGCTCGTGATGGCCACCACCTTCGACCGCTCCAGCAAGCTGCCCGCCACACCACTCACGAGGTTGGTGGCCCCCGGACCGAGCGTGGCGATGCACACCCCGGGCGCCCGGGTGATGTGGAAAGCGGCGTCGGCCATGAAGCCAGCCGAGCCCTCGTGGCGCACCAGCACGAACTCGATGCCCACCGCTCGAAACGCTTCGAGGAAGGGAAGCGACGAGCCCCCCGGCATTCCGAAGGCATGGGTGACCCCACGGGCCTTCAGCGCTTCGGCCAAGAGGGTGGGGTACAGGACGTCTTCCATGGCTCAGGCCCTCCGCTCGAAGATGCCCACGTGGCACAGTGCTTCATCCAGACCGATGAGCCCGCCGGCGTTCTGCTGCAGGCCCACCGAAACCTTCCGGTCCACCTGCAGGTCGCCCGCCTCTCCGCGCAGCTGACGGGCCAGCTCGTCGATCATGCCCAGGCCCGTGGCCCCCAGCGGATGCCCCTTGGACACCAGTCCACCCGACGCATTGACCGGCCGAGCCCCCGCCCGCGACGTGGCCCCCGACTCTGCATAGGCGCCCCCCTGGCCCTTGGCACAGAAGCCCAGCTGTTCGGTGGCAGCCAGCTCGCAGTAGCTGGTGGCGTCGTGTACCTCGGCGATGTGGATGTCGTCGGCCGACAGCCCGGCCCGCGCGTAGGCCTTTGCTGCGGCATGCACCACCACGTTGTCTTCGTCGAGAGAGCGCCAGGCACCACCCACCAACACGCTCGCCCGAACCCGGAGCGCCCGCGCCTGCTGCTGTGCCGAACACTGCGCGAGGAAGCGCTCCGAGCACACCACCACCGCGGCCGCACCATCGGACAGCGGGCTGCACATCGCGCGCGTGAACGGGGCCACCACCGGCTTGTCGGCCAGAGCCGCCTCGACCGGGACCTCGAAGCGGTACTGCGCCCGGGGGTTGTGCACCGCGTTGCCGTGGTTCTTGCTGGCAATGACCGCGAGCTGGGCATCGGAGGTGCCGTGGACGGCCATGTGGTGGCGGGCCTGCATGGCGTGCACATCGAGGAACAAGATGCGGTGCTTGTGCGGCGCCCAGCCCACACCAAAGCGCTCGCCCTGCTCGGCGAAGAACGCGCGCCACTCGGCCTTGTGCCGTTGGTCGATGCCGCCTTGAAACAGGCGGAAGGTCTTCACGGGGTCGTCGGGAACGAGGGTCTTCTCGACGCCCACGGCCAGCGCCACGTCCGCGTCGCCCGCCCGCACCGCCTGCACCGCCGCATGAAAGGCCGCCGAGCCGGTGGCACAGCCCGCTTCCACGTTCACGATGGGCACCCGCGCCGGGAGTCGGCCATCCCGCATCATCGCGGTGAGCGCCACCTGGCCCCGGATGTTGTCCTGCCCGTGGGCGCCCATGGCACAGTTGCCGAACACAACGTGCTCGACGTCGTTTCCATCCACACCGGCGTCGGCGAGGCTCCCGCTCACCACGGCCTCGGCCAGGCTGCGGAAGGTGCGGTCGGGCCACTTCTGAAAGACCGTGCTGGCGGTCCCGAGGATCCAAGCGGAGGACATGGGGCTCCCGTCTCGACGGTGGAGGGTCGGCTGCTATCCCCCTTGGCCCCCGACACGCGAGCCCACCCGCTCGATGCGCGCCGGGACATGCTTGTGCCAGGGGGTCCCCACGAAGGGGTCGCGGTCTTCGGCGCGGGTGAGCTCGTTGGTGGGCACCCCGGCCATTCCACCCGGCTCGAAGGCCAGGCCAAAGCCATTGGGCAGCGACATGTGCCCGGGCTGCAGGGTGTCGGTCACCTCCACGGCCACCTCGACCGCCCCCCGCCGGGTGGTGAGACGCACCACATCGCCCGTCTCCACACCATGCTGCTCCGCATCCGCCGGCGCCACCCGCAGCGACGCCCCTCTGGGCCGCACCGCCGGGTCGCGCAGGATGGTGTTGGTGGTCTCCGACCGCCGCTCCCCCGCCGACAACACAAGCGGGAACGCGTGGTCTGGCTCCGGCTTCTCGTACGACAGCTTCACGATGGCCGAAAACAGCTCCGGCAACGCCAGCTGCAGGCGCCCGCCCGCCGTGCGCACCCGGTGAAAGCTGTGGGCATAGGCGCTCTTCGCATACACCACGCCCGTCTTGGCCGACACGATGTCGTGAAACAGCCGCTCACCAGCCAACAGCGCCGGTCCGCCGTACCCCGCGCCCGCCGCCGCTTCAGGCTCGGCCTGTGTGTACAGGTGGCTCACGGCCCACAGCGCTGCCGCCTCCCGCGCTTCGACGGGCAGCTGCGGACCGAGCGACCGGTACAGCAGCACGGGCACCAGGTCCACCCACTTCGGTCGCACCGCCAAGAGAGCGCCCAGAGCAGCTGCCAGCGCGGGCCTTCCCACCCGTGCCGCCAGCTGGAGCGGCCGCAGGTGCTGTGGCGTGATGCCCGCGATGCGCTCCACCAGCCGGCTGTGGATCTCCGCCTCGGGGAGGGTGCCCTCGAGTGGAGGAAAGAGAGCGTGGCGCAGGTGGAAGGTGTTGTGGGGAAACTCGATGTTGAAGAAGGTGCACTCGGCCTTCTCGAACTGGCTGGCCGCCGGCAGCACATAGTCGGCGCACCGGGCGGTCTCGGTCATGGCCACATCGACCACCACCGAGAACTCGAGCGCACGCATGGCCGCGCGCATCTTCGGGCTGTCCGCCACCGAGTGCACCGGGTTGCCGCTCTCGATGATCATGGCGCGGAAGCGGTCGGGGTGGTCGGCGAGGATCTCCTCCGACATCACGTTGCAGGGAATGAGCCCGATGACGATGCGCGAGCCGGTGACCGGGCTGACCCGCTTCTTCCGACGCCGCTTGCCCTGCGCCCCGGTGAGCTTGCCCTTGCTGGCCGCCGACAGCGACAGGAAGGGCACAAAGGCGTTGTTCGCCCCCTTCTTCCCAAAGTGACCGGTGAGCGCCCACACCAGCCGGTGCAGGTAGCTGCACAGGGTGGAGTGGCGGTTCATCTGGATGCCGAGGTCTTCGAAGGTGGCCACGCTGCCCGCAGCCGCGATGCGCCGGGCGGTGGTGCGCAGCTGCTGCTCCGGAACGCCGCACTCCTCAGCAAACTGCGCGACGTCGATGTCTTCGAACAGGGGCCGGACGGTGTCGAAGCCGTCGGTGTGGGCGTCGACAAACGCGTGGTCCACCAGGTCTTCCTGGACCAGGATGGCGACCAGTGCGGCCAGACACCAGGCGTCGGTGCCGGGACGCACCTGCAGGTGGATGTCGGCTCGGGCGGCGGTCTCGGACCTGCGTGGGTCGATGACGATGAGGGTGCGGGCAGGGTCCTTCTTGAACGCGTTGATGACCTTGCGGGCCCGCGCAAACCCATGCGACTGCCAGGGGTTCTTGCCGATGAACAGGCCCACCTCGGCATGCTCGAAGTCCCCGTGCACACCGGTGCCGAGCATCTTGCCGTTCACCCAGAACTCGCCGGTCTTCTCCTGCGCCAGGGCGTTGGACCGGTAGCGCACCCCGAGCGCCTTCAGCAGGGCATCGCCGTAGACACCGCCCAGGTGGTTGCCTTGGCCGCCGCCCCCGTAGAACAGGATCTTGTCGCCCCCGTGCTGGTCCCGGACCGCCATCAGCCGGTCGGCCACCTCGGCAATCGCGGTCTCCCAGCTCACAGGCTCGAAGGAGCCGTCTTCCCGCCGACGCAAAGGCGTGGTGATGCGGTCGGCCGCGGACTGGTAGGCGCTCACCCGCGTGGCCTTCTCACACACATACCCCTGTGAGGCCGGGTGGCTCTTGTCGCCCGCCACCTTGGTGATGGTGCGCCCCTCGGTGTGGACGACGAGGCCACAGTTGAGCGAGCAGAAGATGCAGGCGGTCTGTCGCGGTGCAGTCATGGCGTGCTCCCATCGGGTTCGACGCGCAGGCCGTCGCGCGCACCCAGGTCGATGATGTGTTCGAGAAAGCGGGCCACCACAGCCAGCTCGTCGTCAGTGAAGCCATCGAGGAGCCGGGCATTGGCGCGACCGAGCAGCTGGAGGCCCACCCCGGCACGCACCGCACCCGCACCCTCCAGTGCCAGCAGGCTGCGCCGCCGGTCGTTCGGGTCTGCCGCCCGCCGCACCATCCCCTTGCGGACCAGCTGCTTCGACAGCCGACTGACCACCGCATGGTCGACATACAGCATGCGGGCGAGCTCTTGGACACCCAGTCCGTCCCGTTCCGACAGCGCGAACAGCGCCGTGACCTCGAGGCTGGTGAGGTCGAGGTGGCGCCGGGTCTCGCGCTCGAGGGCGGTCTTGAGGGCCCGATGGGCACGGTTCATCAACAGAATCAGGCGTGGCTTCATGTCCGTGACATATCACGAATCCACCCTCGCCTTTCACGCCATTGCACTCGCACCCGACCGCCGATCACCCGAACCAGCCCACACGAGGGCATTCCGGACCCATCACACATCCCACAAAAACACGCCGACTTCACGCGCGACACCTCACCTCGGGGCCCTCCAGTTCCGCTTCCAAAGACGAATCACCGTCGCGGAGCCCGGCATGCCCACCACCCGTCGCATCCTCCTCACCCTCGGCATTCCCGTCGCGCTCGCCAGCGGCTGCGACCCGGAAGGCACCCCCATCGCCACCGACACCGGCGAAGCCAGCCGCCCGCCCGCCGAAGTACCGCCTGCCGCCCGGTCCATCCTCGCCAGCACCGGACGGGTCCAGCTCATCGCAGAGGTCGCGCCCGACATCCCGCGGATGCAGGTCCGGTCCGACCGTCTCTCCAAGAATGTTCGCGCCCGCGGCATCCTCGACGAAGTCAACCACCTTCGCGGCATCCTTCCCACCGACGCCATCGTCACCCGCACCTACCAGCAGATGCCCCTCGCGGTGGTCGACGTCACCAGCGTTGCCAGCCTCGATGCACTCGACGGTCTCGACGGCGTGGTGGCCTGGCACCTCGACGAGCGACACAGCCGAACCCTCGACGCCAGCCTGCCGCTGATCCACCAGCCTGAAGCGGAAGCGGGCGGCTTCACGGGCGAAGGCACCGCAGTAGCCGTGCTCGACACGGGGCTCGACTACACCCACGCCGACTTCGGGTCGTGCTCGGCCCCCGGCGCCTCCGGATGCCAGGTGGTGGCCATGCAAGAGGTCGCGCCCGACGACGGCGAGCTCGACGACCACGGCCACGGCACCAACGTGGCGGCCATCGTGGGGGGCGTGGCGCCCGGAACCGACCTCATCGGCATGGATGTGTTCCGCAGCGACGGCTACGCCTACACGAGCGACATCGTGGGGGCCATCGACTGGGTGGTCGACCACCAGGACACCTACAACATCGTCGCCCTCAACATGAGCCTGGGCGGCGGGCAGTACACCGACGAGTGCGCGTGGTCGGCCTACGAGGTGGCCATCGCCATCGCCGACGACGCCGGTGTGGCGTCCGCCGTGGCCACCGGAAACGACGGCTGGACCGACAGCATCGCGTCCCCCGCCTGCGCCCCCACCGCCGTGAAGGTGGGCGCGGTCTACGCTCAGTCCTACGGCCGCATCGGCTGGTCCACCTGCACCGACGCCGCGCCCACCGCCGACCAGGTCACCTGCTTCTCCAACTCCGCATCCTTCATGGATCTCCTGGCACCGGGCGCCATCATCGACGCCGGCGGCTACCGGATGGGCGGCACCTCCCAGGCCACCCCCCATGTCGCGGGCGCCCTCGCTGTGGTGGCCGAAGCCTTCCCCGGCGAGACCCCGTCCCAGTGGACCGACCGCCTGGTCGACACCGGGACATCGGTGACCGACGACCGCAACGGCCTCGTCGTGCCCCGCATCGACGTCGAAGCCGCCGTGATGGACGCCATCGTCGGCGAGCCCCCCACCGTCTCCCTCTCCCTCGATCAAGACGCCCCGTACACCAACTACCGCGGCGTCGACGCCGACCTCGTGGTGACCGACGGCACGGCCAGCGCCACCGAGATGTGCCTCGCCAACGCAGACAACGGCGTGCCGAGCACCTGCACCGACTGGACCACCCTGGACGAGAACGGCCGGTGGTGGCTGTCTTCGGGACAGGGAGACAAGACCGTGGCCGTCTGGGTGCGCGACGACGCCGGCCGCACCTCCGACCCCGCCACCGCCGGCATCACCCTCGACACCATTCCGCCCGAAGACGTGCGTGCTACGGCATCCTGGTCGTCCGACTCCGTCTCGCTCTCCTGGGATGCCGCCACCGACTCCAGCAGCGGCGTGTCGTCCTACGTCGTCGTCCACACAGCGGGCTCATCGGCCCCCACCGACTGCACCTCGGGCACCGAGGTCTACGCGGGAACAGCCACCTCCACGTCGATCACGGGCCTGCCCACCCAGTCCGACCACAGCTTCCGGGTGTGCGCCTACGACGCCGCGGCCAACCTCTCCGAGGGCACCACCGCCGCCGTCTCGGCCACCTCTTCGGTCGCAGGCTCGGTCGCGGTCAACGGTGGCGCCACCTACATCAACGCCCGCGATGTCCAGCTCACCATCGCAGCCGACGGTGCCGCACAGATGTGCATCAGCAACCGACCGAACTGCACGCCGGACGGCTGGGAGCCCTACGCCACCGAGCGCGACTGGACCCTGGCCAACGAAGAAGGCGACCAGCGGGTGTCCGTGTGGTTCCGCGCCGCCGATGGCACCGTGTCGCCCCCCGCCACCACCGACATCTTCGTCGACTGGACCCGTCCCGAGACCGGCTCGGTCAGCGCCACCGGCACCATGCAAGAGGGTGCCACCCGCGTGAGCTGGTCGGGCTTCACCGATGCGGGCAGCGGCGTCGCAGCCTACCGGGTCGTCCCCGTGCGCGGGCGTTTTGCCGCCACCACCTGCATGGGCACCGGCACCCTGGTCGACGGCGACACCACCGCCACCACGGTCGACTTCGCCATGCGCGGCCCCGACCCCCGGGTCGCCGTCTGTGGGGTCGACGCAGCGGGCAACATGAGCCGCGCAGTGGTGGCATCCGTGCGCTGACGGACCACGATACACTCCGCGGAATCGCCATCGCCGACCGGAGGCAACCGTGGTGCGCGCGTCGTTCCCCCTGTTTCTCGCGACCGCGTGCGTCTCACGGCCGTCGCCACCTGCCACCCCACCCCCCACGGTCCCCGAGCCCGGCTGCGACCTCCAGAAGTCTCCCGCGTGGCCAGATCCCGTCGAGCTCGACGGCCAGCCCGGCGCCGAGTTCCTGGTCGAAGACCCCGACAGCTGCGGCACCGGCTCCTGCACCGTGCGCGTCCTCCAGGCCTGTGCGTCTGGCGGGCATCGTGTCCTGGGCACCATCCCCGCATGGGACCCCATCGAAGTCCTGCCCTCCCGCCACAAAGGCTTCGCCGACCTCCGCACCACCGAGCGCATCTCCGACACCTTCGAGGTGCACCTCCACATCTGGAACGGCACCACCTACACCCAGCCCTTCGCCCACCGCGACGTCGCCGGACCCGACGGTCAGGACCGCGTGATGGTCGATGACGTCACGCCGGACGGCCACACCGGCCCCTGTCAGGTGGCACGGGTGGTGGTGTGGGACGACACCGGCGGCGTCGCGTCCTCCACCATCGTGGACGGCTGGCTCGATGCCGTCGTGTCGCGCTCGGGCGACGTGGCTGGACTCGTGGGCACCGATCCCGCCAGCTCCCAGCCCTGCGGCGAGTCTATCGGACTGTTCATCCACGACTCGGTCTACCCCCTCGACCACCCCGCCCCGGCCACCGTGCGCTGGGACGGACCGGTGGTGGTGGTGGAAGGCCCCGGTGCAGACGGTCCACACACGGTGCGGTACCGGGCCCACAACGGCTCCTGGACCGTCGAGGCCCCAGCGCCCTGACGCCTCTCGGATGACAACCGCCCACCACCGGCTATTGGCCGCGGTGGAGCCATCCGCCTCGAGTCGTCTGTATGTCCCGCGTGTCCATCCCCTTCATCTCCGTGTGCGTGGCGCTGTGTGCCACGGGTGTTGCGCGAGCGGAAGACGACGATGAGGACGAGATTGTGGTCCGCGACCACCGCGACCGAGAGGCCACCGACGCCCAGTCCACCTCCGCCGCGGTCACCGTCATCGAGGTCGACGACTCGCTGCCGGCCAGCGCCGATGTCTCCACCGTGGTCGACAGCGCATCCGGCACCACCGTCCAGCGCCTGGGCGGCCTGGGGGACTGGTCGGGGGTGAGCATTCGCGGCAGCACGGTCCGGCAGGTGCAGGTCGTGCTCGATGGGATTCCGCTCAACCCCGACGGCGTCAGCGCAGTCAACCTCTCCGAGCTGCCGTTGTGGGCCTTCGAGCGTGTGGAGATCTTCCGCGGCAACGCCCCCCCCGAGCTCGCAGCCAGTCCCGTGGGGGGCGTGGTCCACCTGCGCACCGGCGAAGGCCGTCCCGGCTCCAACGCCGCCATCTCCCACGGCTCGCTGGACACCTCTCGTCTCACCGCCATGACCCTCGTGGCCGACGATGTGGGCACCACCCCCGTCCAGTTCCTCGGTGTGGCCGACCTCTTCACCACCGGTGGCCACTTCGTCTACTACGACGACAACGGCACCGAATACAACCGCATCGACGACCACCTCCCCGAACGCGAGAACAACGACAAGCGCCAGCTCAACACCCACCTCCGCATGCGGGTGGGCCACGCCGGCGCTCGCCTCACCTTGCTGCAAGCCTTCCTGTCCCGCGACGAGGGCCTGCCCGGGCACACCAACACCCCCACCGAACAGGTGCGGCTGCACACCGCCCGAAGCCTCACCGCTGTGTCCGGAGAGCTCTCCTCGGGCCTGTCGCGCCTCGAAGCCCGCAGCTGGCTGCTCTGGCGGGGCGACACCTTCGACGACCGGTCCGGAGAGCTGGGCACCGGCACCCAACACAACGCCGACCGCTTCGGCTCGGTGGGCGGGCTGGTCCACTGGCAGAGGGCGTTCGAGGCCCCGGTGGTCGGTGGACTCACGCTCGCAGGGCGCCAGGACCGCTTCGCCACCACCAACTTGTTGGTCGACCAGGACAGCGGCGTCGCCAGGCGTCTCGCGTTCACGCCTGCCCTCGATGCCGATGTTCGGTTGTGGGAAGACCGCATCACCCTCTCACCGGTCGCCCAGGCCCAGATCATCGACAACCGTGCATTGGGCGACGTCCCGTTCTCCAACACACCGGTGGCCCCCCGGTCCCGCGACCTCCTCATCGCCCCCACGCCACGGATGGGTGTGTTGGTCCGCCCCATCCCCGCCGTCGCGCTGAAAGCCAACGCAGGCTCGTACATTCGTCCCCCCGACTTCACCGAGCTCTTTGGCGACCGGGGCGCCATCATCGGCAACACCGACCTCGAGCCCGAGCGCGGTGTGCAGTGGGATGTGGGGGTCCGCGGAGAAGCCCCGAAGGACTGGAAGGTGGGCGGCAGCATCGAGCTGGGCACCTTCCAAAACCGCGTCGACGACCTCATCGTGATGGTCCAGAACGCCCAACGTACCAGCGTTCCCATCAACCTCGACGAAGGCTTCATCGGCGGCATCGAGGCCGCGGCCACCGTGCGCACGCCGTTCGTCGAGTCGCAGACCAACCTCACCCGCACCACCTCGGTCAACCTCTCGTCCGAGCCCCAGTTCGCCAACAACCAGCTGCCCCGTGTGCCCGCGTGGGAGGCCTTTCAGCGCACCACACTCCTGTGGCGAGACCACCTCCGAGTGGGGCACGCCTGGTCGTTCACCGATGGCAACTACTGGGACCGCACCAACTACTACCGAGCGGCCCCACGCAGCTTCCACAACCTGTTCGCCCGCGTGTCCCCACCCAGCCCCTGGCCGGCCGTCGAGCTCGACGTTCTCAACGTCACCGACCGCATCGTCGAGGTCGTCCCGGAGAACCCGCTCGACCCCCACGACACCGACCGAGTCGTGCAGCCCACCACCGACTTCGTGGGCTACCCTCTGCCCGGCCGCACCTTCCTGGTCACCCTTCGCTGGGAACGCACCCCTCCTTCCCGCCCCTGACCCTCGGATTCCGTCATGGCGCCCCGCCTGCAGCTCCTCCTTCCCTTGCTCCTCAGCGCGTGTGTGCCCGAGGCCGAGGTCAAGAACACCCCCACGCACGTGCCCGACACCGACACAGCAGAGGGCACCGACACCCCGGTAGGACTGTCCACTGCCGTGGTCTCCACCATCTCCGAGGACTACGCCGTGGGGGCGCTGGCCACCGTGGGCTTGTCCGACTGGCACATCACCGACGAAATCGTCGACCTCACCGGCGACACCGTCCTCCGTACCTCGGGCGACCGGGTGTTCGCGCTGCATCGGTTCACGTACGACACCGTGCGCATCTACCAACCCGGCGACTGGTCGGCGCCCGAGGTGGAGGTAGCCTTGGCAGACGGTGCCAACCCACATGATGTCGAGATGTGCGGCGGGCTCGCCTTCATCACCCAATACGGCCGCAACGACATCGCCGTGATCGACCCCGACACGGGCATCTTGGTGGGTGCGGTCGACCTGTCCTCGCTGGCGGACTCCGACGGCATCCCCGAGGTCAGCACCATGGTCCAGGGCGCACCCGGCACCCTCTACGTGGGCGCACACAACTTCGACCGGAACGCAGACTGGGTGTCCGCGGGAGGCGGTGTGGCCGAGATCGACTGCGAGAGCCAGGCGGTCACCCACACCTGGTCGTTCGAGACCGCCGATGTCTACATCGACCCGGAAGACACCGACCACCTCTACGTCTACGCCACAGGCGACGGCCTCTACCGTCTCGACACCACCACACGCGAGCCCGCTTTCCTGGTGAGCGAAGACGACCTCGGGGCCGCAGTTGTCGGACTCGCTGCGTCTGCCGGACAGGCCGTCGTCACCACCACCGACGACGCCTACGCGTACGGCGTGGGTTGCATCGCGCTCGACACCGGTGCCTTCGACCCCATCGAAGCGGTCGACAACTACCTCATCTCCATCGACGCCAACAGCGCCGGCGAAGCGTGGGTGAGCGCCCGAAGCCACTGGTCCAACCCGGCAGCGCCCAACGGACTGCTGGTCTACGACATCCCCACCTGCAGCGCACGCACCACCACAGGCCCACTCTCCACCGTGCTCGCCCCCTTCAGTGTGGCGTTCTACTGATGCGCATCCGCGTACTCTGGGCCGTCTCGCTGCTTGCGGCGTGCAACACCCCACCCGACCCCTGCACGTCGATGTGTGCCACCGCCACAGACCGCTACGGCAGCTGCCTGGCCGAGTGGGACGTGGCGTGGGAAGCCGCCGGGTACGCCGACGCCAACGACTTCCGCGATGCGTGCGACACCTGGGCCTGGACGTCGCGTCACCTCGAAGAAGACGCCCAGCAGGACGGCGCTGTCGACCAGATGTGCCGAGACTACAGCAGCCAGCTGGGCGGGGGCACCTGCGACGACTTCACCGCCATCGACTGGGCCGCGCTGCCCTGGTCGCCCGCCCAAGACTCGGGAACCGCACCATGACCCCACCCGGACGCCTGCTGTGCGTGTTCGGCACCGCCTCCGACGTCGGCAAGAGCTGGGTGACGGCCGGTCTCTGCCGCCTGTTCGCCAACCGCGGGGTCTCGGTGGCGCCCTACAAGGCCCAGAACATGTCGAACAACGCGGGCGTCACGCCGGACGGCCTCGAGATGGGACGCGCGCAGATGGTGCAGGCCTACGCCGCCCGGCTGGTGCCCCACGTCGACATGAACCCCCTCCTGCTCAAGCCCAGCTCCGACACCGGCGCCCAGGTGGTGGCGCTCGGCAAGGTCCTCGGGGCGATGTCTGCCCGGGACTACTTCCGAGGCGGTCCACAGGCCGACCGCCGACGCGCCCTCGTGCACGGTGCTCTGGACCGGCTGCGCCACCAATACCACCTCATCGTGGCCGAAGGCGCAGGCTCGTGCGCCGAGGTCAACCTCCGCGACCGCGACCTCGTCAACATGCCCATCGCCCACCACGGCGACGGCCGGGTCATCGTGGTGGCCGACATCCACAAAGGCGGCGTGTTTGCGCAGTGCGTGGGCACACTCGCATGCATGCCCCCCGAAGACCGGGCACGCGTGGCCGGGTTCATCATCAACCGCTTCCGCGGCGACCCCACCCTCTTCGAAGACGGCGTGGCCTGGCTCGAGTCCACCACCGGGCTCCCCGTGCTCGGGGTTGTGCCGTGGGCCCCCCACATCCACATCGAGCTCGAAGACGGCCTGGCCCCCGACACCGTCATCGACGGACCGCCCCCAAGCACCCCCGGCCAGTTCCACGTCGCCGTCCTCCGCATCCCACACATCAGCAACTTCACCGACTTCGACGCCCTCGAGCGGCACGGCGCCCGGGTGCACTACATCGCCCGCCCCCGCGACCTCTCCGCCTACGACCTCGTGGTCCTGCCGGGCTCCAAGAACACCCGCGCCGACCTCGCGTGGCTCCGCGACCAGGGCTGGGCCCCCCTCCTCGACCAGCGCGCTGCAAGTGGGGGTGCCATCCTCGGCATCTGCGGCGGCTACCAGATGCTGGGTCGTCAGATCACCGACAGCCACGGCATCGAGGGACCACCCGGCACCTCCAACGGGCTGGGCCTGCTGCCCGTCCACACCCACATGGCCCGCACCAAGACCACCCGCGAGGCCACCGGTCGGCTCGGCGACCTGCCCGTCCACGGCTACGAGATCCACGTGGGCGAGACCCACGTCGATGGTCCTCCGCTCCTCCTTCTCGACGGCCCCACCGGCCCTGCCCCCGACGGCACACACGCGGGTTCCGTCTTCGGTACCTACCTCCACGGCCTGTTCGATGCCCCCGGGGTCGTCGCCCGGCTCCTCGGTCCCATCCGCCCCGACATCGCGTGGCCCGAGCTCCCGTCCCACAGCACCTGGCGCGACACCCAGCTCGACCTCCTCGCGGCCCATCTCGAAGCCCACCTCGACCTCCCCCGCCTGTTCGCGCTCGCCCACCTCCCCCACTCCGGAGGCACCCCATGAACCCCTGGGATGCCCAGTGGCCCCTCGACGACGCCGAAGCCGCCCGGCGCATCGCCAAGGCCTTTCCGCAGCTCGCCGACCAGCCGGTCCGCTTCCTGAGCGCGGGCTGGGACAACCACGTCTTCCGTTGCGGCGACCAGCTCCTGTTCCGGTTTCCCCGGCGCCCGGTCGCGGTCGACCTCCTGCGGTCTGAAGCTGCCGTCCTCCCCCTGTTGGCCCCCCACTTGCCTGCTGCGGTGCCTGCAGCCCTGCACTGGTGCCCGGCCGACTCCACCGGCCAGCCCTTCGCCGGCGTGCCCTGGATTCCGGGCCAGACCGCCTGCCGCGTCGACCCCGTGCGTCTCGCGTCGCCCCAGCTCGCAGCCAGCCTCGGCACCTTCCTGCGAGCCCTGCACCACATCCCTGTCCAAGATGCCCTCGCACGCGCCATTCCAGACGACCGCTACGGGCGCACCCACCTCCCCCGCCGCTGTGAGGTCGTCGACGAGCACACCGACACCCTGGCACGCCTGCTCGGCCCCCGGTCCACCGAAGTCCGGGCCATGCTGCACAGCTGGAAGCACAGCCCCATCCCCACCGCGCGCTCGGTCATCCACGGCGACCTCTATGCCCGCCACGTTCTCGTCTCCAAGAACAACGAACTGGCCGGCGTCATCGACTGGGGAGACCTCCACCTCGGCTGCCCGGCGCTCGACCTTGCCGTGGCCTGGTCGGTGGTGCCCAGAACCACACGTGCTGCGTTCTTTTCGGCCTACGGGCCCACCGACCCCCACACCCTCCGACTCGCCCGCTTCCAGGCCCTCTACCACGCCTGCCGCACGCTGGTCTACGCCGACGACATCGCCGACGAACCCCTCCTCCGAGCGTCGCACCGGGCCATCGCGTCCGTCCTCGACGACCCCGCATAGCGCTCAGAGGCGCCACACCACCCATCCCTTCGTGTCGTCGCGCAGCTCGGCCGGCCCCAGCGTTCGGCTCAGCTCGGCTTCGGCCGCGGCCCACCACGCTGCTGCCCCACGCGGGCGCTGGAGCACGATGAAAGCGAAGCCCTGGTCGCGGAGGAGGTCGAGGTCGGCGTCGGGGATGGTGAGGGTGGGGACCGGACGACGGGGGTCGAGGTCTGTGGAGAAAGGAGGCAGTGGCGCGTGTTCTTCCGGTGGCGGCAGCAGCCACGGAACGCCTCCGTAGCTGCGAACCGGCCGGTGGTGCTGGATCTGGGCGAGCGCGGGGGCGTAGCTCGGGATGCCGCGCATGCGGACCGGCATGTCGAAGAGGGCCCCTTCCGTGGGGTCGGTGCGCAAGGTCTCCCACAGCGCACTCTGCGGGAGCTCGAACCGCGCCTGCGGCCAGAGGGCGGCCTGCTGGACCCGCAACAGACCAACCAGAACCGCGAGTGCTGCAACCATCCCGGCCAGCTTCCGTCGGCCACCACGCGCCAGCTCCGACACCGCGAACCCGGTGGCCCCGGCACCCAGCACCCCCCACACACTCACCACACGGTCGGGCCAGTGAAACCACCGCAGCACGGGAACATGCTGCAGCACCCCAAACAGGCCCGGCATGCCCAGCGGCGCACCACCGGGAGACGCAGCCGGCACCGGCCCGAGCCCGAGCACGAACGCGAGCACCAACACCCCCCACACCCCGAGCCAGAGCCGCCTGCGAGAGGTGTCGAGAACCGGCAGTGCGAGGAGCGTCAGGGTGGGAACCAAGCCCGGGTTGCCCCCTGTGGGAAGCCAGAACTGCAGCCACCCGATGCTGGAGTGCTGGGCAATCTCGAGCCCGATGGGGTCGTGCCCTGTCGCCCGCACCGCCATGGACCGAACCAGGAACCACGCCACCCACGGGCCAGCCAACGCAGTCGTCAGCGCCGCGGCCGATGCCCACCGCCGCACCACGCCCGGAGCCGCTGGAAGGCCCAAGGCCAGAACGGGCAGTGCCAGGACCATCCCAACCGCCAACAGGATGCCCAGCTCCCACGACGCGAACAACCCCAGCGCACCCGCCACTCCGGCCAGCACCACCCACTTTCGTTCGACCGTCCGCCAGGCCCCCACCGCCCCCGCCAGCGCCAGCGCCACCAACCCGAGCCCCGCCTGCTCCGGACGTCCGCCACCGAGGTGCAGCAACACGAAGGGGTCGAGCTGGAGGAGGAGCCCCGCCACCGTGGCCGCCCCCACCGACGCCCCGAGGGCCCGTGCGAGCGCCATGCCCCCCAGCCCCGCCAGCAGCGCATACACGGCCAGCACCGCGTTGTAGGCCCGTGCCACCCCCAGTCCATGCGACAGCCACGACCCCAACCGAATGTCGAGCCAGCCGCCCACGATGGGCATGAGGTCCACCCCCGTCGGCGCGTTCACCAGCGAAGAGCGGGTCATGGGCCCCCGAGAGGCGTTCCAGAGGGTCCAGAGGTGGCCTTCGAGGTCTTCCGAAGCAAAGCCGAGCACCGCGTCGCCCGCCTGCACCCACCACACCACCGGCAGCACCAGCAGGGCGAGCCACACCACAGGAGGCCGAGCAGTGGAAGCGGGCATCGTCACCGGTCCAACGAAGGGGGAACACACCACAGCACAACGGCCCAGACCCTACCCCGTGGCCGCTACGTGCCGGCTCCGCGAAGGACCGGGTCCAGGGATGGACACACCCCCAAAAGCGACTATTGGGGTCGCCCCCGGGCAGGCCCGAGCGAGGGCCGGCCAACCCGTTCAACCTCGAAGCAAGAAGAGGCAAACATGAGCATCCTCGTTGGCCGCAAGGCACCGACCTTCACCACCCAGGCCGTCCTGGCCGATGGCACCATCACCGGCGACTACGACTTCGCCAGCGCCATCGACGGCAAGTACGCCGTGGTGTTCTTCTACCCCCTCGACTTCACCTTCGTGTGCCCCTCCGAGATCATCGCCATGGGCGCCCGCACCGCCAAGCTCGCCGAGCTCGGCTGCGAAGTGGTCGGCATCAGCGTCGACTCCCACTTCACCCACAACGCCTGGCGCAACACGCAGGTGAGCGACGGCGGCATCGGCCAGGTGCCCTACACCCTCGCCGCCGACATGACCCGCGAGATCGCACAGGCCTACGGCATCCTCTCCGAGGGCGGCGACAGCTACTACCCCGCCGGTGTCGCCATGCGCGCCACCTTCGTCATCGACCAGAAGGGCTTCGTGCGCCACATGGTCGTCAACGACGAGCCCCTGGGCCGCAACATGGATGAGGTCGTCCGCATCGTCGAGGCCCTCCAGTTCTTCGAAGCGCACGGCCAGGTCTGCCCCGCCGGCTGGCAGAAGGGCGACCAGGGCATGGTCAACACCCCCGACGGTGTGGCCTCCTACCTCGCCGAGAACGCCGACAAGCTCTGAGCCACCCCCGGCTCCTGGCTGCACGGGCGGGTCCAGATGGGCCCGCCCGTCGTCGTTCTCGGCACCAAAAACACTTCGTGACACGACTTCCGCCCCGAAATTCCGCCCCCCTCGTTCCTCCCCCGACGCCCTGGCGCGAGGAGCGAGATGTCCAACCCACGCACGCTGCTGGTCCCCCTGCTGCTCATCGGCTGCGGAGCCACCCACGACCCCGGCCAGGCCCCGCTCCGTCGCCTCACCCCCACCGAGTACAACCGCACCATCGCGCACCTGTACGGCTTCGACGATGTCGACGCCTGGCCCGAGCCCGACGACGAGCTGGCCGGTCCAGTGTGGCCACAGTCGCTGCCCCCCGACATCGAGATGTACGGCTTCGAGGGCATGATCGACGGACAGGTGGCCTCGCCCTACCTGGTGGAGCGCTACCAGGCCGTGGCCTTGCACTTCGCCCGCCTCGCCTCCGTGGCCCCGTACTTCTGGACCTGCGACGCCCCCTCCACGCTCGACGACGACGCCCGGACCCGCTGCGCTGCCGACAGCATCGAGAAGCTGGCCCACCGTGCCTGGCGCCGGACGCTCACCGCCGAGGAGCGCACCCGCCTGCGCACCACCTTCGAGCGGAACACCGACGGCCACGACCTCGACGACGCCATCACCCTCACCGTCGCGGGCGTGTTCTCGGCGCCACAGTTCATCTACCACCTGGAGGCCGCCACCCCGGGCGAAGGCAGCCGGGAGAACCTCTCCGACTTCGCCATGGCCAGCCGCCTGTCGTACTTCCTGTGGGACAGCCTGCCCGACCCCACGCTGTTCGAGCAGGCGCACCGAGGCCAGCTCGGCACCGCCCGCCAGCTCGACGACCAGGCCCGGCGGATGCTGAAGTCGCACAAGGCCCGTGAGGCAGTGGTGCACTTCCACACCCAGTGGCTCGAGCTGGACCGCATCCACTCCACGCGCGCCGACCTCGACACCTATGCCGGCCGGTATGCACCAGAAGCCCTCGCGCTCGACCCTGTCACCGAAGCCCAGGACCGAGAAGAGGTGTGGTCGGGCGCCCTGCTGGGCCTGCGTGCCGGCATGGTGCGCGAAGCGGAGCTGTTCGTCGAGCACACCGTCTTCCACGGAGGCGGCACCCTCGGAGACCTCCTCACCGACCACCACGGCTACATCACCGAGGTCGAGAGCTTCGAGGGCAAGCAGACCACCGCCGCGGGCTACCACCCGGTCGAGATCCACGACAGCCACACCTACGCCCTGGACCTCGACGACGGGAACCTCGGCTTCCAGCTCACTCTGCGGCCCGCCACCTTCCCCGAGGACCAGCGCTCCGGCCTGCTCACCCTCGGCGCTGTGCTCGCCGGCCACGCCCACCCGGTCCATCCCGCACCGGTCCTACGAGGTCGCTTCGTGCTCGAGCAGCTCACCTGCAAGACCATGGGCCAGCCCCCGGAAGGCGCGGAAGGACAGGCCCCACCCGACACCCTCGACGCCGAGTCCACCAACCGCGCCCGCATCGAAGCCATCACGCAGTCCAGCGCGTGCATCGGCTGCCACGAGAACATCAACGGGGCCGGCTTCGCCTTCGAGAACTTCGACTCGATGGGCGGCTGGCGCGACCAGGACAACGGCGAGACCGTCGATGCCTCGGGCACCCTCCACCTCCCGGGCGAAGGGCGCATCACCTTCGACGGACCGGTCGACCTGGGCAGGCAGCTCGCCGCCAGCCGTGCCGTCCACGACTGCTACGCCCTCCACTGGACCCGGTACGCGCTCGGTCGCGACCTCGTGCCCACCGATGACGCCGCCCTCCACGACATCCAGGCCCGCTTCTGGATGAGCGGCGGAGACATCCAGGAGCTGCTGGTGGCCATCGTCCGCAGCGACCTCTTCCGCACCCGCGAAGCCACCACGCCGGAGGGCACCTGACATGCGCATCCACCGACGCCACTTCCTGTCTGCACTGGGCTTGGGCGCGGCCGGCATCGCCGCCACCGGACGCCAGGCGCTGGGCTCCACCATCGTCCCCAAGCGCCTCATCATCCTCTCCACCAGCCACGGCACGGTCTACGACGGCTGGAAGATGCGGCCGGGGGGCCGGTCCAACGCCCACCCCTGGTCGGCCGACCTCTCCGGTCTCACCCAAGCCGACTTCAGTCGGGCCCTCGAGCCTCTGTTCCCCCATCGGCGCAGGCTCCAGGTTCTCGACGGCCTGTCCATGACCAGCGCCGAGCTCGACATCGCCGGCTACCGCCACGAAAAGGGCTGGCTGCACGCCTGGACCGGCGCCCGGGTGTACTTCACGGGCAGCGACCTCTTCTCCACCCAGCCATCCATCGACCAGCTGGTGGCCGCCCACATCGCCCGTCCCGACCGCCTGCCATCCCTCGAGCTGGGCGTGGCGGAAGGGCGTCCCATCTGCCACGCCGGACAGGCCCAGCAGCTGCCCATTGAAGGCGACCCCCGCAAGGCATGGGACCGGGTGTTCGGCCTCGCGTCGTCCACCAACCCCCTGGTCCGCTCCCAAGGCAGTGTCTTGGACTTCGCGCTGGACGAGCTCCACGCAACCCTACCCAAGCTGCGAACCATCGACCAGGAGCGCCTCACCGCACACTTCGACCTCGTCCGCCAGCTCGAGCAACGCATCCAGGGCCTGTCCGAAGCCACCTGCGACACCGGCGACCTGGCATCGCTTGCATCTACGGGCGAGGGCTACGACCAGGTGTGGCAGTCCATGGCCGAGCTGTCCGTGGCCGCGCTGTCTTGCGACCACACCCGCGTCATCTCCCTGTCGCTGGGCGACCTGCCCTCCGACGACTTCGGGTGGGGCTGGTATCTGTCCGGCGACGCCCACAACGACTTCGCCCACCGCATCGCCGACGACGCCCGGGCCGCGGAGGCGATGACCGACTACACCCGCAAGCACGCCACCCAGCTAGCCTACCTGATCGACCTGCTGGAGGCCATTCCCGACCCCCACGGCGGCTCGCTCATGGACCACACCCTCATCGTGTGGGGCGGAGAGCTGGGCAACGGCTGGCACGCGTTCGACCAATACTGCGCGCTCACCGTGGGCGGTGGCTGGCACTTTCAAGAGGGCCGCTACCTACACTGGCCTGCCGGCAGCACACCGGTGGAGATGCTCAGCGCATCGGACGGGCTGACCATGAGCGGCCTGCCCCACCAGCACCTGCTCACCGATGTGGTCAACGCGATGGGCGTGCCGGTCGACCACGTGGGCGAGCACACCCTCCAGAGCCGGCAGGGCGACCGCATCGACGTGACCGGCGGCCTGCCCGAGCCCGTGTAGGCAGCTTTCAACCCCGAGAGGTAGACATGTGGACGACACGCTTGAGTTGGATTGTGCTCCTGGCAGTGGGGTGTGCCGGCAAGCACCCTGGCGGAAACGACGACACGGCCTGGTGGCTGCTGCCCGACCTCGGCGACGGAGACGATGACGACGGAGACGACGACGACGACGACGAGGCGGACTTCACGCCCGGAGCCGTCTTCTGGGGCGAGGCCTTCCTGACCGACGACGGCATCGACGGCGGGGCCATCGGCTTCTACCTGGCCACCGACGACGATGGTCTGGTGTGCGAGGTGGAGTACGTGCTCGCCGGCGCCACTGCCGCAACGGACTGCTCCGAGTGCAGCTTTGCGTATGCCCTCCAGGTCGGTGAGCTCGACTTCTCCGAGGGCGACGAGACCGCCTGTGCAGGACGCGGGTGGACCGACCTGGCCGGGGCCACGGTGAAGGCCGGAGGCGCAGGCGAGCGCCTCTACACCGACCTCGGCGACGGCTGGCAGGAAGCGGGCGCCTCCGAGCTGGACGGCGAAGACTGGTTCTTCGAGGGCCAGCTGGAGTAGGCGGAAGCCCTGGTAGACTCGGCCCCCCACTCCCCGGAGCCGAGCCCGTGGCAGCCTCTCCCTCCACCGTGCGCGGTCGCGTGCTCGGCCTCCTCGCCGTGCTGATGTTCCTGGCCGGTGCCTTCACCGCGATGGACGCCGTCCGTGCCTGGATGGCCGCCTACGGGGGCACCCCCTTTACCGACTGGCCCCGACTCCTCGTCCAGGGCTCGGCAGTCCTGCGCATGCTCCGCAGCCTGCTGTGCCTCGTGCTCGTGATGCAGGTGGTGCCATCGGTGCGGCTCCGTGCCCGCGACGACCACTTCCTCACCAGCGCCATGGCCCTCGCGGTCCTGGGCGACGCCTTCCTCATCTTCCGCGAGGGGCATCCGGCCTGGTTCTTCCTGGTGGGCGTGGGCGCTTTCCTCGCGTGCCACGTCGTTCTCACCCTCCGGCACCTCACCGGCATCCGCGACGACCTCGCCCGGCCCGGTGTGAAGCGGGGCCTCGTGCTCACCGGGGCCGGCGTGGTGGCCGTGAGCGCCACCGTCCTGGCCCTCGCATGGTCCGTCATGAAGCCGGCCATCGACATCGCCTACGTGGGCGTCTTGAGCGTCAGCTTGTGGGCTGCCCTGGGCACCATGGTCCGCGCCGACCCCGCCGACTTTCCTAAGGTCAACCAGTGGCTCATCGCCTGTGGACTGCTCCTCTTCTACGCGTGCGACGTCGCTCTCGGCGTGCATGCGCGGATGGTGGCCGCCGAGGGCTACACCGAGCTCATCCTGTGGCTCGGCATGGTGCCCGACCTCACCTACAGCTGGGCCCTCATCGCCCTCGCGCTGAGTGGGTTCCGCTGGGACGTCCTTGTGGGCGAGCGGTCCACTTGATGGCTTGCGGGTCGGCACACAGGCCGCTACCGTTGGCGTGAACCCACACCCACAGGGAGGTCCCATGACAACGACTGTGCATGCTCGGTCCACCTCCCTGGTGGCCGGCTGACCTGCCATTCCTGCTCCGCATCGCGGGCAGGCGCAGCGTCACCGAACACCCCGAGGTCGGACCGGGGGTTGGTCCCCCACCCGCTCCGAATGCGCTGCCTTCTGGTGGTGCCCCTTGCTTGTGACCCTGCCGCTGCGCAGGGCTTCTGGGCTGGTCTGTCCGGCCCGACCCTGGTGACCCAAATTGTCCGAACTCATCTCTCTCGGCCTCACCCAACACTTCATCGCTCAGCTCGAAGGCGACGCCCTCATGGGTGCCTTCGACCCCGGCGCCACCACCCTCCCCGCTCGGGTCTCGTTCATCAGCCGCAACCGTGGCCGGGTGCTCGTGGGCCCCGGCGCCAGCATTCCCGTCCTGCTCCCCGCCCGCTTCTGCGACCCCGCCGACCCCGTGGTGGTCGGCGACTGGCTGGTGGTCGACCGGGCCTCCGATCCACCCATCGCCCTCGAGCGCCTCACTCGCAGGAGCTGCCTGCGCAGGCGCGACCCCGCCGGCGGCTCCCAGCCCGTCGCGGCCAACGTCGACCTGGCCCTCATCTGCACGGCCCTCGGGGGTGACTTCAGCGTCCGGCGGGTGGAGCGGTGGCTCGCCATCTGCCACGAGGCGGAGGTCGACGCACTGGTCGTTCTCACCAAGTCCGACCCCGACCGCACCGACCAGGTCGCCCGCGCCCGCTCGGCGTTCGAGGTCCTGGGCGACGTCGATGTGGCCCCCGTGTCCGCCCTCCACAACGTGGGGGTCACGGAGCTGGCCGCCCGCCTGTCCGACCGCCCTGGCCTCACGGCCTCGCTGCTCGGCTCCTCCGGCGTCGGCAAGTCCACCCTCCTCAACGCCCTGCTCGGCATCGAAGCCCAAGACACCGGCGGCGTCCGCGAAGCCGACGACAAGGGCCGGCACACCACCACGTCGCGCTCGCTCTTTCGTCTTCCCGGCGGCGGCCTGCTCATCGACAACCCCGGCGTCCGGGAGGTAGGCCTCGTCGACTCCGGCGGCCTTGACGCCGTCTTCGCCGATGTCGAAGCGCTCCTGGGAGACTGCCAATTCCGAGACTGCGGACACCAGGGAGACGTGGGCTGTGCGCTGGACGCCGCGGTGGAGGACGGCACGCTCTCCGCCGACCGCCTGGCGGCCTGGCACAAGCTGCAGCGGGAAGCCGCCTACGAGGAACGGCGCACCGACCGCTCGGCCCAGCTCGCCGAGCAGCGCAAGTGGAAGCAGATCAGCCAGCTCAACCGGGCCCGCAACCGGCTGCTTGGCAAGGGTCGTCGCTGACCGCTCGGCCCCCAACGGCCTCCCAGCTGCGCCCCGGCCTCGCAAGAGCGCCGGGGCGTCGTCCTTCTCGACATCCAACGGGATCCGCCTACACTTTTTGCGCATCCACCCGTTGACACATCGCGACGCGACCGTCACACTCGCCGCATGTTTGTTTATTCACCGACCAAACAAAGTGGCTCCCAGAGCGCGCCCGTTCGCCGCGACGACCTCCGCGTCCACAACACCGCGCTCATCTTCCGGGCACTGTGGGAGGCCGAAGACGGCGCAGCACGCATCGATCTCGCCCGTCGCAGCGGCCTGAGCCGGGCCACCGTGTCCGCCATCGCAGCCGAGCTCCTGGAGTCGGGCCTGGTGGTCGAGGGCAACACCCGCGCCTCCCGGGGGGGCCGTCCCGCACGCGTCCTTCGCTTCCACGACACCGGCCGCTGCCTGCTCGGTGTCGAGCTCGGGGCCAGCCACATCTCGGCCGTCCGCACCGACCTCCGTGGCCATGTCCAGCACATCGAGCGCATCGAACACAACGTCCAGGGCGACCCCGAGGGCACCCTCCACCACCTCGGCGAGGTGCTCGACACCCTGCGGGACACCGCCACCGCACCGCTCCTCGGTGTGGGCCTGGCCGTGCCGTCGCCCATCCTCCACGACCGTCCCGGCTTCCTGTCCCCCGACCTCTTCCCGCTGTGGGCACGCATCGACGTCGGCCGGTGGGTGCAAGAGCGCCTCGGCTGCCCCACGCTCATGGACAACGACGCCAACCTGGGCGCGCTGTCCGAGCACTGGTGGGGTGCGGGTCGGGGCCTGTCCCACTTCGCCTACATCAAGGTGGCCACCGGCGTGGGCTCGGGCGTCATCATCAACGGCGACATCTACCGAGGCGCAGGTGGCATCGCAGGGGAGATCGGCCACACCGCCATCGACCCCAGCGGCCCCCGCTGCCGATGTGGTCTGAAGGGCTGTCTCGAAGCCCTGGTCGGCACCCAGTCCCTCCTCGAGCGCGCCCGCGAGCACGGCGCACAGCTCGACATCGCGCCCGGCTGGGCCACCGAGCCCACCCTCTCCGGCCTCATCACAGCCGCCAGAGGGGGCGACCCCACCGCACGCGCGCTCATCGGACGCACCGGGCACTGGCTCGGCATCGCCATCGCCAACCTCCTCAACCTGATCAACCCCGGTCGGGTCATCCTCGGCGGCCGCCTCACCCAAGCCGGCGAGCTGCTGCTCGAGCCCCTCCGCGAGGCCATGGCCTCCCGCGCCCTCTGGAGCTCGGTCATGGAGTCTCGCGTGGTGGTGAGCGCCCTGCCCGGCGAGCCCATCGCCCTCGGCGCCGCCACCCTGGTCCTCCAGGCCGCCTTGTCCGACCCCGCATCCACACTCCTCGGCGGCCCTTCCACCGCCACCACCACGCCCTGGCGTCTACACGCCTGAACCCGCCTGATGGAGGCGAACATGTCGCGAACTCGATTGGTTGCACCCTTCACGCTCGGTCTCCTGACCCTCGGCCTCGCGGCCTGTGGCGACAAAGACACCGAGGCCAGCTCGTCTGGAACCACCACCGACGGCTCGGAAGAGGCCGACGCCGACACCGATGCAGACACCGACGCCGACACCGATGCAGACACCGACGCCGACACCGATGCAGACACAGACGCAGACACAGACGCCGACACAGACGCCGACACAGACGCAGACACCGATGCAGACACCGACGCCGACCCCGTGAACCTGCTCGCCAACGCCGGCTTCGAGACCTACGACGGCTCCGCGCTGCCCACCGACTGGCTGCTCTACCCCCCCGAGCTCATCAACTGGGCGGTCCTGGCCACCGGCGACGGCATGTACCCCGATGCCGCCACCTTTACGGCCTATGAGGGCACCAACAGCCTCAAGATCTACGGCCAGTTCACCGGCTGGGCCAACGAAACGCCCGTCTACCAGGAATTCGAGGCCACAGAAGGTCAGCAGTACATGCTCGAAGGCTACGCCTTCATGTATTCGAACGATGCATTCGACGGCACCCAGTCGCATGCCAGCTTGTGGTTCAAGTACTTCGACGACTCCTACAACTTCTACGGCCTCGAAGAGTCCAACGTCATCGACGCTGCGTCCACGCCGGACACCTGGACCGCGCTCACCGTCAGCGGCACCGTCCCTGCGGGCGCCACCAAGGTGCAGGCCGGCATGAGCTTCTGGCACTGCGTCGATGAAGCTGAAGGCGACTGCTACGAAGCCGGCGGCGTCTACTTCGACGACCTCCTCTTCTACGAGGTCACCGAATAGACGTGCTCGGCTCCCTCCTCCTCGTCAGCGCGGCACTCGCCGCGAGCCCATGGCCCGCCCCGGCAGTCTCCCCTGCCGGAACGGGCATCTCGGTCCAGCAAGACGCGGAGGGCCAGCGCCTCCTGGTCAATGGCGAGCCCTTCTTCATCCGCGGGATGAACTGGGGCTACATGCCCATCGGGGAAAACTATCGGTACTCCCTGTGGGCCCGGTCCGATGCGTTCATCGAGCAAGTGCTCCATCGCGAGATGGCCATGCTGCGCGAGCTGGGCGTCAACTCGATCCGTCAGTACGACGACATCCCGCCCAAGTGGGTGACGTGGATCTACGAGAACTACGGCATCTACACCATGGTCAACCCACTCTTCGGTCGGTACGGCATCGACGTCGACGGCCGGTGGGTGCCCGTGGTCGACTATTCCAACCCAACCCACCGCAAGGTCATCCTCGACCAGACCACCGCCTCGGCCAGGCGCTTCGCCAACGTTCCCGGCGTGCTCATGTTCATGCTGGGCAACGAAAACAACTACGGCTTGCATTGGTCCAGCTTCGAGATCGAAGCCCTCCCCCCCGAAGACCAAGGCAAGGCAAGGGCCGTCCACCTCTACACGCTGTTTGGCGAGGGCATCGACGCCATCCATGCCGCAGCGCCGGGCATCCCGGTCTCCATCTGCAACGGCGACCTCCAATACCTCGACCTCGTGGCCGAACACGCCGGCCAGATGGACCTCTTCGGCACCAACGTGTACCGCGGAGCCAGCGCACGCGACCTCTACGAACGGGTGGAGACGTCCCTCGGCGTCCCCATCTTCTACAGCGAGTTTGGCGCCGATGCCTTCGACGCCCGCCGCATGCGCGAAGACCCGGTCACCCAGGCCCGCTATGTCCGCGACCAGTGGGAAGACATCTATGAAAACACCCACGGTCAGGGAGTAGGCAACGCCATCGGCGGCTACCAGTTCCAGTGGTCCGACGGCTGGTGGAAGCACAAACAGACCGAAAACCTCGACATCCACGACCCCACCGCCAGCTGGCCCAATGCGGGCTACGGCGAAGACTTCGTCGAGGGTCGCAACAACATGAACGAGGAGTGGTTCGGCATCACCGCCAAGGGCCGCGCCGATGCCCGCGGCCACTTCTACGTCTACCCCCGCCCGGCCTACTACGTTCTCCAAGACGTGTGGCGACTCGACCCCTACGCCGGGTCCACCGACCAAGCCACCATCGACGCCCACTTCATGTCCATCGACCCCGGTCAGGGGCTGCTCACCTACCGAACGAGCGTCGACGCCGCCCAAGCCAACGACCGCACCAAGGCCTTCGTCCGGGGTGTCCGACTCGACCTGAACGGCACCACCACCGAAGACAGCGCCCGCACGGGCCAAGGCAAGCAACGCCTCGACTTCGACCACGGCCAGTCCCTGTACGTCGACTTCGGCGCCACCCCCAACGAGACCCTCGACGTGCGGGCCGAGGTCAATGTGTTGGGCAACGTCGCCCAGAACCCCATCGACCCCCTCACCTACGCGTCCCGAGCCGGAAAGCTCATCGCGGTCAAAGACGACCCCCTCACCCCGGAAGACGAGTCCGACGCCGACGCTTTGGCCCTCGACCAGGCCAGCGAGCGGGTGCGGCTATACCAGGCGGAGGGGCGCTGGGAACACCAGCTGTTCTCGATGCACGCGTACTACCGGGTCGGCCACCACCACTGGGGCGACGAAGGCGACTTCTTCGGCTTGTACCGCGAGGCCTATTACGGCGAGAACATCGACATCTACGACGCCGCCGTGCCCATCGGGGTCGAGCTCGAGGGCAAGGGCTCCCTCGACGGGCTGGCCATCGCGGGCGGTCCACAGGTGTTCTGGGGCGCCAACCCCGCAGTCTTCGGTCGCTACGGCTTCGACCTGGGCAAGTCGCGCATCACGCTCGTGCACCAAGAAGACATCACCCAGCAGGGCGCAGCCGCCGAGAACCGAGCCATCCCCCAGCTCGTCACCCGCAAGAGCACCCTACACATCGAGCGCAACCTCGGCGACGTCCACCTCGACCTGGGCGGCATCATGGCGGGCACCGACCGTCTCGGCATGTCCTTTGTCGACCCGCGCCCTGCATCGACCGATCCAACCTACCTGGACTCCGGCGTACACCTGTACGAAGACCACATCCAGTGGGTGGACACCCTCGGCACCAAAGCCAAGCTGATGTGGGAACCAGGGCCGGTCCACGCGTATCTGCAGGCGGCCTATCGCGGCCTCGTGGCCGACGGCGGCCCCGACCAGACCATCACCTACACAGGCTGGACCCTCAAAGACGGCGGCCAAGGCAACGGCACCCAGCTGCTCACCGGCGTGGCCATCGACATCGGCTCGCTGCAGGTGGCCCCCAACTTCCTGTACCAGAAGCCCTTCGTCGCGCCGCTCCCCACCATCGAGAGCACCTGGAACCCCACCACTGGCTGGTACTACGCCGGCACGCAGGCACGCAACACCATCGACGACCCCTTCGCTGTGTTGGGCAACCGCGAGACCATCGCCGGCGAGCTGATGTTCGTGTGGGACCCAACCCCCGGCACCTGGTTCTGGGCCTGGGACAACCCACTGCATGAAGATGCCCCCCTCGCGATGGCCCTCAACCTCGTGTACCGGCACCAGCCCACCAGCCGCGATGCCCACTTCGGCTTCTCGGAGACCGGAGAGCTCTTCGCCTTCGCCAATGCACCACCCGCCGCCGACGTCTGGACCGCCGAGCTGACCGCCTTGTCGCGTGTGTCGGGCCACCACCGGGTGCAGGTGGGCGCCATGTACGGTCGAGAGCAGTCCACTGGCGACGACGACCGTCTCATCGACCGTCAGGCCGTGACCGCCGACTGGTACTGGAAGACCACCGCTCTGAAGACGGCCGTGCGCTGGAACGACTGGGGACCGTACGACTACCACCGTACCTTCAACCTCACGTTCCCGTTCCAGTCCCTCATCGACCTCTCGACCGGTGTGCGTGGCTTCGCCCTCGAAGACCACGGCACCCGCATGGGCGCCCGCTTCAAGTACCGAACGCTCGACGAACACAGCAACAACGTCGAGCTCCTCGGCAACGACGGCCACCAGCTCGAGCTCTTCTCCTACCTCACCTTCCAGATGTGAGCCGACCATGCGCCGTCTGACATCCGCCTGGCTGTGGCTTCCCCTCCTCTCTGCATGCGCACCCGAAGCAGGCGAGTGGCGCGTGGGCGAAGACCTCCGCGACCTTCGCTTCGACCCTATCTCCCAAGACGTGGGCGTCCACCCCGACACCAGCATCCTCGACGACCCCGACAACCCCTTCGCCGACTCCCTCGACCCCAACTCCGACCTCAAGTGGGACCTCCAAGCCAGCGGCTGCGACCGAGCCGTGTACAGCTGGGCCACCGCCCTCGCCATCCAACCCACCGGCGAACACCAGCTCTACACCGCGGCGTGTATGCAGGAACTGTATGAAGGCGGACGCGTCGACGACGACGACCTCTACCTGGTGTGGACCCTCGCCGTGCGCGGGTACGAGGAGGTGTTCCACAGCTTCCCCGACTCGGTCACCTACGACGCCACCGGCACCGTGGCGTACCCCATCGCCCCCCTCGCCGAGGCCGCCCTCATCGCCCTCGGTGCAGTCCCCGCCGACCCCACCGACCCCACCGAAGGCGAGGAGTGACCATGAAGCGCCTGCTGTACATGGTGGTCCTCGTGGGCTGTCGACCCGAGGCGCCCGAGCTGGTGTACCCGGAGCCCGGGGAGTGGGACCCCACCGCCGAAGACCCCGACTTCTACGCCGCCGACCCCTACGAAGAAGGCGACCAGCGTCTCGACATCGGCATCTTCTATGAAGGCGAGTCGAGCGACCAGATCCCGATCGACGACCTCACAACCCACTTCTACATCTACGAAAACACCTTCGACCTGGCTGTTTCCGACGACCGGGTGGAAGGCTATGTGTCCGACAGCCTCGAGCCAACGGGCAATGCCTGGTGGGGAGGTGGCGTGCACTGGGACCAGGGCACCGACCTCTCTGCATGGACGACTCTGCACCTCGCACTGAAGACCCGAGACGCTGAGCTGGCCACCTGGTCCATCGGCATGACCGGCAGCGGCACCGAGGGCCGGGTGTCGCTCGCAGACCTCGGGTTCACCGCCGACGGCACCTGGCAGAGCTTCGACATCCCCCTGCAGTCCTTCGCCACCGCAGGCACCGACCTCACCAGCGTCACCGTTCCGCTGTTGCTGGTTGGCGAAGGCGCTCCCGACGGCACCGGCGTGCTCATCGACGACCTCTACTTCACGGTCTTGGAGGACTGATGCGCGTCGTCCTGCTCACAGGCATTGCATGTTCCATGTTGGGTTGTGCCAAGGCACGAGACTCCGGCACCACCACCTCCAACGGTTGGGTTCAGGTGTGGGCCGACGAATTCGACGGGGCGGCCGGCAGCGCCCCCGGCTCCCACTGGGTGCCCGACGTGGGAGGAGACGGCTGGGGAAACAACCAGCTCGAACACAACACCGACCGCATCGACAACGCCTTCCTCGACGGCGACGGCCACCTCGTCATCCGAGCACAGCGCGAGGACTACGAAGGCAACGCCTACACGTCCGCCCGCCTCACCACCCGCGACACCGTGGAGCATGGGCCCGCGCGCATCGAGGCCCGCATCAAGGTGCCGGAAGGCAAGGGCATCTGGCCGGCCTTCTGGCTGCTGGGCGCCGACTTCGACGAGGTGGGCTGGCCCACATGCGGCGAGATCGACATCCTCGAAGTGCGCGGCTCCCAGCCCCACACCGTCCTCACCACCGTGCACGGCCCCGGCTACTCCGGCGGCGACGGCGTGGGCACCACCACCGTCCTCCCCGACGCCACCGCATCCGAGGACTTCCACGTCTACGCCGTCGACATCGACCCCCACCACATCGTGTGGTGGATCGACGGCCGACGCGTGCACACCGTCCGCCTCGGCGACATCCCCGGCGGGACGGCCTGGGCCTTCGATGACCCCTTCTTCATCATCCTGAACGTGGCCGTGGGTGGGCACTTCGTCGAGCCCCCCGATGCCGACACCCCGCTGCCCGCCGACATGGTGGTCGACTACGTCCGCGTGTTCGAGCGCGCCCGGTGAACCACCCGACAACATCGCAGCACGCGGTGTTCTCGCTGGTGGTGGCCGCCGGCCTCGCCTGTGCGCCCCCCAGCCACGACCGCCCCGAAGGCGTGATGGTGGTGGTCCAGGAGCAGCAGAGCGCGTGGCTGCGCAACTTCAACCCCTTCCTGCCGGTGGGCAGCTCGCGGTGGCCTTCCGCGGCGGGGGTGCATGAGCCCCTCCTCATCTACAGCCCCATGACCGGCGACTACACCCCGTGGCTGGCCGAGTCGTTTCGCTGGGATGTGCCCGCCGAGCAGCTCACGTTCCGCCTCCGCCCCGATGTGTTGTGGTCCGACGGAACGCCCCTCACCGCGCAGGATGTCGCGTTCACCTTCTCGCTCATCCAGGCCCACAAGGCGCTCGACCAGGGCGGGGTGTGGAAGCTGCTGGCAGCGGTGGACGCCCCCGACACACACACGGTCACGTTTCGCTTCAAGCAGCCCTTCTCCCCCGGCCTGCTCGAGGTGGGCCACACACCGATTGTGCCCGAGCATGTGTGGTCCAAGGTGGAAGACCCCGTCACCTTCACCAACCCCGACCCCGTGGCGTCCGGCCCCTTTACCGAGGTGGTCCGCTTCGAGAGCCAGGTCTTCGAGCTCGGCCGCAACCCCCACCACCGTTCCGGCCCCACAGGCGTCGAGAGGCTGCGCTTCCCCGCCTTTTCGTCCAACGACCAGATCACGCTAGCCCTCGCGCAAGGCGACATCGACTGGGCCGGTGCGTTCGTTCCGGCGGTGGAGCGCTCCTTCATCGGCCGCGACCCAGACAACCACCACGCCTGGTTTCCCATCGTCGGCGACACCGTGTTCCTCTACCCCAACACCACGGTGGCCCCCCTCGACCAGCCGTCGGTCCGCAAGGCCATCAGCCTGGCCATCGACCGCGAGAAGGTCGTCCAGGTGGCCATGTACGACTACACCGTGCCCGCCCATCCCACAGGCCTTTCCGATGGCTACGCCGAGTGGCGCATCGACCCGGTGCCCGAGGCATCGAGCTGGGTCCGCCACGACCCCGCGCGCGCAGAACAGATGCTCGACGACGCCGGCTTCCCTCGCGGCGCTGACGGACTGCGCCAGAACCCGGACGGCACCCCCCTGACCATCGAGCTCACCATACCGGCCGGGTGGTCGGACTGGGTGCGGGCCGCGAGGGTCATCGCCCGCGACCTCCGGGCCATCGGCATCGACGTCCGGGTCCAAGGTCGCGACTTCACCGCCTGGTTCGATGCCGTGGCGCGCGGCGAGTTCTCGCTGTCCCTCGGCTGGGCGGCCTCCGGCCCCACGCCCTACCGGATGTACCGCACACTGATGGACCCCGACGGCGTCGAGCCCATCGGCCAGCCCGCCGCCGGCAACTGGGGACGCCACGCCAGCCCCCGCGCACGCGCCCTCCTCGACGCCTTCGAGCGCACCACCGACCGCGCCGAGCATCTGCGCCTCGCCCACGCCCTTCAGGCGGTCTTCCTCGAAGAGGCCCCCGCCCTGCCCCTCTTCCCCAGCGCCTCCTGGGGCGAAGCCAACACACGCTGGGTGACGGGCTTTCCGAGCGAAGCCAACCCCTACGCACGGCTGTCGCCCAACGCCTTCCCCGAGCCACTGCTGGTTCTCACACACCTGCAGTGGCGCGACACCGAGGCCGCCCCATGACCGGCCTCCTCCCCACCCTCCTGCGCCGGCTGGGCTTCTACGCTCTGGCCACCTGGGCCGCCCTCACCCTCAACTTCGTGGTGCCTCGCCTGATGCCCGGCGACCCCGCCCAAGCCATCTTCGCGCGCTTCCAGGGCTCGCTCGACCCCGCCGCCCTCGACGCCATGCGCACCGCCTTCGGCGTCTCCGACACCCCCATCTGGTCCCAGTACTTCCAGTACCTGCTGCACACCGCACAGGGTGAGCTGGGCACATCGCTCGTGTACTTCCCGGCACCGGTCACTGAAGTCATCGGCACGGGGCTGCTGTGGACAGTGTTCCTCGCCGGCGTGTCCGTCGTGCTGGCCTTCGTGGTGGGCTCGGCCCTGGGCGCATGGGCCGCGTGGCGACGGGGCGGCTGGCTCGACCGCATCGGCCCGCCGCTCCTCGCACTCATCGGCGCGTTTCCCTACTTCTGGCTCGCGATGGTGGCCGTGTGGGCCCTGGGCTTCCAGCTCGGCTGGTTCCCCGTCCGGCACGCATACGGCGTCGACGTCTCCCCCGGCTGGAGCCTCGCCTTCTTGGTGAGCATGACCCAGCACGCGGTGCTTCCGGCGGGCACGATGGTGCTGGCCTCGCTCGGCGGCTGGCTGCTCACCATGCGCAACACGATGGTGGGCGTGCTCGACACCGACGCCGTCCGCTACGCCCACATCCGCGGGCTGCCCCCCCATCGCATCCTGTGGCACTACGCCGTCCGCAACGCCATGCTGCCCAGCCTCACGAGCTTCGGCATGGCCATCGGCTTCGTGCTGTCCGGCGCACTGCTCACCGAGATCGTCTTCGGCTACCCGGGCCAGGGCTACCTCCTCCTCCAAGCGGTGCGGGGCCAGGACTACCCCCTCCTGCAGGGCCTCTTCCTCACCATCTCGCTGGCCGTGCTCGCCGCCAACTTCGGCGTCGACGTGCTCACCCTCGCCCTCGACCCACGGACCCGACGATGATGCGGGCGCTCTGGGAGAACCCGCAAGCACGCGCGGGTCTGGTCGTGTTCGGGGCGATGCTGGCGGTGGCTTTGGTGGGGCCGTTCCTGGTGGGCGACCCCGACGCCTTCGTCGCGCGGCCCCTCTCTCCCCCCTCGATGGACCACCTCCTGGGCACCACCGGACAGGGCCAGGACGTCCTCGCACAGACCGTCGTGGGCGCCCGCACCACCCTGGGCCTCGGGGTGCTGGTGGGGCTGCTCGTGGTGGCCATCGGCTCCGTGGTCGGCGGGCTGGCCGGGTACTTCGGCGGCAAGGTGGACGAGCTGCTGTCCTTGCTCATCAACGTGTCCCTCGTGCTTCCGGGGCTGCCGCTGATGGTGGTGCTCGCGGCCTACCTCCCGGCCGGACCGGGCTCGATGGCTGCCGTGCTCGTCGTGACCGGCTGGGCCTGGAATGCCCGGGTGGTCCGCAGCCAGGTCCTCTCCCTCCGCAAGCGAGACTTCGTCGACGCCGCCATCGTGGCCGGCGAGTCCCCACTGCGGGTGCTGGTGGTCGAGATCCTCCCCAACATGGCCTCGCTGCTGGGAGGGGCGGTCATCGGCGCCACCACATACGCCATTGGCGCACAAGTGGGCCTCGAGTTTCTCGGCCTGGGCGACCTGAGCGCCATCACCTGGGGCACCAACCTGTACTGGGCCACCAACGACAGCGCGTTGCTCACGGGCTCCTGGTGGACCTTCGTGCCCACCGGCGCCGCCATCGCCCTCACCGGCTTCGCCCTCGCACTGCTCAACTTCGGCCTCGACGGAGTCACCAACCCTGCCCTCGCGGCCGGAGCCGGCACCGGCGCCCCCGGTCCCCAGCCCACACCCGTACGGCGGTCCCCATGAACGACGTGGTGCTCCACATCCAAGACCTTCGGGTGGCCTATGGCTCCACCGCAGTGCTCCACGGGGCGTCGCTCCGGGTGTCGGCGGGCGAAGTGCTGGGGCTGGTGGGCGAGTCGGGCAGCGGCAAGTCCACCTTGGTGCAGGGCGCCCTGCGGATGCTCGGTCGACCCGCGGTGATCACCGGCGGTGACGTCATCCTCGACGGACAGTCCCTCTTCGACCTCGACGCCGCCGGCCTCCGTCGCATGTGGTGGAACACGGTCTCGCTGGTCCCCCAGAACGCTCTGAACGCCCTGAATCCAATGCTCACCATCGGCGCCCACGTCGACGACACCCTCCTCGCCCACGGCATCACCGACGCAGCCGACCGCCGACGCCGCGCCATCGACGCCATGGCCCTCGTCGACCTCCTCCCGGACACCCTGACCGCCCATCCCCACATGCTCTCCGGGGGCATGCGACAGCGGGTGGCCATCGCCCTGGCGCTCCTCCTCGAGCCTCGGCTGGTGGTCTTCGACGAGCCCACCACCGCGCTGGATGTGGTGGTGGAGCGCGACATCCTCGACCGCATCCGCGCCTTGCAGGCCGAACGAGGCTTCGCAGCCGTGTTCATCACCCACGACATCTCCCTGCTGCTCACCTTCGCCGACCGCATCGCCGTGCTCTACGCCGGGCGCGTGGTGGAGGTGGCCCCGGCACGCGCACTGGGCGGACCGTCGAGCCATCCCTACACCGTGGGCCTGCTGGGCGCGCTCCCTCCCAAGCTCGGGGAAGACCGCACAGCCGTCCCCATCGCTGGCGTGGCCCCCCGAGCCGGCCAGACCACCCCTGGCTGCGCGTTCGCTCCCCGGTGCACGCACGCCTCCCCGAAGTGTGAAGAACCGCAAGCACTCCGCGCTCTGACCGACCACCACCACGTGGCCTGTCACAGGGTGGCCGGGGAGCGCCCATGACCGCCCCTCTGCTCCGCGTCACCGACCTCACCGTCCAGTTCACCCGTGGGGGTGGCTTCCGGCCGCGCATCCTCCGGGCAGCCCACCGGGTGTCCTTCGACCTGCACCGGGGCGAGGTGGTGGCTCTGGTGGGCGAGTCGGGCAGCGGCAAGTCCACCATCGGCAGAGTGGTGGCCCGGCTGCTCCAGGCGCGGTCCGGGACGGTGGCACTCGATGGACGGGAACTGCCTGTCACGCGTCACCTTCGCGCAGACAAGGCCACCCGGTCTCGCGTCCAGATGATCTTCCAGGACCCCTACGCCTCGCTCAACCCCGTCCACACCATCTACCACCACCTGGCCCGCCCTCTGACCCTCCACGGCCACGGGGGCACCCACCTCCGCTCCACCGCTGCCGCCCTCCTCGAGTCCGCAGGCCTGGCGCCGGGCGATGCCTTCCTCGACCGCAAGCCACACGCGCTCTCCGGCGGTCAGCGCCAGAGGGTGGCCATCGCACGCGCCCTCGCGCCTCGGCCCGATGTGCTGGTCGCCGACGAACCCACCGCCTCACTCGATGTGTCGGTGCGCATGGAGGTGCTGCTCCTGCTCCGGCGCCTCCTCGAAGCGCGGGGCCTCGGCGTGTTGCTCATCACCCACGACCTCGCTGCAGCGCGCTGGATCGCCGACCGCATCGTGGTGCTCTACGCCGGCCAGGTCATGGAACAGGGTCCTGCCGAGTCGGTCCTGTCCAGCCCACAGCACCCCTACACCCAGCTCCTGGTCGCAGCCGCGGCCCACACCAGCGCCCCCCTTCCCGCAGGCCCCGGCGCCCCACCGGTCATCGACCCACCTCCGGGGTGCCCGTTCGCCGAACGCTGCCGCAACGCCACCACCGCCTGTCGCACCGGCACGATCCCCGACCACATCAGGCCCACCACCCACGCTGGCCCATGGGTCACACGCTGCCTCCATCCCGGCTCGTAGGCGCCAGGATGTGCCACGAACGAGGCAGATGCAGATCCAGCTCTTGAGGACAGAGCGTGTGGATCCGTTCGCTGGAGTGAGCCCCCGGAGCACACCCCATGGACCTGGTTCGTCTCGAGCGCCGTGACCACGCCCGCTCGCTGGTCGATCTGGTCTACGCGACCTACGGCCTTACGTTCCACCGAGACTGGTTGTACGACCCGGACCGGATGCTCGAGCTCAACGCCCTGGGCGACATCACCAGCCTCGTGGCGGTCGAGCACGGGCAGGTCATCGGACACCTCGCCCTCATCCGGCCCCACTTCGACGTCGAGACGGAAGGCGGGCAGGTCAGTGCCGACAATGTCCGCGAATGTGGCCTCAGCATCGTCCATCCCGACCATCGCTCGAAGGGCGTGCAGGTGTCGATGGCGCTGGCCTTGTCTCAGCTCGCCTGGCAGACCGGCGTTCGTGGGGCCATCATGCGCTGCGTGACGCACCACACCTTCAGCCAGCGGGGTGCCCTCACCATGGGGGGCCAGCCCGTGGCTCTGCTGCTCGGAAGCATCCCCCGCTGGGTGTCCTACGACAGCGACGACCCCACCGAGCGGGAGCCCCTGTCCACCGTGCTGCACTGGGTGCCCGTCCACCCCGCGACCGAGACCCGGGCCCTCGTCCAGCCGCCCGCCATGGAATGGTTCGACAAGGCGGTCTCGGGAATCAACGAGCGCCGAGTCCGTCCGCCGTCCACAGCCGTGCTTCCGCGAGAAAGCGAGCTGTGCGCCACGTGGTCGGGCTCGCGTCGGCTGGCCCAGATCCACGTCACCCGCGTGGGCCGCGACTTGATCGACAAGCTGGCGGAGACCTGCCGGTGGCTCATCGGCGGGCACATCGCCCACATCACCGTCTTCCTGCCGGGCGACATCTCCCACACGGCCGCCATCCACGAAGACCTCGCCCAGCTGGGCCTCTTCCCGGCCGGCTTCATCCCCGGCTACCTGCGTGGCCGGCGGGATGCCCTGGTCTACCAGGCGCTGGCGTGGTCCGACCTCAAGCCCGACCGCATCAAGGTGGCGGGCGGCGCCGCGCAACAGATTCGAAGCTCGGTGCTGGACGCGTGGCGCTCCGTGGGTGGACGCAGCGCGATGGACCAGGACCGCAACGGCCAGGTCACGGTCAAGCTCACTGGCTAGAGGGACGTGCCGGCGTCTGGTCGGTCGCTCGCGATGGCCACGGCGGCGACGAAGCGGTCTTCGGGGGACAGGCTGGCCAGGAGGGTGTCCCAGGGCTGTCCGATGCGGTGGTGGTAGGCCACGGCCATCCCGTAGGCTCCGATGGGCAGGCGGCGGGTGCGCAGGAGGCGGGCGAACGGCTTCTTGAGCTGACCGCCCGACAGGTACCGCAGGTGGGGCCAGAACCAGAACCCGACCGCTCGGGCGTCGGCCACCGCAGCATCGCCCACCCATCGACTGACCTTGCGCAGCCAGTCCACGTGCAGCGCGGTGAGCACGCGGTCTCCACCCGCCAGGATGTCGACCGACCGCGGGTGCAGCTCGCCCGGAAAGACGTAGGGCAGCTCGGGCTCGGACAACGACGCGCGCGCCTGCCGTTCCCGGTCGACCGACACCAGCAAGTGCAGGCGGGCGGCTGGAACCCACCAGGTGTCGTCTCCTTCGGCCTCGGTCTCGAGCCGTGCGGCATCGGCTGCATCCGGAGGCCCATCGGAGAGCACCGCCCGCAACAGGCCCACGCGCACCCCACTCTCGAGGTCGGTGGGGGTGGGGATGGGGCCGACGCCCGCTTCCGCACGCAGCAGGGGGTGGGCCAGCAGCGCGTCGAGCTGGGGTCGAAGCGCAGGCAGCCGACGGGCGAGCCGCATCACGGCCGGCGTGAAGACGCGTGGGTCGAGGGTGTGGAGCGGGGTGGCCAGGGTGTCGTCGATCAGGGACTGGCCAGCGTCGCTGGAGGGAGACGGTGAACCCACGCGCGGTCCTTGGTCGGAAGGTGCGGGGCATCGTATCCCAACCCGAACCTCGGTCCTGCGGACCGGGGGAAGACAGACTACGGGCGCCGCCTGGAGGCCCCATGTCCACGCCGCGTCCCCCTGCATCCATCACGCTGCCCCGCCCCGACGACTGGCACGTCCACTTCCGCGACGGCGACCGCCTCGCATCGGTGGTGGGGGCCACAGCTGCGCAGTTCGGCCGGGCCATCGTCATGCCCAACCTCAAGCCGCCGGTCACCACCACCGCCGCGGCGCTGGCCTACCGAGACCGCATCCTCGCCGCCTTGACGTCCACAGGCGGGCGCACCGACTTCACGCCGCTCATGACGCTCTACCTCACCGACCAGACCGCCCCCGACGAGATCGACCGCGCCGTCGACAGCGGTGCTGTCTTCGGTGTGAAGCTGTACCCGGCTGGCGCCACCACGAACTCCGCTGCAGGCGTCACGCAGATCGACCGCGTCGACGCTGTTCTCGACCGCATGGCCAAGCGTGGGCTGGCCCTGCTCGTGCACGGCGAGGTCACCACCGATGGCGTCGACATCTTCGACCGGGAAGCCCGCTTCCTCGACAGCGTGCTGGCCCCGCTCCTCGACCGCCACCCCACCCTCAAGGTGGTCCTCGAGCACGTCACCACCGCAGCCGGCGTCGACTTCGTCCGGGCCCGCGGCTCCCGGGTGGGCGCCACCATCACCGCACACCACCTGCTGGCCACCCGCAACGACCTCCTCGTGGGCGGCATCAAGCCCCACTACTACTGCCTGCCCATCCTCAAGACCTTCGACGACCGAGCCGCCCTGGTCGCCGCAGCCACCGGCGACGACCCCTCCTTCTTCCTCGGCACCGACAGCGCGCCGCACCCGGTGCACGCCAAGGAATCGGCCTGTGGCTGCGCGGGCTGCTACACCGCCCACGCCGCCGTCGAGCTCTACGCCGAGGTATTCGAGAATGCCGGAGCACTCGACCGTCTCGCCGACTTCGCCTCCCGCAACGGGCCACGCTTCTACGGCCTGCCCGTCAGCGACCAGACCATCACACTGAAGCGGGAGACCTGGCAGCCCCCCACTTCACTGGGCTTCGGCGACAGCACCGTGCACCCCTGGCGGTCCGACCAACCGCTGTCGTGGCGGATGGCCTGACACACCCTCAGCGCTGGGCAAGCCAGGCGGCCAGCTCGTCGGCACCACCGATCAGCTCGCCGTTCACGAACACACGGGGCGTGGTGGGCGTGTCGCTCACTGCGCGCAGCATGCGGGGGGTGCTCACCACCTCTTCATAGGCCAGGCCCGCCTCGGCAAGGGCGTTCTTGGCGCGTGCACAGTGCCCACAGAAGGGCTTGGTCAGCATCAGGATGTCGGGGGCGGCCACGGCGTCGGGGGCCACGTGGCGCAGCATGGTGTCGGCATCCGAGACGTCGTAGGGGTCGCCCGGCTCGTCGGGCTCGATGAACATCTTCTCGATGACGCCGTTGCGCACGAGCATCGAGTAGCGCCAGGAGCGGTCGCCAAAGCCCAGGTCGGCCTTGTTCACGAGCATGCCCATGCCCTCGGTGAACGCGCCGTTGCCGTCGGGGATGAAGTCGATGCGCTCCACGCCCTGGTCCACCTTCCAGGCGTCCATCACGAAGGCATCGTTGACGCTCATACACACGATGCGGTCGACACCGTGGGCCTGGAAGGTGTCGAAGAGCTCTTCGTAGCGCGGCACGTGGCTGGTGGAGCAGGTGGGGGTGAAGGCGCCCGGGAGGCTGAACACGATGACGGTCTGGTCGGCGAACAGCTCGGCGCTCGACACATCGCGCCAGCCCGTGGCCGTGCGGGTGCGGAAGGTGACCTCGGGGACGCTCTGGCCTTCGCGGTTTTCGAAGCGGGACATGATGACTCCTTGCGGGGGGACGCGGCCGGTTGATGCGGCTCGCTGGAGTCCATTGCAGGTGTCGTGCCAGGTCTTGGGCTGCGAGAACGCCGTGTTCATCCCGCCGGGACGGACAGAACCGAAATACCGTCGCGCCTTGTGCACCGCTATTTCGTTGCGACGATATTTCGGTTCAGGCCTTCTTCCCCAGCGGCACCACCCGTGCGTCGTAGCTCTCCCGCAGCCCCTCGATGCTGCTGGGCGCAATCTCCCCGAGGTCGGCCAGCATGGGCCCCACCGGCTCGATGGCCAGCCACTGTCGACCGCGCACCGGCACGCCCAGCTCCCCGTCTCTCGGGCGGAGATCGACGGCGCAGAAGGCATGTCCGGGCACGTACACCACCGCCGTCCGCAGGTTCGGCCACGCATTTCGCAGCATCGCCAGGTAGAGCACCACCTTGCTGTCACAGTCGCCTTTATTCTTCGCGAGAACCGCGAATGGGCGCCGGTACCGGTCCTGCTTGAGCGCCCGCAGCTCGTACGGAATCGACTGGACGAAGCCGAGGGCGTGGCGTGCGAAGGCGCGGGGCTTCTTCCGAGGACCGCCGAGACCGGCCACCACCGGGCGCATGGTGCGGGCGTAGTCGGCGACGTGCCGGCGGTGGTCGGGCAGCACGCGGTTGCCGGGGGTGAGCAGGTAGCCCCGCGCCTCGAAGGCGGCCTTCATGGCCTGGTGTTGGAATTTGCTCGCCTTCTTCAGGCTGGACTGCACCTTGGCCGGGCTGGAGGCGTGGGTGCGCAGGCGCATCGTGCGGCCGTCCACCGTCGCCGTGACCTTCGCCCCGAACCGGCTGGCGGGCTGCTCGTTGATGAGCCTGGCCACCTCGCGGTTCACATTCTCGATCGAGATGCGCTTGGGCGTGCGCAGGTCGTGCTCGACGATGCGGTTGCGGACCTGAAACTCCGTGCGGTGCTTCTTGCCGCGGATGTCGCGCCACCGGAACATGAAGTCCCACTTGCGGCCGCGCTCGATCTTCGCGCCAAGCTGTGCGTATGTGGCCTTGGCGAGGGCATCTTGGGGGAGGATGAGCGGGGGTAGGGTGAGCACCGCGCCCACCGCGCCAAGGAAGTGCCTGCGACTGGTTGGGTCCATCCCACTCCCGCTCGGGGCGCTCACGGCCCCGGGTCCATGCGCCCAGTGTGACAGATGCACCCTCGCATGGGGTGACCCTCGACAGGCCCCCGCTCCGAGCAGGGGGATACGCTGTCGTCTTGAAGACCGACGAGGCACACCATGCTCGCAAGCGTCACCACGTTCGCCCTCCTCTTCTCCGGGTTCGCGTCTGCCGAGGCACCCACGACCGAGACCCCCACCGCCGAACAGCTCGTCCGCGAGAAGTGCTCGGTGTGCCACCTCCTGGTGCGCCCCACCAAAGAGACCGCTCCCTACATGCTCGCCCCGCCCATGATGGGCGTGATGCACCATGTGAAGGAAGGCGTCGAGGCCGACGGACCAGACCGGGACGCCGTGGTGGCCTTCGTGATGGACTACGCCCACAACCCCGAGCGCTCCAAGTCCCTGTGCAAAGACAAGGCCATCGAGCGCTTCGGGCTGATGCCGAGCTTGAAGGCGTCGGTCACGCAAGAGGAGCTGAAGACCATCGCCCACTACCTCTACGACCACTTCCCGCCGTCCGACTTCCAGCACGGGAAGACGAAAGAGGCCGTGCACGCGAAGTAGTCGACGCTACTTCACCGTGGTCTTGTTGATCTTGTCGAGCTTGGGGAATTGGTCGGCCAGGTAGACCTCGCCGTAGTCGCCCAGGACGTCCTGACGGGGGCCCTTGCCGCGCGGGGCACCCTCGCCGTAGCCGGTGTAGAGCTTGCCCACGATGTCGGCGCCAGCCACCACCTTGCCGATGGGTGCGAAGCCCATGGAGTCGAGGTTGGCGTTGTTGCCGTGGTTGATGAAGATCTGGGTGCTGCGGCTGTTCGGACGACCGGTCTTGGCGAAGGTGACCATCAGCGGGGCGTTGGTCTGGGTGACGGGGTCGTCGTTGATGGTGGCCTTCTGCCAGACCTTCGTGGCGTCGGGGTAGGCCGACATGCCGAACTGGACCATGAAGCCCTTGATGTTGCGGAAGAACCGCGCGCCATCGAAGTAGCCAATCTTGCAGAGGTTGTAGAAGCGGTCGGCGCCCTGCGGGGCCCACTCGCGGGTGACCTCGATGTCGAAGCTGCCCTGCGTGGTGTCGAACTGGCAGGTGAAAGTGGCGGGCGCTTGCTCGGTGGCCTTGGTGGGGTCGGTGAGGGCCGGGTGGGCGTCTGCGGGAAGCGGCGTGGGCTGGGGCGCTTCGGGCTTGGCATCGGCCTTGGCCTTCGCGGGCTCGAGCTTGTCGACCTTGGCCGGCGGTGCCTTCTCGGGCGGGGGCTCGGTGGGCGTGGTGTCGCCGGTACAGGCGGCAAGGCCCACGAGGAGGGCCGGAACAAGGAGATGAAGGCGCATGTTGGCTCCGCGGGTGCGATGGCCGGCCTCCTACACGGTTGCGCGGGTGGGAGCCAGCCTCGGGGTGGTGCGGTAGGGTGCGGGCCCCACGGCCTGGAGGATGGGTGGCCGAGGCATCCCCCCGAGCTTCGCTGCTGCGTACCGCCCTGCCCACGGGTGCGGGTGTGGTGCTGATGCTCGCGTGCGTGGGGCCTCTGCGCAACCAGTGGACGGCCGGGGACTGGCCTGCAGCACGGGCGGCCGACGCCAAGCCCCTTTTCCTCGCAGCACGTGCAGTGAAGCTGGGTGCCGACCCCCTCGATCCCGCCGTGCTCCAGACCCTCGCCGGCCAGGCGGGCATGCGCGAAGGCGGCGGTGCTGGGGCGGTCCGCACCAACGACCCTCGACGGGGAGCCGACAAGGGGGGCGCCTACGCGTCGATGTACCCGGTGACGGCAGCGGTCCTGCTGCAGCCCCTGAAGCCCGACCACTGGGCCGACTTCGTGGCCCGCTTCCGCAAGCTGGGCTTCGGCCTGCTGCTGACCGGCGCCGCCGCGGCGGGGGCGGCAGGCGCAAGACGTCCTGGCACGGCCACTCTTGGTGCTTCTTTGGGACTGGCGACCGTCCTGTGCATTGCGCCCTCGGTGTCGGAGATGGTGGGCGTGGGACAGGCCAATGTGCACGTGGCCGGCCTCACCGGCCTGTCACTGGGACTGCTCGCCATGGGCTGGACGGGCCTGTTCGGTGCGCTGGCAGTCATCGGCGGAGGCCTCAAGCTGTTGCCACTCGGGATGCTCGCGCCTGCCGCAGCGGGCCGACACTGGCGGGCGCTCGGTGTGGCCGGGATTGCCGCGTGCGGACTGCTCTTGGTCGCATCCAGCGTGGCGCCGCTCAGCACCATGGCCGCCGATGTTCTCGAGAGCATCCGGTACCAGTCGGCCGTGGCCCCCAAGTGGGTCCTGCGCGATGCCCCCCGACCCGCCTTCGTGCTGTTCCACCTGCGCCAGCTGCCTCTGGGCGCCGCCACCGCAGCCCTGGCCCTGGCCCTGCTCGCCCCCCACAAGCTGCGGATGCGACGGCCCGACCGGGTGTGGTGGCGCAGCTTCTTCGGCCGGCCGGCACCCACCGCCAACGTGGTGGCCGCCGCCACCCTGACCGCCGCGTGGATGGCCGTTCTCGGCGCGGGAAGCCAGCGGATCTATGCCGTGCTCCAAGTCCCCGTGTGGGCGTGGCTGGCGGGGTCTGTGGTCGCGCCGGGCCTGCGGTGGCCGGGCCGGGTGGTCGCCGCGCTGCTGGCCATGGTGGTCTTGCTGCCTCGGTCGATCGACGCCACCGGCATCGCAGGCTGGGACGGACGCGCCGTGGTGCTGCTGTGCGCGTGGCTGGCATGGGCAGCGGTGGCCGGCCGGTGCGTGGTGCACGGCTGGGACGACTGGGGCTGGGGTCGACGGGTCGGCGCGCTCGGGGTGCTTGCCTGGCTCGCAGGACTCGGCGTGTGGTGGTCGCGGCTGGCGCCCCTTGGTTAGCGGAGCTCATGCGTGCATGGTGTGCCAGCGTCGGTCTGATCGCTCTGAGCGGATGTGTGTCCGAACAGTCGGTGGCCATCCTGGGTGAGGCGGGCCTCATCGCCTGGTCCACCACCGTCTACTACACGGGCGACGCCCCCACCGGCTGGGAAGACGCCTCCTTCGCCACACACCAGCCCTACACCATCACCGCGGTCCTCACCGACACCGGCACGTCGTCCATCCTCGAGCCCCACACCGTCACCCACCGCCTCCGCGACGCCGATGGTGCAGATGCCGGTGAGGTCGAACATCTCGAAGACCTGTCGTCGTCTGGGATCCCCTCCTTTCGGGCAGTCCCCGGTCACGCCGGCACCATCTACATCGAAGCCACGTACCAGGACGAGGTGGTCGACGTGGCCGCACTCACGGTCATCGCTGGCCGGGTGCAGGTCGACGACGGCGTGGTCTACGGCCCAGACGACGGACGGTGGTAGGCCCCCGCCACCGCACTCTGGTGGTGTGTCGAGGGCTCCCACACGACACCGCCGCACAGGCCCACACCGCCACCGCACACCTCGAAGACACCCTCTGGGTGGGTGCTCCAGATGGTGTTGCGGTCGACGCCACCCCCGCGGCCGAGGTCGCCCGACAGCTGGGATCCACCCGTGCGGCGGTCGTTCTCGACCTCCATACGGGCTTCGACGGAGACACCCTCGGGCGGGTGCACGGCCTGGTGCAGGGCGGGGGCGTGCTGGTGCTCCGTCTCCCCGACCACCCACTGCCCGGTCGCTCGGGCCGCCTCTTGGAACGGCACCTGGACCGTCCACCACCCGCTCCGACCTCCCGCTCCCACCCACCCCACACACCGCCGGGCAGCGCACACCAAGACCTCCTGGTCACCAACATTCTTGAAGAAACCGCAGCACCGTCTCCACAGGTCCACGTCATCCAGGCCGACCGCGGCCGGGGCAAGTCTGCAGGCGTGGGGCGGGCTCTGGGTGCACTGCCCCGCACCACCACCATCGCCGTCACCGGCCCCCACAAGACCGCCGTGGCCGAAGTCCTCCGCTTCGCCCGGCGCCCAGACCTCCGCCATGTCGACCCCCTCGACCTCCTGGCGGCGCTCGAGACGGGCCCCGCCCCCCACATCATCGTGGTCGACGAAGCAGCCCGTGTTCCTGTCCCGTTGCTTCGCGCACTGTGCCGGGCGGCACCGTCGTCCCACTTCGTCTTCGCCACCACCACCCACGGCTACGAAGGCACCGGCCGTGGCTTCCAGCACCGCTTCGTGCCCTGGCTGTCGAACGAACCCCGACCGGTCCACCGCCACACCCCCACCCAGCCCATCCGGTGGGCCGACGGCGACCCCCTCGAGCGCTGGGTGTTCGACGTCCTGGCCCTCGACGCCGCACCCACGGCTCGACTCGCCGACGAACCACTCCGCACCGAGCGCCTCGACCGCGACCGCCTGGTCGACGAACCCGGCCTGCTACACGATGTCTTCGGCCTGCTGGTCGCAGCCCACTACCGCACCTCACCCGCCGACCTCCACCACCTCCTCGACGACCCCGAGGTGGCCCTTCACGTCGTTCGCAGCGGACACTCGGTGGTGGGAGTGGGCTGGCTCGTGGCCGACGGCGGACTCGACTGCACCACCATCGACGCCGTGTCCCGCGGCCAGCGCCTCCGCGGTCATGCACTGGCCGAGTCTTTTATCTGCCACGCCGGTCATCCCGATGCCGCCCGGCTTTCCATGTGGCGCAGCGTGCGCACTGCGGTCCATCCAAGCCGCCGGAGACAAGGCATCGCACGGCGGCTGATCACCCATGAACACGAACATCATGGAGACTCCGACCTCATCGGAACCCTCTTCGGCGCCACGCCAGGACTCCTCTCCTTCCGTCGGTCCCTCGGCTACCGACTGGTTCGTGTGGGCGTGTCTCGCAGTGCCCGGTCCGGCGTCCCCTCCGTTCTGATGCTTCGCCCCCGGTCACCTGCAGCACACCGGCTGGTCGACCACCTCCGCCACGACCTCGCCCGCGACCTCCCCGCCATCCTCGGCCGGCTGGATGGCGAACGAGGCGTCCCCCTCGACCCCGCCCTCATCCACCTCCTGCGCGCCGACCTTCCCGCTCCTTCGAAGTGGACCATCGCGTCAGCATCCTCGGCCATGGACCGCTACCTCCACGGCGCCACCCCCATCGACGCCCTGGCAGAAGCTCCGGCGGTCTGGCTCTCCACCCGCACGGACTGGACCCATGGCCTCTCCCCCCTCGAAGCGCTCGCCATTCGGCTCCGTGTCATCGAGAACCGGCCGTGGCACGCCATCGCTGCAGCCTGTGGCACCCGCAACGTCACCGTGGTGCATCGGGCCATCCGCCGAGGGCTACGCAGAGTGGCCGCCGACTGACCCGCCCAGCGCAGCCGAAGCTCCCACCCCGATGGCCTCCGTGAGGAAGTCCACGAACACGCGAATCCGGGCCGTCCGCCGCAGGTCGGTGTGGATGAGCAGCCACAGGTGGAGGTCGGGCACCGGGCGCTCGAAGAGGGCCACAAGACCCGGTCGGGCATCCCCCACAAACCGGGGCAGCTCGGCCAGGCCAAGCCCGGCATCACAGGCCATCGCGCGGGCGAGCACGCTGTCTGCCCGCACCACCACATCCCCGACAGGCGCATCCCCTTCGAGCCCGGCCACCACCCGGTGGCGGTGCAGGTCGTCCAGGTCGGTCGGCCGACCAGCTCGGTCGAGGTAGCCCCGCGACGCATACACCGCGACACGCAGCGGACACAGCTTCCGGCCCACCACATCGAGCTCCGTGGGGGCCTTGCCCGGTCGCAGCGCCACATCCGCCTCGAAGCGCCCGAGCGACATCACCCGCGGCGCTGTGTCCACATCCAGCCGAATCCCTGGAAAGCGCGCCTGGAAGGAGGCCAGGTGCGGGGCCACCCGGTCGAACAGCTCCAGCACCGTGGTGAAGCGAATCAGGCCCCGCGGCGAGCGGTCGGCACCCACCACAGCCCGCTCGAGCGCCGTGGCGTCTTCCATCAGCTGACGCGCCGCCGGGAGAACCGCCTCCCCCACCGAAGTGGGCGCGTACCCCCGCGGCTGGCGGTCGAACAGACGCGCCCCGAGGGCATCTTCGAGCTGTTCGAGGCGCCGCGAGACCGTGGAGGCGTTCACCCCCAACAGCCGTGCCGCACCCGACAGGCTGCCGGTGTCCACCACGGCCAGGTAGAAGCGCCAGTCATCCCAGCTCACTCTTTGCATGAACGCAAAGATAGCACGCATTCCTGGTTGTTTCCCTGCAGAATCCGGGCGGGTACTCCTTGGGTGTCCCTCGGAGGTCCCATGTCAGCACCCCAGTTCCTCGTCCTCGGCGCCACCGGAAACCAAGGCCGCGCGGTCGTTCATGCCCTGCTCGCCCGCGGCCTCGCCGTCCGTGCGTTCGTTCGCAATCCCGAGAGCACAGGCGCCAAGGCCCTGGCCACCGCCGGAGCATCCCTGGCCGTCGGGTCGTACGACCACCCCGCCACCCTGGAAGCTGCGGCGCAAGACGTCGCAGGGGTGTTCGTCAACACCAGCCCCTTCCTGCCCGGCGTGGGAATGGACGGCGAGGTGGCGCACGGCCGGGTCATCGTGGAGGCCTTGAAGCGGGCCCGGGTGCCCCATGTCGTGTACTCGTCCATCAGCGACGCCGACCGCTCCACCGGCGTCCCGCACTTCGAGTCCAAGTGGGCCACCGAGCAGCTGCTCGCCGCATCGGGCTTGTCGTACACGGTCACCGGTCCCGTGTTCTTCTCCGACAACCTCACGTCTCCCTGGACCTTGCCCGGCCTGGCCGAAGGAGTGCTTCGTCAGGCGATGTCGGCCGACCGACCGCTCCAGGTGGTGAGCCTGGCGGAAATCGGCCAGCTCAACGCGGCTGTGCTGGTGCGCGGGACGGCCCTGGCCGGACGCCGCATCAACTTCGCCGGCGATGTGGTCACCCCGGCGCAGATGGCCGACATCCTCACCCGGGCGACCGGTCGTCCCATCGCCTTCCACACCCAGCCCATCGCCGAGCTCGACGCCTTCAACACCGACATGGCAGCCATGTACCGTTGGTTCGAAGACGTGGGCTACACCGCAGACATCGCGGCGCTTCGGTCGGAGTTTCCAGACGTGGAGTGGCGGTCGTTCGAGGCGTGGGCCACCGCCCAGCCCTGGGCATCACTGCTTGCGGCGGTGCGCCCCTGAGAGCGCACTCCACCGGCCTCACACCTCGTGGTACAGCTCGGCGCCCTGTTCCTTGAAGGCTTCAGACTGCTCGGTCATGCCGAGTGCTGCGGCCTTCTCGGCTTCGATGCCCTGCTGGGCGGCGTAGTCGCGGACGTCCTGCGTGATCTTCATCGAGCAGAACTTGGGCCCACACATGCTGCAGAAGTGGGCAATCTTCGCGCCTTCCGCAGGCAGCGTCTGGTCGTGGAACTCGCGGGCCTTGTCGGGGTCGAGCGACAGGTTGAATTGGTCGGCCCACCGGAACTCGAAGCGCGCCTTGGACAGGGCGTTGTCGCGGTGCTGGGCGCCGGGATGGCCCTTGGCGAGGTCGGCGGCGTGGGCAGCGAGCTTGTACGTGATGACGCCCTCGCGGACGTCGTCGCGGTCGGGCAGGCCCAGGTGTTCCTTGGGCGTGACGTAGCAGAGCATCGCGGTGCCGAACCAGCCAATCATGGCGGCGCCGATGCCGCTGGTGATGTGGTCGTAGCCGGGGGCGATGTCGGTGGTGAGCGGGCCGAGGGTGTAGAAGGGCGCCTCGCCGCACCACTCGAGCTGCTTGTCCATGTTGGCCTTGATCATGTGCATGGGCACGTGGCCGGGGCCTTCGTTCATCACCTGGACGTCGAACTCCCAGGCGCGACGGGTGAGCTCGCCCTGCACCTTGAGCTCGGCGAACTGGGCACGGTCGTTGGCGTCGGCGATGGAGCCGGGGCGCAGGCCGTCGCCGATGGAGAACGACACACCGTAGGCGGCCATGATCTCGCAGATGTCGTCCCAGTGGGTGTAGAGGAAGTTTTCCTTGTGGTGGGCCAGGCACCACTTGGCCATGATGCTGCCGCCGCGGGACACGATGCCCGTGAGGCGCTCGGCGGTCCAGGGGATGAAGCGCAGCAGCACGCCGGCGTGGATGGTGAAGTAGTCGACGCCCTGCTCACACTGCTCGATGAGGGTGTCGCGGAAGATCTCCCAGGTGAGGTCTTCGGCCTTGCCGTTCACCTTCTCGAGGGCCTGGTAGATGGGCACGGTGCCGATGGGCACGGGGCTGTTGCGGATGATCCACTCGCGGGTCTCGTGGATGTTGGGGCCGGTGGACAGATCCATCACGGTGTCGGCGCCCCACCGAATCGACCACACGAGCTTCTCCACCTCTTCTTCGATGGAGCTGGTGACCGCCGAGTTGCCGATGTTGGCGTTGATCTTCACGAGGAAGTTCCGCCCGATGATCATGGGCTCGAGCTCGGGGTGGTTGATGTTGGCCGGGATGATGGCGCGCCCGAGGGCCACTTCATCGCGCACGAACTTGGCGGTGATGCGCTGGGGGATGGCGGCACCGAACGACTCGCCCGGGTGCTGCTTGCGGATCTCGCGCATGGCCTCGCGGCGCTGGTTCTCGCGAATTGCGATGAACTCCATCTCGGGCGTGATGATGCCTTGTCGGGCGTAGTGCAGCTGGGTGGCGCGCTTGCCGGCGACCGCGCGACGGGGGCGGTGTTCGGTGTTCATCCGCAGGTGGTCGAGGGCGGGGTCGGCCTCGCGCGTGCGGCCGTACTCGGACGACAGCTGCGGAAGGACCTCGGTGTCGCCGCGGGCTTCGATCCACGCTTCGCAGGGGCGGGCGAGGCCCTTGTGGACGTCGATGTGGACGTCGGGGTCGGTGTAGGGGCCCGAGGTGTCGTAGACCGTGACCGGCGGGTTGCGCTCCAGGCCATCGCGGGTGCGGGTGGCGGACTGGGTGATTTCGCGCATGGGCACGCGAATGCCAGGGTTGAGCGAGCCGCGGACATAGATCTTCTTGCTGTTGGGGAAGCCGTCGCGCGTGATGCGGGTGGTGTCGCGGGGGACCTGGTCGCGCTGCGCTCGGGCGGACTGCCCAGAAGAAGAGGGGGTGGGCTGGTTTTCGTTCTCGTTCATGGGGGACCTCCGAAAGGGGAGGCGTCGGGCACCGCTTCCCTACGCCGGCATGACCACGGATCAGGTGGATTGGGGTGTGTTCTCAGCGCTCCATTCGGGAGCGCACCCCCAGCGGTCCGGGGGCTGTATCGCAGCGAACAGGGGGGTGGGAAGGTAGGGGGCCGCGGGAGGCCGGATGACCGTCGCACCACAGACCGACCTGGAGCTGGATGGCGCCACTCTGCGCAAGCACGGCCACGCTGTGCTGGAGAAGCTGGTGCGGTGGGTGGACCAGACCCCGGAACGCCCCGTGCTCCGAACAGACGGAAGCGTGCGGGCCGCGGGTCGGATGAAGGAAGACGCCCCCGAAGACGGCGTGCCCTTTCGCCGGCTGCTGGCCCGCCTGGTGAACGAGGTGCTGCCGGTGGGCCTCGACCCCGCATCGCCCGGCTACCTGGCCTTCATCCCCGGAGGTGGTCTGCCACACGCCGCTCTCGCCGACCTCCTCACCAACGTGGCCAACCGCTACACCGGCCTGTGGCGCCCGGCTCCCGCCCTCGTGCAGCTCGAGGTGTCGGTTCTGCGCTGGTTGTGCGACTGGGTGGGCTTCACCGGCCCGGAAGCAGGCGGCGTGCTCACGAGCGGTGGGTCCATCGCCAACCTGAGCGGCATCGTGGCAGCCCGCGAAGCCGCAAACGTCGACGACCTCCGCACTCTGGTGGCCTACAGCACCGCCCAGGCGCACAACTCGGTGGTGAAGTCGGCCCGGACGGCTGGGCTGAAGGCTGCACAGGTGAAGGTGGTGCCCCACACCACTGACTTTCGGATGGACGTCGCAGCCCTCGCTCGAATGGTGGACGAAGACCGGTCCGCCGGCCGCCAGCCCTTCCTCGTGGTGGCCAACGCGGGGTGTACTCCGGTGGGCGCGGTCGACCCCCTCGATGCGCTCGCCGACTTGTGCACGGCCCGAGAGCTGTGGCTCCACGTCGACGGAGCCTATGGCGGCGCCTTTGCCCTGACCGAGCGAGGTTCACGCGTGCTGGCAGGTCTTGGACGCGCCGACTCCATCACCCTCGACCCCCACAAGGGCCTGTTCCTGCCCTACGGCACGGGTGCCATCCTGGTCCGCGACCGGACCACCCTCCAGCGCGCCTTCACGGTGCCGGCCAGCTACCTGCCCGAGCCCATCCCCCACGACGACCACTGGGATTTCGCCGACATGAGCCCCGAGCTGTCGCGACCAGCCCGCGGCCTGCGCTTGTGGCTGCCGCTGAAGATGCACGGTGCTGGGGCATTTCGGCGTGCGCTGGACGAAAAGCTCGATCTCGCTGCACAGGCCTGGGAGCGCGTGGTGGCCCTCCCTCATGTGCGGGGGGTGAAGGCGCCCGACCTGTCGCTGTTCGCGTTTCGGGTGGAGCCGCCCGGTCTGGATGGAGACGCGGTGACGCGGCGGGTTCTGTCGGCGGTGGGCAAGCGGGGGCGGGTGCTGATCACGGGCGCGCAGGTGGTGGACCCGGCCGTGGGGGAGCGGGTGTTCGTGGGGCGGGTGTGCGTGCTGTCGTTTCGGACGCACCAGCGCCAGATCGACCAGCTGGTCGAACATCTTGAAGACGCCATCACCGCCGTGGTGGCTGCCTCAGGGTAGGACCCGCACCCACACTCGGATGCCCTTCGGCAGGTGGCTCCGCAGGTCGTCGATGTGGGTGTCTTCGAGGGCCACGCACCCGAGGGTCCAGTCGGTGCTGCTGCCCCCACCGTGCAGCAGGATCTCGCCACCCATCGGAGTGGTCTGGGGTGGCTTCTTGCGGGCTTTGTCGGCCGACGTGATGGTGTCCCCCACCTTCCTGGAGATGCGACCGTCTGCGACCGCGGCCTCGGCGTCCTGCGCGTTCGGGTAGTGCACGGCGATGGCGGCATAGAAGCTGGACCACGGCTTGTCGGACGTGGGGTACCAGCCCTCGGGTGTCTTTCCGTCGCCTTGGCGCTGCTTGTGGCCTGCCGGCGCGAAGCCCAGCCCCACGCGGTAGCAGGCCTTGCCGTCTGTCCCGCTCCCTGCCGTGGCCACGCCCTTCTCGAAGAGCTGCACGCGGCGGTCGGCCTTGCGCACCACGATGAGGTGGTCGGCTGTGAGACGGGGGTCGGCTTTGTCGATGCCCGGCACCAGCTCGGCGCGGTCGACACACTCGGGCGGCGGAGGGGGAGGCGCCACCACCTCGGGTGCTGGGGCATCTTGACCAAAGCAGGCCGACAGCAGACCGAACAAGGGAATCCAGAGCACGCGACACCTCCTGTACGACGGTAGGAGACCGCAGCCCCCCCCTTGTGGTTCCCCCATCCTGGACGGCGGAAGCGCACGGGATACCCGCGGCGACGAATCCAGCTCGGAGCGTGCCATGGCCAACCCCACTCGCATCACCGTCCTGTGCGGCACCAACCGTCCCGGCAGCCGCACCCGGTTGGTATGCCAGCGCCTGCTCGACCGCTACGCTGCACTGGACGGCGTCGAGGCTCGCCTGCTCGACCTCGCCGACGTGCCCCTGGAGCTCGCCGCCCCCGCCGCATTCGCGGAGAAGCCTGCAGGCTTTCGTCCCTTGGCCGACCAGGTGCTCAACAGCGACGGCATCCACGTGGTCGCGCCCGAGTACAACGGCGGCATGCCCGGCATCCTCAAGCTGTTCATCGACCACCTTCCCTTCCCCGAGAGCTTCGAGTCGCGGCCGGTGGCATTTGTGGGCGTGGCGGCCGGTCGCTTCGGCGCGTTGCGGCCCGTCGAACAGCTCCAAGGTGTCTTCGGCTACCGCAACGCCCACATCTTCCCGCCCCGTGTGTTCATCGCCGGCGCCACCCGCGCTCTGGACGACACTGGCGAGCCCACCGACGACTTCGTGAAGGGCTTGCTGAACGACCAGGTCACGGGCTTTGTGGACTTCGTGCGTCGTCTGAGGGTGTAGGCAGCGCCCGGGGGGCCCCCTCCGACCGCTTCGCGGCCACCTCCCCCTGAGAGGGGGAGGACGTTGTGCGTCAGAGTTCTCCCCCTGTAGGGGTCTCGTACCCGCACAAGTCGAGCGTTCCTCCGACAGAACACAGTGTCCACTGTCGAGGTTGGCTCGGGGCTGACTGCTCGTTCATCAGCGGGGGACTCCGTCCCCCGAACACCCCCTGTTTTCCGGGGAGAACTCCGTCCTCCCCGGGCCCCTCCGGCCGGGGGACGACTCGCTTCGCTCCGAACGTCCCCCTGGACCCCCTGTGCGGGCCCGGTGCCGACAGGCGATGGTTCGCAGGGTTCGAAAGCTGTTGCCTGGTCCCGGGTCGGCTGTCGGGTCTGAGAATCGATGGGCTCGGGGGATGACGAATCGATGGGTTGGTGCCAGATTCGTCGCTTTGTTCGCTGACGCTCACGCTCCGAACGACTTGGTCGAGGCTGACCGAGCTCGTGGGCCCTATGGTCTCTTGTGCGGGTTGGAGACCCCTGCAGGGGGTGGACCGTGAGAACAACCATGTCCTCCCCCTTCAGGGGGAGGTGGCCGCGAAGCGGTCGGAGGGGGCCCACTCAGAGTCCACCCCCTTCAGGGCCCTCCTGGGGAGGTGGCGCCGCAGCCGACGGAGGGTGCCCACAAGTCTGGGCGCCCCACCGGCCGGAGGGAACGGACTTCGGGCTACCGCTCGAGCTCGAGCGTGACCTCGACCGGTGTGGTCTCGACCACCCCCGACAGCGTGCCCCCCCACATGCCTTCGCCGGTGAGGGTCATCTCGGGTCCTCGGTAGCGGTCCACGAACAGCGTGCCCTGGTAGAAGCCGAGGAAGCGGTTGCCCTGGAAGCCCTCCTCGTCTTCGTACTCGCCCCATGAAGCAACCGACCGGAGGGGGGTTTCCTGGGGGGCGAAGGCGAGCTCATCGTCGACGAGGACGGGGAAGTAGCGCACGTGTGCGTAGGCGACCTCCGAGCCGCTCTCCTCGATGACTTCGAGGGTGCCGTAGTCGACCTGATGGACGGTGTCTCCGCCATCGACCGACACCGACAGCTCGAGGATGTCCCAGAAGCCGACCGGGTTGGTGAATGCGCAGCCGGGCAGGCCAAGCAGGGCGAGCATGCGAAGTGATGCAGACACTCAGAACTCTCCCTTCATCTGGTAGCGGTACGTGAGGACGTTCTGCGCGTAGGGGTACATCGCGAGCTGCTCCGCATCGTTGTACAGGATGCCGAAATTGATGTGGAAGCCGGCATCACCATCGCCCACCACCGTGACGTCACCTTCCGCACGAAGGGTGATGAGCGACCCCTCCTCCACCCCGAACGCAGCCTGGGCTGGGATGCGGGCCACACCTGCCCGCACGAGTCCGCGAAACTCCCCCTGCTCCTCGTCGCCGCCCGCTCGGGATGCGTGGTAGTCGGGCGTGTGGAGGCCCACCTGGGCGAGGTGGAGCTGAGACACGGGCTTGAGGGTCTGCGAGACATGGACGTCGAAGTAGTCGAACAGGTTGTCCTGCTCGAAGTGCACCGTCCGCAGGGACCCGGCGGTGGGCAGCAAGTCGCGAGCGCCGGCCTCTTCGACCACGCTCGCACCGTAGGGAATGTCGCGGAGGAAGGCCGAGGTGAGTCCCAGCTGGTCGACCAGGTGGAGGCGGTCGAGGCCGGTCTCGAGCTGGCCAAGGATCGAGCCTTGACCGCGAACGACCGAGCTCAGGTACAGGCCGGAGTTCTGTTCGTTGACGGCAGCGTAGAGGCCGGCCGAGCCTGCGTACCCCACCCGCGCACCGATGTGGTCGTTGTGGTAGGAGGCGCCGCCAATCCAATCCAAGGCAAACGCCGATGCGCCGGTCTGGGTCTGGTAGCCGCTGCGCACCAGTGGAGCCGCCATGAGTGCGTACGCCGAATACATGGGCAACCCAAGCCCGTACATCATGCCGCGGAGGTAGTTGTGCGGGTAGGCCACCCCACCGAAGGCCACCGACGCCGAGTAGAAGAAGCCGAAGTGGTCGGACTGGAAGGCCACGCCCAGGTTGGTGGACGAGAGGTCGAGGGGCCGCATGGCCACCCGGTACTCGGGGGTGCAGTTGTCGTTGTTGACGGCGTAGTCGATGGCGCGGCTGTTGTAGGTGGGGACCGTGGTGGCGCCGAAGGTGATGTTCTGCTCGAAGGCCACGGTGCCGCCCTTGTCGCTGTCGCGGAAGCGGTGGGAGCGGAACAGGGTGCGGTCGGCGAATGCGGTGGCGGAGTAGGTCTGGATGTTGGTGTTGAGCGCGTGGCGGGCGTTGGTGAAGCCGATGCTGCCCACGATGGGCTCACCGCCGTTTTCGTCGCAGTCGGTGCCGAGGGGCCGGATCCAGGTGTCGTCCTGCGCGTGGGCTGCGCCCGCGAGGATGAGGGTGACAGCGAGCATCACTGGCCACCTCCCGTGTCTTCGGGAATGAGATGACTCGTGTCGACGCCTTCGAGCTCGACCACCAGCGCGCAGGAGTCGGTGGTCATGAGCCAGGCCTCGATGTCGTTGCCGTATTGGTCGACCAGCTCACAGGGCAGGTTGGACAACACATAGGCGCAGCCGAAGAGGTCTTCGGGACCGAACTCGTGGTTGAAGCGGGGGTCGGTGGTCTTCCACTCGATGCACGTGTAGTCCTTCTCGAAGGTGTCGTACCGCTTCTGGGCGAGGTCGGCGTTGCCCGAACAGGTGAGTGTTCGGTTGGCGATGGCGTAGCCGGCCTCTCGACAGGGTTGGTCGGGCGGCATGGGGTCGATGGGGGAGCATCCCGTGAGACCGGCAAAGACGACCAGGTGGACGCGGTTCATTGGACCCCCACAGAGCATTGGTCGGGGTAGGTGGTCTCGATGCGGCCCAGCTCGGTGCCAGACGCCTGGTCGACGAGAGCCCACACATGGGTGGCATAGGAGGACTGGGTGATGGTGCCCCCGGGCGCGGCCGTCTGGTAGAAGTGCAGCGCGCAGGCCCCATCGACCCAGTAGAGGTCGACCGTGTCGTTGCTCTGGTTGACCACCTGAATGGACGCCGCCTCGCCGTCCCCCGTCGAGCACGCAGTGGCCGAGGTAAGGCAGGGGGCATCGAGCGTGGGCAAGGTGACCCCGCCAGACCCGCCGCCGCCGTCGCCCCCGCCGTCGTCACCGCCGATGAGGTCGAGGTCGGGGCCGGTGTCGGCTTCGTAGGAGGGGTAGGCGCCGGGGTCGCCGCAGGCTGCCAGTGTGGCGCCACACAGGACCGCGAGCCAGAAGTCGGGGTGGGGGAGCGGGCTGCGCACAGAGGCCTCCGAGCCGGCAGTCTACAACTGCGGACCGGTCCGGCGGCCGTAGCCAGAGCTCAGCTGCGGGGGACCCGGTGGAGGACATCCAGCAGGCGGTCCAGGTCGTGCTTGAGGCGCACCACGTCGAGGTCGCCTGCGTGGGGCGCGAGGCAGGCGGTCAATTGTGCGGGGACCGCTTCTGCCCGAGCCCGCAGCGCGCGACCCGCTTCGGTGAGGTGGATGGTGACCACCCGTTCGTCGGCGGTGGACCGGCGGCGCTCCACCAGGCCAGCCGACGCCATCCGCTTGAGCAGCGGTGTGAGCGTGCCGGAGTCGAGGTGCAGGTGACCACCGATGCCCGACACCGACAGGCCATCGGTCTCCCACAGCACCAGGAGCACGAGGTACTGCGGATAGGTGATGCCGAGCGCCTTCAGCAGCGGCCGGTAGTGGTGCTGGATGGCGCGGGCGGCGGCATACAGCGGAAAGCAGATCTGGTCGTCGAGGAGCAAGGACATGGTCCCGAAGTTCTATTGTGCACGACCGAGTTGTCCAACGTGTAGTCCGCCGGGCATCCGCTGACGGACCCGCTATGGTCGGGGCCGCGCCTGGAGACCTCTGCTGCCCCGCTCTCGAACCACTCCCCGCCGTCGGCTCGTCCGGCTCGCGACCGACACCGGCGCCCGCCTCCGCCTGGTGGGCGGTGCGGTGGGGGTCATCTGGAGCCTGGAGATCTGCGACGCCCTGTTCTTCGGCGGGCACCTCGACCAGCTGGGCGTCCGTCCGCGCACCGGTCCGGGCTTGTGGGGCATCGCGTTCGCGCCGTTGTTGCATGGCGGCTTCGCACACCTCGTGGCCAACACAGCCCCCGGCTTCCTCCTCGGCATGTTGGCCACCACCCGCCAGCTGAACGACTTTTGGCGGGTCACCCTCGTGAGCACGCTCACCGGCGGGCTCGGAGCGTGGCTGCTCGGTGGCACCGGCACGGTACACATTGGCGCAAGTGGCGTGGTGTTCGGCTTTCTCGGCTTTCTGATGGGCCGCGGCTACTGGGAACGCAGCATCGGCGCCATCGTGCTGTCGGTGGCCGTGACAGTGGCGTTCGGCTCGATGTTGTGGGGCATGGTGCCGCTCCTCGCCGACGTCCAGACATCCTGGCAGGCCCACCTGTTCGGTTGGATGGGTGGACTTGGGGTGGCCTGGTGGGTGGCCCGTCCCGGCAAGCGCCGATGAACCGCATTCCGTCGCCCACCCATCCGCGACCCCGGCTGCAGCCCGCGTGGCCTCTGCCGCCGTATCGCTACATCCCGGGCGTGCTGCCGCATCCTTTCCGCGACCCCGACGGCCACGACCACCTGGCTTCCGTGCCGCTGCCTTCGGTTGCCTGGACACCGGGCCAGGCCTGGTCCACCAACGTGCACCACCGATACGCACTCGACCTCTTCGACCACCGCTTCTATTGGGAGTCACACGAGGTCTGGGAAGCGGTGTGGCTCGCGCTGCCCAAGCCGTCTCCCGAACGCCAGACCATCCAAGCGCTCATCCAAGTCGCGGCGGGAACACTCAAGCAACACATGGGCAACCCACGGGCCACACGCAGGCTGTTGGGACGGGCGAGGGAGCGCTTGGAAGGTGCACGCGGTCACGGACCAGTGGTGTGTGGGGTCGACATCGACGGCCTGCTCCTCCAGCTCGATGCCGACACACAGTGGCCCACCATCCCGCGCGTTGGGCTCCGGTAGGACCTACCAGCCCGACGCAACCTCCAGCACGATGTCGTCGAAGTCCATCGACGCACCGACCAGCTCGAGCGGAGCCGCCGAAGCCCCCGTGTAGTCGATGTCGTTCTCCGGCACCCAGGTCCCGCCCCCTTCCATGTAGAGGTTGGCCCAGACGTAGTACTCGCCCGTCTCGATGACCGGTGCCAGGCGCACTGGATACCGCTCGCCCGGACCGATGGAAGGTGCGTCGATCTCCGCGAGGATGGCGTTGGGCGGACCGGCGGGCGGGATGCTTGTGTAGAGGGCCAGGGCCAGCGAGCGGGGCTCTCCCGAGAAGTCGCTCGGCGTGACGAGGTAGCCACAGAAGCTGTAGTCCTCGTCGCACACAGCAGGGTCGGGGATTTCGTCCCCCACACTGTCTACGAGGGCGGACGCGTGGTCGGTGGTGGCGGCCACTCCCGAGTCTGCAGATTCCTTGGAACAGGCGAACAGAAGGGCGCACGCGGCAACCCGGGTGGAACGTTGCATGGGGTCCTCCGAGGTCAGGGGGCGGTGAAGGTGCAATCGAGCTGGGACGGAATCATCACGTCGGGCGTGGCATACAGGCGGTAGGTGCGGCCGGACGTGAGCTGGAGCGGACCGTCTTCGGGCACCATCTGCACGGTCCCGAGGGGCACTTCGCCCGGCGACAGCACGCCTGGAGCCAGGGGGTCGGCCGTGGGCTCGACGTACAGCGCCCACACCGTTCCGTTGGGTCGGTCGAGGTTGGGAGGGAAGCCCGGCGTCTCTGCATCGAGCTCGAGGATGTACACCTGGCGAACGGGCGTGTCGCTGTTCCAGGTGATGACTCCGTCCACCCAGCCTTCGTAGGGGGTGATGCACTCGGTCGGGGCGTCGAAGAGCCGGCCGAACAGCGCATCGAACTGGCCCTGCGCTTCGTCCAGGTCGGCGTCGGTGCCCCCACGTCGCTCGAATTCGGATGCGAAGAAGGCTGCCATCCGGTCGGGGTCGGTGCTGGCGAACAGCGTGTCGCGGCGGTCGAAGCCGTGGTTCAGGTCGGCCGAGAAGTGTCCAAACAGGCCGTGCTCGGGGAACCAGCCAGCCCCCATGGCCAGCTGGGCGTTGGTCATGGAGTCGGTCCACACGCCGGGCGCGTCCATGTCGAAGCCCGAGGTGTGCCCCGAGCCCACGCCCGACGCATGGCAGCACGCACAGCCACTGGTGCGCACCTGGTCGCGGACCCACTCGAGCTCGGCCACAAAGGCGGGGTCGTCGAGCAGAGCGTCGTCGGAGCGGTGGACCCGCTCGGGCTTGGCGAACCACGGTGGGCCCTGGGTCCACGCCAGCTCACACGTGGACAGGTCGGTGAAGTCCATGCCCTCGGGGGTGTTGCCCGAGAAGGCGTCCCAGAAGCACACCGCCTCGCTGCCATCGTCGAGGGTGGTGCGCTCCGCGCTGGCGGGAAGGGTCTGCAGGCTGTCGACCGGGACGCACACCTGCTCGGGCCACAGAAACGGCGTGCCATTCAGCCACGTCTCGACAGCGTCCGAGGGCGGCGAGATGTCGTATGCAGCCCAGGCACGGTCGAGCTCGGTCGGCTGAGCGGCCGAGTCCTTGGCTTCGTCGGAAGCACATCCCACCAGAGTCAGGCCGCAGAAGAAGAGAACAGGAGTCGGGCGCACAGGTCCTCCAAGGAAGGACAAAGTGGATACAAACCTGTTCTACTCTATACCCAAACCATGTGCAACCAGTTCAGGGGTGCGCGATCGACACGCCGTCGCCGAAGCCGGTCCCATGACCGTCGAGCTCATGGCCCACATGCACCACCAGCTCGGGCAAGGCGTCGGAGAGCTGCTGCAGGGCATCCAAGGACTGTCGGTTGCCTTCGGCGTCGGCGGTGAAGCGTCCGGGCGCCACGTTGTGCTCCCAGCCCCACAGCGTGTGGCAGGTGTCCCCCGCGAAAAGAACGGGCCCTTCGGTGGTTCGGGCGAGGTAGGCCAACGAGCCGGGGGTGTGTCCAGGCATCCACAAAGCGTAGACAGTGCCGTCGCCCAGCAAGTCCCAGGCGTGGGAGATCGGGCCGAAGGGCTCCGCATCGGCCGGATCGAGGACCTGCAGCGCTTCCCGGTCGGCGAACAGCTGTCCATAGGTGCGCTTGAGGAGGACGTGGCTCGCATCACGCGCGCCAAGCTCGCCGGGGCCGGTGATGACGGGAACGTCGACCGGGACGTCGGGGAGGCCGAGCACGTGGTCGAGGTGGGCGTGGGTGAGCAGCACGTGGCTGGGGACCGCACCATCGAGCAGCTCCGAGAGGCTCGCGACCGGTTCCATCGTTCCGGTGGCCGCGCGGACCAGCCCCCGCAGAGGTCCGCGGTCTCCCTGTGCGAGCCGGGCGTCGATGCCGGTGTCGACCGTGAGCACTCCGGCTTCGGGGTGGTGCAGCAGGTGGACCGGCAGGACGATGGGCACCTTCTCATCGGTCAGGTGCGCGGCGGCGGGGTCATCGCGGTCGATGAGGCCGGCAGCCGGGACCGACCAGCGGGCGCTCACCGCGGACTCGATGGTGATGGGGCCCGGTGTGCGGAGGTGGGTGGTCCAGTCGGCGGTGGCCGCAGCGGGCGCCAGCGGGCGGGTCGAAGCCGGCGCGCGCGTGACGGCACATCCAAGAGCCAGGACAGCAGACAGGAGCAGGGACACGGAGCGGGACAGCGAAGACATGGGACCTCCAGGGCACGCCTCCACCTTCATCCGCTCAGGACTGGATGCCCACAGCCATCCTTGGCTACTATCCATCGAAAAACGGATGGATGATGCACTGGGACGACCTGCAGTACTTCCTGGCGGCGTGGGAAGCGCGCACGCTCACCGCGGCAGCGGCTTCGCTCGGAGTGGCCCAGGCCACGATGTCCCGACGGATGGCGACTCTCGAAGACAGCGTGGGGCAGGTCCTCTTCGAGCGTACCCGTCAAGGCCTTGTGCCCACTCCGGCGGCCCGGGCCCTCTACCCACACGCCCGGCAGATGGAAGCGGCAGCCCGCGAGGCCACCGCAGCGCTCCAAGGCGTGGTGGGAGAGCCTGAAGGTGAAGTGCGGCTGACCTGCCCACCCGGTGCTGCAGCAGACCTGGCGGCAGAGCTCGTGCCCGTCCTACGCGACAAGGCGCCCAAGGTGCACCTCACTCTGCTCGCCGACACCCGCTTGCGCGACCTCATCCGCCACGAGGCCGACCTCGCCCTCCGGTCGTACCCCGCGACGGATGCTGACCTGGTGTGTCAGCGCGTGCGCCACGTGGACCTGGCTGTGTTTGCAAGTCCCGCCCTGGCTGCGTCTCTTCCCGACACCCCCGACCCCACCACCCTCCCCTGGCTGCAGTGGAGCGAGGAGCTGGCCCACATCCCGCTCGCGCACTTCGTGGCCAGCTTCCTGGGCGACCGCCCGCCCGCCATGGCCTCCAACAGCTTTCTTGTGTTGCGTGAAGCGGCATTGGCCGGCTTGGGTTGCATGGTGATGCCCCGCTTCCAGGGTCGACGAGCCGGGCTGGTCCCACTGAAGGTGCCGATGGCCCGGCTTCCGCCTGCCCCGGTCTACATCATCTTTCCGGCCAGCCTGCGCCGCGTGCCCCGCGTGCGGGTGGTGGTGGAGGCCATCCACGCCGTGCTGGGCGAGCTGGTGCCCGAGGCGCTCCCCTGAGCTCAGGGGCCCTTGGCGGCGAAGGGCACGGTGAACGGGATGAACCAGATGCCCAGGCCAGCGTTGCCCTTCACCTTGATCTTCAGGTCGCGGCCGGCGGCGATGCGACCCGCGGCCTTGAGCGCCTCCGAGCCCGACAGCTCGACCGGAATGCGGATGGTGACCGGATCGCCCCGCCGCAGCTTCACGCCGTCGTATTCGCGGTCGCCGCGGGCCACGGTGGTCTTGCCCACCTTGATCTCGTACTCGAGCGACCGGAGCTTCACGGTGATGCCACGGGTGCGCTCGGCCTCCAACACGACGTCGAAGGTGGCGCCGGACAGGCCGATGTCGAGGTCGGAGATGCGCTTGGGACGGATCTCGACGGGTGGCCCCTTGTCTTCGGCCTGAGCGGGACCGGCGAGGGCTGCGGCGAGGAGCAGGGCGTGGGTCATGGGTGCCTCCGTCGGCGGCTCGACGGGTGAGGGCGAGCATCCTTCAACCGTCTTGACCTGCCAAGAGCACGCCGTCCAGCCTACTGACCGAGCTTCTCCAGCTCATCGAAGCCGGGCAGCTGGCTGAGGTCGGGCACCATCACAATCTCGATGCGCCGGTTGGCCGCCTTGTTTTCCTTGGAGTCGTTGGGCCCCTGCGGCCGGTACTCGGCAAAGCTGGCGGCGCTCACCGACTCGGGGGTCATGCCGCCTTCGATGAGGGTCTTCACCACGGAGATGGAGCGGTCGGCGGCCAGCTCCCAGTTGCTGGGGAACTGGGAGGTGCGGATGGGCACGTTGTCGGTGTGGCCTTCGATCTGGAAGCGCTTGTCGGGGAGGGTGGCGAGGATGGCGGCCACTTCCATCAGGGCTTCCTTGCCTTCGCGCGAGAGGCTGGCGCGTCCGCTGGCGAAGAGGACGTCGGTGGCGAGCTCGAGCACCACCCGGCCGTCGACCACGCGGACCTTGAGCTTGCCCGCGGCTTCGAGGGCGGCGAACTTCTCCACGACTGCGCGGTACTCGGAGATGCGGGCCTCGGCTTCCTTCTGCTGGCGGGCCAGCTCGAGCAGCGCGGCGGTCATCTCCTGGATGTCGGCGGTGAGCTGCCCCTTCTCGGCGAGGATGCGCGAGAGGTCTTCCTGGCACTCGGCCAGCAGCTCGCGGTCGGCCGCACACTCTTCGAGCCGGGCTTCGAGGTCGCGCCGTTCGTCGTCGCGGTCTTTGACGGCTTCGCGGGTCTTGGCGAGCACCCCCTCGAGCTCACGGTACTTCTTCTTCGAGACACAACCGGACCCGAGTGTGACCGTCAACGCGGCAACTCCGACCATCCAGATCCTGCGGACCATGTCCAACTCCCGGTGGGTGCAAGGTTCCTGGCCGGTAACCGGCCACGGTGGGGTCAGGACCAGGCGGCTTCGGCCTCTTGGAGGTGCCGCCCCACCTCGCTGCGCTCCGACATGCCGTGCTCGGCCAGGAAGGACCGAATCGATGTGAGCAGCTCAGCCGGCGTGTTCTCGACTCCGACGTCTGCCGGGGCCAAGGAGGGGTCGCGGGCCCAGACGCGCAACACGCGACACGCCACAATCTGGTTGGCGGACACCGACCCCAGCGGCTCGAGGTCGGCTCGGATGCTGACCAGGCGGCCCAGCCCGATGACGGGGGATGGGTCGGGGGACAGCTCGATGAGGAGGGCCTCGCTGCACAGCTCGAACACCCGGGCACCCGAGCGACGGGCCATGGCGACGGCATCGAGGGCGTGGGCACGGGCTTCTTCCGACTCGCCCAGCATCCGGTGGGCTTCGGCCTGGCTGAGGCGGACCACGGACTCGAGGCGGGGGTCGCCCAGGTCGCGGTGGATGGCGGCGGCATCGGACAAGGTGTCGAGCGCGCCGCGGGGGTCGCCCCGGTCGAGGGCCAGCTCGCCCAGGTTGCCAAAGATGATGCCTTCGTAGCGCTGGTTTCCGTGGGCCTGGTGCGTGACCAGGCTGCGCTGGTAGCAGGCTTCGGCGAGCTCGAGCTCCCCGAGGTCGTGCCAGACGATGGCCAGGTTGCCCAAAGACACTGCGGCATAGCGCTGGTAGCCACCGTTTTCGAAGATGTGAACGGCCCGTTCGAGGCAGGACCGGGCTTCGGAGAGACGCCCCTGACGCTGCCGAAGGTTGCCCATGTTGGACAGCACGAGGCCTTCGATGCGCACACACGCCGCCGCGCGCGCATCTTCGAGGGCATCCATGTGGACCGCGAGCGCCTGTTCGTAGTCGCTGTGCTCTTGGAGCGCGACGGCAGCGACGGCCTTGGCACGGGCACACCACCGGGTGTCGGCGGCCGCTTCGGCGATGCGGGCAGCCTCGCGGGCCAGGCCGAGTGGGACATGGACGTCGGGTTCGCGGCGGCGCAGCTCGGCCAGCACCACCAGCAGCCGGTATCGCCAGCAAGACTCGGTGGGCAGCATCGCCAAGAGTCGCTCTGTGCGGGACAGCAGGGCATCGGGCGGCTGGCCCAGGCGGGTGACGTCCCACGCCGCCAGCACAACGGATGCGGCAGCCTCGGGACGGTCTGCGTTGAGGCCATGGTCGATGGCGGCCAGCAGGTTGTGCCAGTCGAGGGCGAGCTGGCGGCGGGTCCGACCGTCGTCTTGCTCGGCGAGGTCGCGTTGGTCGTCTTGGCCGAAGCGGGCGTAGAAGTCCAGGTGTCGGTCGGCGGCTTCGGGAAGGAGCCCTTCGTGGTCGCGGATGTAGTCGCGGAGGGGAATGAGGAGGTCGAGGCGCCAGGGTGCGTGGGTTCCGCGTCGGCGCAGCCACGACTGGTCGCGGAGCACCTGCAGCGCGCCCAGAGCATCGTCGCTCGCCACCACGGCCTCGGCGGCGTCGACCGAAAAGCCACCGCGAAAGACGGCCAGACACTGGAGCGCGCTGCGGGCGGAGCTGGGGAGCAGCTGCCACGACCACCGGGCGACGTCGGCCAGAGTGCGCTGCTTGGGCCCCGACTCGGACAGGTTGAGCACCGCGAGCGGACGGGCCAGGCGGTCGCGGAGCCCTTCGGCACCCAGCAGAGATGCCCGTGCTGCCGCCATCTCGAGGGCCAGGGGGAGGCCGTCGACCCGCTCGACGATGTCGACCAGGACGGCTTCGGGCGCGGGACCGAGGGTGGCGGGGGAGCGGGTGCGCAGCAGTGCCACGCCGCTCTCGGAGGTGAGGGGTGCGAGGTCGACGCGGGTGTCGCCGGCGACATGGAGGGCACATCGGCTGGTGACGAGGACCCGAAGCTCGGTGCCGGCGATGGCGCGTGCAATCTCGCCGATGCGCGGCAGGAGGTGTTCGACGTCGTCGAGGACCAGCCAGGCCACCCCCCGGTGCTCGAGGCGAGCACACAGCTCGGGGAGCGCGACCGGGTTGGTGCCGGCGGCGGCGGCAATTGCAGCGACAATGCCGTCGGGGTCGTCAATGTCGCCGAGCGGCACCTCGACCGCACGCCGGGAGCGGGTCCACTCACGGGCGAGGCGGGTCTTCCCCACTCCACCGGGGCCGATGAGTGACACCAGGCGGGCCCCCTGCTCAGCGAGGCTGTCGAGGAGGGCGAGCTCGGACTCTCGACCCACGGTGGCGTCGAGGGGCGAGACCCCACTCACATCGACGGCGAGGTCGGCCAAGGGAACAAAGCGGTAGCCGATGCCGTCTTCGGTGAGGAGGTGCCGCGGGACGCCCGGGACCACCTCGACCTTCCGGCGGAGGCGGCGCATCGTGGTGTCGACTGTGCGGGTGCGGACGCCTTCTCGGTAGCCCCACACCTCCCGCAGCAGCTCACCGCGCGGGACCGTCTGGCCACCTCGGGCGACGAGGTACCGCATCAGGGCGGTTTCCGTGGGCGTGAGGCGAACCGACTCCCCCGTGGTGCGGGTGAGAATGCGCGCGTGCAGGTCGACCGCGCCCACCTCGAGGGGGACGCGGTCGTCGGTTGGGGGGGCCATGAATGCTCCGGCTGTCGACCGCCTGACCTGAAGCCTTGGAGAGCCGACCGCGAGATGGGGATGCCGCGGTGGGGTCCAAGGGCAGATCGGTCGGGCGGTAACGTGACACCACTCGCCGATTTGTAGCGGGAGGGCACCGGCTGTGATCAAAAACCGGATGCGGGGAACGCCGGTCAGGTCATGGGTGTTTCGTCCGGCTTCAGACCGGCCGACGCAATTCCCACCGCAAGCACGATGACCGCCGCACCGCCGGCCCCGGCGAAGGCCCAATTCGCCAGTGCGAGGTCGGACAGCGCCACACTCACCGTGCCGAGCCCAGCGGTGGCGTCGAGCGCGGCCGGCACCGACACCCGAGCGGTGTTGAACAGGGCGCCGCCGAGTCCCACCTGGGTGCCCAGCAAGATGCACAACAGCGCCACCGCCCACTGCCCGAGGGTGGAGCAAGTCCCCGACACCCGCGTGATGACCGCACGCACCGCCAGAGCCATCGGGGCCGCCACCGCGAGCGCCAGCGCCACACCGAGCAGCTGTCCGGATGCACCATCCGGGGACCGCACGATGACCTGCACCGAGGCGCGCCCGAGGGTCTCGGCGATGGAGGAGAGCCACAGCTCACCGACCAACCAGCCCACTCCGCCAAGCACGAGCGTGGCGGGGGCGGTGGCGACGGCGGCAGGAAACAAGGACCGGTAGATGGACACGACGCTTTGGGCGCGGGGCGTGCGACTCACCAGACCGTGCAGCCTCCGCGGTCGATGTAGTAGCCGGGTGTGGAGCCCCATGTGTAGCAGTCGGTGCCGTTGTCGAGCACAAACGTGAGGAAGCCTTCTTGCTCGGACGAGAAGAGGGTGGTCTCGGACGCCGACACCTCATCGACCGTGAGCGCACGGGTGAGGGTGACGCCGGTGGTGCCCGCATCGTGGCAAAAGGCCATGCCCTCGACGTCTTCGTAGCAGCCCTCGGCCACCCAGCAGTCGTCGCCGCACACACCCGACTCGATCATGCCGAACATGAAGGGGGTGTCGTTGCCTGCGATCTGCAGCACCACGCCATCAGCAGACAGCTCCACGATGACATTGGCTGGCCCGAAGTCGTCGCTGTCGGTGGTGGTGTAGTCGTAGTAGCTGTACGAATAGCCAGGGTAGCCATAGCTGTAGCCGGTGGTGCCCTCGCGGCTGCCGATGATGCGGCCTTGGTCGTTCTTGCCGTCGTCTTCAGGAAGACAACCAGACGAGAGGCCGATGAACAGGCCGGTCAGCAGCAGACGACGCAACATGGCAACCTCACGAGTCGCGCGTGGGGGATGCCTTTCCCCTACCACACCGAACAGCCATACCGCTCGGCGTAGAAGGTGGGGTCGTGGCCCCAGGTGTAGCACTGCGCGCCGTCGTCGAGCATGAAGGTGAGGAAGCCCTGCTGGCCGGGCGTGACGCGGGTGGTGTGCGACGGCAGCACCTGGTCGGTGGCCGACACGGGCAGGAGCACCACGCCATCTTCGGAGAGGTCGTGGCAGACCGCGCCCCCAATGGCATCCGCAGTGCAGCTCTCGGCCACCCAGCAGTCGCCATCGCAGTCGCCGGTCTGGGCGAGGCCCAGAGTCAGGCCGGGGGTGGGCTCGAGCAGACGCACCACCAGGCCTTCGCGGGTGAGCGACACCGCTACATCCTCGGGACCGAAGCCCGGTGCTTCCATGCGCTGACCGGAGCTGCTGTAGCCGTAGCTGTAGTAGCCACCGCTGTCGCCGCCGTCGTCGTCGTCGTCTTCCTTGGGAAGGCACGCAATGGCGAGCGCCGTTCCGGCGAGCACGACCAGGGTGGAGCGCGTGAGGCTGTCGTGGAAGAGGTTCTTCATGGGAGCCCTCCAGCTCGGGCAGAGCCTAGAAGTAGGCGTTGAGGACCAGGCCGGTGTCGAGGTGCGTGTGGATGCTCATGAGGCGAACCTCACGCTCCTCGTAGTCCTGAACATCGTGCTGGAAGCCAATCTCGGCGGCGAGTGACAGGGCGGGGGTGATGGCCACCTCGCCTCCGAAGCCCGCAAAAAGAGAGTAGCGCTTGACGTCGCTGACGAGGTCGTCCACCTCGTCGCGGTCGCTCTGGGCGCTGCGGCGGTCGGTGACGCCCTGGACGTAGATGTAGGGCGCCGCGGCGGACCGCTCGGGGGTGGAGAAGAGGTACCGCCCACCGAGCCCGGCCTGGATGGCCTGCCGCGTGGAGTTGTCGCCGTTGATGTGCCGGCCGGAGCGGTCGAAGCCCACCACAGCCCACCCACCAAAGCTCTCGGCAGACAGCCCGATGCGGTTGGAGAAGTTCACGCCTTCGAGGCTCGGCTTGGCCACCGCGGAGATGGAAAACGCGGGTGTGTCGTCGAGCGGGCCCTCAGCGAGAGCGACAGCCGGCAGTGCAAGCGATGCTGCGGCGACCAGAACGGGACCCAAGAAGCGGACCTGGCTGTTCATCGAAGTTCTCCATCGGGCCGGGACGCGCATTCGCGTGGTGCGACCCTTGCTGACTCAGGAGCGCACCCGACCGGTGCTCATCCCCCCTGCGAGCATAACGGATGCGCCCCCCGAAGAAGCGCTCCAAGCCAGACTGCGGTCAGTTCCACCCGCGCCCGAACAGCAGCCACCCCGACCAGGCCGAGACTCCGTCGGCGCGTTCGACGCCACCGGCCCAACCCAGGTCGGTCTGCACAAACCACGCCTCGCCATCCCAGCGGTTGAGGAGCCCCACCCCCCACACAGTGGTGGCATCCGACCAGGCGTCGTCGACCGTGCCCGCATCCACGACCACCGCGTGCGTGAAGGTGCTCTGTCCCGACTCCAATGCCAGCCGGGGTCCGAGGCGCGCGATGGCGTAGGTCTGGGCCCACCACTCGGCCCACCCTGCACCCGCGACCGGCACCACGTAGGGGTTCATGCCACCCACCCGGGTACGCGTGAGCACGGACTGCCCCTGCGCCCACCCCGCCCGCAGCTCCGCGAGGTGACCAAAGCGCGCCGTGCCGGCAGACGTGGCCACGAGATGGGCGTGGGGTTGCACCACCTCACCGAGCGCATCGTGCTGCATGCCCGCCCGCGCCCACACATGGGCATGGGGGCTCCACCAGCCGCCGATGAGGTCGGCCCCGAGCCAGGGGGTGGCCTCCGGGACGTCGACCGCGGTGGCCGGGCGCTCCGAGAACGACGTGTGGTAGGCAAATCCCGCAGCCCCGGCGTAGAAGCCGCGCGGCAGGTACCGAAGCGCACCCCCCTCACCGCCCACATAGGCCCCGCCGAAGCCGAGCTCTGGCGCCGGTGCGCCCGCATGCCACGGAGAGTGAAGCAGCCCCACCGCCCCATACTCGGCCCGTGCCGCCACCCAGGCGCGGCCCCGGTCGGACTCGGGTGCCCAGCGCAGGTCGAGGGTGTCGGTGAGCAGCTGCAGTGACACATCGTCGCGGCGCACGCCAAGGTCGAGAACACCGTGTGGCGCGGCATCGATAGAGGCACCGCCCATGAAGCGCCAGTCCCACTCGGGGGCAGCCTGTGCGGGCGTGGCCGTCCAGAAGAGAGTGGCCGCCAAGGCGAGCGAGGTGGGGGTCATGGGCTCCTCCGCCACCCTCCTACATCGGCAAGCGGCAGGAACCCATCGCGGCAGCCTGGCGGACTGTGCCGTCAGGCGTCCACGAGGAGGAGGTCGGGGACCACGCGCGCGAGGCTGGCCGGGGTGGCTCGACGCTTGCGGTCGCGGAGGAGCTGGTCGACGACCGGGCCGGCTGCAGGCCCCATGGCGGTGATCTGGTCGCGGTGGGCACGGGCTTCATCGGTGCGCCGGCCCGCTTCGGCGACCAGAGCCGCCCATCGGAGGAGCTGGGCCCGGCGGTAGGGCACGGTCTCCACATCGAGGCCCCGCCCGAGGCGCGTCGCAGCGGTGGAGAGGTCGCGCTCCCCCAGGCTGGCCAGCGCACCAAGGAACTGCAGCTGGGGCTCCCGCGGCGCAAGGTCGGCGGCCGCGTGGAGGTGCACCCGCACATCGGCGGCCGGCGCGCCTTCCATGTCGATGCGGGCGGCTTCGACGTAGGCGGCACGTGCGTGGTCGAGCGGTGTGGCGGGCTCGGGCAGGGGGACCTCGCGGACCTCGCGGACGCCGGGCGCGTCGTCCCAATTCCAGGGCACCACCTCCCACGGCCCCTCGGCCACCGGTGCCCGGCCCGCAGCCACCCGGACCTGGCCGGCTTCCGGCTCCACCACGACACTCTGGACGGTGAGCGGAGACGCGATGCAGCTGCCCGTGACGCGGTCGGCGGGGTCGTGCGCGGCAGCGGCGGGGTCGCGGGCGGTGGCGAGGATGGCCTGGAGGTCGGCGGGGGTGAGGCCACCGCGGGCAGCCGCGGCCTGGAGGGTGGCGAAGCGGGAGTCGGAGTCGATGGCGAACGCGGGACTGGCGAGCACCTCGCCCTTCTGGAGCTCGGGGTGCCGGTAGCGGTTGGTGCAGGCGAGGTGGTGGTCGGCGCCGGGCTGGACCACGCGGACCTTGGAGCCGGTGGTCTCGATGAGCACGGCGTCGTGTTCCTTGGCAGACGACACGAGCAGGCCCCAGGTGGACGAGGACCCCAGCCGTCGGGCGATGTCGACCGCCTGGCCGATGGTGCGGGCCTTGCGGACGATCTCGTGGCCCAGGTCGGAGATGCTGGTGCCAGATGGGTCGATGTCGACGTGCATGCGGGTGTGGGCGGTGAGCGTGAGGCCGGCCTCGTTGAAGCCGGTGACACCGGGAAGGTCGACCCCGAGGGAGGTGACGAAGCCGTACCGCAAGCCATCGTCGGGCGAGCAGAAGACGACGGTGGGGCGCGCATCCCACACCCCGATGCCCGGGAAGTCGAAGTTGCGGGCGTGCCGGAGCGTGCCGTCAGCGCTGGCATCGCCCCACACCGCCAGGCTGCTGCACATGGGGATGCCGGCGAGCTGGAGACCCGTGAGCTGCGGCACCCGGAGCCCCGCGAGCCGCCCGATGGAGTTCTGGAAGACGTCCATGACGGTGAACCACTGCACCATGCCCCGCGGCATCTCGGCGCCCTCGACACCGGCGACCGACCGGGCAGCGAGCTCGGGAAAGCGCTGGAGTCGGGCCTTGTGCAGACGCCGGGCCTGCACCGCGAGGAAGGGCTGCAGGATGGCCCGGACCGCAGACCGATGGGCGTTGGGGCTGCGCAGCGACAAGAGCCGACCCGCCATGCCCGGGTAGAAGTCGGCCAGCTCGGGACGGCCCCCGAGCTCTCGGGTGAGAACACCGTGCTGTCGACCCATCTCGACTTCGGTGCCCTTCAGGTGCAGGACGGGAAGCTGTGCGGTGGAACTCATGGCGTCTCCGGCTGGGGGAAGAGGCCCCGCACGATGGCGAGGGCCTTGTCGTCGGCTGCGGTGAGGGCGGCGTCGAGCAGGGGCATCAGCGACAGTGGGTCGGCGTGGTCGAGCAACAGCAGCAGGCTGGCCCAGGCGTCGGCTGCGACCTGTGGGTCGGCGTAGAGGGCCTCGACGAGCGCAGGAGAGGCCGTGACCACCTGCTCGATGCCGTTGAGGATGCCGAGCACGGCGGGACGGTCGGCCACGATGAGCACCGACCGCAGGAGGTCGTGCTCGATGGCGCAGAGGTGCTCGGCGGAGCGGTCTGGCGCACGTGCGGCGTCGACGAACGCGGCCACCTCCGGGGCGAGCGCCGCCCGCGCCACCGCTCGGTCTCCTGTGAGAACAGCCCGCACCACGTCAATTGCGAGGGCTCGGCGGGTGGCCAGGACGTCGTCGAGCAGGCGCAGGGCGAGCCGGGGCGTCTCGTGACCATGGCGGACGAGGAGCGGCCAGACCGACAGGCTGGCGTGGCGCTCGGGGTCGCGGACCACCACGCCGGAGCGGTCCAGAGACCGGACGAGGCCGCGGGTCTCGAGCACCATCAGCACCCGCTGGACGGTGGATGCAGACACGGAGTGAGCCTTCGCCAGAGACCGCACAGACGGCAGGCGGGTGCCCGCCGGGAGCACACCCCGGAGGATGTCGAGCGAGAGCTGGTCGGCGAGCTGGTCGGCACGGGATTGCTTCATGCCCAAGCTGTACCACACAACTGTACCACACACCACCACATCCACGACGTTTGTGCCACACAGATCGCACGCAATGGGTCGAAAGCCCGAAAACTCCTCGGTTGTCGTGTCTGTAGGTGCAGGTGGCGGACTTCTCCCGTCACTCCGCCCACAGGAGACGTCCATGATCCCGCTGCTCGCCGCCCTCGCCCTCTCCCCAGCCCACGCCGGCGACAACCTGGTCCTGGACGCCACTGTGCAGGGTGTGTCGACCGAGACCGGAACCACCGGCGGGCTGGCTCTGGGCGCGCGGGCCGACCTGATGCGGTTCTACGGGTCGGTGGAAGGACAGGCGGTGACGGGCGACCTGTGGTCGGGTCGGGCGTCGGCGGGCCTCGACCTGCTCCAGCTCACCGATGCTGTGGACCTCGAGGTGGGCGTGTTCTCGGGCGCTGGCGGCGGCCTGGCCGACCCCTCGATGGGCCTCACGCCCCTCGCCGGCGCCGAGATGGGCCTGGGGCTGCACATGGGCCGCGTGGGCCTGACCTGGCGCCATAGCTTCGAGCTGGTCTCGGACTGGGAAGCGGACCGGGTGCGCCTGGGTGTCGATGTCTTGGACCGGGCGCGGGTGTTCGGGCAGTACACCCGGCTCACGCCCGGCGCGGAAGAAAGCAGCCGGGACAGTGTGGGGGTTGGGGTGGCGCTGGTGTTCTGAGCGTGGGTTGGCCTGATTCTCTCGACTCTGGGGCCCTCCGAGCCGCCTGCGGCGTCTCCTCGGGGCCTCGGAGCCCCGGAGGGTCTCCTCGGCGGGGCCCCCTCCGTCCGCTTCGCGGCCACCTCCCCCTGAAGGGGGAGGACATCGTTGTTCTCACAGTCCTCCCCCTTCAGGGGGAGGTGCCTGCGGAGCAGGCGGAGGGGGCCCGCGGACGGGCCAGCTGACGGGTCCGGGCATCGACGGGCTCGTGGGACGACGAATCGATGGGTCGGTGCCAGATTCGTCGCTTCGTTCGCTGACGCTCAGGCTCCGAACGACTCGGTCGAGGCTGACCGAGCTCGCGGCCCGGTCCTGTTCGGAGGGTCTCCTCGGCGGGGCCCCCTCCGTCCGCTTCGCGGCCACCTTCCCCTGAATGGTGAGGACATCGTTGTTCTCACAGTCCTCCCAGGCGGAGGGGGCCCGCAGAGCCGAGCCAACCACACGGTCAGGCCTCGCGCGAGCCCAGCATCAGCCGCCAGTCGTGCAGCTGGCCCTCGAGGTCGCGCAAGGTGGGGCGGTCGAGGTCTTCGTGGAAGAGCCGCACGCGGCCG
>Ga0213833_1000203_pt1 | contig 87951 bp, 85 predicted proteins | sample SWATP21_FD_160575 | JGI IMG/M metagenome (GOLD analysis project Ga0213833, IMG submission 160575) | Coastal seawater microbial communities from Marineland, Florida, United States - SWA TP2 #1 | ecosystem: Environmental > Aquatic > Marine > Coastal | place: USA: Florida | collected 2016-08-14
AGACAACGCGAGAGACTCGGTGCTTCTTAAGCAGCCGGCGTAGCCATCCGCGAAACGCTACGAACGTATTATTAACTTGGCTAACTGAATAGCCTGTTACGGCAACGTCAAGCTTGTCTTTTGAGACGTCTATGCCTACCATAACCTCGTGGGATGAAGTCATTCGCTTTCTCCTGCTAGTGCCATGGCTTGACTCGGGATTGTATGCGAGCGTACGGGATTGTGTAGCTCATTCTACCGTTCGAGTGCCCATGGTATGAATAACGTCAGGTAACGCACCTGATCCACAAGGTTCGTTTTCGAACAACCCCCAGACGTGCGGTTACCTGACTCCTTCATCAAAGACTAAACCTATTTGAAGTATCCGTTAAGATACAACCCCCAGCGGATTGCGTACCGCAACCGGGGGGCGTGAAAGTGGTGGACCCCCAGCGGATTGCGTACCGCAACCGGGGGGCGTGAAAGTGGTGGACCCCCAGCGGATTGCGTACCGCAACCGGGGGGCGTGTGCCTTGGGATAGGTGTTTTTGTATTCTAAACCACAGTAAGTTCAATTTCTTTTCTGTCAGAAAGGCCAGGGGTTTTACTCGATACACTAGAGTATTTATTCTCTTTAAATCTAAGAAAGCATAAGCCACGAACCAAGTGAATGGATTGAATTTTACTAGCGTATCCCTGTTGCCGTTTTTGCTGGTGCAGCCAAAGAGTCATAAAGGCATTTAGTTCGCGGTCAGACCAGTTCCTGATATGCGGTAGGCGTTTTGCGAGAGACAGGCTTAGCTTAAGTTGGTCGTTTAAGTTGAGCTGAGAGGCTCTCTCGATTGATAATTGAGATCGAGAGCTTAGCTCACCATCTGAAATAGCCTCAGAAATGAATGCTATTGTGTTGTCAATATGTGTGGTTGCGAATTCGGAAACCATGTGTTTGGCTTGTTCTGCTGGTGACTGTTGCTCATTAAAGAACTCTGTTGCTGCTGTGTATTGTTTCTGGGTGGGGAAATGAAAAGACCGTTCACAAATAGCATTTTTTAACACATGCTTTGCTATTTTCAGGGTCATAAGGTATCCGCTTCTTTTTCTTGTTCTACCTTGATTAAGGTTAAGGGAATTTTGGAGGTGCTGAATTGAGTCCGAAGAAGCATTTCCTCCTAGAAGAAATTCTATGTATCGATACAGTTTAGAAAGCAGATGTTTTGGCGAAGTCTCATCGTTGTCAAACTGTTCAATGAGAAAATGAATCGTGTCGCGTTTTCGCCTACCTGTAACGTGCCACGGGAATAATGGTCGGTAGCTACGAAGGATCTCAGAAAGGGTGCTCAGAACAAGCATACAATAACCAGAGCTTAAGGTATTAAGAGATAATTCGCTTAACGAGTGAGAGGCAAGGTGTGTCTCGATAGGGTTTAAGAAGGGATTGGATTGATGCGCTTGAATCTGTTTCTGAAAATCTCGAGAAATCAATAGTTTTTGCACGCCAATCAGTGGGTTTTGGTTAGTTAGTAGATCTTTCATTGTTTGGGCAAACGGTTCAGATAAGCTATTTTCTTCAGCCAAGAGTTGTAACAATGAGGAAGAAAGTATTTCTGCTTTTGTTTTAATTTTTAGATACCAGGCTCCTAAAGAGACAAGATGAGTTAGTGAATGAAAGAAAAGATCTTGCTTAGAGCATGTCTTACTTAATAGCATAGGTATGCGTTTTGTCACCAATAAATTGATTTGCATAATAGCTGAATCAGTATGGTTTAATTGGTTAAGTAGGCGTTTGATTGAGGAAGAGAAGGGCGATAGTAGAGTTAAACTTTTGATGGTATGATGATAAACAATGGCATCCATCTCAACACCAGAAATCGTAGAACCTGGATTAGTGGTAGGGCTTTGATGGCTTAAGTTAAGTAACCCTAAAAAATACATAACACATGTAAGATCCATATCATCAATCACGTTAGTTACAAAGCTTGGGCTTTCGGAGACACGCTCCGCTATGGTTGCTTGTAACACCTGGGTTAATCCATCATTAAATGCTTGTAATGTCGCATAGGATTTTGCTGTGCGGGAGCTTGTAATGGCTGCACTGAGATAAGAGTTAGACAAACGAATGTTATTTTTGAGTAAGAAAAGAATTTGCTCAAATTGGAATTGAGTTATGTCATAACAGTGTGTCTGATTGCTGCTTGATATAGGTTGTATGTCAAGAATACTTAATAATCTACCTATTGTTTGATGATTAGGTTCAATGCTACCACGTGTATGAAGATGCTCGTTGCTATGAATGATGATGCATTTCTGTTTAGATGCCAGTCTGTGACATTCCATCTTTCCATGCTCAACAGAACAGATCTCATCTTGTTTCTCTGATGTGCTTTTGTGTAGTTGAAAAACTGTAGAGTGTGACCAGGATTGATTTTCAATAGGGGTATTGTTACGTATTATCTTGGCGACAGAGTCAAGGCACTTTAATGTGCTTATCCGTGAATCTACACAATTAAGCTGATATCTTGTTTGCACGAGACTGATCGACTTTATATTGGTGTTATTCGTGTTAATAATGAATGATGAGTCATGAGAGCTTATATCCGCTAGTTGGCAGGAGTTCAGATCAATAGTTTCCACTGATGACTCCTTGATACTGAGCGAATATAAGTCTGATTTTTCATTGTGTGGAGACATGATAACAGTTTTCCATTTTGAAGAGCTTAATTGGATAGGCCCACCAAGAGGTGATTTAATTGCTAGCAAGCCTCCCTCAGCGCGGGTTATCATTAAATTAGTGATTTTGCACAAGTCTGATATGTACATACTTTCCAACCTTGTGTCTTCTAAGTTGAGATCAAGAGCGCAGTTACTTGTGTTTAGCTCTAATAGCTGACATTCTTTGACTCTTATGGTTAGATCGGATGATTTCATAGCAAGTGAACCAGTGCATTCCAAATATTCTGTATTCTTGAGTATTACGTTATCTTGAGGATTCTTACTGAAATGGCACCTGGATAATAAACAGTTTTGCAATGTTATATGAGCTAGCGGGTTACTGCTAAAATCTATTTCTGAATACTCTAAGTCCGATAGAATCATGCCTTTTTTAAGAGGAGGGCATTCTTGAATTTGTAACTTGCACCGACTCATGTTTAATCGAAAGTGAGTGCAATGCGCATCGATAAGAAGTTTTTTGATGCTTAAGTACATCTCATGTGTGCTTTTTATGTCATATAGAATCTGTTTTTCAATCTGATCCGACTCATGTGATAAACGCTGTTTAAGCCTAGATTTCGATGGGCTTCCAATGGGTGTTCTCTCAATATCATCAAGAGTCTCTGCAAGATTGTTCCATTTCTGAAACATATATATACAAGCTGATTCAAGGCTCTTGAAACAGTTGTGTATTTGCTCACTGTTCCAAATAGTTTCTTTCGATTTAGATAGCGCCCATTGCTGGATTTTTTGGTGTTGATCATTCCAGTCGCTTTTTAGACCGTCTTCAATATCAATACTATAAAGCTCAGAGAGCTCTTCGTGAAAGTCTTTATAATGAGAGGCGCTATGCTTAAGTGACACTATGGTTCTTTTTATCAGGTACTTGAATGACTGAATAAACGGTTTTATTTGCGATGATGCTTCTTCAAGAGGATGGGTCATGTGCGTACTCCTGTCTTTCGATAGGAGTAGCTTAGCTAGTTATGTTATTTGGTAATACCGTTATTTATACAGTATATTAGATAGGGAGTGATTTTAGCTCAGTCACTAATTCAGATTTAGCGCTTATTAAAGAGAAGCTGAATATGTGTTGGAGAAATCACTCGGGACTCACACCGACTGAGAATTTTTGTTCGAAATAAGAGGTATTAATATATGTTATCAGGGCACGTATTTGTTGTTTCAGAGTGGCTTGCTGTTGACGGTAAGGACCAAGAGCTCTGGGAAAAGCTTAGCGATTTAATTGCCTTAACCAAAGAAGAAAGGGGCTGCATTAGAGCTCATGTCACTCGTCAGGTATCACACCCAGGATCTCCCGGGGTTTCTATATACAAAATATTTTTACTTCAAGAATACCAGAGCATCACCGACTTTAACTTGCATTGTGAGACCAGCTATGTGACCGATTTTTTTAAAAACTATATTGACAACCCTGATTCTGATTTAGTCTCCCAATGGACATGCCGGTTGTTTAATGAGGAAAACAGTCCTGAGTTTCCTGAGACATCATAATAGTGATAGAGGTTAAAATACTGCCGTTGGCGATAAATCATGCCCAGACGCCCACTAATCGCGATAAACCCTATTATCGCGATTAGTGGTTAAATGGCCTTAGCAGCCTAGCTGATCGAGATAATACCCTTATCGCGATTAGCGTTTATATGGCACGGGTGGATTCAACTATCAAGTGAAACTCTCTAATAACTCTAATGTACCTGTCAGAACTAAATATTAATCTGCCTTGGAATGCCAATGAAAGCATCGAGTGCGAGATCTAACAAGTTGGGCCTCACACGTGAAGTTATACCCTTTCTTGCCACCCCTTGACGCTATATATAGGATATACTATAGTTTATATAAACAGGAGGCTTTTATCATGAGCAAAGTGTTAATATCGATGCCCGACCAGTTGGCCAACCGAATGAGAGCAGCGATTCCAGCTAGGCAACGCAGCAAGGTTATTGCGCACCTGATAGAGGAAGAGGTAAAAAGGCGTGAACAATCACTTTATGAGTGTGCTTCTGAGGTTGAAAAGGATTCCTCCTTGAACGACGAAATGAAGGATTGGGACGCAACATTACAAGATGGCTTAGACGATGAATCGTGGTGACATTTATTGGGTGGATTTAAATCCAACAAGGGGATCTGAGATTAATAAGTCTAGACCCTGTGTTTTGGTTGGGGCCACGCCAATAAATCAGGCCCGAAGAACAGTAGTGGCTATTCCTCTCTCTACATCAGCAAAAGCTAGACCACCAATGACAGTATCTGTATCGTGTCTTGGAAAAAAAGTAACTGCCGTATGTGACCAAATCAGAGCTATTGATAAAGGTAGATTAAAAAATAAAGCTGGCAGATTGACAGAAAAAGATATGAATGCGTTGGAAAATGGCCTACGCATAGTACTATCACTTTGATAAGCTACCTTGGCGATTCTAGTTTAAGTGTGCCCTGCTCTTAACAAGGCACATATCGCGTAGCGTTGTAAATGTGTCAGATGCTAATAAGTAAGAGTGTTATTATCCGGCTCTAAAACAAACTGCTGAAAACCCATCACAGCGAGCGAGACACACAAAAGTGGAAGCCTTGCTAATAAACCTCGATAAAACACTTGCATCACCATTTTTTCAGAAGTCTTTCTGGAAGCAATAATTTCCTTAGTTGCTTCAAATATGCTTGTGTTTCTGAGAGTATATTGCTGGACAGATCTAATTCTTTCTATCGGCTGGGTCAATAGCGCAGCCGCTGTTGCAGATAAACCTGTTGCTAGCGCATAAGATACGTACAAAGGCATCTGTCCTGGTAAAGCATTTATCCAATCTATGGTTGAAATGGATTTCACAAGACTTGGATGTAACACTAAAAGACATGGCGCAGTGACAGATTCTCTTGCTGCAACAGGTGCTATCCCTCTAAAGAAAGCAGTTGCCCCACTATGTGAAAAAATGCTGTTGAGCACCCTTAATAAACGCATGTTGTGTCTTTGCTGTTGCGTTTTGATCATTTCTGTCGGGCAGGATACAGCCGCAGAGCTCACACCTGAGATCGAAGCAATGCAGTACGGCATTATCGAATCATCGGTTTGTGGTGTTATTACTCTTTGAAGGCTGCTATTTACCCCTATCTGCATCGCCATCGCAGGGGCAATGCTCATAACATCTGCTAGATATCCTTTATATAACGCGCCTAGGCTCAAAGGAGGACTCTCGCCTCGGAGCTGTGTTTGCAATATAGTCCAGAATGGTTGAGCAAAGGTCGACTCTACAGTGCCTAAAATAAATCCGCAGGCGTACGGGCCAAAATCGGTATTGTCTAATAATTTCATGGGTAAACTCCAAAATAAGTATCTGTTATTTTGTCGTTTTTTCTGATTTTTTGTTGTCTGCCCTACTTGGGCAGAAAAAACAACGTCAAAAAATCCCAACTAGAGCTAAAACAATGAGATTACGGCGACGATCTTCTGTTAATACTTGAAGACAAAAGGAATTGTTCGGAGCAAGTAAAGAGCCCCGTTTAAATAAATTTTCGTGATGGACAACGCTAAGCATAGATTAAAGCAATTCCAAAAAGTATGTTTGTAATAAAACCTTAACAGAATAGTTTGTTATGTGTCAATCTTGATTTTTTCATGGTGTGCGCACTCCCTTAGTCTACATCCCGCACCAAAGACTCACCCGATTTAGCTTTTTGGTATAGCTCTTCATCAGTAAGGTCAGTTTGAATGAATTCTACAGGGATACCTGCGTCGTTAATCATGGCGGCTTTGTACCCAGGAATGGGCTCATAGATCTCCATAATCACCTCCTCTCCTTCAATAGCCTTTTCAATATCGTTTACTTTAAACCCGACATGCGGGTACTTTGCCATCAGCGGATGCAAGGATGTGTTGTTACCAAAGCGATGAAATTGTGCGTTAATGCGCGTATTCCTGACATCAGCAGACCATAAATCAAACTTGGATGAGTAGTATTCATCAGGTTGTTCATCGTTAGTTGGAATGCCTAGATGATGAAATTCATAGGTAACGCCGGGTTTATTGAACATTGGTTTCCTTACTCAAACAATTTAAACATATCTACATTAACATGATGGCTATAAGCTAAGCGGTCAATAGTTTTCTCTGGATGCGATAAGCCAACACTGCCACGCGATAAGGGTGAATCCCCTCTTCGGATAGAGCTTAACAATTCCTGGTCGCCGTCGTTTGGTTTGGTGTATTTTCCAGTGTTCAGTTGGGTTGGTTTAGCGACTGAAGACGAGGCTGCTCTTGCGGCAAACCCTGCCAAATGAGGTGCTCGTCTAGTTGCTGTAACCGCAATTAACTTTAAAAATGTCATATCCCCTCCCTAGGATGTTGGTGCCACTGATGAAGTAATAGGCTAGGCTTAAGACTAACGTAAGTCAAGACCTTGGTAGGGATTTTCTTTCGTTAGGTAAATCAAGTGTTCTTTCACGTAAGGCCACTCATGAGGGAGTATACTATAAAAATGCATGTCTCGAGTCAGCCCATTGGGTAATATACAATAATTTCTGATAGTTCCTTCGCGTCTTGCACCAAGTCGTTCAACTGCTCTTTGGCTTCGCTTGTTAAGCACATCAACACGGAATCCAACGGCGATACAATCCAGCGCTTCAAAAGCATGCTGAAGAAGTAGAAGTTTACACACTGTATTTAGGCCTGTTCGCCAATATTTTTTTGCATACCAGGTATAGCCGATGTTAACGCGACGATGTCTTTCTTCAATATGGCAGTACGTTGTCATCCCGACGACACGACCTGAGGATGTGTCAAAGACGGAAAACGGCATCATGACACCGTCCTTTTTCTTTTTAAGTCGCTCTTCAATAGCTTCTTTCATTTTAGAAGGATCAGGAATGCCAGCGTATGGGATTTGCCAAATATCATTGTCTGATGCAGCGGCAACAAGATCATCAAGATGCTCTATCTGCATTGGGACGATTTGGATACCATCGCTCTCTAGATGGACGTTGAGATTCCATGTCATGCTATCTTCTCCGCCTGCATTGCGTGAGATCAAGGTATCATCATACTCGGCAAATAGCAAAAAAGCTAAACTCGGTAACTAATCGATTAAAGCAAAGATCTCCAAATTGCGAAGTGTTTTCCTACAACCCTGCTGCCAGAGGATTTGGGTACTTTCCCCTTGCACACTAATATGATTTGGCGTTAGACTCTCATATTTCAAGGGAGGTGCTAGCATGAGCGGTTGCAATCAAATTCCAGGATCATATAGTGACGCTATAAGGGAAAGCTGGGCGGATTTTTTTCACGATAAAGTTAATGTTCTTCAGACTGTCGTTGCTGGATCCTTATCAGGTCTTGTAGCAGATATTTGCGCGTATGTACCAAATCGTTTTAAAACTCTAATGATGGCTCAAGGCGCTAAGAGAGAATCTGCCACTTTATCCCAGCTTTATTATCGTGTGCGCTCAAAGCAAGGTGCCCGAGGCCTAATGACTGGTATTTCACCTGTCCTGGCGCTTGCCCTCCCCTCAAATGCAGCCTTTTTTGCTACGGTTGAATTTACCAAGAAAACCATCGATAAACGTGCTTTTAAAGATTCCGTCATCCCAAATTGCTTGCTTAGTCTCTTGCCGGGGTTGGGTGGGCAAGTGGTTGCCGGGGCTGCAGGTTGGACAACCACCGAGGTGCTTAAAGAAGCCATGCAGAGACAAACTGAAGGTAAACCTCGTTTGACACAGACTGTGTTAGAAGTATATCGAACCAGTGGGGTTCCTGGCTTCTTCCGGGGTTATCTATCACAGTTTTTAACCTATGCACCTTACAATATGCTTGGTCTTCCGATGTCCGAGTGGCTTTTATTGCAGCTCTTCAACAACAGTGATTCAGATGTTGCTTTTTTGATATCATTTGCTCTAGGTTATGGCGCAGCTGGTGTGCTTACTACGCCAATGGACGTCATTAAAACACGTATACAGTTAAATGCAGTTGACCAAAGACTTTATCCCAATAAAACTATTCTCGCTGCTGCTAAGCAAATATATTTTGAAGGTGTACTAAATTCTTTTCCAGTGAAACACCCTCATTCAGATAAGGCTCCCGGGATAATAACGCAGGTCTTAAAGGGTCTTCAAGGTTTCTTTTCTGGTGCTACACCACGTGCTGGTTGGTTGGCGCCTAGAATGGCACTGGCCTTCTGGTTGTTTGGTAAGTTTAAAGGATACTTGGAGAGTCAACACCTATTTGTAACAGAGAAAAATGATGACAAGCCATCTCCATGGGGTCCTAATAGCCCCTAGATGAGATGCTCAAACTCCTACGTAGCGCTTTTATTAAATATAGGTTCCATTCCCTCGTTATGCGGTTACACCACCGTCAACGGTGACGATTTCTCCAGTCATCCAGGATGCCTTGTCTGACGCGATATAGCAAACCATGTTCGCAATATCTTCGGGGGTTCCATTACGGCCTAAAGGAGTAATGGCATTGTAGCGAGCAACAACTTCAGGGTCTTTCATTTTCTCTTCGTTCATGCCAGCAGCCACCACTCCAGGAGCGACGGCGTTCACGCGAATGCCATGCTTAGCTAGTTCAATAGCGCTGTTCTGTGTGATCTTATTTAAGGCCGCTTTTGAAGCTGAGTAAGCAGTGAGTTCGGGTTTAGATCGGTTGGCAGCAATAGAAGAAATATGGATAATATTTCCTTGAATACTGTTTTCAACCATGTGTTGAGCAATACATTGAGATAACAAACAAGGAGCAATGGTATTGACCTGCAAGGTACGAAGTAAGTTATCTGTTGTCATATCTAGAAAAGTTTCTCGAACACCTAACCCTGCATTGTTAACGAGCAAGTCTACCGAACCCAAAAGTTCTATGGCTTGGTTGGCAAAAGCAATTACGCCCTCCGGGCTAAGAGAATCAGCGTGGCAGGACAACGCTTTCCCGCCCATTGTTTCGATCTGTTGTACAGTCTCTTTTGCACCTGAGGTATTGTTGCAGTAAGTAACAAGCACTTCATAGCCTTCTTCAGCGAGTTGTATAGCAATTGCTTGGCCTATGCTGCGCCCTCCTCCGGTAACGATCGCTTTTTTCATGATTGTGAGACCTCTTTCATTTTGGTCAGATCTAATCTATCGTTTCATAGGTGATCTGGCAACACATTTGATTAAAATTCTTGTATACTAGCTGCTAAGTAGAGGGGAAGTATGAATCAAGTCGATACACTCATCATGGGCGCAGGTGCTGCGGGTCTTTTTTGCGCCATAGAAGCTGCGAAACGTGGTAGGAGCACCCTCCTGCTTGAGAAGTCCAGCAAACCTGGTCGAAAGATATTGATGTCTGGCGGTGGCCGATGTAATTTCACGAATTTACATATTGAACCTGATCGGTATTTGTCTCAAAATCCCCACTTCATGAAATCTGCTCTTGCTCAATACACACAATGGGATTTTATAGAGTGGGTAAACGCTCACAACATTGCCTACCATGAAAAAACACAAGGACAACTCTTTTGTGATACAAAAGCATGTGTCATTGTTGATGCCCTTCTAGAGGATTTAAGCCATGCAGGAGCACAACTAGCAGTATCCGTAGAAGTTGGTGAGATTACTCTACTTGAGTCTCAACCCGGCTTTATTTGTCAAACCTCCCTAGGGCCTATTCAATGCGAATCCCTGGTTATCGCGACAGGTGGATTATCCATACCAAGCATGGGTACGACGCCGTTTGCTTACCAACTCGCAGAATCTTTTGGTATTCCCATCGTGCCAACAAGAGCGGGTTTAGTGCCTTTTACAGTGGATATCCATGACAAAGAACAGATCGAACCCTTAGCTGGGATTTCATTTCCAAGTAGATTATCCTGTGAAACCACGTCCTTTGAGGACGATCTTCTTCTCACACACAGAGGAATTAGCGGGCCTGCAGCTTTACAGTTGTCTTCTTATTGGGAGGGTGGTCACTCTATTCATATCAATTGCATCCCTAAGCAGGCTATCTCATCAATGATACAAGAAGCGAAACAGGTGCACCCCAAGCAAAGTGTCAAAACATTGCTTACTAACGCTCTTCCCAATCGATTAGTGCTAGAGCGCACTCCTGATTCCTTGCTTGAAAAGTCTGTTGCCGATCTCTCTAAGGCCGGTATCGAAGACTTAGAGCGTTTATGGCATGACTGGCAAATCGTCCCTTCTGGAACAGAAGGATATCGAACAGCAGAAGTGACCTTAGGTGGTGTCGACACGGTGGCGCTATCATCAAAAACAATGGCTGCTAAAGAGATGACAAACTTATTTTTTATTGGTGAAGCTGTGGATGTCACCGGCTGGCTAGGCGGTTATAATTTTCAATGGGCTTGGTCTTCAGCTTGGGTTGCTGGTCAGTATGCTTAGCTTATTTTTTGAGGTCTGACTCATCAACTTGATTATAGCGTCGGCTACGCACAGTCTTATATTCTTCGATGAAGCCAGCTGTGATGATGCCAGCTGGTATCGCAAATAAACTGATACCAATAATCACAATAAGCGATGAGATCACCTTTCCTATCAAGCTTGTTGGGTACACACTGATATAGCCAGAGGTTGTTAAGGCGGAAATCACCCACCACATGCAATCAAAAATATTCGAAAAGGCCTGCGGATGGTCATGACTTTCTGCAAAATGTAATACAGAAGAAAAGATCAAAATAACAATGGCAATCAACGAAAATGAAAAGGCGAGTTGACGGTAGGTTCGCTTCATCACTTGTTGAAAAAGCTTGATACTCTTACTGGTTCTGAAAAACTTAAACACACGTAATAGCCTTAAGAAGGTAACATGGTTCATGTTGATACCAATCAGCATGGCAATTAAGGCTGGGAAAATCGCAATAATGTCGACGATGGAGGCAAAGCTAAGTATGTATTGGGTCTTGTTTTTATTGGTAAATCTAAAGCGAACGAAGTATTCAATAGCGAACACAAAAGTAATCACTTGATTGGTATGTGTGATAACGGTCAAAACAGTGGCTGGTAAGGTTTTTACTGTTGATAGCATCAACAAAATCACATTGATAAAAACCAGAGCGCTAATCGATAGGTTCATCCGTCGAAAGCGCTTTCTATTTCGGCATTCGGAGAACGATTCTTTTAGAAATGTGTATACAGCAGATGGCATAGTGAGGTCCTTTTTGAGCCTAACAATTAAAATAGACCAAAAATCGCTCACTTTCCACTGCTAAGTGGGCTCACTGTGTTCACTGCTCTCCTTATCATTTTCTAGCATTTGGTTAGCAAAGCTGACTCCATCTGTCGATGCTCTAGGGGCAAACATGGATAACTTTAGGCGCTGCTCACGGGACTTATCCTGGATAATCAATGCCAAGCACACTATGCCTGCAACAAACACAGAGCCAGAAACCCCAAATAGAGCAATAGCAGGAACAATCGATTGAATGAGGTTAGCCTGAATCAAAACAGCCGGAATCAAGGTGGCAACACAAGCAACGAGGCATAGCGCAACACCAACAGACGCCTGAGCACGTAGACTTTGCCCATCTCCGTACTCCTCAATAGCCATGAAGCCCTCTTCCTCAGAAAAGTTACTGCACTGTTCTTGTTTTACTGTTTTTGCTGTGAATTCACTAAGGTCTTTAGCTCTGTCCAAGTCTGAAGAACGATGAGAGAGACTTTTATCTCTCTGGTTGTAAGAATAGTGTTTAGTCATTCTGCCCTCCTAGTTTTGTATTAAGATTCATAAAATAATCCATACAACCTGGGTTGCTTAACGTATCTGTGTTTATATCTTCTTGGTCATTCATGATTTTCTTGACAGCTAACTCAACTAACTTACCGTTATGTGTTTTAGGTAAGTCAGGAGCAATGAACATATGATCGGGTAAGTGTTTCGGTGATAAATGTTCCTTGATATGATTTTTTATTTCTTGAAAAAGTTGCTGCTCTTTTTTAGATTCCAGGCTATGCGGATTTGATAGCTTCACAAACAGTAGTAATTCCCCTTCGCGTTCGACCGCAATAGATTCTAAGATAACATCGATCGATGATATCGCTTGATAGAGTTCTGCAGTCCCTAATCGAATGCCTCCGCGATTTAAGGTTGCATCTGATCGGCCTTTAATAATCAGACCACCATTTTGGGTGATTTTCGCGAAGTCTCCGTGCGTCCATACACCAGGAAACCGCTTGAAGTAGGCTTTCATGTATTTTTTTCGGTGGATGTCACCCCAAAAATACACAGGCATACAGGGGAAAGCTTGTTGACAGACTAATTCCCCTTCTTCATCAATAACAGGCTCTCCTTCCGTGTTATAAATCGCGATATCCATGCCTAGACCCAAGCATTGTAATTCTCCGCGGTGAACTGGCAGAATTGGACAGCCCAAAGCAAAGCAAGACACCAAATCGCTGCCACCTGAAATGGAACAAAGTTGCACGGTATTGGAGATTGATTGATACACATAGTCAAACGACTCTGGTAATAAGGGGGATCCTGTCGTAAACAGGATTCTTAACTTTGACAAGCGGTGCGATTGAATAGGTTGGAGTTTTAGTTTTTCAATATGCTCTAAATATTTTGCGCCTACACCAAAGGCTGTTACTCCTAAAGAATCCACTATATCCAGCAATCGTTCAGGGTTGGGTGAAAATGGTGATCCCTCATACAACACAATGCTTGCTCCAACTAAAAAGGCAGAGATCATCCAATGCCACATCATCCAGCTACAGGTCGTGTAGAAGAATAATCGATCGTTGGCACGTAAGTCTCCATGCAATCGATGCTCTTTTAAGTGCTGAAGCAACATCCCTCCTGTTCGATGAACCATGCACTTGGGCTTACCTGTTGTGCCAGATGAAAATAAAATCCAAACTGGGTGATTGAAATCGAGTTGCTTAAACGGAATGTCATCTGCTTTATAGTCTTTAAGAATCGAAGCGTAGGTTTGATGCTCGCTATTGCTTTCCAGTGAAATCACATGCAATACAGTTGGTAAGGTTGTTTTGAGATTCTTGACGGTCTCAGAAATAACATGGTTTTTCCCTCGATGGATATAACGTTCCGAAGCGATTAGAACTGTTGGCTCTATCTGCTCAAAACGATCTTTTAGAGCCTCTAATCCGTAATCTGGTGACGCTGACGCCCAAACCCCACCCAAGGCAATGCATGCCAGCATGCACACAAGGGTTTGGTGATTGTTCACGGCAACTGCACAGATTCTATCACCAGCTTCGAGACCGATGGATTTGTAGTATGCACAGAATGCTGCCACTTCGTTTTTGAGCTCTCCAAAGGTATGGGCAATAGGCTCTCCCTTTTCAGTCACTGAAAAGCACGCAATAGCTTCATCGTTATGCCGAAGCAGGTGCTCAGCCAGATTCAGCGTTGCCCCCTCAAACCATCTTGCGTTGATCATGTGATGGTTCATCCTTTTGAAGGGCTCTTCTTTTGAATCCGCTGGGGGTTCTTCCTCTACACTCCCCCCGGTTCGCGCATGCGAATCCGCTGGGGGTTCTTCCTCTACACTCCCCCCGGTTCGCGCATGCGAATCCGCTGGGGGCCCATAAGATAAAACACACGCAGCTTTCGTATAAAAATGCACCCCACCCCATTCAGCAAGACTTTCCCAGAAGTCGGCGATGTTATGTGTCGACCAACGGTGTAAGCTTGAGTAGTCAGCGATGCTTAAATTGTGTGTCGCATTAACAAAGTCAACAAAGTCGTGCAGCTGAGTTGTTTTATTCTGGTCAGGTGTCCAGAGAGGGATATTCATAGCGATCCTTGCTTAATGGTGATAGAGTTATTGTATCTAAGACTTGCATCAGACGAAACCGACGGCTGTCCATTTTTTAAGCTCGAAACAGATTTTTACGCATGCTATACTCTCGATCAGTGGCAACACACAAGGAAGACCACCAGCAATGACCTGCGAAGTACTGACTAACAACGTCCTCTCTTGGATGAATACCCTAGACCGTAATCACACCTTGGATGAAGATACTATCTCTCATTATTTCGCTGACCCTTTCAGCATGCGAGTGAATGGCGCCTTTCATGAGGCGGTTACCCTTGATGTGCATCTGTCAAACATGATTATGTATCAGCAGAATATCGTCAGCATTAAACACAAACTCATCGAAGGGTTCTATCGAGAAACCTCTTCAGTATCTGTGCTTTCTTTGAAAGTGGTGCGTGATAACATGACCACCTTTGCTGACATGATGTTACGCTTACGGTTCAATCAAGACGGTAAAATCACATTGTGGCACCAGTTGTTTAGTCACCTTGCGTAGACGCCTGGACGATAAGATCGATATCACCACCGATAGCCGCTGTATTGTTGGTGATGGTTTTTTCGTGACACAAACGCAAAAGATAATTGGGACCACCAGCTTTGGGGCCAGTTCCGGATAGGCCCATGCCACCAAAGGGTTGGACACCTACAATCGCACCAGTCATGTTTCGATTGATATAAATATTTCCCGCATGGACCGCTTCAGAAACTGCTTTCATTCGTGTGTTCAAGCGTGTATGCAAACCAAAGGTTAAACCAAACCCTAAATCGTTAATGGTTTTGATTGTGTTTTCCATCTCACCTTTTGCGTAGCGAACAACATGCAAAACAGGACCAAAAATTTCACGCTTGACTGATGACACAGAGTCAACTTCAAACACATGGGGTGACACAAAACTACCTTCTGTTGGCCCAGAAACGGTATGGTAAACATGATTAGCTTTCATCGATTCAATGTATTGCTGTATTTCTGTCTGAGCTGAGGTGTTGATGCAGGGGCCCACATCTGTTTGAAATGAGTTTGGGTCACCAACATGCAGTTCATCCATGGCTCCTTTGAGCATTGTCATCACCGTGTCAGCCGTCTCTTCTGGTAAGCATAAAATGCGTAGTGCAGAGCATCGCTGACCTGCGCTACCAAAAGCTGAGACAATGACATCGGGGACCAGCTGTTCCGGCAAAGCCGTACTATCGACGATCATGGCATTGATGCCGCCAGTTTCTGCGATAAAAGGAGCAATTGGCCCATCACGTTCAGCTAAGGTAATGTTGATACGTTTAGCTACCTCTGTTGATCCTGTAAAAACAACCCCACTGATACGATTATCAGGTAAGCATTTTTCACCAATAATTCGGCCTGACAATGGCAGTAATTGCAATGCGTCTTTAGGAATGCCAGCCTCGTGAGCGAGTTCAACCAAGCGTCTAGCAATCAATGTGGTAGGCTCAGCGGGTTTTGCTAACACCGTATTGCCTGCTACCAAGCAAGCGACAACCTGCCCCAAAAAGATGGCTGCTGGGAAATTCCATGGGCTAATGCACAGCATCACGCCGCGTCCCACCATGTGTAACACATTCGACTCACCGGTGTAACTTTGAAGCGCCTGAGGAGCAAGCGTTATTCTTGCCATCGCTGCATAATAGTAGCAAAAATCGATGGCCTCTCGGATCTCAGCAATGGCATCGTCAAGGTTTTTCCCCGCTTCTCTAGCTAAAAGCGAATAGAGTTCTTCTCTATTTGATTCCAATAGGTTACCTAAGGTATCCAAGATGCATGATCGCTCTTCAAGCGAGACTTTTTCCCAAGAGAGGTGCGCTGTCTCTGCTTTGCAAATAATTTCCGACATATTACCAGCGTCAAGTGGAATATAAGAGCCAACTCGATCTGCTGGATTGGATGGCGAGTACACGTCTTTAGGTTCAGCACCTTCAGCTATTTCTTTCGGCTCCCATTGGTGATCCCGCCATTGATCTAGGGTTTGTAATAGTTGCTCTAAACTTGGAGGATTTGATAAACAGATACCTGCTGAGTTATGGCGAAGAGGTTGTAAGATAGCGTCAGGTCTTGGCAGTTGAATGTCGTTATGCATTCTTTCAAAGGGTGATCGAGTAATCTCAGATACGGGTACTTTATGGTCGTAGATTTGATTTAAAAAGGAGCTATTCGCACCATTTTCAAGGAGACGTCGAACGAGATACGGCAAGAGCGCTTCATGCTCCCCCACTGGAGCATACAGGCCCAAGCATATGGAGGAATCGTTCTTCTCTTTTAAGGCTGCCATCAAAGAGTCACCCATTCCTTGCAACATCTGAAAACGCATGCGCTTTTTACCAGAACGCTTCACTGCAAAAGCCACATAGGCTGCTGTATACGCATTATGGGTTGCAAATTTCCCATGAAGATTATGCGAGTGCTTGATCATGAAGTTCACACACGCAAGGTAATTGAGGTCTGTGTGAGCTTGCTGAGTAAAGACAGGGTATTCTGGCTCGCCTGCCATTTGCGCCCACTTGATCTCTGAATCCCAATAGGCACCTTTTACTAATCGCACCTCAATGGATCTACCGACCTTGTCCGAAAGAGCGTTTAGCTCGTGCAACACGGCTAGCGCACGCTTTTGGTAGGCTTGAACAGCCAAACCAAAGCGATTCCATGTTCCTTTTAACGAATCATGTGAAAACACATAGCTGATGATCTCTAGACTCATATCCAATCGAGCAGCTTCCTCAGCATCGACTGTTAAATGCAACCCATATTGCTTAGCCAGGATAGCTAGCTCTAGGAGTTGTTCACTTAAGGAGGACACAGCATCAGCACGTTGACGAATGTCATAACGCGGGTGTAAGGCAGATAATTTGACAGACACACCTAACTGATCAATATGCTGCGGATTTTTTTCTGCATACTTACCTAGAGTTAGAATGGCCTCTTTGTATTTATCAAAATACATTTTAGCATCGTCTCGGGTGATAGCAGCCTCACCAAGCATGTCATAAGAAAAGTGTAGCCCTTCTTTGAGGCGATTTTTTGCATTACTTAGGGCTTCATCAATATCTCTGCCCAACACAAAATGTTCGCTCATTTTAGCTATGGCAGCAGAGACAGCCTTTTTGATGACTGGTTCTCCTAAGCGCTTGACCATTCCTTTCCAAGCATTCAGAAAAGAGCTCTGTTTAGGTGTTTCAAGCACTGCTTTTGACGCGGATAAGCAGCGACTCACAACGCTTACAGACGTTGAGCAAGAATCCTCGATCCGTTTTGTCCAGCTGGCACTACTCAACTTTTCTGAAATCAACAGCGCTTTTGTGGCTTTATCGGGGACACGCAATAAGGATTCAGCCAGCGACATAAGCACAATACCTTCTTGTGTTGAGAGATTGTAATGTCGAATAAAAGCTAACACACCACCTTTCGCTTGATCGTTTCTTCGTAATGCTTCTGCAAGGAGCGTTGCGTCTTTTTTGATGGATTGCTGTTCTTGATCAGTTAGCTTAACCTCGTCTATTAAGCGTTCTACAAACTCTTTTTCAGGAAATAAATGGGCGTCATGGTGATTCGTTAGTGGTTGAGTTGTCATAAAAAATCCTTTTATTGGGTCATGTTGGAATTGGCTTTTTCTAAGCTAGCTATCAAAGACTCGTGAATGCTTTCAGCTATCCCATACTCACTCATGGCAACCAACCCCGCAGCTGTTGTTCCTGCGTACGTCGTCATTTTGTTTACTGTATCTGAAGGTGACTCTTCTTCTTGAGCTACCAGCATACCTGCTCCGCGACATAATTGCCTGACGGATTGTTGCGATAAATCACCATCAAAACCATAGCGCTGCATGCTTTGGATGATGCTATCAGCGAAATACGCCATCCATCCGTGACCAGAGCCAATAAACGCCGTAAATGCATTTAACTCCGATTCGTTGTTTAAAGGCACAAGCATACCTGAGGGCTGCATAAAGGCTATTGCTTGCTCCAGCTCTTCTTGGGTGCAGCTCTCTGATGCGACATAACCCGTGCAGGATTCGCCTAATTCAGCAGCAGCATTTGGCATGGCTCTGATAACATGCGTAGCACCTGTATGCTCTTCAATGGTTTGCATGCTAACGCCCGCCATGATGGAAAGAACGAGCTTGCCTTTTAGGTCCACCTGTAAGGCTAGAAAATCTTCTGGCTTGATGGCGAGTACCACACAATCGACCTGGTCGACTAAAGTCTGGTTATCGGTGAGGACGCGTATATTTTCTGATAGCGGGCATTTTAAATCTTTTCGCCTGGAGCTCAAGAGAAGTTGCTCAGGTGTGAGCGCATTATTTTCCAGCGCCGGCTGAATCATTGCTTGAGCCATCCAACCTAGGCCACCAATAACACCGATTCTTTGCATCATGACCTCCTTGAAAACTGAGCCCCACCAAGTAAACACCAAAGACGACCGGGGTTCAATAGATGGATGACTTGGGTATACTGTTGCTATTCTCTCAACTCATGGAGCAAATTATGAACGATCCTGGTCAATTGGCTAACTTAGTATCCCCGCTACATTGGGCCACTCGAATTGGTTCGCACGAAATGGTCGGCATGCTACTACAAGCTAAAGCTAATACTAATTACCGGGCCAATAACGTCAGGGCCTTGGACATTGCCAATCGCCTGCACCCAGAAAGCACTATCACTGCCCTTCTACATGCCATGACGCAGCCTGCAGGAGACCTCAATGAGGAGCAGACTACAGCTTTGTTAGCATTCATGGACCAAGCGGCAGCTGGTAACTCCCCAACACCCGCCTTGATTCAAGCAATCATTGAGGAAGGGCATTCACCAAACACCGTTGCCAATAATACGCAATCTTTTTTTTACCATGCATTCACTGGCCAAGAACTTCCTCATCAGTCCCCACCAGCCAGCCCTGAACATGAGCAGATACTTATGCCTGCAGGTCTAGCCGTTATTCATGAAGCTGACAGTGAGGATGATCAAAGTCAGCCCCCTCCAGACGATGAGCCTCTGTCAAAATCCGCTAATACCACACAAAGCACACAACCTCTTAGCTCCCAAGGCTCATCGGGCGATTCGCAAAGCCCTATTCCTTTCGCAACCCCATACTAAAGAGATGCGGCTTACAGGAAAAGATGCTAAACTAGCGCCTTTCCCATCAGCTCGAAAGGATCATCATGTTTAAGTCGCATCGTCCCTGTCATTCCCTTTCTACCGTCCATGTGGTTGTCTCCGAGGAACACCGAGAGTTATCCCAGATTCGTCAATTGTTTGCTAAAGAAAACATCACCCTTCATGCTGTAGACAAATTGGCCACTCGAGGCGCTCATGGAGCCCACTATCACTTATGCATTGAACCCATCAGCGATGACAAAAAAAGCGACAAACTAGCCCAAAAAATTAGCTCGTTAGAAGGCGTTTACAGCTGTGAAATTTTGGATGCTACGTTTGAAATGCATTTAGGTGGCAAGATCACTACCACACCAACACTTGACAGCTTAGGACGAGAAGATTTGGCTAAAGTGTACACTCCAGGTGTAGCACGAGTGTGCGAGCGCATTCATCAAGACCCAGAGAGCGCTTTTCGATTCACCATTCGTCGAAACACTGTTGCCATTGTCACAGACGGTTCTGCGATACTTGGTTTAGGTGATTTAGGTCCCGCTGCTTCCCTTCCTGTGATGGAAGGCAAAGCCATGCTCTTTAAGCTATTTGGTGGTGTGGATGCGTTTCCTATCTGCTTGGACACACAAGATGTCGATGAAATTGTCGCTATTGTTAAAGCCATGGCGCCTACCTTTGGTGGTGTTAACTTAGAAGACATTGCCGCGCCTCGTTGTTTTGAAATTGAAAGACGTCTTAAAGAAAGCTTGGACATCCCTGTGTTTCATGATGACCAACACGGGACAGCTGTTGTCGTGTTAGCTGCTTTGATAAACGCGCTCAAGCTCGTTAACAAAAAACCCGAAGAGGTCCGCGTAGTGATTAATGGCGCAGGCGCCGCTGGAACTGCTTGCATGCTTCTTATGAAAGAGCTAGGGATCAAACACATTGTAGGCTGTGATAGCCGAGGCATCTTGCATCGAAATCGAGAGGACCTAAACGCAGCTAAGATGGCGTTCGTTCATGAAACCAACCCGGATGATATTGAAGGGAAGCTAAGTGATGCTGTGGTAGGAGCTGATGTATTTTTGGGTGTGTCGGCGCCGAATGTATTAAGCGTGAAAGACTTAAAACGTATGAGTAAAGATCCTATCGTGTTTGCTCTTGCTAACCCAACGCCTGAGATCATGCCTGAAAAAGCAAAAGGCCACGTGGCGGTGATGGCTACGGGGCGTAGCGACTACCCAAACCAAATCAACAACCTTCTTGCCTTCCCTGGGCTATTCCGAGGAGCTTTAGATTGCCGTGCTCACGACATTACCAATGAGATGCTAATGACTGCTGCAAAAGCCATTGCGGATGTTGTATCACCTGAAGAGCTGAATGAGAACTACATCATTCCTAGCGTATTCAACGAAGACGTTGCCCCACGTGTTGCTGAAGCAGTGAAAGCGTTGATGGATCACGATTAGACTACTAGACAACCTCGCATTCCGTATGCCATAGACGACAGAGCGTGGATTCACCTAAACCAAAAAACGAGGGGACTTGCTCAAAGGCAATCGCGATTTTCTGTTGGTGCAACAACGATAGGAAACCAGCGAGAAACAAACCATCGTCGATGAGCGGAATAGGGAAAATACGCACTTCATTCGCAACACGCAATGCTTCCCAAACGCGCTCACAAAAACTTGCTCCTATGCGTTCGTTATCATTCACACATAGTGCTAATTGAAACTGCTGATTGGGAAATGGCAATGCGGTGTTCCCGGAAAACTGATAACGCCTACTGTCGCAAGCGATAGAGTAATCGATCAGATACAACTTCGCGATGCGTTGCCATAAACGCCAGTATGCCCTACTCTCATCGGGAGTAATCAGACTTGAATCAACCATGACTTGCAAATTCACGATGGCTGTTTCTAACCATTCGTCCAGTTGATCTTTTACAGATTGTTTGTCGCAGGTAAATAAAGGGGATGCCGTCACGACCTTGGAGCCAACTTGTGTTGCTTGCATGTTAAAACTAGATAGCGATGCTGGAAGCTCGAGTAATGATTTATTAAGATCTGAATCGGTCAATTTAAAAGCACGACGATAGTCGGACAAAGTGTAAAGCCAAGAGTCCGAAAGTAGTACATCGATAGTCATTGTGATCTTCCTTAACCGGTGTTTAAATGGGGAAACAGTCCATGTCCCATAAGGAATAATAATATGATCAATGGCCCCGACATGCAATTAAGTAATGATCTCAATATGTTACGCGACATGATTTCGGAGTTTGCACAAAAAGAAATCGCACCTATTGCGCAAGAGGTGGACGAAACGGGTGTTTTCCCTAGACAGCTCTGGCCCAAACTTGGTGAGCTGGGCTTGCATGGCGTGACGGTGGCAGCGCAACATGGCGGTTGCGAGATGGGCTACTTGGCACATGTTTTGGCCATGGAGGAGATTTCTCGTGCGAGCGCTTCAGTTGGCTTGAGCTATGGCGCTCATAGCAACTTATGCATTAACCAACTGGCTCGTTTTGGCAACGCAGAGCAGCTAGCTCTTTATCTTCCTCCTTTGCTTTCAGGCGAGCATCTTGGCGCGCTAGCTATGAGTGAAGCAGGTTCTGGTTCGGACGTTGTTAGCATGTCCACCACAGCTAAAGAGGAAGGCGAACATTTTATTTTAAACGGCAATAAAATGTGGATCACCAATGGTCCCACAGCTGATTTACTTATCGTGTATGCGAAAACTGACCCTGACAAAGGCTCTAGAGGCATTAGCGCCTTTCTTATAACACCCGACTTAACCGGTTTTGAAACCGCGCAAAAACTCGATAAATTAGGGATGCGAGGATCGGATACCTGTGAGCTAGTCTTTAAACATTGCCGCGTACCCAAAGATCGTTTGCTGGGAGAGCTTAACGCTGGCGTTGAGATATTGATGAGTGGTCTTAACTACGAGCGCGTGATCTTAGCAGCTGGACCGCTTGGAATCATGCAGGCTTGTTTGGATCTTGTGCTACCCTACATTCACGAACGTAAACAATTCGGTAAAGCGATTGGGGAGTTTCAGCTCATTCAGGCTAAAGTAGCAGATATGTATGTGGCCTTGAATACAGCACGATCCTTTGTTTATGCGGTAGCTCGTGCTTGTGATGCAGGAACTGTCAACAACAAAGATGCTGCCGCGGCTATTTTGTACGCTTCTGAAAATGCAACGCAAGTCGCCCTTCAAGCCATTCAAACCTTAGGGGGTAATGGCTACATCAATGAGTACGATACAGGTCGGCTATTGCGAGATGCAAAACTCTATGAGATCGGCGCTGGAACATCTGAGATTAGGCGACTGATCGTGGGCAGAGAACTTTTTAAAGAATATTCGTAGGAGCATCATGAGCCACTTAGCCTACCTCACTAAGCTACCGTCATTTGCGATTGATGACCGATTCACTCACGCTGTGGCAGGATGCCCTTATTCTCATGATTTAAACGCGAATGTGGGCTTCCACTCTATAGGTTTAGTCCTAGCGAAGGATCGATTTCAATAACACAAGGAGGAAGCATGGGTTTACATCTCTCGTCGCGAGTTAACACACGTGATACTACTTACCAGGAAAATCATAAAGCCATGAGTGAGCACGTATCCGAATTGACTGATTGCTTATCGCAAACCACCGATGCTCCCACTCACAAAAAAAGAGCTTTATCGGTAAGGCAGCGTATTGACACTCTTCTTGATCCTTTTTCCCCTTTTCTAGAGCTCTCTTCCCTTGCAGGAAAGGAACTTTACGATTGGGAACTACGATCTGGGGGCATCGTATGCGGTGTTGGTGTGGTTAGCGGTCAAGAGTGCATGATTATCGCCAATGATCCTACTGTTAAAGGCGGTACCTACTTTCCTGTCACCGTTAAAAAGCACTTACGTGCCCAGGAAATTGCTGCGAATAATGATCTCCCTTGCTTGTATCTTGTCGATTCCGGAGGCGCTTACTTACCTGAGCAAGCTCAAGTATTCCCCGATGTGGATGGGTTTGGGCGCATCTTTTATAATCAAGCACGTATGTCAGCCGCAGGAATCCCGCAGATTGCTGTTGTTATGGGTTCATGCACTGCTGGAGGAGCGTATGTTCCGGCTATGGCGGATATCAGTATTATGGTCGCCAATCAAGGCACGATCTTTTTGGCAGGCCCGCCTTTGGTTAAGGCTGCCACAGGTGAGACAGTATCTGCTGAAGAGTTAGGCGGCGCTGATGCGCATTGCCGCGAATCCGGTGTTGCAGACTACTACGCCAATAGCGAAGAAGAAGCCTTAAGTATAGCAAGACAAGCAGTCAGTAGTTTAAATCGTCCTGGATTTTCTCCACCCCCCCATGAACCTTTACCGCCCCGCTATTCTCAAGAGGAATTGTTAGGCATTATTCCAGCTGATTCACGCAGCTCCTTTGATGTGCGAGAAGTCATCGCACGACTTGTTGACGATTCTGCATTCGATGAGTTTAAAGCGCTGTTTGGCACGACATTAGTGTGTGGATTCTCAAACATTGATGGTTACCCCGTTGGAATCATAGCAAATAACGGTGTTTTGTTTTCTGAAGCGGCATTAAAAGGGACTCATTTTATTGAGCTATGCTGCCAAAGAGATATTCCTCTACTCTTTTTGCAAAACATTACAGGTTTCATGGTGGGGAAAAAATACGAACACCAAGGGATTGCCAAACATGGAGCAAAACTTGTTAACGCTGTAGCGTGTGCCAATGTACCGAAAATTACGGTTGTGATTGGTGGGAGTCATGGTGCAGGCAACTACGCTATGTGTGGTCGAGCTTACTCACCTGATTTTATGTTCATGTGGCCCAACGCCAAGATATCGGTCATGGGAGGCGAGCAAGCGGCGCTGGTCTTATCGCAAATTAAGCAAGATCAATTAGCTGCTAAGGGTAAATTAATGAACTCAGACGATATGACCACCATGCAAAATACCATCCGAGATAAATATGCGCATGAATCGTCAGCCTATTACAGCTCTGCGCGTGTCTGGGATGACGGCATCATTAATCCTCAAGACACGCGTCGTGTATTAGGCTTAACATTAGCCATATCATCAAAGAGAGTGAGTAAACCCACACGCTTTGGTGTGTTTAGGATGTAAGAAGGAGTATCTATGAGTCATCAGTTTATCATCCAGCAGTTTGACAATCATGCGTGTACAATTACATTGAATCGACCAGAGAAAAGAAACGCCTTCAACCCATCCATGATGCAAGAATTGATTGATGCAATTCACCTTGCAACAGATAAAAAAGACTTACATTACGTTTTAGTTAACGCTAACGGCCCATGCTTCTCAGCTGGAGCGGACTTAGTGCACATGAAAACAATGAGTGATGCCTCCTATGATGAGAATCAAGAAGACGCTGCTTTATTAGCGCGACTGTTAAAAGCCTACTTTAACTGCCCGCACCCTTTAGTCATGATTTGCCACGGATCAGCCACAGGAGGTGCGCTTGGGCTGTTGGCGTGTGCTGACTATGTCATCGCTGAAAAAGACTGCTTGTTTCGATTAAGTGAAGTTTCTTTAGGCATTACACCAGCAACGATTGCCCCCTATTTAAATCAATCCATGGGAACATCATGGCTACTGGCATATGCTTTAAGCGCTTCAAGCATAGATGCAGAGCAAGCCTACCAAGCCGGATTGGTTCATGAGCTCGTTGATGAAAAACCAGAATCTCATCACGATACTTTAAACCAATTCTTAGCTAATTCCCCTTCTGCCATGCGTTCTTTTAAAGAGCAATGCCGTTCGCTCAACCCTATCACTGATGACACTATACAGCATAGCATTGCTTGCCTAGCGAATGTCCGCTCAACTGACGATGCTAAAGAAGGTTTGGCGGCCTTTATGGAGAAACGATCGCCAACCTGGAAAAAAGAGGTGTAGGGATGATTAGACGGCTGCTAATAGCAAATCGCGGTGAAATTGCTTGTCGCATTATTCGCACGGCTAAACGCATGGGAATCCATACCATTGCTGTGTATTCATCTTGCGACAAAAACGCACAACACGTAAAACAGGCTGATGAATCTTATTGGATAGGTAAATCTGAGGCTTCTAGCAGCTACTTACATATCAACGCCCTTCTTGAGGCAGCCTCACAATCTAGCGCAGATGCGATTCATCCTGGTTATGGCTTTTTATCAGAATCCGCTCCATTTGCAGAGGCATGCATTGAGTCGGGTTTTTTATTTGTTGGCCCAACACCTGATGTCATTGCTTTAATGGGTGATAAAAAAGCGGCTAAAGAGCACGCTGATGCTGTAGGCATCCCAATTGCCAAGGATTATCGAGGAGATATACCCGCCTCATCAGAAGAAAGACTAGCAATAGCCAAACAAATCGGCTTACCATTGCTTGTTAAAGCTGCTGCAGGCGGTGGTGGAAAAGGCATGCGTTTAGTGGAGCAGTTTGAGGATTTAGATCAGGCAATCAGTGAAGCAGCGAGAGAAGCAAAAGCCTCCTTTTCAGATGATAGTTTAATGTTTGAAAAGTTTATACCAAACGCTAGGCACATAGAGGTTCAAATTGCTGGTGACAAATGTGGGGATGCTATTCATTTGTTTGATCGCGATTGCTCAGCACAAAGACGTCATCAAAAGATTATCGAAGAAGCTCCTGCTTCCTGTGACAGCACGCTAAGACAGCAATTGTTAGCAGACAGTATTACCTTAGCTAAATCGATTGATTATCACACATTAGGTACCGTTGAATTTCTGGTAGATGATTCCAACAACTATTATTTCATGGAAATGAATACACGCTTGCAAGTTGAGCATCCCGTGACTGAAATGATTACGGGCATTGACTGTGTCGAGTTACAGTTGCGATTAGCTTGTGGCGAATCCATGCCTTTTAAACAAGAGAGCATCAAAGAACAAGGTCATGCGATAGAACTACGCTTATGCGCGGAAGATCCTCTCTCTTCATTTTTACCTTCTGTTGGCACTGTCTATCGTCTCGACACACCGCAAGAAAGCAGCTCTGTTCGCTTTGATACAGGCATCGTTGCCGGTGATACCGTTAGCCCTTATTACGACTCCATGCTTGCTAAACTCATAGTGTTTGGCAAAACAAGAGAACGTTCGATTGCTAACCTATTGGAAGCGATGGGAGGGTTACGTATTGCAGGAGTCAAGCATAACGCTGACTACTTAGCGGGCTTATTGCAAACACCTGATTTCCAATCAGGAGACTACAACACCGGCATGATAGCTAGTACCTTAGAGAATCAACTGGAGCAGCTGAGTCATATTCCTGAAGAAGCCAAGCTACTTGGGGCGATGGCGTACTTCTCAGTAAATCACTCCTCGCCTTGGGCTTCCGATGGGTGGCGAGCATCTAATCGCTCTTTACAGTGTGCATTAGCGATTAATGGTGAGCCTTGTGTGGCAGCAATAATGCTTTCAAAATCCATCACTGTCTCGATTGACAATACACAATGGGAAGTCACTGTCACGAAGCAAGAAAACACCTTACGTGTTTCACATGGATCTGTCGTATTGGAAGCAACTATATATCAAAGCGGCGATAACGTATTTTACTCTTATCGTGGAAGACAATTTGTGGTAAACACGTCGCCTTCTTTCGTAAAAAATGCAGCAAGCACTGGAAGTGGCAAGCAGCTTTTATCACCCATGCCTGGGACTGTGATAACGATAGCTGTTTCTGAGGGTGATACCGTTACAGAAGGTCAAACCTTAATGACCGTTGAAGCAATGAAAATGGAGTACCCAATCAAAGCACCGAGAGATTCACACATTGATGTCATCCATGTCACATCTGGCCAGTCTGTCAGTGAGTCAGCTCTTTTGATTGAGTTGGAGTAACCTTTTTCTACTGCAGAAGATCCAAAGCAGGCCCTAAAGAATCAAGCACTGAACCTTCCTTGCTTTTATGATCACCGCGGGCTCTACCCATTGCTTGCAAACCTGGACCCAAAAAACCTATTGCATTCTCGCTTGGGCTCTGGCGGAAAGGTCTTCATCTTCCAGTAAAGGTCGGAGCTTCTCTTGTGCACCCAAAGCCTGAAGCTTTTCTCGGTAGGCATTGTTTTGAGAGAGTTTACCCAACGCATACGCGGCACATTGACGAGCCTCGAACTCATGGTCTTTTAACAGTGCTAAAATCAAGTGAAGTTTCAAATCACCGACCCTTTCGGCATAGTCCGGATGATCAGCAACTAATATCGTCAAGTTTAATTCAGTATATTGTCGCACTAATTCTGACTGATTATCTCTACAAAGCAGGAGTGCAGTTATGCCATCGGAATCAACAAGAAGGGAGGCATTCGCAACATGATCCATTACCATCACAAACAACGCGAAGGCTGCATATTTCCGAACTAAATCGTCTTCATCCCTCAACAAGCGAAGCAATTCCGGGATAGCGCCTAATGCGCCAATATCTTGCTTGTTGGCAGCATGGTTGTGAGCCAGATTCCCAAGCACCCCTGCTGCTTTTTCTCGCACTCGAGTGTTGACATCACCTAGTAAGCCCACCAACGGAGCTATCCCATCAACTTCGGGTATCCGCTCTTTGTTGCCCGCATGGTTGCGAACCAAACTCCAAAGGGCCCCGGCTGCTTTTTCTCGCACTCGAGTGCTGACATCGTCCAGCAAACCCAGCAACGGTACTATCCCACCGGCTTTGGCTATCCGTTCTTTGTTGCCAGCATGGTTGCGAGCCAAACTCCAAATGATCGCAGCTGCGTATTCTCGCACTCGAGCGTTGACATCATCCAGCAAAGCCAGCAACGGCACTATCCCACCGGCTTCAACTATCCGTTCTTTGTTGCCCGCATGGTTGCGAGCTAAACTCCAAATGGCCCCAGCTGCGTATTCTCGCACTCGAGCGTTGACATCACCTAACAAGCCCACCAAAGGCTCAACCCGTCCAGCTAACAAGGACCACTCAAAGTAAGCTAAACTTATTAGGATCCCCGCAAGCCGGTATAAAATAGCCGCGAAAACCATCCACATTATTATCGTCATTCCCGATGGACTAGCTTCCGATTCCATGTAGGATGATTCGTTGGATAAGTTATCTATTTCAGGTGTGTCATTTAGCATTAGCTTGCCCCCTCCTAATTACTCTCGAGTCAACATACGCACCTCACAATCAGTTGAGCACTTCTAAAATGCGAAACGTTAGAGTTGACTACGGCGTAAAAATTATCAACTAAAACATTGTACTCTTTCCCCTGTTCGAATTCACCCTTAATGTTGTGTTAACCCTCTTGATTCTATCAATAAGTCAATCCAACACCATATCGCCTCATCTTACGAACGAAATAAACAGAACGTGACCTTGTCTGAATCGATAAAAACATAGTTGATCTAAATTTGACAGATATCTCTCGCAATATTAAAATGAAGCCTCATATTAAAAAGGTCTAACCTGTGGCAAATGACAAACGAAAATCCCGTGGATTTAACATGTTAGAATACTACGGGAAGTTTTTAGCTCATGGACTGACGCTATCTGAAATACACCGCTTAAAAACCTATTGTTGGGAGACCTTACTTGGGTGGACAGCTACTGTTGCTGCTATCGTACCCTTGATTGTCAATGCCGCAAATAACTCGATGATAAATGACCCTATCGTCATTGGTGCGTGCGCTGGGATTGCGGTTATAGGGTTGATCGTTGCGATTTCAGGAATGATTCCTCTATACAGAGAGCATAACCTCAATCAAACAGAATTAGGCTGGAAAATTTTTGCCTATACACCAAAAAAAGGAGACACCTATCGGCCTTCGCTTGGAGCTTTCTCTCGGTAAAGCACACACACCTGACCAATGGTATTAACCACAATAGCCCCAGCCTTTTCAGCCATGGCTTCAATCAGCGCAGGACGTTCATCACGGTCTGCCACGACTTTCACCTTTATCAGCTCATGGGATTCAAGTGCGGCATCAATTTCGGCATGCACGGCATCCGTTAAGCCCTTGTTCCCTAAACGAACCACTGGCTTCAGGGCGTGAGATTGGGCGCGTAAGGCTTTGATATTAGGTTCGTGAGTAGTCATAACGGTCTCGTTTTGGAAAAGAAACTTGCATTGTAGAGTGTGCTGATCAAATGTCAACCACCCCGCTTGTCGTGGGGTAAGCATTTCCGTACTATCTATCATTACAAAATGAAGAACATGGACTTCGCTTATGCCGATATTAACTCTCCCTGAAAACGTTGTCTGCATAGATGACAGTGATTTAGCATTAAAAGATCTTATTCCCATTCTAGCTGCTATTTCTCAACAACCAACGGCGCTTAGTCAATTCAAATCGGAAAGCATTCCCGTCTTTGTTGCTGGGCATTTAAGGAGATTTAAACAAGGCAAATCCGATATCCCTTCAGATCCGCAAGAAGGTGATACTATTGATAAGGTGCTCCTTGAAGCTTTGAAGATAGAGTCTCGTGAATACCAGCGACTTTTGCTCAAGCTGACACGCTCAAAACACACAGCTCTTAAACCGAATCAGCAGCCCATGGCGATAATATCCCATAATGAAGGTCTAGAAGAAACGCCCCTCTTAACCTTTGTGTATCATCATGCCAGTTACACGATCCGATGGAGCAAGGAAACACTTAAAGCTAAATACGCAAGTATCAAAGACTCTGATTCTCATGCGTTGACTTTAATGCTTGGTGATGATGCCTTCTCGATTTTAAAAGCCCCCGAGAGCTGCGAAGCAATGGTAGATTTTTTAAAACGTTTATCCCAGGAAAGCTCTCCAGAAAAAGTAGCCAGCGTTATCATACATACGTCTAAGTATGGCGTTCACCATGAAGCAAGTCGAATTGGTTTATTCCTTGGAATTGCGTGTGGAATCGTAGGCGTATCCCTAACGCCTGTTGTCTTTACGGCGCTCTATCCCGCACTGTTATCGGCTGCCGCTTCAGGCATTATCACAGCAACACTAGCCTTGTTGAGCCTTGTCGCAGCAGCTGCTTTGATTCCCACCTCTCATAAGTATGCGAAGCTATCGAATCGTTACCAGTTAGCTGCAACAAACATACAAAACAATACGTCCACTAATTCGATGGAGATTTAAACGTAAAGGATCCCCTTTTCAAAAAACTCAAGACATGTTCTTGGACAGCGGTATTAGCAGGTAAGCTTGAGTGAGACGCTTCTTTAACGATAACTTGCGGAACCCCAGGCAAGCCTTGTTCTTCTGTTGTTAGCTTACCGTCGCTTTTGACGCGTCGCTTCAGCAATAATGGTAACACCAGATGAGCAAACACATAATCTTTAAATCTCACGCCCTCACCTGACACAATGCCGCAATGACAAGGGATAGAAAGCGGAAGACGCTTTGAAATGCTTTCATGATCACAGCCGATTTCTTGTCCGGCACCGCGATAGAGTTTTCGATACAAGGGAAAAGATTTTAGGCTTTGTACGAGCTTGCTACCTTGGCTAGGTGGACCCAGTAAAACGCATCGATTAACGGGAAATGGAAAGGTTTTCGCTTCAAGTAAAAAGCGAAGAATGATGCTTCCCAATGAATGAGCCACGACCATACAAGGCTCATTCAGATGTAACTGCTCAACCAATTGACGAACCCGCTCACATAAATCATTCATGGGTAAGGTTGTTGGAGAGTAATCAATGTTATGGATGATATAGCCTTGTTGGCTCAAATACTCTGCCATAGGTTGCATGATACTGGCGTTTCGTCCCAGACCATGCAGTAAAATCACGTGGCGGCATTCATGCATAAGCATCACCCATAGCAAATCCTTATTGTATTATAGTCTCTGAATGAGAATCTTTCACACCTATCAAGCAACAGGCTGCTAACACAATGAAAAACATTAGAACCCCCATGGCAACAAAGTAACCCTGCCTAGAAAAGATTTCCGCGCCCTGAGAAAGATAAGGATGACCTGTTAAGTCTAAGATTTTACCTATCAAAGGCTCTGTTAAAGCTCCCAATATGGAATCCCCTGTGTTGATCATACAAACAACCGTTGCTGCAAGCGTTAAACAATTGCTATCCTTTCCAACACCAAACCCTAGCATAAAAGCTCCTGTACCAAAGCCTGCTATAAATACTTCCATAGCGATAAACCACGATGCATGGATAGGTAAATAAATCGCTCCACAAAACCCGAACAACGATAAAACTAGTCCAAAATACATAGATGACTTTCGACTTATCCAGCGATCCGCTATCCAACCAAAAAAAGGACCTCCTATCGCTAATCCTAAAAATAAACTGCTTGACATCATCGATGCAGTGATTGAGCTCATCCCATGAATTCTCTCTAAACATACATTGCCCCATAAGCCACCAAAAACAGCTAGCGGTGTAAAGGCCAAGCCACTGTATAGCATCAACCACCAGTTTGTTTTTGAGGTCAGTATGGTGAGGCAATCGTTTAAGCGTATAGGTTGGGTTTGACTAGCTTCAAGGTAAGGCCCTTTCTTACTGGGGATTAAGATCCAGTAGATGATCGCCACCATTAACCCTAGGTATGCGCAATCTCGTAGTGCTGTTTGCCAAGAATGGTGTGTCACAATAAGGGCTAATGGCGCTTGGGCCATCATAGAGCCAATCATACCTCCGGTTACCAGTAATCCGCATACAACCCCATAAGCACGACCTGAAAACCAATCGGCTGAGAGTTTTAGGTAGCTAACGGTGGCAAACGCGGCTCCTGCCCCCATAAGCGATCGCGCCCAGATAGCGTGTTGAAGATCATGCGATTGGCTAAACCACAAGGCACCTGCAGCCGAGGCTATGATTGCCAAAGGAGATACCCATTTGGCTGAATAGCGATCCAATAGTGGCCCTGCAGCAAATTGAACAATGAGCATACTCCAAAACCAGGAGGCCGTTAATGCCCCGATCCCTAATCCGTTTAGGTGAAATGATCTCATTAATGGATGAACCATCACGCTGGGTGAGATTTGGAGTACGTACTTATAGAGCAAAAAGAGCATGCAGCCTGCTACGACGCAAACAGGCATAAGGCGCTGGTATATGGAGTAAGTCGTTGATAAACGAGAGTAAGTTGACGATATTCGCATGATGAGTGTCCTGTGTTGTTTGACTGTTATCTTGTCGGGGTTTTACCTGCAACGCTGTGCAGATAACCCAAACACAGCGCTACAGGTTCATCACCACGACGAGGCGAATAATCACAGGAACGGCTGACACAGAGGTAGCTACCGGAGAAACGGCAGTTTGAGCTTGTTTGATAAAGGTTTCATTCGACACCTTTCAACCCTCTGTTGAGTTACGAACTTTTAGTATTTCACAGACTCTCACAAAAAACAATGGGGCGTGTTAATTACGAAACAGACAGCAACAACCCATCCCCCTCAACATCCACACTGATGTTTGAATTCGCTGGGCATTTTCCAGAAAGAACTAGCTCAGCAAGCTCATTTTCCAGGCGTGTTTGAATCACGCGTTTTAACGGCCTTGCACCAAACTGAGGATCAAAGCCCTTATGAGCCAAATAATCCAAGGCATCATCACTCACTGTTAAGGTAAGCTTTTGTTGATCCAAGCGATCTTTTAACAGTTTAATTTGAATATCAGCCACAGCTCTAATTTGTTCTTGCTTCAAAGGCTCAAACACAACACTTTCATCAACACGATTAATGAACTCGGGTCGGAAATGCGTTCCTACCACTGTCATCACAGCCTCTTTCATGGCTTCATAACCGTCATCCACTTTTTCAGCAATCAATTGTGAACCCAAGTTTGACGTCATAACCACAACTGTTTGGCGGAAGTCAACGGTTCGACCCTGACTATCCGTTAAGCGTCCATCGTCTAAGACTTGCAGCAAAAGATTAAAGACATCAGGGTGAGCTTTCTCTACCTCGTCAAGCAAAATCACGCTATATGGCCTGCGTCTTACAGCTTCAGTCAAGTAACCACCCTCCTCGTAACCGACGTAGCCTGGAGGTGCCCCGATTAATTTAGCAACCGCGTGTTTTTCCATAAACTCAGACATATCAATACGAACCATAGCTTCTTCGGTATCAAATAAGAATCCAGCTAGCGCTTTACATAACTCTGTTTTACCAACACCCGTCGGACCCAAAAACAAGAAAGAGCCGATGGGTCGTTTAGGATCTGACAAGCCAGCCCGTGAGCGACGAATGGCATTAGCCACTGCTGTCACCGCCTGGTCTTGACCAACGACGCGTTGATGCAATACCTCTTCCATGCGAAGCAACTTATCGCGTTCTCCTTCAAGCATTTTCTTCACTGGAATATGAGTCCATTTAGAAATAACATCTGCAATTTCATCAGCTGTGACGCGAGTGCGCATCAAATGGTAGGATTTTGGATCTTTTTCTTGTTCTTCAGCCGCCGTCAATTGTTTTTCTAGCGATGGGATCACACCATACTGAAGCTCTGACATTTTCTCCAAATCACCTACTCGCCTAGCAGATTCCATTTCCAGTCGAGCTGTATCCAGCTCTGCTTTAATCTGTTGAGTTCCTTGTAATGTTGCCTTTTCAGTCTTCCATACTTCTTCAAGGTCGGCGCATTGCTTTTCTAAATCAGCTAAATGCTTTTCAAGATCCTCTAAGCGCTTCGCTGAATCCGCATCGTCATTGCCCTGCAAGGCTTGACGCTCGATTTTAAGTTGCATCACATGCCTATCCAGCTTTTCGAGCTCATCTGGCTTTGAGTCAATCTCAACTCGGATTTGACTTGCGGCTTCGTCCATGCAATCAATCGCTTTATCAGGCAAAAAGCGATCGGAAATGTAGCGCTTCGAAAGCGTTGCAGCAGCTACAATCGCAGGGTCAGTAATCGTCACACCGTGATGTAATTCGTATTTCTCTTTTAATCCACGCAATATAGCAATCGTATCTTCAACAGTGGGCTCATTAACCAAGACTTTTTGAAAACGTCTTTCCAAAGCTGCATCTTTTTCAACGTACTGGCGATATTCGTTTAATGTAGTGGCACCAACACAATGTAATTCCCCTCTTGCTAACGCAGGCTTAAGCATATTACCAGCATCCATCGCACCTTCAGCAGCGCCTGCTCCCACCATGGTGTGTAGCTCATCAATAAATAAAATCACAGCGCCCGCTTCTTTTTCCAACGTTTTCAAGATGCTTTTCAAGCGTTCTTCAAAATCCCCTCGGAATTTAGCACCAGCAAGTAAAGCACCCATATCCAAAGATAACAAACGTTTTCCCTTGAGTCCTTCAGGGACTTCGCCGTTGACAATGCGCATCGCTAAACCTTCGACGATGGCTGTTTTACCAACGCCAGGCTCACCAATTAACACAGGGTTATTCTTGGTACGACGTTGTAACACCTGAACCACGCGCCGAATTTCATCATCACGACCAATCACGGGATCAATCTTTCCTTGACTAGCACGTTCTGTTAAGTCGACGGTGTATTTTTCTAAGGCTTGTCGATGCTCCTCACCATGCTCGCTATCGACAGTCTCTGATCCTCGGCACTGTTGAATGGCGGCACGAATTTTCTGAGCATCACCACCGCATTGTTTCAACATCCCCGCCAAAGGTGTTTTTGCCTCTAAGGCTGCTAAGGCGAACCATTCCGTGCTAACAAATTGATCGCCTGCTTCTTTGGCGTATTTATCCATAAGCAACAAGATAGGACTAAGGTCTCGCGAGAAATTGATATCACCGGTTGATCCGCCTGATAACTTAGCCAGATTATCGATAGATTCATTCAAAACATGGGATAGCCCACCCACATTGACGCCAGCATTAGTGAGAATGCTTCCCAATATCGATCCAGATTGATCCAGCAGTGCTTTAAACAGATGTTGAGGCTCCACTTGCGTGTGATCACGCTGAACCGCGATAGATTGGGCCTCGCCAAGGGCTGCCTGGAAAGATCGAGTGAATTTATTTGAGTCCATATGCTCCTCCTTAAGTATGAGCTTTTGTGTCTCTTACTTATTACGTGGGAGCGTTTTTTGGGGTTTCAAGGCCTTCTGTCATCCCTTTGAAAAAAGGGATGCAGTTATACCAAACGCTCGCACAGCGAGCTCTGTTAGGCGTTCATTGAACGCCTGAGTGTGCGGGCTATTCCCGCGTTTAATACAACTGGATCCCTGCTTTCGCAGGAATGACAGCGATTGGAGTGCGTCAAACTTAATTATGCAACAACACCTCTTTCAAAGGGATGACAGTGGCATTACTCCTCAGACACAGCTTCAGCAGGTTGCTCTGTTTCAGTAGCTGCTGCAGCCAATGCTTCGTCAGTCGCTTGCTTTAAGCTCAGACGAATACGGCCTTGACGATCGATGTCGATTACCTTGACGCGGTGTACTTGACCTTCGTCCATGTAATCAGTGACTCGATCCACGTGCTCATCAGCAATCTGAGAGATGTGTACTAGACCCTGTTGAGCGCCACCTAGGAAGCTTACAATCGCACCGAAGTCCATGACTTTTACCACAGTACCTTCGTACAATTGACCCGCTTCTACCACAGTCGCTAGCTGCTCTACTTTCTTCACAGCTTCGCTCACGTCATGAGAACAGAACCCGGAGACTTTTACTAAACCTTCATCGCTGATTTCAATGTTGGTACCCGTTTCTTCGGTTAGTGCGCGAATCGTAGCACCACCTTTACCGATGATGTCACGAATTTTGTCAACGGGGATTTGCAAAGCGTGGATACGAGGTGCGTAGTCAGACAATTGTTCTCTAGGTTGAGACATGACTTTATCCATCTCGCCTAAGATGTGCATCCGCGCATCTTGAGCTTGAGATAAGGCTTTTTCCATAATGGCTTTGGTGATCCCGTTGATCTTGATATCCATCTGTAACGCAGTAATACCTTCTTTTGTACCGGCGACTTTAAAGTCCATATCACCAAGATGATCTTCATCTCCGAGGATATCTGTCAGTACAGCAAAACGGCTGTCATCTTTCACCAAGCCCATCGCAATACCAGCGACAGGTGCGCTGATAGGCACACCAGCATCCATAAGAGCTAAGCTACTACCACATACAGTAGCCATGGAGCTAGAACCGTTGGACTCTGTGATTTCAGACACAATGCGAATCACGTATGGGAAATCATTGATAGTTGGTGTTACCGCTTGAAGAGCACGTTTCGCTAAACGACCGTGACCAATTTCACGACGTTTGGGTGAACCCATGAAGCCTACTTCACCCACAGAATATGGAGGGAAGTTATAGTGCAACATGAAGTCATCGCGACGGTCGCCTTCAAGATCGTCGATGGATTGAGCGTCACGTTCTGTACCCAATGTTGCAACAACTAACGCTTGCGTTTCACCACGAGTAAACACAGCAGAACCGTGAGCGCGTGGCAGGTAACCAGTTTGCATATCCAAAGGACGAACAGTCACAGTGTCACGACCATCGATACGAGGCTTGCCAGATAACACCAATTCACGCACGTGGTTTTTCTCGATCTTTTTCAGAATCGCAGTCACATCGCCTAAGTTGCTTTCGCCGTCTACTTCTTCTGTAAACGTTTCTTTGGCATATGTAGAAATCTCAGCTAGTTTTGCTGTGCGTTGCTGCTTATCTTGAATGTTGTAAGCGTCTACCACCTGAGCTGTTAGCTCAGCAGACATTTTTTCAAATAGCGCATCGTTAAACGGCTTTGACTTGAATTCAATGGGAGCACGATTTACATCGTTTGCAAATTGCTGAATGTGCTTAATAGCTACTTGCATTTGCTCGTGACCAAACATCACAGCACCTAGCATTTCAGTTTCAGACAACTCCATCGCTTCAGACTCAACCATGTTCACAGCTTCTGCTGTACCGGCAATCATAAGATCCAATGAAGACTCGCCCAGTTGATCGAAGGAAGGGTTAAGCACGTAGTTATCATTCACAAAGGCAACACGAGCGGAACCAATAGGAGCTTCAAAAGGAACACCTGATGTGGCCATCGCAGCCGAAGCAGCAAGCATAGCTGGTACGTCTACAGGAACTTCAGGGTCTAGTGATAGCACGGTAATGATCAGTTGAATATCGCGCTTGAATGAGGGATCAACCAACGGACGAATCGGACGGTCGATCAAGCGAGCGATTAAAGTTTCTTTCTCAGAGGGACGCCCTTCTCGCTTAAAGTAACCGCCTGGGATGCGACCAGCTGCATAGGCTTTTTCTTGATACAGCACAGTTAGCTTTAGGAAATCGCAGTTGAGATCATCTTCTCGACCTGTTGCAACCGTAGCCAATACTTTGGTCTCGCCCATGGTGACAACCACTGCTGAATTAGCTTGGCGAGCTAGTTTTCCTGTTTCAATGGTGGTTTGTTTGCCAGCGTATTCAAAGCTGGTCTTCACTTCATTAAATGAAATTGACATAATTTTCAGTATCCTATTTGTTTTCTAGTTAGCACGTAAGCCAAGTTTCGCCACTAAGGCACGGAAACGAGCAATATCCTTGCGTTTCAAATACTTCAGTAAACGTTTACGTCGAGATACCATTTTTAACATACCACGACGGGAATGATAGTCGTGTGGGTGAGATTTTAGGTGTCCGGTTAAGCTATTGATTTTTGTTGTTAAAATAGCAACTTGTACTTCTGGTGAGCCGGTATCGGTATCGTGTGTGCGATGTTCAGCGATAGTAGCCTCAATATGAGCTTGTAATGACATATGTTTCTCCTGCGCAATAGCGCGGTTTGTTTAAAAATTAACCGGTCATCCACTGTCATTGGCAGACATCCGAGATTTCGATCAGGCATTGTACATACCTTTAACGATAAACGCTAGTCCCCGACCAAAAATTGGGATGCTCACCCTAAAGGAGGAAGCTTTCTGGCTTGTTTTAGGAGCTCTTGATAGGATGGGCGTCTGGATCCACGACTCAACAGGACGATGCCCCTCTTATGTTTCACTCTTATCTCCCCACCTTTGTTGCCTACTTTCTAGCGGTGGCCGCCCTCTGTTTCATCGCTTATCGCTATGCCGGCAATCTCTCCGATTATATTTTGGGTGGACGCTCTTTGAGCGCGCCTATTGCGGCCTTAGGCGTGGGCGCATCAGACATGAGTAGCTGGTTACTCATGGCTCTACCCGGTGCCGCTTATGTGTATGGGATGAATCAGGTCTGGATCGCCCTAGGTTTATGCTTGGGTGCTTACTTTAACTGGATTTTCGTGGCTAAGCGTCTACGCATCTACACCGAAATGTGTAACGACTCACTCACTATTCCTTCTTTCTTTGACGAACGCATCCATGACCCCAAGAGCATTATCCGCATTGTGACTGCAGCGGTCGTTCTACTTTTTTTTACTATCTACGCAGCAGCAGGATTTAAAGGTGGCGCACTCGTTTTTGGTGATACATTTCACTTAACACCGCATGTCGCATTGGTAAGCAGTGCTTTGTTTATTGTTCTCTATACAGCAATAGGTGGCTTCTTAGCGATTAGCTGGGTCGACTTCTTTCAGGGTTGCCTCTTGTTTGTGGCGATTATTGGTGTTCCAGTGGCGATTTTTCTTAAGCTTCACGGTGTTCAACACCATCAATTCGTAGCAAGCCTATCTAGCCACTGGCTTCCATCAGGCATGCATACTAGCAGTGCCATCATGATCACCTCTTTTCTAGCTTGGGGTCTTGGGTATTTTGGGCAGCCTCACATACTGGTGCGTTTTATGGCTGTTAAAGACCCCAACACCATGCCTACAAGCCGGCGCATTCACATCAGCTGGATGTTTGTAGCACTGATTGGAGCCATATCTGTTGGCTTACTTGGCCACTACGCTCTTCCAGAAACCTTGAGTAACCCAGAATCCGTACTCATTGCTTTGGCTAAACATGCTTTACCTGATTGGTTGGCGGGATTACTGTTTGCGATCATTCTCTCAGCTATTATGAGCGCGATTTCCGCTCAATTGCTCGCCGCAGCCAGTGCCGTCACGGCAGACTTTTACGCTCGCTTTAAACGAAGCCCATCATGTAATAAGCATTTACTGCAAGTCAGTCGTCTAACCGTTCTCATACTGGGCGTCATCGCGCTCTATATCGCTGCAGACCCAAGCGTCAATATATTAAAATTAGCTAGCTATGCATGGGCGGGCTTAGGAGCGAGCTTTGGTCCATGTGTCTTACTCTCCTTGTATTGGCGCAGATTATCTGCCAAAGGCGCTATTGTTGGCATCCTATCTGCAGCTATCACGGTTATCGTTTGGAAATACCTAGGTGATCATGTGGGTGGTATCTTTAAACTGTATGAAATATTGCCGGCGTTTATCGTGAACTTCTTAATCGCCATCCCCTGCAGTCTGGCCATGCCAGATGATAACGAAGCGGTTGTTAGCACCTTCGACAAAATGAGAGAGCTTATTCGAAAGAATTAACTTTATCGGCAACTTCGTCTACTTGCTCTTTCGTCATGTAGGGATGAAACGGTAAGCTCACTACCTGTTCGGCTAACCTCTCCGCCACTGGGCACGCTTGTTGTTCAGCGGTAAAATAAGGTTTTAACACGCCAATTTGAGTAAACGCTCTTGGGTAGTGAACAGCTGTCGGAATGTTATGTGAGCTCATGTATTCTCTAAACGCTTCACGGTTAGGATGAGCAATAGTGTATTGGGCCCAAATACTTGTGTTGCCTAGGGCAACATATGGTGCATCCGCATTCAAAGCCTCGCCATACCACTTAGCCACCCGTTGTCGGCTAGCTACTTCATCATCAAAAATATCGAGCTTGGCTAGCAATATAGCTGCTTGCAATGTATCAAAACGTGCATTAATGCCTATGGAAGCATGCTCATAACGAGCGACCTGACCATGATTAGCAAGCTCTCTCATACGAGCAGCTAGACCTGGATCAGCAGTAAAGCAAGCACCGCCATCACCGTAACAACCCAGAGGTTTAGCGGGGAAAAAGCTAGTACAAGAAATATCACCAAAAGAGCACGCGCTTTGCTTGCCCTGCTTAGCACCAAAACTTTGAGCGGCATCTTCAATAATGAATAGGCCATGTTTTTGCGCAATCGCTGATATAGCCTCATAATCGGCACATTGCCCATACAAATCAACCGTCATAATAGCTTTGGTCTTCGGTGTGATGGCAGCCTCAATAAGAGATGGATCAAGGTTGTATGTTTTAGGATCGATGTCAACATACACAGGTGTCGCTCCAACATGAATCACCATTTCAGCGGTTGCAAAAAAACTGAAAGACGATGTGATCACCTCATCACCTGGACCTATGTTTAAAGCCATCATCGCTAAACGTAAAGCTTCTGTACCGCTGGAAACAGTAATACATTCGGGTGAGCCCACATAATCAGCCAAACGTTGCTCACATTCAGCCACCTCTTTGCCCATGATATATTGGCCATGCTCGAAAACATTTTCCATGCGCTCTTCAACAGCGGGTTGAATACGGCGATATTGCTCTTGCAAGTCAATGAATTTCATAGTGATACTCTGCGTGTGAGGTGGGACAGCCGCCACATGTTACCCCATGAGTATATGATTCGCAACACATGTCAAAGCGCATCAACTCGTCTATTATATAAGCAGATCAAAGACAGCAAGAGGCTCGCTATGGGAATAAACTCCCTCCTTGGTAAATTAATTAACAGGTATCTACTAAAGGAATCAAAAACAGCCAACAGGCACATACACCTATCCGACTTTGATCGCGTCTGTCACGAGATTATTCCTGGTGATATTTTGTTGGTCGAAGGACACAACCGCGCCAGCCAAATCATTAAACGCGTGACCTCCACTCAGTGGACTCATGCGGCCTTGTATTTGGGTCGAATCCACAGCATTGAAAATGCTGCCACTCGAAGAACACTCAATCGACACTACCACGGCCCTGCAAGCACTCAACTATTTGTCGATACCATGCCAGGCATTGGCACACGTTTAGTCCCTGTCAGTCACTATAATAAAAGGCACCTTCGAATTTGTCGGCCACGTGGAATATCTTATGTCGACACACAAAAGATCATTGATTATGTCGCTCCCCACATTGGTCGGGATTACAATACAGGACACCTCATTCAATTGGGGCTTTACATTTTAGCTGGGAAATTTCTACCTAGGCGCTGTTTGCGCTCGCTCTTCGAACACAATAAAGACAAGCAAAGCACGAAGGATATTTGTTCGGCGCTCATTGCTGAGGCATTCATGAATGTGAACTTTCCTATTTTACCCTTAATTATTAGTAATAACGACTCCATAGAGATGGTTCATCGAAACCCCAAGCTGTTTAAACCCAGTGATTTTGATTCATCTCCCTACTTCGACATTATTAAATACCCGCTCGTTCCTAAAGGAAAAAACGCACCTTATCACCACTATCCGTGGAAGGATAACGCACTCAGTAATGACGGCTTTGTCTCTGAAATTGAAAAAGAAAGTTAGGAGCTGCTGCCCTAAGCCTGTTTTTGAGGGGATGTTGGGAGGTTTTGCGTGCGATGGTGCCGCTCTGCTTCTGTTTTAAATCCACGAGCATTCCAATAAGTATCGTGTACTAGAGCGTTTTTGTCAGTGTTTTGCATCGGACACCCCCAATTCATTGATAGTTTTAGTGTATCAAGTACATATTAACGAAATATTAATTCTAGCAGCATAAAGATATCTAAAACTTAGCACTTGAAGTGTCCCAGTAACATGTTGAATAATAAAGGAACGAAAGCCAGGGTAAGGATTGGGCGATTCACGGAGCTAAGTTACAGGGATACATCGGGAACACTACACATGTCCGATCAACAAAACACGATTTTACTGGTGGAAGATAACTACGCTTCTGCTGAGGCCGTGATGCGTATGCTGGACCAACTTGGATTCGAGACACATCATGTTGAAAGCGGTCAAGCCGCCATATTGTACGCGTCATCACTCCCCTATTTACTGATGCTGGTTGATATTGGTTTGCCTGATATCTCAGGGCTAGATGTTGCAAAAGCGATACGCTCCCTAAGTGATACAAGCAAATCGACGATACCTATCATTGCTATTACCAACCACACAGACATACGAGCAAAATGCGTTGCTGCCGGTATTCAAGGACTGATAAAAAAACCAGCGTCTAAGCATCAACTCGAACGAATGCTTGCGTACCATGTCACGCAAGAAGACTCATTAAACAAACACCATCAAAGCTTATTGGATACCAGTCATCATGCGATGTGTCATGTTGAAACAGCTGTAAGGAATGACTTAAATGAAAAAAAACACGTTTTGGCTTCTGCCTATCAAGCGAGAGACGCACGAACATTGCGACGACTCTTACACCATATTTGTGGTGGTGTGTGTTATATCAATGCCCCTGAATTAATGCAGTCACTGCAACTCTTTCATGATGCCGTCAAAAATCACTTTCAAGACAAAGCTTATCTAGAAAGGCATTACCTTGCTATGATGGAAGCTATTGAGGCCTTCTGTGATGAAGCCAATATTGATAACAATGCGCTCATCCATCACACGTTTTTGGACAATCATGGAATCCACTAAAAAAACCACCATGCAAAACTAGAGCTGCATGGTGGCTTACATTATTGAGCGGTCTTACTTAGAAAAGCTTACCACGCAAACACAACACCCTCAGCCGATCCGGATTCTGATAAAACAGCTAAGTGTGAGCCAGCATGCTCGCCTAGATTGCTGAAATGAAGCTCTGCATGAGCCACTGAACCATCGTGAGCAGCAACACAGACATCACCCACATACATACCATCTGCATAGAAGTTTAAGTGCCAACCACTAACCGGTGCATGCTCGCGATGGGATGCTGCAGGCTCAATAACATGTGCTGGATCCACAGGCTCAACAGGCTCTGCCGTGACAACGGGTTCAACAACAGCGGCTGGATCATGAGGAGCAGGCTCAACAACTGTTGTATCTTCAGGGGCCGGCTCAACCACATCGCCCTCGGGCGCAGGCTCAACAACATCGTCAGCAGGAGGAACATAATCGGATGTACCACATGGTTCATGAGCATCAACCACAACAAAATGCTTACAAGACCCATCAGAGGTGCAAACGTCAGTAACAGATGCGCCGCCAGCAAAATTCAAGAAAGTCATTTCTGAACCACCCGATACAACCTGGTGGTGATCCACAGATACCTGAATACTAGAATCGGTAAAGGCGTTGGTCACTTGTAAGCTCGAGCCGGCATAAGAGGCACCAGCCAAACCAAGTGTGAGACTAGCAGCAAAAAGGAAAGAATGTTTCAACATCATTATACACTCCATATATTTGACGTTTAAAGAAATCTGTAACAGAAGCTACAGATTATCCAGACTACAGAAGGCAGGTAAATGCGTCAAATAGGCTGTGTTTTTGTTGCGCGGCTTGATGAATGGCTAAACCCTACCAGTGATACGTTACGGATGTATCATCACCAAAGAAGCCAGCTGTGAAGGTTGCCGTATACGTTGTGCTTCCCCAGCTCGTTTCTGCATCAATGTAGAGCTTGGTATGCACCATAGCAATGAACTCGTCACTAAGGGGAGCACAAATACTACCTTGCACTAAACCATTCGCATAAAAATTGAATTGCCATGCAGAGGGTGTGTCAATAGCATGCAAATCGTACTTAGTAGAATCCAAGGTGCATGGTGTGTGAGCATCTTCAATGGTAAACCGTTGACAAGCATCATCGTTGCACACATTCGCAGCAATCGTATCAGCGGTGATATCGATACCCTTCGTCACACGATCCTTAACACCCACAATACTACTACCTAGACTAACCGAGAGATTCGCTTGATCAGAAGACAATCCGTTAATCACGGTAACATCCGCTAACGCAAAAGCAGCGCCGCTCAAAACGCTAAGCAAGCCTGCAGAGAAAAGTAAAGTAGAACGCAGCATCATAGCCTCCCTAGTCCATTAATTAGCCAGAGCTTAGTATACTGGATAGCTCATTGACGCTCAAGGAGAGGGCTGTCGTATCCTGAGATTATGTTGCTGAGCTTTAAGCCTCTCACTTAATTTCGTCCAATGTTCATCGGATTTTTTCTTAAGACTCTTCATAAATTGATGTATAAAAGCAGCTGCCGAAGGATAGTCCGAAGGGTTCCTTTGGGAAACACTTCCGCCCTGTTCTGATCTTGCCTCTTTTTCTGTGGCACCGTCTTGACCCAAGTGCTGGGCATCACCTATTTCAAAGTGGTGCCGCGGGGATGGAATGTCGTCTTCACGTTTTGATACATCCTGAAACTGACAGGTTAAACCATGTCTGATCGCATAGTCTCTATCCCTCATAGCCTTATTCTCCATACGAGCTCCAACGCATTGAGCGACCAGTGACAGAATAAACACGAGAGTCACAACCGCCATCACAGGAGCGGCATAGATTGTCGCACCATCCATGGCACAAAACCCCCAAAAACCTAGAGCAAAAAATAACGGTATGGATGCCTTTTTTGCTCGAGCCATAAGGCAATTAGCCTTATCAAGCAATCCGTTAATATGTTTTGCATCTTTGGGAAACTCATTCTTGTTTAACTGCAAACTAGCGAGGTATCCAGATAAATCCGCTTTATTTTGAAAACTCTTACTTACACTTCCTAATGTAGTAGACTTAAAGTGGCTAGTCCTAGAAAGACTGACAGACAACGTTATTTCCTGATCCTCTTTGCCCTTCCAATTGACTAGATTCGCAGCATGAGCCATAGCTTCATTCAAATACACTTCTCTTTTAATGGCTTCTAAGTTATGTAAAAAAAGACGGAAATCCTTGCATGCATCTGAAAAACTACCATTTATCAAAAACACATGCTCCTGCGTGTGATCTGCTATTGTAGTTGTGGTAAAGACATACAAATTCATTTATGGATTCCAGTGGGTCTCTTAATTAAATCTACTAAATACCGACCAAACAGCAATCGCACAAAGGCCAGCGCCAGTGCAGCTGTTAAAAGCACCAGGATATTTAAAACGATATGATGCTGAATCACAATCACCAAGACAACACCTGCAGCTGGTGGATGAGCCACACGCAGTACAACCATCAAAAGCAGCGTAATACTTAAAGCCAAAGAAGCTGCAATCATAATGGATTGAATTGAGCTGTTACCCAGCTCACAGTGACGGCAGACTGTTTCTAAGGCCATGTGCGTTAACAAGCCAATTACCATACTAAGTGCATAACCACAAACAATTCGTTTAGGTGAGGCACTCATGGAGTGTGGAACACAAAACACCAAAAAAGCACTGGACGCAAGAGAGCTAATACCCACTACCCATAAGATCGGTTGATCCAAGGAAAAATACAAACAAGACATGGTTGTAAAGATGAACAATCCTGCTGCAAGCACCTGCATAAGAGCGTGGATTTTAAAACTAAGCTTGTGGTAAGCCATAGAAACCTTCTCCGTTTGAACGTAATAATGAGTGTAGAATAGAGCTTACCCAATATACAAGGTGTGCCTCATTAAGAGACAGCAACAAGGATTCACTCACCCTGCTCGAAAAATTATCTAAAAACGTGGCCACATCGGGTAATGCAAGCCCCTCAAGCTGCCTGCATGAGTATTCCGCCAATGCCATAAGAACTGGCGAGCCTAACACCTCAGCCTTTGCTTCAATAATCCCATGCGTATCGAACCTTGCATAGATAATCATCTGCTTGTCTTCTGCATCTGCTCGAGCCGACAACGCATCCTTACCCAATGAACCTAAATGCTGAAGGTCATGAAACAAGGTCCACACGGGTTCTGAATACAGTGTATTTTTCATGAGCCAGACTCCTTGGATGGAGACCATCCACGCAACTGCACGATGGCGCTGCTTAAACGCTCAACCAACACCGCACACTCTTCCTTGCGTGTAAAACGACCCACACTGATACGCAGGGAATGATGCGCACGATGTGTGTCAAAACCCATCGCCATCAACACATGAGATGGAAGTTTGGTCGTTGCATTGCAGGCAGATCCGGTTGCTAAGGCTATATCAAAACACATGGCCAATACGCTACTGATATCAACCGCTTCAATATGAATCGATAAACACTGAGGTACACAGACTGTGCTATTACGATGAATACCCGGTAAACAACGCAAACCCTCCTCGATCATAGCCATGCACGACGCTGCATGGAGGGCGTCCTTAGCTTGCTCTTCTTGCGCTAAGCAAATAGCTTTACTCCCTGCAACAAGCGTTGGTGTCGGCAATGTTCCTGCTCGAAGACCCTGCTGATTGCCGCCTAAAATTTGCGGCTCTAACTGTACCAACGGCTTTTGGCGCTGATATAAAAGCCCTACTCCTTTAGGTCCATAACATTTATGCATGGACATAGAGACCAAATCAGCATCTAACTCGCGTAAAGAAAAAGGCACTTTCCCCAAAGATTGTGCAGCATCCACATGTAACAAAGCGCCCTTTTTGCGGCAGATCTTCGCTATCTCACGAATAGGCTGAATCACACCCGTTTCGTTATTAACGTGCATGATGGATACCAGAATAGTGTCTGCTTGAATAGCCTTCTCGAGGGCAGATAAAGACAATACACCTGTAGACTCAGGGTTCAACAAGGTAACGGTAAAGCCTTCTTGTTTTAGGCGATCCAGTACGGCCAAGCTAGCTTTGTGTTCTGTGCTCATGCTGACGATATGCTTGCCTTGCCGTTGATAGGCGTGAGCCGCTCCCACTAAGGCCAATTGAATAGACTCACTAGCTCCAGAGGTCCACGTGAGACTAGCTGGATCAGCATCCAAAGCAAGCGCTGCTTCTTGAGTGGCATCTTGAACAAGACCACCTGCATACTGCCCATGAGCATGAGTAACTGCGGAGGGATTGGCGCATACAAGAGGCTCTTGCAATAACGGCAACATCACAGCTAAAACGCGAGGGTCCATGGGCGTTGATGCCATGTTATCGAAATAAGGTCCTAGCTCATTCAGACTCATGAAACGCCTCAGGATTATTTAACGCATACGTGACATCACTCAAAATACCGCGAAGAATGTTAAGCTCAGTGATGCTTAATTGAGATCGGTTATACAAACGACGCATACGTCTCATCAATGTGTCAGACTGTGACTCCTTGATAAATTGAATGCGAATCAACACTCGCTTTAGATGATCAAAATAACCGGCTAACTCTTCCATACTTACCGGCCGATCTTCCGGTGCTTGCGCTTCTGGTTGCGTGACGGGTGTTGCATCGCGTGCTGCCATCATACATTCATAAGCCAGCACTTGTACGGCCTGAGCTAAATTCAAGGAGTGGAAATCATCCGCGGTCGGTATGGTGACATGCGCTTGAGATAAAGTCAGCTCATCGTTGGTTAAACCGCTGCGCTCTCTACCAAACACAATCGCGTATTGATGCGAATGATCTGCTTGCATGAACTCAGCACAGCCTCGCGCGTCTGAGCCTGTCCAAGCCATGGTTCGAGGCCTGGCGGTAGTAGCAAAAACATACGTGCAGCCTTCTAAAGCCTCTTTCAGTGTTTTGACCACTCTAGCCTGCTCAAGCAGATCCACAGCATCAGTTGCCATCGCCGTCGCTTTAGAGTCGGGAAAGGATTCTGGTTCAACAAGCACCAAATCTCGTAAACCCATGACTTTCATAGCTCTAGCGGCAGCACCTATATTGCCGGGATGAGAAGGATTCACCAAAACAAAACGGATACGGGGAAGCATGAAGTCTCCAAAAGTGTACAAAATGAGAGCATTGTATCGAACGACACATGGATTGTCACCACTTACTTGCCAGAATGGTTCATTTTGCTACAATACTGCCTCCCCAACATCTATCGCGAGATCGCTCATGAACCCAACCATGAATATCGCGCAGCAAGCGGTGCGCCAAGCAGGCCGCGTGCTTTTGCGCCAAATCGACGTTTTAAACGATACCAACCTCATTGAATCTAAACGAGAAAGACTCGTTCAGCGAGCCCTAGAAAGTGTGCAAACAGAGCTCAAAGAGTCAATCAAAACCCCCTTACCTGATCACGTGATAGTTTTCCCCGGTGAAACCCACCCAGAGCGCGCTAAGGATCTTTGGATTATTCATGGTATTGATCCAATCAGTCATTACGAGCGCGCCCTACCGCATTATGCTGTCTCCATGAGCTGGTACCACAAAGGTGAATTAAAAGGCGGCCTTGTCTACGACCCCATCCTTGATGAATGTTTTTCAGCGATCGCTGGAAATGGCGCCCAATTAAATCAACACCGTATCCGTGTGGCATCTAAAGGCCGACGTCTTAATGCTGCAAGCGTTGCCAATCGCTTCCCCAAAGACCGAGAATCTGTTCCTCAACACACGAAAGCGTATACCGCCGTCGCTCCTCACATTGGATCCTCCGCTCAATCTGATTGCGCTTCTCTAAGCATGGCTTATGTCGCCTGTGGGCGCTTTGATGCGTACTGGCAAGTCGATAATGCAGGGAGCATCTCTACTGCGGCTTTGTTAATTGCTAAAGAAGCAGGCGCCATGGTAAGCAACTGGAAAGGTAAGAGCACACTGAACGCTGAATCAACCGTGTTGGTAGCCACACCGGCGTGTTACCCAGATTTGCAGAAGCTGTTAGTTTCTTAACAACACGTCCCACGGTCTGTGGAACAGATCCGGGGGATCCAAGAAATTAAAATGGATCCCCAGCGGATTCGTTAAAACGAACCGGGGGACGTGTGTGGCGTGGCACCTGGAGGTCTCAAAGACTCCAAGGCCCATCGCGCTTTAGGCTCTATAACTAGGGTATCATCAAACTCCCCTGCTTCCATGCGCACAGATCCTGCATAAGCAACCATAGCTGCATTATCCGTACAATACGATAAACGCGGAACAAACACACGAATCCCTTGCTTTGAAAAACGGTCTTCTGCAAAACAGCGCAGTCGTTTATTCGCGCTAACACCGCCAGCAATTACTAACTGCTTTAAACCCAGCTCCTGCAGTGCGCGTTCACTTTTTTTAAGAAGCACATCCACAACGGTTGCTTGAAAAGAAGCTGCCAAATCAGCTAAAGAATCCCTGCCCGAAAAAGAGGAATACGTTTGCGCCACTTGCGTTTTCAAGCCACTGAAACTCATATCACAACTGGGATGATGCATCATAGGACGTGTGAAGGGATACGCTTCCGGATTACCTTCTTCGGCTAACTTTGCTAAAGAAGGACCGCCTGGGTATGGGAGACCAATAAGCTTTGCTGTTTTATCAAACGCTTCTCCGGCAGCATCGTCTAGCGTTTCGCCAATAACACTGTAATCACCTAAACTTTTTGCATGCACCAACATAGTGTGCCCGCCCGATACAATCAGAGCCACAAAAGGAAAACTTGGGCGAGACTCCTCAAGCATGACTGCTAAAAGATGGGCTTCAATGTGATGCACACCTAAACAAGGAATCCCCCAACCGTAAGCCAGCGTTTTCCCGACGCATGCGCCCACCATCAAAGCGCCAATTAAGCCTGGACCGCGAGTATAAGCGAGACCATCCAGCTGCTTGGGATCTAATTGCTGCTCTTTGATAAACTGCTCAACCATCGGCGCAAGTTTAGCAACGTGGTCACGTGAAGCAAGCTCTGGCACCACGCCACCATAAGGCGCATGGGTATCAATTTGGGTGTAAACCTGCTGAACAACCCTGTTACACTGGCTATCACACAGTGCAACAGCTGTCTCATCGCAAGAGGTTTCTATACCAAGAATTAACATGATGCTGACTCATTATCTGAAAAGCATTCATAGTAGGTGAATGCATCTTATGATTCAAGGATTAGGCGCGTCAGGAGCGAGAGCATCAATCGAGCGAAGAATCTTCTCTTTAAGTCCTTGCGCATGTGGCTTCCCAAACAAAAGCCAGTGGCCTGTGACACATCTATTAATTCCGATCACCGCTAAATAAAGCACACCAGCCATCACAATGGCAAGTAAGACATTCACGACAACTTTCACAATTTTTTCAGGAGTGGGAAGTTTGTTTTTATCAATGGCAAGCGTCTGCATGCATAAACGAAACTTACCTTGATACACCTTGAGAGAGCCGTTTGACCTATCGATAACGCAGCGCCTTGCCAAATCCATCATGGCGTGAACAACCTTGATGGCTAACGGAGATTTTTTTTCAGTATGAACCGCGTAATTAAGGGCATAAAGCCTTAATGCGTCTAAATGCTTTAACATGGGAAGCAGTGGTTTGCACCGTAAGGTGGACAACTCGAGAGGCCATTCTGAGTCTTTATAAAAGTTTCGAGCATAAGCCAACAAGCGCTGCTCACAACGGTTATAATGGCCCAGATCCGTTTTTATTTGCGAACGAGCTGCACGAAATACATCCATTGGTAAGCGCATTGCAGAAGGCAGCATTCTAACACCAGCATGTTGCGCCAGGAAACGCTCCGATGCGCTAGCACAGTTATTAAATAAAACTTGTCTGACATGCTCAATATTCTCATTCTTAGCATTTCTTTCCTTCTGATCCATTGCGGTAATATATTGGCTCCATTCAGATGCTATTTCCTCTGCATCAGCCTGCATCATAAAATCAAAACGGGAATCAGCCCTCGTCAAGTCAGCTGGCTCTTTATCTGTCCACTTGGCAGTCGAAGGACCCCAGCGATCTAAGTGAAGATACTTACCATCGGACTCACGCTTCAAAAAAAGAGTAATGTGGCCTAAGAACGGAAGATACGGCGAACAAAACAAACACAATGAGGCTTTAATCTGAGACATTGGGTAACACCTATTGGAGGTTTATTACAATCTACCTTACTCAAAATGTTCTATCAATCTCTACCCGCCACTACTTGGCAATTCTGTCGATGGTGATGGGCCCACATCCGAGTTACACCGGAAGCAAGTTCAATGTGTGACACCGGAAATTCTGGAAACATCATGAGGTGAACTGTGATCGTTGGCATCGCAAGCTCCTCATTTTCCGCGGGTTTAACAAGCTATTGATTTATACTTTTAATTATAGTTGTCGAGCTCCCTTTTTGCCGTTTTGAAATGAAGGCCAGATGGGTATAATGGGATGCGCCCATACACCCAAGGAATCTCATGTTTCGACGTTTTTTTGCTTCTGTGCTGCTTGCTAGTCTTGCGGGAATAAGCTTTGCAGCTGATCGCTATCAGATGGACATCATTATTTTCTCGCGCGTAACACCCAAAGCACTCTCTAGCGAGTACTGGCGTTCCTCCCCTTCTTGGCTTGAAAAAAGCCAACCCATCACTCTTGCTCCATCAGAAGAGAAAGCTGACAACCCAAACTACCCAACACTCACCTTGCTGCCTGAAGAAGATATGGCTTTAAAAAAAGAAGCGTCTCGATTAGAAAAACTAAAGGATGTTGTTATTTTAAATCGATCATCCTGGCAAATGACACGTGAGCAATTAAATCATCCGATTCATATCACTTTAAATGGTGGCGATTTTATTTCACCAAGCATGTTTCAAAACGACCTGACAAACACGCCAAACTTAACCCTCAGTGGCAATTTAGAAATTCGATTGAAACGTTATTTCAATACCCGATTTCGCTTAATTTTAAGCGAACCTGCTTCAGGCGTTAAAGCGTATCTTCATGAAGCGCGCAACTGTGGCGACGATGACGTTTGCCGGTTTTACTTTGAGCGAACACGACGAACCAGAAGCAAAGAACTGAATTACATCGATACACCTCTTTTGGGTGTGGTGTTTACCATTACGCCGGTTGCTCAGCCAGTAGAGTAAAGTAGATCGCTTAGGTTTACTCTTCTTTCATCCACGTTTCTAGCGCGTCGATAATTTTACGCGCTTGCTCTTCGCTAGAGATATTAAACTTAGAACGAGGCGTGTACTCGCCGTTGCGTTTTTGGTAGCGGCGGATGGTAAAAGCAACAGGCCCGTAAGCTTCTTTACCTGCATTCCAGCTTTGGTACTTGAAAATAATCGTAGACCATGCACCTTTAGACAAAACAATTTTATCTAGCTCTTTAACCGTGGTTACGCCGTTATCAACGTACTCAATCGTTAAATCATCAATATTTGCTGCCATGGCATACTCCTTAAATGTCGCAGACGGCGTCACACTACCGAATTAAATCACAAGCGTCAATCGATTATCGGATCGGAGACAGCTAATGACTTAAAATCCCACAAATTGTGGTCCATTAATTGGCTAGGCTTGATGTTCGAGACGGCTCTAAGCATATTGCTAGGCACTTTCGGATTCTCAGCAGCTAAAGATGCAATCAAAGCCTTCACTTTTTTACGTGTTAAGTTTTTCTGAGAACCACACAAGTTGCAGGGAATAATCGGATACTGCATCAAGGACGCGAAAGCCTCAATGTCTCGTTCTTGGCAAAACGCTAATGGGCGAATCACCAGATGCTTACCATTGTCCGTTAGCAATTTTGGCGGCATGGATTTTGTTTGCCCATTGTATAAAATCGACATCAAATACGTTTCGATAATATCATCACGATGATGCCCCAAAGCAACCGTATCAAATCCATTGTCTTCCGCGTAACGATAAATAATTCCCCGCCTTAAACGTGAGCACAACGAACAATAGGTTTTTCCTTCTGGAATCTTGTCTGTGACAATAGAGTAGGTATCTTTCGATAAGATCTCATAATCGATACCGTTGGATTCATACCAATCGCGTAGCGCTGTGTCATCCCAACCAGGCTGCTGCTGATCTAGAGTAAAGGCTTTTAGTGTGAAGGAATGATTGGATTCCACACGAATTTTGTTCAGCACATGAAGCATGGTAAAGGAATCTTTCCCACCTGACACGCACACCAGCACCTTCGCTCCCGGTTTAATCATCCGAAAATCGTGCATAGCTTGCTTTGCATAGTGAATTAATTTACTTTCCAGCTGGTTGAGCGATGCCATGGTAGGCGCCCCCTATTTGTACAAAGAGCACCGTGATACCACACCTTTCTGGTCATAGCAACATCACTGGTCTAGAATAATGGTGCATTTGATGCCCCAAGCCATCACACAGGTCCCTCTTTTTCATGCTTTCAGACTGTTTTGACAACATCATACTCAACACGGACTCATACAAAGCGTCCCATTACCTTCAGTTTCCCCCGAACACAACACACGTCTCCTGCTACATCGAATCTCGTGGTGGTGAGTTTGATCAAGTCCTATTTTTTGGCTTACAACTCTTTATTGAACAACATCTTACCAAGGCGATCACCCTTGACGACATTAACGAAGCTGGCTCTCTTTTAAACGCTCATGGTTTACCCTTTCACCGTGAAGGCTGGATGCATATTTTAGAAAAGCATGATGGCTTTCTACCCGTCTCCATTGAAGCGGTCCCGGAAGGAACTATTTTACCCACCCAAAATGTACTGCTACAAATCACAAACACGGATCCCGCCTGCTTTTGGCTTCCGACCTACCTTGAAACGGCGCTGTTGAGAGCTATTTGGTATCCGACAACCGTTGCAACCATCTCCTGGCATGCCAAACAGCTTATTGCCAATTACCTGGATCAAACCGCCGATGATGCGAACAGCCTCCCTTTTCAGCTCCACGATTTTGGAGCGCGCGGCACAAGCTCACAAGAATCAGCAGCTGTTGGAGGGCTTGCACATTTGGTTAACTTTTACGGCACCGATACCTTATCGGGTGTGTTAGCAGCAAAAAACTACTATGACTGCCCCATGGCTGGTTTTTCTATTCCGGCTGCAGAGCACGCGACTATTATCAGTTGGGGTAAAGAAGAAGAAACGAATGCTTACGCTAACTGCATGAAACAATTCTCTGGTAAAGACAAAGCCTTTGCTGTGGTGTCTGACTCTTATGACATCTGGAATGCCTTGGATAACATTTGGGGAGATACCTTAGCTAGCGAGGTGAAAGAAAACCCGGGTCGACTCGTGATTCGTCCTGATAGCGGTGACCCCACGACAGTTCCTACTCAAGTCATACAACACCTCATGGATCGTTTCGGGTACACCGAAAATAAAAAAGGCTACCGTGTTTTGCCTGATAATATTCGAGTGATTCAAGGTGATGGTATCTCCTTAACAACGATCGCAGAGTGCTTAGACACCATGAAAGAAGCCCGACTTTGCAGCAGCAACATTGCTTTTGGGATGGGTGGCGCTTTATTACAAAAATGCCATCGCGACACCTTATCGTTTGCTATGAAAGCGAATGCTGTTTGTCGGGATGAGACATGGCGAGATATTTTCAAGCAGCCCATCACCGACTCCCACAAGACATCCAAACCCGGTCGATTAGCCTTAGTTAAAAATGATGATGGGTATGCAACGATTCCGCTGACCAAGCTTGATGAGCAAGAGAATCAGCTTAAGCAAGTCTTTCGAGACGGAAAACTTCTCATCAAAACAAACTTTGATAACATCAGGAAGCGCTCCTCTGCCTAGCAAGCTCATACAGAGCAACGCTTGTTGCCGCTGAGACATTTAAACTAGACACGCCACCATGCATGGGTATTTTAGCTAGAAAATCACAGTGCTTCTCCGTTAAACGCCTCATACCAACACCCTCATTACCCATCACCAAAACCACATCTGTATTAAGGTCGATGGCATCTAAGGATTGATCTGCATTGCCCGTCAGGCCCACTACCCATAATCCAGCTTCTTGACATTGCTTTAAGGTTCTAGCGATATTCGTGACAGTCACAATTGGCACCAATGCAGCGCCACCACAAGCTACCTTTTCAGCCGTTGCCGTCAAAGCTGCACTTCTATCTTTGGGGAGGACGACGGCATCCACACAAAAAGCAGCAGCCGAGCGTAAACAAGCACCTAAATTTCTAGGATCTTGAACACCATCCAACACAAGCACAGAGGCCTGTTTCCCCAAAGCACGTTTCGATTCAATAAGCGTTAATAAATCAGACTCCCGATAACCTGGAAATGGCTTACAGGATAGAACTACACCCTGATGAACAGCACTATCATCGTCTAGCAATCTGCTAAAAGCATCTTGATTGATGTGCTGGGTTGTCACCCCCGTTTTTTTGGCCAAGCGTATGACCTCATCGACACGTTCGTTTTTCTTGCCATCCAAGATATGTAAGGATACCGCTCGCTTGGGCGAGTGCTGCAATAGGTGGCTAATAGCATGAATGCCGTAGATAATCTGCTGGGTCATGGGTCCTCCTTTAGAGGTGTCAACACTAGCACATTGTTGATATTTTTAACAGCTTCTTCATTCATGACGCGCCAGGCCGTATAATGGCGCTATCGAACACCAAGGATACCTTATGCGCACAGTAAAGACTCTCAAACTCTCATTGATTCTCCCCATCATCACCCTCTCCGCCTGCAGCACCCAACCTGACCCCATCAAATCCTGGGCTCTCACCTCTATCGATCCTCACAAACACTTACCTAAAAGCCATTACGGAAACCCAGAAGTGTACCGTGCCAATGGGGCTACCTATCACGTTCTAGATACTGCCGTTGGCTACAAAAAGCGTGGCATTGCCTCCTGGTATGGTAAGAAGTTCCATGGCAAACTTACCTCAACGCGTGAAGTGTTTAACATGTATGGTCTAACAGCAGCCAGTCCTGAGCTACCCATTCCCTGCTTTGTTCGAGTCACTAATTTGCGCAACCACCAATCCATTATTGTGAAAGTAAACGATCGAGGACCCTTTGTTAAGAACAGACTCATTGATCTCTCCTATGGTGCCGCAAGAAAGTTGGGGTACGCCAGCCGTGGCACAGCTCCTGTTTTAGTTGAATCACTAGAAGCCACACCGGAACGCTATGCGCGTGATGAGCACCCTATTCCTGCCATCTACTGGCAAACCGGGGTCTTTAGCTCCTCTCAAAACGCTAAAAAGCAAGCAAGACATCTTAATAGCTGGTTCTTTCCTTTGTACGCCCACACATTTATCACACAAAAAGACGGGCACTCACTCTACCATGTCACTATCGGGCCCTTACACACTCTCGCCGAGTCTGATAAACTTTATCTCACCCTTAAGCAGCATGGCTTAGGTAATTCCATTCCACTCACTAGGGACGACTCATGACAACAGCCACTGCTACGATCACATGGAGTGATTTGCTCAGCAACGAAAAAAAAAACCGTACTTCAAGAGCATCATTGAAAAGCTAAACCAAGCCTACCAAGACGGAAAAACCGTCTACCCCAAAAAAGACGACATCTTCCGAGCCTTCACGCTCACCCCTTTTGAGTCTGTCAAAGTGGTGATTTTAGGGCAGGACCCCTACCACGGCCCTAATCAAGCGCATGGACTCTCTTTTTCAGTCCCTACAGGCGTCAAAAAACCACCCTCCTTACGAAACATCTGCTTAGAACTACAAAACGACATGGGCTTAGAATCACCTCCGACCGGGAACCTAAGCGGCTGGGCAAAGCAAGGAGTATTGCTCTTAAATGCAAGCTTAACTGTCGAAGCGCATCAAGCGGCTTCTCATGCACACTTTGGCTGGCAAACCTTCACAGATACGGTCATTCAAGCACTGAATGAACACCCCAAACCTATTGTCTTTTTACTATGGGGCTCTCACGCAAAAGCGAAAGCTAAGCTTATCGATCGAAGCAAACATCATATTATTCAATCCGTCCATCCCTCTCCGCTCTCAGCGCACCGCGGCTTCTTAGGCTCAAAGCCCTTCTCGCAAGCCAATGCTTTCTTAAGTTCTGTGGGCAGACAGCCTATCGACTGGGTTGCCTTAGACGATGAAGGCTAATCCATTTAGAAATCAACCTATATACGCTTTTTATTGACAGTCATCTCATTTTTGTATACTTTCAAAGCGTTTTTCATTTGACGGAATCCTTCATGAGCATCATTGAAATCATCCAATACCCCGACCCCAGACTAACCCTCGTTGCAAAGCCGGTTGATGTCTTTGACGATGACGTTAAGAAAGTCATTGATGACATGTTTGATACCCATTACGCTCAAGAGAATTGTGCAGCGCTAGCGAACTCACAAATGGCATTCAAAAAACCGCAGCGCATCACAGTGATCGACTTCTCCGAAAAAAAAGACGATCCTTTGTGCTTAGTTAACCCAGAAATCATTGACCACAAAGGGGAAACCTATACGGAGGAAGGATGCATGTCTGTCCCCGGTGGCATCATCTCAAAAGTAAAGCGTGCTGAAATCATCACTGTGAAAGCCTTAGACAAAATGGGAAAACCCATCCAATTTGAAGCGGATGGTTTTTTAGCGAAATGCATCCAGCATGAGCTAGACCACCTGAATGGTGTTTTGTTTATCGATCATGTATCCCAGCTGAAGCGCCAAAAAATTGATAAGCGCCTGCAAAAGCTACACAAGCAAGGTCGCCTCTAAGGCTCAAATTGCCCCGCCCCTTGCCGGATGACGCTAGGCTCATCCCCGGTTAGATCCACCACGGTAGAACTGAGCTCATCTGACGCTCCAATATCTATCATCACAGCAATCTGCTGACCGTAATGCTCTTGAATCTCGAGTGGATCGGTTAGCAACGCTTCGGTCTCTGGGTGATGCAGAGTCATGTTAGCCAAAGGCTCCCCCAGTGCTGAAAGCAATTCTTGGACAACGCGTGATGCCGATAAACGGAAACCTATTGTCTGGCGCTTTCTAGGTAAGTTAAGTTGTCGCTCTATGCGCTTGATCGCGGGCAACACAAACGTAAAAGGACCCGGCGCATGACGTTTGATGCATTTGAATGCTCGGTTGCTCAGCACCGCCAGCTCTGAAATAGACGCTACATCGTCACACAACAAACTAAACGGATGTTTCCAGGAAAGCCCTCGCAACCTGTACAATTTTTCCAAGGGACCTTTTTTTCGACACAAACACCCCACACCATAGGCTGTGTCTGTTGGGTAGACCACAAGCTCACCAGCCTGCAAAGCCTCCAAAGCTGGCTTAAGTTCGCGCGGGTTTAAGCGCTCAGGATGGATGGATATGACTTGCATAAGGTCTCTTTGTGTTCAAGGGGCTGTGATTGTATCGTGACTCCATTCATGTCACAATCAGTGCTCACACTATAGAAGGTATTTTCATGAAAATATTGTTTGACTACCTTTCCATCCTCTGCTTTTTTGTCGCTTTCAAAATATGGGGTATCTATACGGCCACTGCCGTTGCGATCGGCGTATTGCTTGTGCAAGTCATTGCCTATGCTTTTATCAAGGGCCGAGTAGAGCGTGTTCATCTTGTTAACCTGATCTTACTCGTCGTACTTGGGGGAACCACCTTGCTCCTTCATGATATGATCTTCATCAAATGGAAACCCTCGATTGTGTATTGGGTTCTCGCCCTTTTGCTGCTCGGGTCACATTGGTATGCTGAGCGCCCCTTCATCGAACGCGTCTTTGATGGGAAGTTAGACTTACCCAGAGATGCCTGGGAACGCTTAAACATCAGCTGGAGCGCTTTCTTTTTTATACTGGGTGGCATCAACGTATTTGTCATGTATCACTACTCGACGAACGCATGGGTTAACTTCAAACTCTTTGGCACTTTGGGCTTAACGCTTCTCTTTTGCATAGGCCAATCGTTTTACATCAAACAATACTTACCCAGCCAGCAGGATTAACATGAACGAAAAACGTGAATCTCATATCAAAACTGCTTTAAAAAAGGCTTTAGAGCCCAGCCATCTAAAACTCATCGATGAAAGCCATCTTCACACTGGACATCCAGGTGCAACAACAGGCTTAAGCCATTACGCCCTTGAAATAGAATCCTCTGCTTTCAACTCACTTTCTCTGCTTGAGCGTCACCGACTCATTTATGAGTCCTTGGGGGCGCTTATGCAAACAGATATACATGCGCTTCGCATTGTATTCGCCAACTCAACCCACTAAAAGGAACTTTACTATGGCATACAAAGACGTTTTAGCCGCCGGCGTTATCTCCGGCTTACTCGTTGCATCATCGGCCGATGCTGGTGCAAATCCTTCACCTAACAGTATTTCAGCGATGAACAGCCCTAGCTTCCCCACACAAATCGTGCCAAAAAGCAAATTAGAGCGCTGTTATGGTATCGCTAAGCGAGGTCAAAATGATTGCGGCACGGCTACTCACGCTTGCGCGAACCAATCTACCGCAGATAACAGCCCCCAAGAGTGGATTTATGTGCTAAAAGGCAACTGCACACGTATCACCGGCGGCTCATTAGATCCTATCGAAAAAATCAATCCAGTGAATCAAACCAATCAACAAGTCATTAAAGACAGCAACGCTGGCAGCAATGAGATCTTATACTAATGGGCATCTGGAAACAGCCTATTAGCTTAGAAGTCATCCAAAAGCGAAGTGCGAACACGATGGTTGAAAACTGTGGCATCGTGTTCACAGAAATAGGTGACGATTTTCTGAGAGCCACCATGCCAGTGAACGAAAGAACGCAGCAACCCATTCACATCATGCACGGAGGTGCTTCCTGCGTTTTGGCTGAATCTGTGGGGTCACTGGCTGCTAACTTTGTCGTTGACGAAGGTTTTTATTGCGTAGGATTAGCTATCAACACCTCTCATATCAAGCAAGCGCCTGCTGGAACCACCGTGATTGCCACAGCTAAACCCTTGCATTTAGGCAAAAGCACTCATGTTTGGCACATTCTTATACACAACGAGAGTGGCGGATTGGTTTCTTCCACGCAGCTAACCATGATGGTGATGCAAGCCTCGTCTCACTAAAGAGCATGCCATACAGGTAAATGGCCGCCTAGGGTATTTTACATATGCCACTACGGCAGCTAAAATTAATGGGTCGTCATACAAGGAGTACGTTATGCCAAACACTGGACTGGCCAATATTAGCGCAGGTGAAACCGCGATTTGTCGTGTCGATCCCGCAGGGCAGCTACATTACCGAGGCTATGACGTTAAAGACTTGTGTGCCCACGCCTCCTATGAAGAAGTAGCATACCTCCTAATATACGGAGAACTTCCAGATCAGGATCAACTCTCACACTACCGTAACCGCCTTGCTCACTTGAGGGTTCTTCCTTACCCAGCCAGACATTTATTGGAATTAATTCCGCCTACAGCCTCACCCATGGATGTTTTGCGTACAGCCTGCTCATTTTTAGGAACTATTGCACCTGAGTCTCCTGAATTCTCAGGAAAAGAAATAGCAGACCACCTGGTCGCGCTTCTGCCATCTGCCTTGCTCTATTGGCACCACTTCCACCATAGCGCCATTAAAATAAACACTGAATCAAACGCATTAAGCACAGCTGAGTTCTTTCTAGATACGCTTTTTCAAAGCAAAACAGATCCTCTTCTCGTTTCGATGCTTGATCAGTCTTTAATCCTATTCGCGGAGCATGAGTTTAACGCTTCAACTTTTTCAGCAAGAGTCACAACCGGAACCAATTCTGATTTTTATTCTGCTATTTGCTCTGCAATCGGAACACTAAAGGGCCCTCTTCATGGGGAAGCGATTTCACAGGCTTACAAACTTATCACCCGCTTTCCAGAGCCTGAACAAGCATTAGTCGGCGTAAAAGCCATGCTAACAAATCAGGAAACCATTCCTGGCTTTGGTCACAGAGTGTATCATGACTCAGACCCAAGAGCCGTGATCATGAAACAATGGGCTGACAAACTATCCTCTCATAGCAGCAACCATCGCCTGTATGATTTATCCGAAACCATCGAAAAACTTATGCGTGAAGAAGGTAACAGCTTCCCGAATGTTGATTTTTATACAGCAACAACCTATTCCACGGCCAATATCCCTGTCAGTTTATTTGCCCCTATATTTGCTGTTGCACGGGTAACAGGTTGGTCCGCTCATATTCTTGAGCAAAGGGAAAACAACACCTTGATTCGTCCAGTTGCTGATTACATCGGACCTAACGCTAAAGCTTTTCTACCTTTAGATGAACGTCAATCGGTGAAAGAAGCTAACTAACCCGAACTCGGGCTAACTAAATACTTATCACCAACCACGTACCCGACATCTTTAACACCGCCTTAAGCTCATACTGGTTGACTCAGGCTAGTAACGTGTTAGCATAAAATTGGTGGTGCAATGCATGGCATCAACTCTTTCTATGAACAGAGTCGCTATATTCTGACTACGCACTCTCCACACATGTCATAGCACTGCTTGAGGGTTAATTATGCCAAGACACTTAGACGCCGAACAACGTGCAAGGAACTTTGGCCGAGCCCAAAGAGAGCTCTTCAATGCTTATGGAACAGGCGGGCTTGGATCCGGTCTGTTCAGAAAACCCGTTTACAACATGCTGGTACCTGTCTTGCTTATAACGCCAAGCATCTCCTGGATGTTAGTCGCCTTGCTCGATATGTTAGAAAACCCAGACAACCTTAACCCGAAAATACTTAAGCCTACCGAACCACCTCTCAACACCGTTACTCTTGATCATCAGCTATCCCTGCAGAAATTCGCACAAATTGACAGAGGTCTTTACATTGAAGGTGAAGATTACAAAAAGCCAAGTAACTCTATTAGTGACAATCGCTACAGTATAGGCTTTAACTGCATTCCTAGCATACCAAAAAATCAAGCTCGCCTATCAACCATACCGGTGACAATCTTTCCATTTGATGGAGACCTAGTCAGTTTAGACGATGTCGAAAATAACTTACAAGAAGTTATCAAAAGCCAAGAAGCAACCTGCACACCACCTTCGGTAATGGTACATTCTCCGCAGTCTTCCCTAATCCTGTTGAGACTCACCGAAGACAGCAGCAAGGAAGCCTACGATGAACAGGATAATTTAGCCAACAAATTAATAACAAAACTACGTAAAACAAAAAAAACAGCTCTTCATTACAAGCCAGATATCCTTTACCTAAGGGTTAATATTCATTCTCGTAAAGATCTCAATACATTTGTGGTAGCCATTATCACAAAAACCATCGAAAGGATCAAATTATCTAGGCAATTTGTTCAGGCATATAACAGCTATTTTAATTGCCCTGGCTCTGACATGACTCATCCACTAGCGGTCGATAATGTATTTGATCGACTTCCCTGGTCAGATGATCGACAAGTGGCTCTAAACGAACTGCCAAAAAAAATTGCGAATACCCCTGAGTTTAAGGCCCAAAAAAAATATGAAGCGATCAAAGCTGTCAAAGAGTTTGCTTCATGCCCAAAAAAAGCAACGTTCGAAAAAATTCAAACCGATCACACAGAAGCTCTTTTGAACTGGCCTCGGTTCTTCTATGGGCTCCTGCAGAAAGCGATTCAAGACTCACCTAAGCCTGCCTCCATTACGCTATTTTCACGCCCTTCTGATAGATTGAGAGCCTGGCTAAACAGCACTCGAAGAGCCTACCCTAAATCCTACCCTACCATCGTAAGAGCCATTCATCGCAACAAAGCCTTAGACCGATACAACGTACTTATAAGCCTCCTTAACTACGCAAAAAAACCATCCGTTGAAGCATTTCTAATGATTCAAGAACAGAAAGACGTTATCATAAATGATGTTAAATATTTCAACCCTCTTATCGGTAAAATTGCAAAAGCCGATTTCCATGCTGACAGATGCGCTCAAAGACATAGAGGCCCGAAGGCATGGATCACATACTGGCTAGATGACCCTGAATCACGAGAAGCTTTCAGGCCCTTTCACGCCTCTCATAAGGCTATGCGGGACCATATGGCGAAATGTTACATACCCCTTAACCCCAATAGAAGAAAATTGGGCCTCATGAGAAACACCACTCGAGACATAATACCGCGTCGTAGATCATCTTCCGCGCCATACGTAGAGCCACAAAGATCTACTTTCAAAACAGGATCAGCGCCCTAATCAATTGAGCGTGTGCTTACCTTCAGGTCTTCATCAATGAGCAATAAATGATTCACTGGCACCTCCTCCCAACGCTCTACGCATTCCGTTAAACGCTCAGACGCAACAACCACAGCTTGCGTATCAGTATCGCTTGGCACAAATAAGCGGCTACTACCGCTATCCGAGGGCTTACCAAGCATGTAATAGAGAGAAAAAGGCTCCAAACTTAGGTCTGATAGATAGCGTGACACAACCATCTTCTTACCATCCGTTAAAACCAAATTTAGCACCGAATAATTTTTATCGTTAAGCACTTTTCTTAACCTATCGATTTCGTGAATAGCCTCTGAGAGTGCCGAAGCCATTTGATTGATGCTATGAGGCGGTGGAGTTTGGTGTAAGATATTCATGACTAGAGAAAAGAAATATTCTGAATCTGTTTGCCCTTTAATGTTACTAAAATAATCCATACCCAAAGACCCTAACAAGGAACGACGTATAACATCAAACCCATGAATGGTACCGTTGTGGACAAAGCTGTAATTTTTGTACTGAAAAGGATGACAATTAAATGTGTTGACATAGCCAACCGTTGATGCACGGACATGAGCCAAAAAACAGGTAGACTGAACCTTGTCCACGAGGTGCTTTAGATTTTGATTGTTCCATGCTGGCTGAACAGACTTAAAGACACCAGGCTCTGGTCCGGTTTTTTGGTTGTACCAACCGACACCAAAACCATCTGCATTCAAAACATGAAGACCTTCTCGAGCACTTCGGCTTTGACTAATTAATGAATTCTCAGGTTTGGCGATGATATCACCCAAAGTGGCTTCTTTTTTACCAATGTATGCTAGAAATCGGCACATTTTGATCTCCTCAAAGCGAAAGCAAAGGTAACTATAGTACAGGATAGCCCCTCCCGGATCCACCAAGAACCCTAACAAAACCCTCTATCACTGCCAAGTAGAAATGTCACACTTCCTCCCAAGTAAAGATGTCACATGGAAGTCCTTTTGCTCAACATAGCTACTCTTACCACTGTCACCCTCGCGCAGGCGAGGGCCCAGGGTCAGATAGGCTTTCTAGAGATACTACTTAGCTGATATCGAAGTACAAATCTTTCCACTGTGGGTTATGCCTTTCAATCAGCTTCAGCTTCCATGATCGCCTCCAGTGCTTGATGCATTTCTCTCTATAAATCGCCATACCAATATCATCGTATTCTTCACAGTAAACAAGGCGAGTTACACCGTATTGTTTCGTAAACCCAGGTATTTGCTTGTTTCGGTGCTGAGACACCCGTTCTAATAAACTCCCCGTAACTCCTGTATACAGAGTGCCATTACGTTTGGATGCAAGAATGTAAACCCAATAAGAAGCCATGCGATCCTCTCTTGTTGACATATTTCCTTAAGAGGAGAGACTAACGTAAACGTTATCAATGCATCACCGTTATTTCCAGCATTTGCATTTTTTACCCTGGGTCCTCGCCTGCGCGAGGATGACAGCGTGTAGGAAAGGTCAACACAAAAATCATCCAAATTGTGACATTTTAATTTGAGGCAGCTGTGAGATGACTACTTTGGTTCTACACAAAACCCTCTGTCACTTTACTCAGTGTAGCAGTATGCTAGAATGGCAAGTTCCTGACTGGGGCCCATAGCTCAGTTGGTTAGAGCAGGGGACTCATAATCCCTTGGTCCTAGGTTCAAGTCCTAGTGGGCCCACCATCTGAGTCGTTCTTTAAAGCAACTTCCACTTTAGAGCCAGCTTAGCCGAAAAATTTCTTCGAAGTTCTCATGTACTTTATGTACACTGCGAATTCTCATCTATTTTTCGACTAATCTGATCTCAAAACTGAAACTTTGATGTGTGGACCACCTAAGCGATATTAATCAATTCCGCCCACCATCTGAGTCGTTCTTTAAAGCAACTTCCACTTTAGAGCCAGCTTAGTGAAATTATCGCGCATAAATTGAGTCAAATACACCCAAAAAGAGGCCTATCTGCCTTTATTTTGCTCGAATTCGCAAATGGAAAAACAATTACTTATAATGTTTGTCAACCACCACTGACACAGGGAGAGTTGTCATGAAACACTGTAAAGCACTGGACCTTCTGTCCGCCATTTTGGTTTTTATTGGTGCTATTAACTGGGGCCTTGTTGGCGCCTTCCACTTCAACTTAGTTCACACCATCTTTGGCAGTGTTTCTAACGTTGGTGTTCGCGTCATTTATGTGATTGTTGGCTTGTTCGGCATCCATCACTTCATACGTGACCTTATGGGCTGCTGCGGTAAGTCTTGCAAAAAAGACTAACAACCCCCGTTCAAAACAGCGCTCATTATTGGGTGCTGTTTTTTTTCACTCAAAAAAAATCGTCTTTAAGAACCCGAGTTCGGGGTTTTTATTGTGTTAGAACAAGTAGTGAGCTGCCTAGCAAGGCAGCTTTGACAAAAAAGCGCAGGACTAGCAGGGCTAATTCGAGCAGTTTTTGGCGAAGCTAACGCGGCTAGGCGGCTTAGGACGCCGTACTTGCGCAAGAAAAACTCCGAACTCGGGTTTTAAGATTCTTTCTCAGATGCAAGCATGGCAGTGACCGTTAAATCCCCCGCTACATTGGTCGCTGTTTGCATCATATCATTCAATCGATCCACACCAGCAATCAATGCGATAGCACCTAAAGGAATCCCTGACGCACTCATGATAGCTCCCATAGCAATGAGCGCAGACCCTGGAACAGCCGCGACACCCATAGCGGTAAACACAGTGGTGACAATCAGCATAAGCACTTGCAAACCAGTGAAGTGAATCCCAAATAAATTGGCGGCAAATAAAACAGCAATAACCAAATAGATAGTCAAACCGTTTAAGTTAAAGCTTGCTCCTAAAGGTAAAAGAAATCGTGATAGAGAAGAGCTTAAGCCGAGACGTTCGGCGCAACGCATCGATTCAGGCAAGGTAGCCGCACTGCTTGATGTAGAAAACGCAAAAAGTAAAGCTGGCAACACACCCTTAAAAAACTTGGGCACTGAAAGGGATCCAAAAACACACAGCAGAATCGAGTACACCAGGACAAGCTGAACCAAGCAGGCAACATATACCGTTACAATAAACAAGGCCAATGATGACAACACATGCCAACCAAAATGCGAAACGGTCCAAGCAATCAACGCAAACACACCAATAGGAGCAAATCGCATGACTAAATCAGCCAACTGAAATGAAACCTGAGCAAATCCCTGGAAAAACGATCGAACCGGTTTAGCCGCCTCACCAGTAAAATGAATTGAAATACCGATGAGTATGGCAAAAATAACGATTTGAAGAACATTATCATGCAAAAATGCGCCTAAAGCATTTTTAGGGAGCACGTTTAAGATAACTGAATTCGGATTAATAGAGTGATTCACTACCCCAACAGATTCTAATTGCAAATGCGCATGAAGACCTGGCTCAAACAAGTAAAAGAAAAACAAACCAATGAGCGCAGCCAATACCATGCAAAATAAATAAGCAACGATGGCTTTTCCGGTGACTTTTCTCATCATGGAAAAATCATCGATTGATAAAATGGCGCAAACCACGGAAAAGAAAACAACAGGACCTATCAATAAATGAATAGCACGAATAAATAAATCGCCCAACACTTTCAGGTACACAGCAATATGAGGGAACAGACCCCCAAAAAGGAGCCCAAGAGCCAAGCCTGCTATGATTTTTTGCCATCGGTTAAGAGAAAATTTTGATAAGAAGGCGAACATCTGATACCCAGTGATCATGAATGATGCTACATGATACTAGATGACAGAGCTTGGAACAAATCGCTTCAGAAAACCTTTTGTTTCAATCAGTTGAATCGATAATCTAAGGTCATAAAGATATAGTTTTGTCCAGGAACACGGCGATACCCTCGGGTATCTGCGTTAACATCAGAGGTCGTTGTGGACGTAAACGGACTCACGGTATCACCAAACACCCTTCTGTATTGCAAACCTACATCAAAACCGTCAAACATGTGCCGCTGAAGCCCAACACTAATGATCGGACGCCAACGCTTAGGATGACCTGAAACATCCACTACTGGCGCATCTACCGTTGTGTTTGTGATGGTATAATTGAGTTTTTGAAAGGCAAGCGCTATACCCATCCCTCCTGTGAAAGACCACTCGCTGCTCGCATGGTAAGTACCCACAACCTGCGCTGGGATAATCTGAGACGTGTAACGCCAACGGTAATTAGCTGTATTCAAATCCGTGTTAGATGAATACAAATAAGAAACCTCTGGGCCAACGTCCCAATGTGTCATCACTTTTTTACGGTAGTACAGACCAAGACCGAGCGTGTAATGTTGATTTGTTTTTGTGTACCCTGTGTCAGTTGGTTGCGGCAGATTGTTGCTGAAAAAACCAGCCCCGACCCATGGTGTTAATGGGCTCAAAAATTCGCCTCTAGCAAAAGTTGAAGACACAGCAACAGCAGCTAATCCAACAGCAAGTGATTTTTTTAATAAAGACATCATAAACTCCTTGTTTCAGTCGTGTTATTCCAATAATTCCGCAAAGGCGTCACCGGTGCCCATGCTTTCTGTTCCCGTCCCTTCGAACATACATATTTCGTAGGTGTAATCACCAGAGCCATAAGCTTCTTCATAGTACGTGTTGTTCTCTGAAGGTTCTTGTGTTGCTGCCGCCAAAACAGCATCTGCAGAAGCAAGTACTTCAGCACGTGTTGCATCAGACGCATTATTCGTCACCACCACCGTCATATAAGCACGGCCATTCCCAGAAGGCCCATCGGAAATACGTACTTTATTATTAAGTACAATCCACATACCCCCGCCTTCACTTTCGTAATAAGGGTCGGCATAACCAGCAAATTCATCGTAATAAGGCATGGTAGGCGGCACCATACCTGCCGCTGAGAAGCTGAGGCCTCTTTGAAAATTTGCCAAAGTTGGGCAGTCGCGATAATCCGATGCCACCGCTGCACCAGCTAGGGACAAAGCCACACAGAAGAGGCCTAGTTGTTTTATCATGGGGTGATCCTCCTTGATTCATTTGCCCAGAGTATAGAACAACTTCCTAGTTCTCGCCAGACCGTTCAAAATAAAAACAATTAGAAATCAGAGCCTTAATCACGTAGAATACCATTCAAGCGTCTTGCTTTTATCATGGAGGATTAACAATAATGATACGTTCTGTTCTTTTTGCTCTTCTTTTAGCCACATCTGCTTATGCAGGCTACACAGACTGCCCAACGTTGGCAAGCTTTAAGAGAGCTATCGATTTTACTGCGCCTGGGATGGTGCCTTTAAAAATGCCTTATTACGATGAGTTTGCGGGACAAGACGATCCCTACTGGCATCCTGATGGTAATTTTTGGATAGTGATCAGCAACCGAGTACGCATCTCAGACGGCCCTTCTGGGCGCGGCCGCGCCTATATGTCCGGCATGGTTGTTGCGGGATCGTCTACTGATTCGCGGGCTACGGTATTAGCCAATGCACAAGCGCTTTTAGAGGCCGCCTCATTCGAACCCAGCGATGGCACTGACCCTGCATACACAGGTGATGATGATACTTATATAGAAGACTGGGATACCGGCGGATACAGCTACGAAATGTGCCTATACTCAGGCGACGCAGGCTCTCAAGCCATCGAAATGACCACTGGCACCACCATTGCTGAGATGATGGGTGCTTAAGCCGCTGTATCTAAATCACTCACGGCTTGAGGGCCCCGCCATCAGGTGATGCCTCAAAGCCAGATGTAGTTAGGGCTAATTGAGTGGTACTCTGGCTTTCGCTTTCAAAGAGCTGAACCCCATACCGCCTACCGGAACCAACAAAGATTGTCTTAGTCGTGTAAGAGATGGCATGAACAGAGGAGCCATCGCACTCCCAAATATTGTTATAGTTATCGGGGACACTGAAGCGCAAACACAAACAAAGCGACTCACCCTCAGAGAGCGAAACTTCTTTCGTTTCTTTCATAAGCAAGCGTATAAAATTAATATCAAACTCGACCTCGTTCTTAAGCCCTAACGCGAAGAGCAAAAGCAAAGCTCTATAAGCACAATAAGGCCCAAACACTGTCTTTGTACTCTTATCATCTCTTTTGACAACCTCAAGCTGCTTGAAACACGCTGCCCACGTAGAAAAATCTTTCTGAGAAGTGGGATAATAGAACCAATCAAGGAAACCTCGACCATAGCCGTTCTCAAGTAAATGTTTGACTTGTTTTTGCTCAAGCAGCTCTGCTAAGGAAATTGACTGAACCACCCCCTTAGACATTTTAGGCTCGCCATATTTATCAGCAAATTGATCAAGCAAGGTTAGGCATTCAGTACGAAAGGATAAGTCAACATTTGTCAAAAACCCATCTTTAGTTAGAGTAAGCTCTTCATCTCTAGCCTCCATCCTTTTAGGTTGATGGTGTCTTCTACCCCTTCTAGAAAAAAGAACAATCTCATCAGTAACACGAGAAGTAACAATCGACCCTTTCGGCGCCTGACAGAGTAGTGGCATGGATACAAAACGTTCCTTAAAGCGCAAACGCAGGAAAAGTGACGCATCTGAGGGACCTGACACAAGCTCACCACATTCCATCACCGACTTTATGAAGTTGACGTTAAACATCGCCTTCGGCAATCCCGGTATAGCGTTAGCGAGTGCACAGAGCAAAAACATTGCTTCATGAGAGTGATAAGGACCAAGAACCGACTGGTGTATCAGCCCCCTCTCCCCCCTCACTACATCTAGCTTCTGAAAAGATTCTAGAGGAGCGGTATCTAACAATGTGGTAGCATCAGGACCGTAAGATTTATTGAAAAAGCGCCTAAGCTCTTTCTGCTGAATCAGCTGCCTAAAGGTAATCGGCTGAGCTTGAATTTTTTTCTCGGGAACACCACTATACGCGTCAAATATACATCTTATCTTCGCATGAAAAGAAGGATGCGCCTGAAGACGATAGTAACCCCTTTTAAAGTTGTAGCTATCCCTATGCAAGAAATAATATTTAGGTAATTCCGAGCAATCAATCACAACTCGATCGGCGGGTACAAGAACGCGCTTATCTTTGACAGCAGAAATAGACCTCCGCATCAGTGCAAGCATGTCCTCTTCAGCTTTGCGATTAGGAACACTCGTCAAGGAACCATCTTTTATTATCTCTAGATTCGCTATGTCGGCCACCAAGTAATAGAAATTAAGTTTGTGAGCCTCGTGTAATAACTGACATGCCTGCGCAACGATCTCCAGCTTCGCGGGGACCTCATGAATAGAGTGCTTCCCACGAATCCATCGTATTTTTGTGAATCTTTTTTTTCCCTGGCGGGGTTTTATCTTGATATCTCTACGTAAGTACCTAACAACCTCACCAAGTTCCCCACTGATGACAGGCTCACCCTTATCCAAACCCAGCTTACTGTTTTTTTCTATTTGAATACTCTCTGCCTCAAGTAATAAACAACCTACTCGATGAAACAGTTTAAGTATCTCCTTTATTGCAGAGTCTTTATCCTTTGAAAGGATGAAATGTTTCTTCCTTTCATACATCGCAGAAAGAGTGTCTACAATCATATGCCCAAATGGCTTTGCATTAGCTGAATCTTCTTTAACAACAGCCAAATACTCCGCTCCACATTCAGAGCCCAAATCCATTTTCTGAATCATGGATAAAAACTGCTGAACAGGTTTTGCGTTAGCCTCACCCTTGTTAACAAAAAGAGTTATAACGACGCGTTGCCCCATAAGACGCTCCATTGCTAAACTAAAAAGTAGTATAAAAAATGATTGTGTCGCTAGTGTAATGGGTGAATCTAAAAAAAACAAGAATGCCCGGAAGGATTTGCTCGAAACGCTAGGAATTTTATGAGATGAACTGGATCTCTACTTGCACACGTCCCCCGGTTGCTGAAGGCAATCCGCTGGGGATCCAAAAACAAAATGAACTTTCTCATTTAAGATAGATTGTGCCAAATAACTGGATCCTAAAGTTAAACTTTAGGACTCCGCCGGGGATGGTCCTCGCATCACGCGCAAGGATTCCATCGGGATCGTGCCTCCCGGTGTTCCTCGCGTCAAGCGCAAGGACTCCGACGGGTTAGTGTCTCGTGGTATCCTTGAAGGATTCACTCGACAGATGATTTCGCTCGCAACTCTGTCGGCTCTAGGTTTATTTCGGTATTCCTACGGAATTCTGTCGACGATGAATAAATAAAGTCGGTTCGAATCCGCGGGGTCGTGTTAGACTTGCCCATAAGGCCTATAGGCCTTATGGGCAAGTCTGGCGCGCCCGGAAGGATTTGCTCGGGCCTCGCCCTCGCAGCAAACACCCAAGGGTGTTTGTCGAACCAGCTTATTGAAGTCGGAGGTTCGAAGCTTCCGCCGCGCATAAAAAAATACCATATGTGGCTAAAGCCACATATGGTATTTTGGCGCGCCCGGAAGGATTCGAACCTCCGACCACCTAGTTCGTAGCCAGGTACTCTATCCAGCTGAGCTACGGGCGCGTGCCAATGTATCCTGGCGGAGAGAGAGGGATTCGAACCCTCGATAGAGTTTGTCACCCCATACTCCCTTAGCAGGGGAGCGCCTTCAGCCACTCGGCCACCTCTCCCAGGAAGCGCCAAGAATACCAAAAGACAGAGCAGAATAAAACCCCTGGATCAGCCAAGAATCAGGATTCTATGAATTAGATCACTCGTCGTTATAGTCGCCTTGTGTTTCATCTTGAATTCGAGCATAAATCTCTTCGCGATGAACAGAAACAGACTTAGGTGCATCAATACCCAAACGAACTTGACCACCTTTGATGCCTAAAACGGTGATCTTGACGTCATCTCCGATGATCACCGACTCGCTAATGCGCCGTGTCAGTATTAACATAATGTCCTCTCCTCTAATGTCATTGATATGGATCAATATTTTTAACACTTGATCACATTATAGTCACATTTAGAGGGGGATACTAGGGGGTATAATAAAGACCCCCAACCCTATGATTTTTATGCTTTTATTTTGTTCAAAACCCACTCAGGAACACTGGCAAGGGCCTGCTGAAGGTGTTCGGGCTGATCTCCACCACCCTGGGCGAAATCAGCTCTACCTCCACCACGACCACCAACCTGAGCCGCTACATGCTTCAATAAGTCGCTGGCTTTAAGGGCATCCTGACAGGATTTTGTCACCCCTGCCACCAATTGAATCTTCCGATCTACAACGGTTGCTAAAATCAGAGCGGCTTTATCTTTTTTCTCTTTCAGTTGATCAATCAACACTCGCATTGAATCTCGATCCATCCCCTCAAGGACTAAGGCAAAAACGGACACACCTTCCACATCAGTCGACTGCCCGAGCAAGGTTTCTAATTGATGGTTCGATAAACGCTGCCTTAAGCGTTGTAACTCCCGTCCCTGATCCTTAACCTGATCCAACACTTGGGCCACTCGCTTCGGCAAGTTAGCCTCAGCAGATTTCAATTGCTCAGCCAAAGCTGCAATCAATGCTTCTTGAGATTCTATGTGCCTAATGGCAGCTTCACCCGTCACAGCTTCTATTCGACGAACACCAGATGCACACGCCGTTTCAGCCGTGATTTTAAAACAGCCAATATCACCAGTACGGTCGACATGTGTCCCGCCACATAACTCAATCGAGAAATCACCAAACGCAACCATGCGAACTACCTTCCCATAGCGCTCACCAAACAAGGCTAAAGCACCACGTTTTTTAGCTTCTTCGGGACTCACTTCAACAATGGTTGCCTCATGGTTAGCTCGAATTTGCTGATTCACTAAACGTTCAATGGCATTTAACTCTTGATCGGATAATGCATTGGGATGAGAGAAATCAAAACGCAAGCGAGAAGATTCAACCAAAGACCCTTTTTGTTGGACATGATCACCAAGCACACGACGCAATGCTTCATGCAATAAGTGGGTTCCAGAATGATTTAGTGTAATGCACGAACGACTTTGATCCACATCCGCAGTCACTTCATCGTCAACCTGAACAGAACCTTTAATCATCTTACCGTAGTGAAGAATCACATTACCCTGTTTCTGAGTATCGCGAACACGGAAACTGCCTGATTTAAAATGCAGATAACCTTGATCCCCCACTTGTCCACCAGACTCTGCATAAAAAGGTGTTTTATCAATAAGGATAATACCCTCTTGATCCGCTGTTAAATCACTAACGGGCTTATCATCTTGTAATAACCCGATAATGTGCGCATCAACCGAAAGCTCATCGTAACCAACAAACTCCGTACGACCCATGATATGCAGATGCTGTGTTTGATTTAAATTGAACGTCTGGTTGCGCTGAGACATCATGCGTTGATTTTCCATACACGCTTCAAAGCCCTCCATATCCATGTCAAAGCCACGCTCTCTTGCAATATCTGCCGTTAAATCAGCTGGGAAACCATAAGTATCGTAAAGCTGAAAGATCACCGCACCGGGAATAGCATCGTTCAAACGCATGTCTGCTAAAGCCTGATCCAGTAAGCGAATACCTTTTAAAAGCGTTTTAAAGAACTGCTCTTCTTCGTTCAAAAGTACTTGCTCAATCAACGATTGAGAACTTAGAAGATAAGGATAATCATCTGCCATACACGCAACAACCGCAGCAACAAGACGGTAAAAGAAAGGATCCTTTTGCCCTAACATATAACCATGACGAACAGCGCGGCGAATGATCCGACGCAACACATAACCACGACCTTCGTTCGATGGAGTTACGCCATCGGCAATTAAAAAGACTGCTGAACGAATATGATCAACTAACACGCGCATGGATTTATTTTCCATGTCATCGAAGCCAATAATCTTAGAAAGTTCTTTTAACAAGAACTGAAACAAATCGATATGATAATTGTCTGTTACTCCTTGCAATACAGCAGCAATTCGCTCCAAACCCATCCCTGTATCGACACAAGGCTTTGGAAGAGGATGCAATTGACCAGCTTCATCACGATTATATTGCATGAAGACCATGTTCCATATTTCTACGTATCGATCCCCGTCTTGCTCAGGTGTTCCTGGCGGACCTCCTGCAACGCTTTCACCGTGATCATAAAAAATTTCAGTGCAAGGACCACAAGGACCAACATCACCCATCTGCCAAAAATTATCCTCTTCTCCACAAGCGGTAATTCTATCTTCAGGGAAACCGATCTCGTTTATCCAAATTTGCTTGGCTTCTTGATCATCTTTATAAACCGTTACCCAAAGTTTTTCTTTTGGAATGCCAAGCACGTCGGTTAGAAATTCCCAGGCAAAAGCAATAGCTTCTTTCTTGAAGTAATCCCCAAAACTAAAGTTACCTAGCATCTCAAAGAAAGTATGATGCCGAGCCGTGTAACCCACATTTTCTAAATCGTTATGCTTTCCACCGGCACGAACACATCGCTGGACAGAGGTCGCTCGCTTTTCATCCGAGTCTGATAAACCTAAAAAGCGATCTTTGAATTGAACCATTCCTGCGTTGGTAAAATGCAAGGTTGGGTCATTACCGGGTACCAAAGAGCTACTTGGCACCAAATGATGGTTTTTATTCTTAAAATAATCGGTAAACGCAGCGCGTATCTCGTGGCACTTTAAATTCTTAGTCATACTATCCTCGTCATCGGGCTCAGCCCATTCAATGTGATCAAAACCTAGACAATATCATCCGGCTCGCTCCACTGGCGGTAATCTACCACCATCATTCGGAGCAGTCGATACGTAAAGCCCCGATTGAGGCAATGTCGGATTGTTTTTTCATCCGAAGGCCACTCAGGGTCATGATCAAAGCGTTTTTTCCAGTAACTGGCCAAGACTTGACACCAAAACTCATCCGAATCTGGCAAATAATGAGACACTATGGATTCGTCGGTGAGGCGAAGCATATCCGCTCTGATCTTTTCCGGACCCATCCCACGTCTTACACGTGAACGAATATACGCAACAGCTGCCCTGCTCTCAGATAGATAATCATCGTCGATAAAGCGCGCAACGACAGCGTCTATGTCGGCTTCTTCATAGCCTTTCCTGGAAAGCTTCATGCGCAACTCGCTCTCAAAGTGCTCTCTCTGAGACAAGTAGCGCATGGCAGAAGCGTCTATGGATGTGTTAGACACAGCGAATTATCCCGCTGCTACCTCTTCCGCTTCTTCTGCAACTGCTTCAGCATGTGTATCCGGCAACAAAATGGCACGCAAACTCGCTTCAAGCTCAGCTGCAATCTCAGGATTATCGACTAAATACTGACGCACATTGTCTTTACCTTGGCCGATACGCTCACCTTTGTAGCTGTACCAAGCACCAGACTTTTGCACCAAGTCATGATCGACACCGAGATTGATGAGCTCGCTTTCCAAAGAAATGCCTTTGCCGTAGTAGATATCGAAATTCACTTGCTTGAATGGAGGCGCCACTTTGTTTTTAACCACTTTAACCCGTGTTTCGTTACCCAAAATTTCATCGCCTTTTTTGATTGCACCAGTACGGCGGATATCCAAACGAACAGATGAATAGAACTTAAGCGCATTACCACCGGTGGTTGTTTCGGGATTACCAAACATCACACCGATCTTCATGCGAATCTGGTTAATGAAGATAACTAATGTGTTTGTGCGTTTGATGTTTCCTGTTAGCTTACGTAAAGCTTGGGACATCAATCGAGCCTGGAGACCCATGTGTGAATCACCCATATCACCTTCAATTTCCGCTTTAGGTGTCAAGGCAGCAACAGAATCAACCACAAGAATATCAACAGCACCCGAAGACACTAGCTTGTCAGTGATTTCTAGAGCTTGCTCACCTGTATCAGGCTGAGAGACAAGCAGGTTGTCCACGTCGACACCAATTTGCTTAGCGTAGATAGGATCTAAGGCGTGCTCAGCATCCACAAACGCAGCCACACCACCCGCTTTTTGGCACGCCGCAATGGCTTGCAGCGTTAAGGTGGTTTTACCTGAAGACTCGGGACCGTAAATTTCAACCACACGACCTTTCGGGAGGCCACCAATGCCTAAAGCAACGTCTAAACCTAACGAACCTGTGGAGATAGTATCGATACCTTCTTGAACACCGGAGTCACCCAGCCTCATGATGGAACCTTTGCCATATTGGCGTTCAATTTGTGACAGCGCTGCATCCAAAGCAGATTGCTTGCCGGAGTTGTTAGATTTGCTCATGGTTTGCTCCTTGAGGTGGCGTTAGTGTGATGGTTAAGGCTGTGAGTGTAACCACTCATGAGTTGTTGTTCAATCTTATTGAGTAAGTCTTAAGGGATCTTGCGACAGAAGCTCACACGCCCATGACAGCAGAACGGATGAGACCGATAATTGTGTCCATCTTCTGCCACCTGTGAAGTAACAATGACGAACAATGCTTTCACCCGATGCGAGCGCAAAACCCATGTATACCGTGCCCACAGGCTTTTCTTTACTGCCGCCGGATGGACCTGCTACGCCAGTGACACTTAAACCCAATTGCGCAGCAGAATGCGCCAAGCAGCCTTCAGCCATTGCTTTTGCCACTTGAGGACTCACAGCCCCATACGTTTGAAGCATCTCTTCGGAAACACCTAACAAACGGTGCTTTGATTCGTTGGTATACGTGACAAAAGAGCAGTCAAACCATTCAGAGGCGCCTGATACACGCACAATGTTGTTTGCCACCAAGCCGCCTGTACAAGATTCGGCCAAACTTAAGCGCCAAGAGCGCTCGCTCAACAATTGACCCAAACGAAAACTTTGCGGGTATGAATTAAACACCACGCCTCCATGCAAAAAATAAGATGATGGAAGTATAGCAATAATAAAGCGAGGGCAATACCGTGATCTGAAACAGGCTAAAGTGTCACTTCAAATTGTGGTACCGGAAGCTTAGTTTTGGAGTTATGTCTAGACCCGCACAAATTTTTCCTAGCTAAATAGCCTCTAACGTGTTTTTGAATCATGAGAGCGGCCTTGCCTTCTTTAAACTCATCGGCCCCACCTCTTGCAAACACGTTATTCAAACTGTTTTGACAATCCGCGTCAGACAGAGCGACAATAAGTGGGGCTATTTGCATTTGTTGTTCTGACGTTAGTCGAGGCATGGCCTCTATGGTTAAATTTTTTGATAGCGACAGTAAATAGGCGAGATGATGGGTCGAATAAAGACTAGGCTTCTGACATTTTGCCGCATCACATACCTTCGAGATAGACACACGAAACTCATCTTCAATAGCCACCATTAAATCCTGAGCAATAGCAGCAGCAACTAGTGTGATATTTTCAGGCTTCATGATAGGAACCAAGGCTTGATCAATTAAATTTTTGGGGTCAGGCGTTTTATAGCTTTCTATTAAGCATGACAATGCTTGCTCCATACGGGTTCTAAGCCAAGGCTTGGCATTAAAGCGAATGACTCCAAATCCACAAAATGCTCCATGCTCTAAAAGTGCTTTTGCAACAGCTAATGCTTGCTCTTCAGTGCCTTCATAAGGTTGCTTTATTAATCCAAAAAATTTGCTTGTATCACCCCATCCCGTAGAATATGGCCCAAAAGGTGCATTTGGATCCGCGCCACACTGCAAAAGATAAGCAACTAAATCATCTGCCGGATACGTTTTTGAGCCATGAACGTGAAAGGCATCTACCATACAAATTCGTAAAGGCGTATCACCATTAACTTCAGCTTTATTTAAATCAGCACCCAACTGAACAAGAGTAGCTATAACCTCCTTCACCTGAGCTATCGACAAGATTCCTGCGCCTTGTTTTAACATAAAATTCACCGCCGCCGATTTTTCTTTTACCAATTCACTAATGGGTTTATACCTCTTTACCAACCCTTTAATAGCTTCAACATTACCAATACGTAAGGCGCTAAAAAATCGAATCTTTAATATTTGATTCACCTCTTTAGTCGTTAAAACCTTTGACACTGAAGACTCCGTACTTAAGTCTGAAAACGGATCTGGTTCTCCGTTGTGATGCGCGCAAAGAGCCTTAAAATAATCACCAGCATTACATTGAAATGGAAGAGATCTCGCTTCATCTCGACAAAAGCCCATCAGTAAATTTGAAGCAAATGAGTCATTTTGAATAGCTGTTATCATCAGCGGCGATGAGTTCGCATGATTCTTAAGTGGTAGTGCTCCGCGACCATAAAGCTCTTTCAAAAACCACCATAACCGTTGCGCTTTAAGCTCATTTTGACGCTCAGAAGTAGTAAGTTCGTACACAGCAAGGTGCAAAGCTGTGTTACCTTCGGCATTTTTCACGTTAAGATTTGCGCCAGATTCCATCAACACAAAACCAACCTCAGCCTGATAATGACGAACAGCCTCCATAAGTGCTGTATTTCCCTCTTGATTTAGCGTATTGGGATCGACATTATCTGACAGCAAGGCCTTAACTTGATCAAGACTTCCAGATACCGCAGCTGTATGCAAATTAGGCCCTAAACCAGTATTCTTCATACATTACCTTTAACATTAAGTAAGAAAACGGCCCAATACTACCAGGGACAAGCCTGCTGTTCAACTCCTCTTTTAGGTCTGAAACACGCTAAGGAGTCATTTCAAATTTTGCCGGCGGAAGCTCATGTTTGACACCCTCACCAGACGCACACAAACTCTTCTTAGCTAAATAGCCTCTAACGTGTTTTTGAATCATGAGAGCGGCCTGGCCTTCTTTAAAGTCATTGGCTCCACCTCTTGCATACCCGTCATCCAATGAGTGTTGACAATCCGCTTCAGACAAAGCAGCAACAAGTGGGGCTACTTGTTTTTTCTGTTCTGACGTTAGTTCAGGCATGGCTTCTATCTTTGGACTTTTTGATAGCGACAGCAAGTAAGCGAGATGATGGGTCGCATAGCGACTAAACTTCTGACATCGTACCGCATCACATACCTTCGATATAGACACACGAAAACCATCTTCCATAACCACATTTAGATTCTGAGCAATGGCAGCAGCAACCACGGTGATGTTTTCAGGCTTCATGATAGGAATCAAGGCTCGATCAATTAAATTATTGGGATCAGGCGTTTTGTAGCTTTCTATTAAGCGTGACAAGACTTGCTCCATGCGAGCTCTACGGTGAGGCTCGGCATTAAAACGAGTGATTTCAGCCCCACAAGACGCTCCATGCTCTAAAAGCGCTTTAGCAGCGGCTAATGCTTGCTCTTCGCAGTCTCTATCAGTTTCCTCGATTAATCTAAAAAATTCTCTTGTATCCCCCCATCCTTGAGAACGCATACCTGATGGTCGGTTTGGGTCCACACCACACTGCAAAAGATAAACAACTAACTCATCTACCGGATACTTTTTTGAACATTGAGTGTGCAAGGCATCTACCATACAAACCCGTAAAAGCGTATCACCATTATCATCTTCAGCTTTATTTAAATCAGCACCCAACTGCACAAGCGTAGCTATGACTTCCTTCACGCGATCTATTGACAAGATTGCGCCTTCCTTTATCAGAAAATTCACCACCGCTGTTTCTTCTATCAATTCTCTTATTGATTCTTGACTTTTCGCCAACCCCTTAATGGCTTCGACATTACCAATGCGTAAGGCACTAAAAAACCGATTTTCTAAATTCACTTCTTTAGCTGTTAAAGCCTCTGAACCCGTAGACTCTGCACTCAAATCTGAAAACGGATCTAGTGCTCTTCTGTGATACGAACAAAGAGCCTTAAAATAATCACCACCATCAGCATCAGATTGAAATAGAAAACTTTGCGCTTCAACTCGACAAAAACTAGTCAGTGAATATGAAGTACATGAGGCATCCTGATTAGTTGTCATCTGCGGCAATAAGCCCGCATGATTTTTGAGAGGACGCGCTCCGCGATCACAAAGCTCTTGAAAAAACCAGCATAACTGTTGTGCTTCAAGGCCATATTTATCCTTAAATGTGCCAAGCGCGTATACAGCAAGGTGCAACGCTGTATTACCCTCGGCATTTTTCAAGTTAAGATTTGCGCCAGCCTCCATCAGCACAAAACCAATCTCAGGCTGATGATGACGAACAGCCTCCATAAGTGCTGTATTTCCCTCTTCATTAAGGGCATTAATTTCTGTGCTAGATGCTAGCAGTGTTTTGACCTGCTCGAGATCCCCTGAAGCAACAGCTGCATGAAGCATAGATGATTTCATTGTAAACTCCCATAAGCATATGTGTATTATTGCGCAAACAGTACCATCTCAACTCGTTTTGCTCAACTTTCAGCAACCCAAACACCCACAAAAACTCTTAGTTACGAAAGCGTTTAACGGTCGAAAACCTTAATCAACTCTTAAATACGCTTTTTAAAAGACGTACTCATCACTCTTTCTAGCAGCACGCACTCAGAGTGTGATAGATTGAAAGGGAGGAAAGGGACTGAGTTTTAGTAAGCAGGTTAATGGAGTAGATGAAAAAAGGTACTACATCATGCAAAAGGGATATATTTTAATTGTGGAGGACACACCGTCTTTCGCAAAGTCAATCGTTCATACCATAAATAGACGTGGACACCAACTTGATCATGTTTCCAGCGGAAAAAGTGCGGTCTCTTTGGCGACAAACCATGATTACGACTTAATATTCATGGACATCGGCCTTCCTGATGTCTCTGGATTATCCGCTACCAAAACCATTCGACAATTAACACACCCTACTCGGTCTCAGGTTCCTATCATTGCGCTAACAGCTTACACTGATATGCGAGCAGCGTGCTTAGGAGCTGGTATGCAAAACATCATTGAAAAACCAACCTCTACTTTGCAAATAAATTATATCCTAGATTGCTACTTAAGCAAAAATTCCAACAACGACACAAGTACAACAGGGAGAAAATCACAGAATAATAAACATTGCCTAGTCACTGAAGCAGTTTTTTTCGACCTCCAAACCAAACAATCTGAATTAAGCCATGCGTACATGCTCAAAGATCAATCTCAATTACGTAGTATTTTACACCACATCAAAGGCGGCGTTTGTTATATTAATCAGCCTCAATTGCTTTATGCATTAGATGAATTGCATACGACGACTAAACTGTTTTTCCAAGATAAGGAGCGCCTTGAACATGCGTACATTAACGCACAAGAATCAATCAACACCTTTTGCAAACACTATGAAAAGAGATTTCTTGATGTGAAATCAAGTTAGCTTTGCTCAAGACAGCATAGGAGAACTAAGTGAGCATGAATACATCAAAACGTCAGGCTCCTTCTTTGCGTGGAGATAGAGTCAAGAGTGTCCGCATTCTTTCGGGACACACTCGAAAATCTTTTTTCGAGCACTTCGGCATTCCCATTGCAACCATTCGTTCATGGGAAGAGCCACCCACAAACCGATGCGGCATCACCAAAAATGGCGCTACTCGTATGTGCGAAGCTGTTCATAGGTGCGGCTTGCTATGTTCTCCAGAGTGGCTCTTATACGGTGAAGGCCCTGGACCCACTATGATAAGACTCCCCCAGCGCAAACCTCAACGAGAGCTATTCACATGGAACCAAGAAGAATCAATCATTAAAGACATCAAGTCATTTAAAAAACATAACCCTGAAGCCATCGTTGCCACCATTCCTGATAGCACAATGACTCCCTTTTACCATTTGGGGGATTATGTTGCAGGGATTAGAAGGCAAGGGAAAGATATCAAACACTTAGTTGGGTTCAATTGTATTGTAGAAGTCAACAACCAAACCTTAGTGCGCAGAATGGTAGAAGTGGATGATGACAATCTATGCACCCTAAGTGGAACCAACCTAAACGCAAAAGTACCTCAACTTATTATGAGTAATATTAAAGTCGTTTCTGCTGCTCAAATCGTGTGGCATAGAACAAGAGAAAAAGAACAAACCCTCAAGACAGAGCGTAGACAAACAGATACCAACAGCCCAATCACCCCTTTAAAATTCGCTTAGACTGTTTGCCTTAACACTCAGTACAATTTGATCCATTATTGAGCAGAACGTGGGGATACAAGCATGCTATTCAACTCCTCTTTTAGGTCTGAAACACGCTAAGGAGTCATTTCAAATTTTGCCGGCGGAAGCTCATGTTTGGCACCCTCACCGGACGCACACAAACTCTTCTTAGCTAAATAGCCTCTAACGTGTTTTTGAATCATGAGAGCGGCCTTGCCTTCTCTAAAGTCATTGGCTCCACCTCTTGCATACACATCATTCAAAGTATGTTGAAAGTCCGCATCAGACAAAGCGATAATGAGTGAAAATACTTGTTTTTTCTGCTCTGGCGTTAGTGGGGGCATGGATTTTATCTTTGGATTCTTTGACAGCGACAGTAAGTAGGCAAGATGGTGGGTCGAATAGCGACTAAACTTTTGACATTTTACCGCATCACATACCTTCGGTATAGACACACAAAAGCCATCACTAAAGGTCACTTCTAAACCCTGAGCAATAGCAGAAGCAATCAACGTAACGCGTTTCATAATAGGAATCACGGCTTGATCAATTAAATTTTTGGGATCAGGCGTTTTATAGCTTTCTATTAAGCGTGACAAGTCTTGCCCCATACGGGCTCTAAACAAAGGCTCAACACTAATGAGAGTGACTTTAGCCTCACAATACACTCCATGCTCTAAAAGCGCTTCAGCAGTGGCTAATGCTTGCTCTTTGCTGGCTCTATAAGGTTCTTTTATTAATTTAAAAAACTCTCTTGTATCGCCCCATCCTTTAGAAAGCGCCCATGATGGTCGGTTTGGATCCGCACCACACTGCAAAAGATAAACAACTAACTCAGCTGCCGGATACTCTCTTGAACCCCGCGAGTGAAAGGCATCCCACATACAAGTCCATAAAGGTGTATCACCTTTGTGTCCACTTTCCTTGCTAGGTTTATTCAAATCAGCACCTAACTGCACAAGAATAGCTATAACTTCCTTCACCCGACCTATTGACAAACGTGATGAGCCTGCTCTTAATACCTGTAAAACATAATTCACCGGCTTCACTTTATCTTTTACCAATTTCCTAATGAATTCATAACGCTCTGCCAACCCTTTAATGGCTTCGAGATTACCGATACGCAAAGCTCTAAAAAACCGATCTCTTAATATCAGATTCGCTTTTTCAGTCGTTAAAACATTTGAAACCGAAGAGTCAGGTTTCAAACCTGAAAACGGATCTCGTGCTCTTCTGTGATACGCATTATGAGCGTTAATCAAATATGAAAACGGATCTTGCCCTCCTCTGTGATACACCTGAAGAGCCTTAAGATATTTATAAGGATCATCACATTGAAATGGAAGAGAACGCGCTTCTTCGCCATAAAAACCATTCCGTAAATACTCACCTAATGATTCATCCTGAATAGCCATCATGAGTGGCGATAAGTTCGCATTATTTTTAAGTGATAGCGCTCCGTGAGCATAAAGCTCTTGCAAAAACCACCATAATTGTCGTGCTTTAAGGTTATCTCGATCCTCATAAGTGCTACGCCCGTATGTGGATACAGCAAGGTGCAAAGCTGTATTACCCTGGGCATTTTTTAGATTAAGGTTTGCGCCAGCCTCCATCAGCACAAAACCAATCTCAGGCTGATGATGACGAACAGCCTCCATAAGGGGTGTATTTCCCTCTTGATTTCGCGTATTGAGATCAACATCACCAGCAAGCAAGGCCTTAACTTGATCAAGACTTCCAGATACCACAGCTGCATGTAAATTGGACCCTAGGGCTGTATTCTTCATAAATTACCTTTAACTACTAAATAAGAATGCTGTTTAAATAATACCATGAATAAGCATGCTGTTCAACTCCTCTTTTAAGGGTGGTACTATAGCTTTCTCCTGTCACTCCAGAGGCCCTCATGAGCACCACGGAAGCCGCGTTAAAAGCGCTAGATCAGCACACACCCATGATGAAACAATACCTTAGCATCAAAGGGGATTACCCTGATTTACTCGTTTTTTACCGCATGGGTGACTTCTACGAACTCTTTTTCGATGATGCCAATAAGGCAGCTAAGCTACTCAACATCACCCTCACCTATCGAGGCAAATCCAGTGGCCGCCCTATTCCCATGGCAGGTGTGCCCTATCACGCCGCTGATAATTACCTAGCACGACTGATTAAAATGGGTGAATCCGTAGTCATCTGCGAGCAAGTGGGTGACGTCAATGCGAAAGGCCCTGTTGAGCGAGCCGTTTCTCGCATCATCACACCAAGCACCATCAACGATGAAGCTTTACTAGACGAACACATCGAACCCGTTTTGATGGTTATTTGTGATTCTGGAGAACGGATTGGTGCTGCGTCTGTGTGCGTCACAACCGGTGAGTTTTCGGTATTCGAAGTCAGTGATCAAAACGCGCTATTAAGCGACATTGCACGCCTGCAAGCCACTGAGGTCTTGATCGATGAAAGCAGTCATCTCGACAAACATATCCAACATGACGCTATCAAACGTCGCCCGCCATGGGAGTTTGACTTTGACACATGCTCCAAGCTTATCTGCGATCACTTTCATACAAAAGAACTAACAGGTTTTGGCATTGATCAGATGCCTGAAGCAATTCGTGCAGGAGGTTGCTTGCTTCAATACCTTCAATACACCCAGCGTGAAAAACTACCGCAATTACAGCCGCCAAAAGCGTATCATCACGGTGAGGCTTTACGCATTGATGCAGCATCCAGACAACATTTGGAATTGACACACAACGCACAAGGCGGAACAGAACACACACTAGCAACAACAATCGATCACTGCCTGACACCCATGGGTCATAGACGCTTACGTTATTGGCTGCACAACCCAACGGTCAACCAAGTCATTTTAAATCAACGTTATCAAGCTATCTCATCCATCATCACAGGTAATGTCATGGGTGAATACCGCGAACAGTTACAACAGATTGGCGATTGCGAACGTTCACTGGCACGCGTTGCATTGGGCAACGCAAGACCGCGGGATCTACTGCAGTTGCGGCGCCTATCTCAATGCCAACCCGCTTTTTTATCCTTTTACAAAGCACTCAGCGAATCCAGCGATTTATTCGCACAACAACATCACTGCAATGACGATCTTCATGACATCAAGGAACTCCTGGAAAAAGCGCTAATCGATAACCCGCCTGTTGTGTTACGAGATGGAGGCGTGATCGCACCTGGCTATGACAGCACCTTGGATGAATACCGAAACTGCCAAGCCAACAGTGAAGACACCTTACAAAAAATGGAAGAAACGGCTCGTCAAGAAACCGGTATTCCCACGCTTAAGATTGGCTACAACCGTGTGCATGGGTATTTCATGGAAATATCGCGCCAACACAGCGATAAGATGCCTCCCCACTACACACGAAAACAAACCTTAAAAAACGCCGAACGCTACATCACACCCGACCTCAAAACCTTTGAAGACACCATCCTAAATGCTCAAGCCTTAGCGCTTTCTCATGAAAAAGCGCTCTACGATGATTTGGTAAAACGACTGCAACATAACTATGAGCGCCTGCAAGCTGCCATTGAGTCGTTAACACTGCTAGACATTCTAACGAGTCTTGCCACTCACAGCATCAAACACAACTGGACTCAACCCACTCTTACGCAAGAGAGAGGAATCTCCCTGACAGGAGGTCGCCACCCTGTGTTAGAAGCATTACTTGATGATCGCTTTGTTGCAAACGATACACTCTTTAATGACAAGCAACAGCTGCTTCTTATTACCGGGCCTAACATGGGTGGTAAGTCCACTTACATGCGCCAAACAGCCTTGATCACACTACTTGCCCATATCGGAAGCTACGTCCCAGCTGAATCAGCCACACTAGGTCCCGTCGATGCCATTTTCACTCGAATAGGTGCTAGCGATGATTTAGTAAGTGGTCGCTCTACGTTTATGGTTGAGATGACTGAAACAGCGAATATTCTTAACAACGCCACACAACATAGCTTGGTCATCATGGATGAGATTGGTCGGGGCACCAGCACCGCCGATGGTCTTGCACTTGCTTGGGCGTGTGCGCTATCGCTCGCCAACGACATCCAAAGTTACACGCTGTTTGCAACGCACTACTTTGAGCTCACAGACCTGCCGAAAGAAAACGGCTGCATCAGTAACATCCATCTAAACGCAACGAAACATAAAGGCACCTTAGTTTTTCTACACGACGTCAAACCTGGTCCTGCCAGCCAAAGTTACGGTATCGATGTCGCTAAACTCGCTGGCGTCCCCAAAAAGGTAATTTTTATCGCTCAACAAAAACTAGCCAACCCAAGCAAACGCGTCACACCACAACCTGTCCAAGCCGATCTATTTCAAGCGCCCGACCCATTACGAGAACAACTTGAATCCATCAATGCAGATGAGCTCTCACCCAAAGAAGCCCTTTTACTCATGTACGACCTAATCAAGAAAGCTAAGGAAAACCCATGAATCATACGATCATCAAACAGTACCAAGAACAAATAGAAAACCTCCAAGCCATGGGCGATCCTGATTTATTGTATCACTGGATCATTGACCTGGGCAGGCAACTTCAAAAAAACCCTCTGCCTGAAGAGAAGCGTCACGACCTCAATCGCGTCAGTCGCTGCCAATACAGCCTGTTCGTCGACCTTGATGAAGGCAACTTCAAAGCCTGGTCAGATGGGCTTATTGCCAGTGGGTATGCCTTTATTTTGACCGATATTTTCAACCACCTCTCTCCGCAGGAAGCCTCTAAAATTGATCCTGGCTTTATTTTTGACAGCCTCGACATTGGAAGTATTTTAAGCATGAGCCGGAGTAATGGATTCTACCAAATGATTGACATGCTGAAAGAAAAAATTAAGCGATAGCAACAAACACTCTAGACCTTAATCCATAAAAGAAATATACTGCAATCATTCGAAGGTTGCTAAAGGAAGGCCCATATGACTACCTCAACAGAAACAAGTCCTAGAAGCGATGATGCTGCACAGCTAGAAACTCATCATGAACAACTGATAAAAGAACAAGAAGCCAAAAAACTAGCCATAGTGAGGAAATTCAAACCTCGTGTCTTTGCCTCATTCGTTACGAGCTGCACAAGCCTTGCTATCTTTATCCCAACTGTGATCGCCGCCATTACCTTGCTCGCTGAAAACCCCTCACTCTTTAGCAATGGCGTTGCTAACCTTGAGATTGCGGTGATTGCTGTGGGCGCCGTAGCTATAGCAGCACTGATCTCAGGCATCACATCCGCCATTATTTGCAAGAAACAACATACACCGTACAAAAAAGCTATAGAACCTGAATCAGGTATAAGTATAAAATATAGGCTCTTTGAGAAAAATTTACATGGTTCGCCCTTTAAACCCCAAGAAAAACTGACGGAGATTGAATATCTTCGAGGCTTACAAAGCAGACAAAGACATAGGGATTCTGGCAGAAACTATCATTTGTTAACAGCTGGCTCGGTTGCAACCAGCCCAAGCGCATACTCTCAGAGCTCTGACGGTGCCAGTGAGGATTTTAGAAGCCGCACACCTTCGACGGGTTCGATGAGCTCGATGGGTTCTATGAGCTCGACGGATTCGATGAGTTAGGAATCACTTTTCTAGGCTGTGTCTTTACGGCTGTCATTCCTGCGAAAGGCAGGAAACCAGTTAGATTAAATGCTGGCAAAGCCAGGGTAATGCTCCCCTAAAATACCCCATGTAGGAAAGAGAGTTTTCTGTTAACTTACTAACCAAAACGGAGAACTGATATGAAACGTAAACGATTTAGCGAGGAGCAAATCATCGCCATTTTGACAGA
>Ga0213833_1000206_pt1 | contig 87152 bp, 71 predicted proteins | sample SWATP21_FD_160575 | JGI IMG/M metagenome (GOLD analysis project Ga0213833, IMG submission 160575) | Coastal seawater microbial communities from Marineland, Florida, United States - SWA TP2 #1 | ecosystem: Environmental > Aquatic > Marine > Coastal | place: USA: Florida | collected 2016-08-14
CTCCGTCCCACTGGGCCCTCCTTGTTGGTGGTGAGGTCAGATTCCCCACAACTAAGGCGTGGCCCACGTTTTCGCTAGCCCGCAGAGACGCCTTTCTCCGTCTCTGCGGGCACAATTCGGGCTAGCCGCGGACTCGCGCCTGTTGCCGCTGGCACCTACGGAAGCCTCCGGCGAGGTAGCCGATGGCTGAACCCGCCTCCCGGTAGAGGTTTGGTGTTCGCTGCAAGGCCGCAGTGACGCTCCGGCGCTCGCTTCCACGGCGTGTGGCCTGTTCGGACTTCAACAGCAGGTACAGACGGTGCCACTCCTCCAGCGGGCCACGGAACGAATCTCGATTCCAGAGCCCCGCTTCGGCAGAGACATCGCGAAGGCCAATGCCATGGGCGCGGATGGCCGCTCGGTCGAATGGGCTGGTGGAGTATGAGTAGGATGTCGTGTAGTCCATTAGGTTATCTCCCGGTTGCTGGCCGCAACCTTGACGCGGCGGAATGAATCTCATTCAGTGTTCTTGGTTCGAAACCACTTGGTTTCGGTCCACCTTTTGACCCGAGGTTGTGAACCACGGTTCGGGGGGCGTCGACCGTGGGATTCCTGGGGGGGGGGGTGAACCACCCGGACGGGAGGCCGACCGAGACGCAACCGCAGCGGGCGAAGGGCTCGAGGACAGGGTCCACCTTTGGTCCCCGCAGATGCCGTGCACTCGTCGGCCACCTTCCCGTCATCCGAGCATGCTTGGACAAGCTCGGCGTGTTGGACGTGGTCGACGAACACCTTCCCAAGCCCGGGAGTGCTTTGAGCTGGCCGACGACGACGAGGTCCACCCCGACGGGAAGCGGGCTTGGGAGGCTCCGGGGGTGCACGGCGCGCAAGGACAAGGGCTCCAAGGAGTTGGCGGGCAGACACCGCGCGGCGACGTGGGGCCGCGGATGATACAGGCCGGGCTGCCAAGGAACCGCAGGAAGGGAGGTCCCCCATGTTCAAGCTCGCACCAGTGTTCTCCGGCAAGCTCTTCAACGAAGAGCTCTACCTGATTGAGGAGGAGATCTGCGCCTTCCCCATGAAGAGCAGTCTCCGCTTCAAGCGCCGCAACGTCGACACCTCGGTTCTCAGCTCGAACCCGACCTTCCAGAGCGTGTTCTCCGAAGGCCTGCAGCGCGAGCTGCTCGAGCTCTACGGGCAGACCAACCACATGTTCTTGCACTGGGTGCTCAAGCCTGAGGCGGAGCAGAACGAGGCCCTGAAGACTGCCCTCCATGAGGCCGGCCTTGCCCAGGACTTCGAAGTGCACGATCTCTGCGGGAGCGTCTGTATGGTCACCCCCGATGAGCTCATCAACCGAAAAAACTTCGAGTACCTGAGCCGAGAGGGAGAGGAGTACTTCCCCTTCGACGCCACCGAGACGCTCATCGCCTGCTTTCGGCTGGTGGACGGTCAGGTCGAAGACGAGATCTACCTCTTCAACGTGCACAACCCCGATAAGGTGGAGTCGATGGGGGTGGGCTGCGAGCGCTATCTGGAGCTGGCGGCCCAGGCCAAGCTCTTCAACAAGTGGCAGTACGCCTATCTGGACCGAGACAGCGCCTTCCACCGGCTGCTGCACACTGTCGTCCCGCTGGTCTTTGGGCCTGTGGATCCCGATCTGTCCAGCTTTGGGCCGGCCCCCCAGAGTTGACGGGGCTCAGCCCTCGTCCAGCTCCCCGACGAAGAGCTGGACCTGCTAGTTTTGGGCGGGACCCTGGGAGAGGGGGAAGGTGGACAGTTCCGACTCGCACCGGAGTCAGTCGGGTTGGACCTCCCCGCAACTATCGAAGTACACAGACAACTCAAGACACTCGTCTGGCTCCCAGTTCGTGGACGCACACTCTTCTTCGGTTGAGCTGTGACCACGGGCCTCCATCACGTTTGTCCGAAGAAACTTTACGCAGCGATAGGCAGCGCATGAATCAAAGGCGTCCTCGTGATCGAATGAAGCACAGGGACGAGCACGTTCATAGTATGTCAGACGATCCTCTGCCCAATGACGGGCCTCCGCAAAGGGAGTCGTTGACCGGGCGCACCACGCGGGGCCAAGAGTCAGATAGTAGTGGTAGTCGTACACCCACTCTTCGCTGGTGTATGAGGTGCAGTCTGATTCCACGCCCTTATCACACCCTAAAGGCGTTAGCAGCATGGCACCGTAGGAGAGCGCTGCGACGGCGATGATACGAAACGATGAGTGCGCCACTGTATGCTCCTCTATGGTGTACATCACCACCGCTCCTCGGTGTATCCGAAGAAGGCGAACAGGGCGTGGTCGGGGGGATTCGATGGCCCAGCCCGCATCCCGGTAGAGGCATGGTGTTCGCTGCTGGTCTGGGTGGCTCCGTTGATTGATGGTGGTCACGCCTGCTTCTGCCAGTGTTTGTTGCCGGGCGTGGCAATGCCCTCCTCTTCGAGGACGCACTCTGTCTTCCCCTGGGTCTGGTTCTGGGACCCCAGCTGGTATGAGACCGCCTACGGCGAAGCCATCCACGCCCTGTCTGGGTACCTTTCCAAGTCCCGGTCTCCGTGACCTCGGATTGCCCGAGGTCGGCAATGCCCCTGGACGTCATCCGTTCAGGGCGTGCGAGCGTGCGCGCTCTATGCGTGCCCGACGCTGTTGTTCGCGGCTTGATTTGCAGGCAAAGAGGCTCGTTCTGCGAGTGTTCGATAGGACTGATCGGGGCATCTTGGAGGGTCCAGCTGGCATGTAGTCGACTTGGATTCCCCAGCCGGTGGGGGGGGGCTTGCCCCCGCCGCGAGGTGGGCTCGACCGACATCGAACCGGGGCCTCGATGGCGCCCGCAATTCGTGACAGAGAAGGAGGCCGACATGGCCAGCGAGCTGAACGAACAACAGAAACAGGTGATGGCGATGCTCCTCACCGTGATGGGCGAGGCCTCGCGCACGCCGGTGCTTCGGCGGCCAAGCGACTACGGGATGGCCTACGAAGACGTCTTCTTCCCGGCTCTCGACGGCACAGTGGTCGAGGGGTGGTTCATCCCCGCCGACTCGGACCGCGTCATCATCTTCAACCACTACGAGGGGGCGAACCGACACGGCTTTCCAGGGCACCTGGAGCCGTGGAGTCTGGGGGGGGCCGGGTTCGAGGGAAGAGGCGGTTTGACCCGTGGCTCCGGCCACTGTGCCGCCTCACCGAGGCCATCCAAGGGCCTCAGTCTGGCGAGTGGCTCGTCCTGGATTGGGGCCTGTCCGCGACGCCTGAAGGACGCCTGGGTGTCCTGCAACCCGGATGTTGTTGAGGGTACCCGCTAAGGATCATAGGCGGCCCTGGTATCACAGGTGTCCTGCGGGCCTTCCGTCAGTCGTGGGTGGCTGCACTCCACCCAGTTTTAGAGGAGTCCTGGAGTCTTCACAACGACAGCGTCTGCGAGTTTCGCCGTGCGCCAGCGCGGCTCCCGGGCCATCTTGGGGTTGGCCCGGGCCCCCTTGCCGAGGCCTCCCGACCAAGCCGTCGCCCACATGTTCCCGGTTTTCGCCCCGTCACCGAGGGGTCGAGCCCATGCCCCGCCGGAGGCCCAAATGGCCGTAGATTCCGCAGCTCTTCCCGAACCACTGGCCCAGGCCACCGGACTGCGCTCCTGTGGAGCCACCGCAGGCATGCTCGCGCTTGGGGGCAAGGTCGTCGGCCGGCGTATGGAGCGCATCCTCGACTCGCCCTACTTCGACGGTGCCCGGTTCGCCGCCCCTATCGCCGCTCGGCCCACCATCGCAGACCCGACCTCCTACGTGCTGGACCTCGTCGCGGGCAAGCAGGAGCGCAAGCCCAAGGACCCATTCCCCATCCTCAAGCCTGAGACGGGCAGCCTCCTTCCCGGCCAAGGCGAGCCCCTGCGGGTCACCTGGCTCGGCCACAGCTCCGTGCTCCTCGAGGTGGATGGCGTTTTGTTTCTGACCGACCCGGTGTTCGGCCCGCGAGCCGCCCCCGTGTCGTGGCTCGGTCCCAAGCGCTTCCACGCGCCCCCTGTCCCGGTCGAGAGCCTCCCGCCGGTGGATGCAGTCATCGTCTCGCACGACCACTACGACCACCTCGACTACCCCACTGTGAGCAAGCTCGCGCGAAGGGGTTTTCGCTTCATCACGGCCCTTGGCGTTGGTGCACACCTGGAGGCCTGGGGCGTGCCCCCCGAGCGGATCATCGAACTTGGATGGTGGGAGTCCACCGAGGTGCGGGGCGTCGAGGTCACAGCCACCCCCTCCCGCCACTTCTCGGGCCGCGGACCGGGGGCCGCAACCCAGACCTTCTGGGCCTCGTGGGCCTTTCGCGGTCCCCGGAGCTCGGCATGGTTCTCCGGAGACACGGGCCCCTACGACGAGGCGTTCACGGAGATTGGCGAGCGCTTCGGCGGCTTCGACCTCACACTGGTCGAGTCGGGAGCGTGGAACCCAAATTGGTCCAACATCCACCTCGGTCCAGACAACGCACTGCGGGTCCACGAACAGGTCCGCGGACGTACGATGATGCCGGTGCACTGGGGGACCTTCAACCTCGCGACCCATGCCTGGGACCAGCCAATCGTACGATTGCTTCAGCTTTCCGAGCAGCACGACGTGCAGCTCTTGTCACCGATGATGGGCGAGACTGTGCACCGTGAGAGCGGGGTCTCGGCCTACTGGCGGGGGCGGCTCACAACCTGAAGGGAGACGAGTTGAAGGGATGTGGGTCGCGAGGCAGGAGGGTGGGGACCGGCGCAACCCAGTCAGGTCTTCGGTTCAGAACCAAGGCTGGAGACCAGCAGCTCTCTGAACGCAGACACGTTTGGCGAGAGGTGCTTGGAAGAGGGGTAGACCACTTGCAAGGACACCCGCGGCCCCAACCAGTCTGGCAGAACGCGAGACAGCTCCCCGGACTGGAAACCCATCCGACAGATCTCTTCCGGCATAAGCGCGATACCCAGCCCACCTGCCGCCGAGCCTTCCGTCCACGATGTCGACCGGCCCCACTGGTGGAACCCGTCGCTGCGCACCACTTTCCTCCCAGCCAACTGGACATTGGAGGCCCTGCCCGCGGGTCGCGCGGCGTCCGAGGACACTCCGAAACGAGCCCCCGCCGCGCTGCAACATCACCCTCAAGCTGTGAGGGTCGAAGGACGGGCCCGCTGCGGGCTACAACAAATGTGCCGTGCGCGTTACGGGAACGCCAAGGGATGCTGCTGTGCTCCCCGTGGCTGTGGGTTGACCTGCACGGCTGACCGTGCAGACATTCCCTCGCACGACAAACACGCATTGAGGGATGGGTAATGCTACTGTGGGTGATTGGCATCGGCGTCGCCACTGCGGGTAAGGTGGTTCCTTGCCCTGAGGTTGGAGACTCCGCGCGCTACACTGGCGTGCTCAGGGGCAATGAAACCGAGGTGAGCTGGACCTACCGGGTCGAGGTGGTGGAGGCGGACGAGCACCGCCTGCTCTTGCGCTACGTCATGGAGGCCACAGACACTCCGGACCCCCTCGGGATGATGGACGAACCCGCCCTCGCACGTTGGCGGACACCGCCGCCCGCAGTCGAGGTGAATGTGGACCTGGAGAAGCGTAGCAGCGAGGTTCGGGACGTACAGCCAATGGTTGACCACATGCAGGCCGTGGTCGATGATCTTTTCGGGGGCGGTGCGTACTGGCAGGCGACGATTGCAGACCCCGAGGTGCTTCGAGCCAGTGTCGTGACCGACGTCCAGCCACTCGTCGGGCTCATCTGCGGGCCCGTAGAGCCCGGTGATGGCACTTCCCGTGCTCTGGTGGTCCCCGGCATGGGACCCGGCCAGTACGTCACTGCGTTGGGCGCTCGGCATGTAACTCTCGACGGTCGTAGCGTGGATTTGAAAGAGCAAGTCGAACTCGATGCGACTCAACTCTTCGGTCCGGCAGAGGAGATGACCCGCGCGGTGGCGGGACAGGTCGGCGACTTGGCGGTGGCCGAGCTGAAGGCGCGGGTTGAGGCGTCGGAGCCAGCAGTGAGCTTCACACTCCAGGTTCAGCAGACCCGCAGGTCCGTGTGGCCTGGCGGTTGGGCGACTTCACATGCCCTCACGGCGGCGGGCCAGTCAACCAACACCGAAATCACGGTCACTAGAGTAGGGAACTAGTTGGCCGCGGACGCTGGTTCGCTTGGCGGGGACGGTGACGCCGGCTGCGCCGGTCTGGGATTGACCCGGCCTGTCGGAGGCCTGCCCGCTGGGCGGACCGACCGAAGGCGAATCCTCCACTTCCACGAGACCCCGGTGTCCCTTCGAGGATGCCGGGGGCTTCGTCGTTCTGGGGTTCGATAGCGTGCGGACCAGGTCGTACAACAAGTGCCCGGCCTTTTGAGACAGTCCTATTCGTCGATGTTCTCGGGGTTCGAGTCCCGAGTCCGACCGCCGACTTCCCGGACACTGTCCGCACCCCAGCCCACCAGCAGCTCCCACGCCTCCTCCACGCCGCGGACCGGTGGTGGCGCCCCGAGGTCGAGCTGCATCGCCAAGGTCGAGAGCCGAGCTTGCCTCTTGGTCGCCTCCACGCGGCGCACCACACCAGGGAGCGCGCGCAGCCCATCCACGTCCAGCAGCGCCTCGACCAGCCGGAGGACCGCCACCTGTTCCAGCCTCTCCAGCCCTGCGCCAGCCACCAGTTCAGCCAGCGCATCCGGCCGACCGAGCCGAAACCGGTGTGCATTGCCCTGCGACACCCGCTCGACCACGCTGGCCTCGGCAAGCTCGGAGAGCACCGAGGCGACGCTTCGCTTCGAGTACCCGATGTCGGCGAGGTCCACCGTGCGCGTCCACCGGTCCCCACGCAGCAGGAGCTCGGCGAGCACATCCGCTCGGGCACCCACCCCGCAAAGGGCCCGCAGTCGAAGTCGCACGAGCGACGGACGCCCCAGCGGCAGCGACATGGACTTGGGCTCCGGTGAACCCGCGAGCGCGACCGCTTCGGTAGGGGAGGGCAACCGTGGGCCACCCGTCGCCCGCACCGTCTGGGCGACCTCGGAGAACCGGGCCTGCAACGTCGGCCCGCCCGCCTTCAACAGCCCGCCAAGCCGGCTCACCGAGAGCAGCGTTCCGTGCTGGAGCAGCCAGGACAAGAGCTGATCCCGCAGCCGAGCGTCCTCCTCCACCAGAAGGGAGGCCAGGAGGACGACCGGCTCCGGGTCGATGGCCACAGCCTGGTGGCGCCGTACCAGCCCGGGCACACCGAGCTCCGTCAGCAGACTCCATGCCAGGTCGACGAAGGCGTCTCGGAGGTCGCTACCCATGATCGACCTCCACACCGAGATGCCGGAGGACCGGCACCAGCAGCATCTCGCGGAAGCCCTGGGATGGGGCGTGGCTCTGGCACCACCGGGCGGCAGCGCGCAGCTCCGCGGGGCTTGGCGACAGTCCCTCGAGGTCCCGAAGGTGGCGGCTGCGGTCCGGCCAGTGGTCCGCCGCTGCGTAGAGCTTGAGGTGGATCTGGTCGATGCGGTCGGCCAGCCAGATCTGAAGCGCGCCGTAGTCCCGGTGGTGGGCCCGCTCCTGGAAGCCCGGTGGGAGTCCCAGCCGCAGGAGGGACGCCGGCCCCGGGTTCAGCCAGTCGGACGCCAGGTCCAAGGCGAGCGCCACATCTGCGATGGCCTCCACGAGTGCGGGGGAAAAGGGCTCGGCCTCGCGGAGCTGGCCAGCGTCCACACGTGCGACCACGTCGAGGTCCTTCGTGCTTCGGTCCGCGAGGCCCAGAAGGACCAGAGCGCCGCCACCCACCAAGACGAGAGACGCGGTCTGCCCCCGCGCGGCCAGGACGGCGCCGAGGGCTTGGAGGGCTTCATCGAGGGCGGTAGAGCGGAGCATGTTGCGCAGATAATCTGCGCGATTCAGGCAGACAAGTCGCCCGACCACCGTGTTCCGGTCGCACGTCCGTGCGCCGCTTCGGCATCGACCCGGATGGAACCCGGCGCCTTCAGGTGCCCCAAGTGGCAGATGCCATCGCAGCCTTCCCCGACTGCGCGTGACCCCTCGTTATAGCTGAGTACCAATCCTCCTGGCCTTGGTGCTTCATGCCCCCAGATGCGTCGCCCTATCGCGTCCTCACAGCCGATGGCCCATGTCCCGGTGGCAACGGAACCATCAGCTACCCAGTCGATGACTCCGCGGCTCCGTCGCCATGAGTCACGGCAATCCAGTGCTACCGCTCGTCCTTTTCGCATCATTGGCTTGTCGCACCCCAGTCAAGGCGAGAACCGGCACAGATAGTGACTCGGGGGGGCACGACTCAGGTGGAGAGGTGGCGACTGGTGACACAGGGCCATTTGACCTCGACGGTGACGGAGTCAACCGACACGACGACTGTGATGATCGGAACCCACTGGTGTACCCGGGAGCGCTGGAACTGTGCGGTGACGGCGTGGTCAACAACTGCGATGGGCTTGAGGAGCATGCAACCGAGTATTGCGACTCGGCAGCCTCTCCCCACGATGCCTTTGCGACGTGGGGAATCGGATTGGCATCAATAGATGCAATTCGAATCGGTCGAGTGGGCGACTTGGACGGCGACGGGCTCGATGACGTGGCACTCGGTGATCCGGCAATGCCGGGCTCAATGGCCGATGGTACTCCTGCCCAACTCGCAGGAGGCGTCCACATATACTATGGTCCGGTCCGCGGAGACTATGTACGAGGAGATGAGGACCACCTGATTGAGGGCGAGTTCACCGACGACGCGGTGGGCTGGGACCTGGCGGGTCTGGGGGACGTGGACAACGACGGCTTCGACGACTTTGCGGTCGGTGCGTCGGACTGGATGCTTGGTCCAGCAACAGATACCCCTGCGGTCTACCGCATACACGGTCCTGCGGGCTTCTCGCGCATCTATGAAGCGGAAACGATGCTCCTTGGTACAGGTGACGACGGGTGTCTCGGCTCCTCGCTCGCGGCTTCGCCTGACCGCAACGGAGATGGAGCTGCCGAACTGTTGGCAGCCGATCGCTGCAACGGGGTGGTCCACTTGATTTCAGGTGGCGAGCTCGTGGCCCAGCAGGCGGGAGTTGACGACATGGCCACCTTTGTAGATCCCACTGCAGTGCGTCGATTCGGTCACTCTCTGGCCGTTGCGGATTTCGACGGAGATGGCTTTCCGGACAGTGCAGTTGGTGCCCCTGAGTACGACATACGCACTGAGTATAAGCACGATCTCACTGGGCTTGGCTACACCACCGTGTTTTCCGGTACCATCGTGGGACTGGCCACAGATGGCGATGCTGACACCCTTCTCGAGGCAACAGCCGAAGACACACTCCCGTCTCATATTTCCGGGCAGCTACGGCTCCTTTTGGGCGCATCGGTTGCGGGGGGGGACTTGAACGGAGACGGCTACGACGACCTTGTCGTCGGCGCACCTGAACGCAACGACGCGACGGCCGCCGATGAAATCGAGGGGGCGACGCTCGTGTTCTTTGGGCCCCTCGCAGCAACACTCGAAGTCTCTGATGCCAGCTACATGCTGTCCGGAGGGGCACTCGACCACAATGTCGGAGGCGAAACAACCGCCGACACCGACCTGGATGGAGATGGAAACCTGGACCTGTTGATTGGTTCGGGGTTTCTTCGGGTCGACGGTGGACGCAACAGTGAGCGAGGAGGGTACTCGCGAACATGGGCTGTATTCGGACCACTAGAAACTGGTAGCTATCTGGCCAGTGAGGCGGACGTCCGATTCACCGATACCGAGGAAGGCTTGGTGTCCGAGTGGCGCTGGGGTGCCCAGGCCAATGTGGTCGGGGACACGAATGGAGATGGGCAGGTGGAGTTCATGATTGCCGGCGGTGTGGCCAGCAGTTGGATTGGGCTTTTTGGAGTACCAACCGGAAGCTTCTGAGAACCTACTCGACCAAGCGGAGACGGGTCCGGCTGAAACGGCGGTCAATGGGTGTGCAGGACACGAACGAGGCTGGACTGCCCTGCGACCGGGTCGAGAGCCGGGCATGCCTCTTGGTCGCCTCCACGCGGCGCCTCAAGGCCTCATGCCCCATGCCGCCCGCCATCAAGGTCGACCGAGTGCCCCCGCTGCCCACCTGGCTGCGCTGCGGTGACTGCCCGACCCGGCGATTCGCGGTGCGTCATCTGCAATCGCCCGGCTGGGGTCGTTGGCGTATGCGTCGTAGAGTGCGCCGACGCCCGCGGCAGCTTGGGCGCCGAAGATTGGCTTCGCGCGTCGCGCAAACTCATCCGGCGAGATTGGGTCGTACCGAACGAGCTTCCCAATCCCCTCGCCAACAGATGCGGCGAGCTCGGGTCCGGTCATCGGGGGCAGCCCGACGTCGTAGGCGCCAGGCTTGACCGTCCCCTCCAGAGCGTCCGCCGCCACCCGCGCCATGTCGCCATGAGACGTCCAGGAGACCAGCTTGTCGGCCGCGAGCGGATAAGCGAGCACACCTTCCGCCACAACCGGACCAGCCACGAACGGCAGGAGCAGGTTGTCCAGGAAGAGCCGCGGTGCCAACGCAACGACCGCGGGCACAGTGTGGGTCAGGCCCGCATAGAACGCACGAACGCCGGACGCGGCGCCCTGAAGGATCGGATGGGGGCCTGTCTCACCATCACGCAGTGAGGTCCCTGAGGTTGAGTACACCACCCGCGATACCGCAGCAACACGGAGTGCATGGAGCACGTTTCGTGTCCAGACCACAGGCCGGGTCGGGTCGGTCGGGATGGGAAGATGGACGAACACGGCGTCTGCGCCGCGATAGGCACGAGCGAGCGACTCCGCGTCGTTCAGATCTGCAGCAACGCTCGGGGCGGACCCGCGACGGGACAGGCGAACTGCAGTGTGCCCGCGTGACTCGAGCTCGGAGGCGACTGCGCTGCCTTGGGCACCGGTCCCACCGTGGATGACGACTTTCATAGGGGTCTCCTTGGCGTGGCCCCCGTCGATTGAACCGGGGTGCCGACGCTGCCAGAACATGGCGTCCAACCTCGGTCTCCGGTAGACCAGCAAGGTGAGACCTTGCGTTCACGAATCGTGAACACCTTGGAGGCCCCGATGGACCGTCTGTTGTGTATGGAGGCATTTGTCCGAGTGTCCGATGCGGGAGGGTTCTCACAAGCCGCTCGACGGTGGGGGTGCTCGAAGGCCGTCGTCAGCAAGTACATTTCGCAGCTCGAGGAGGGGCTGGACGTTCAGCTGTTCCAGCGGTCCACCCGGGGCGTCACGCTGACCGCGGCGGGGGATGCCCATCTCGCGCGCTGTCGCCGCATCCTCACCCTCATTGAGGAAGCGGACGCCGAGGCACGAAAGGACTCCGGTGAGCCGCGCGGGCCGCTGCGAGTCAGCGCGCCGCATGGCCTCTTTTCCGAAGGCAGAGAGGCCGTCATCGCGTCGTTCGTTTCCAGGTTTCCTGACGTGGCGCTCACGCTCACTCCGACGAATCGGCTGGTCGACCTCGCAAACGAACGCGTCGACGTTGCTGTGCGTGTGACCGCCCCGCGGGACTCGTCCCTCATCGCCAGGAAGCTGATCAGCATGCCGTTTTCGCTCGTCGCGTCCCCCGGGTATCTGGCGGAGTTCGGTCAACCTTCAACGCCCGAAGCACTGGCCGAACATTGGTGCGTGACCGACGGCGGTCACAGCGAACGTCCCACATGGGTCTTCGGCGCTGGCGAAGGCAGGACGGAAGTCAGGCCGCGGGTCCGCGTCATGGCTGGCTCACCTTTCTTAGCGCGGGACCTTGCGATTCGGGGCCATGGGTTGGCTGTGTGCCCGCACATCCTGGTGGTCGATGCAATCTTGGCTGGAACGCTGGTGGAGCTGTGGCCCGGACTCTTGGCCACTCGCTGGGGAATCTACGCTGTCACCAGTCAGCGTCGTCATCTGCCGGCGCGGGCTCGGGCGTTCCTCGCACATCTGAAGCAGGAGGTGTCCTCCTGGGTGTAGCGCAGACATCTCCAGTCCCACGACGGAGCGACGCTCGCGGAACGGAGACGCAAATCGTGGGCGGGGACTTCGCCTGATTGCGATACGGTCGTTTCGATATTAGGGGGCGAGCATGACGCTCAGCACCCTCTCACTCCTTGTCGCCACCGCAGGGGCCGGTTCGATGCTCGGCATCGACCTCTTCGCCCTCCTGGTGATCACTCCCGCCATGCGCAAGGTCGACGACCGCGTGCTGACAATGGCAATGGGCAGCATCCACGACCTCGCAGCCAGTCGAATGCCTGCAGTCTTCGCCACAACCGCCGGTGCCACGGCGGCCGGACTTGCTTTCGGCGCAGACCGGTGGCTCCCGAGTTGCGGTCTCGCGTTGTTGGTCGGATGGCTCGTCCTGTTGGTGCGCGCGGTCCTGCCTCTGAATGACAAGCTACGGGACGCGTTCCAGCGGGATGCCGTCCTCCCGGACGTAAGGGCAGTTCAGGAGAGGTGGGACCGGCTCATCTACCCACGCCTGGCACTGCTCGCGGGCGCCTGCGGTTGCCTGCTTGCGAGCCTGCTGTGAAGGGTCCAGGCAGGCCCCGCAGTCCGGAGGTCGAGCGACGCATCCTGGATGCCGCGGCCCAGCTGCTAAACGAGCGCGGACTGAGCGCGACTTCCATCGAGGCCATCGCCCGAAAGGCAGGCGTCGGAAAGACCACAATCTACCGCCGCTGGCCTACGCTCGGTGCTGTGGTCATCGCCGCAATGGATGACCACCTGCGCACCGAAGTACAGGTCACCGGCAACCTCAGAGCCGACCTGACACAGTGTGCGTTGGAATGGATGCGGCTGCTCCGCCACCCGCTGGGGCGTGATGTGCTCCTCAGCTTTCTGCAGCCCAACGGCGCACCTCGGAAGCTGCGGGAAGACATCCGGAAGCACCGCTACGCCCAGATGGCCGCACTGGTAGAGGCCGCTGGCACAGACCACGACCCGAGCCTCCTGAACGACCTTCTCGGGGCCACCATTCTGTACCGCGAGCTGGCCTGGTGCACACCGGTGGATGAAGACATCGACCGCCTTGTGACCTGTGCGATGAGAGGCGCGGAGCCGTAGGCGCCGAGGACGTCCGGGGGGCACGGCGGTGGAGCGACAGCCCATTCGGGCGACCTTTCCTGGACAGCTGCGGGGAATAACTATACTGTACGGTCCAGTACAGAATCTGGTTCCCCGGAGACGACGTGCCCCGAAAGCCCTCGACAGCCAAACGTTCCCTGGTCCTGGCCGCGGCGCGGAGCCTCTTCATCCAGAAGGGCTTTCAGGCGACGTCGATGGACGAAGTCGCGGCCACTGCGGCAGTCTCAAAGATGACGGTCTACGCCCACTTCCGAAACAAAGAAGGGCTCTTTGGTGCCATCCTTGATGAAGAACGGGCCCGCGCCCCGTCCCGAGAGGCGAGCCGCGGCTTCGAGCCGACTCGATCTCCCGCTACACAACTCATGGAAGTGGCGACCGCGCGGCTGCTCGAGCTCTTCGAGCCCTCGCGCTTTCAGGTCGCACGGATGGTGCTCGGAGAGACCCTCCGAACGCCCGAGCTGACCCGGCAGTTTGGTCGTGAGCTCGATGCGCACAGCGAGCTGCTCGTGCCGTGGCTCCAGGCTGCGACGCGCCATGGCGTGCTCGAGGTGGCCGACCCCGCCCTTCAGTCGCGACTCTTCTGGAAAGGGGTGCTCGGAGTGGCCTTCTGGCCAGCGATGTTGCGCGGAGAACCGGACCTCACGCCAGACCTCCACGCCCAGCTCTCGCTCTGGGTCGACGCCTTCGTGGCTGCCCTGGCGCCGCGGAGCCCCACATGAAGCCCCAGCGCACCCAACGGCTTCGCCCTCTTGCAGCCCCGGCTGTCCTCCTGCTCGCTGCCCTGTCTTCCACGAGGTGCCAGATGGCCAGCTCCCCCGTCCCGCCAGCAATCGAGGGTGCCCCGTACGACGGCACCCGCTTCTACAATGTTCCAGAACGCAAGCACGCAGGTGCCCGCGAAGGACTGAGCTGGCACCTGAACCGAGACAAAGGCCCTTGGGGCCCACCTCGCGAAGAGGCACCAGGTCTCGCTCCCCCCGATGAGGTGGGACTGGGCGAGGCACGCGTCACATTCATCAACCACGCGACCGTGCTGATCCAGCTCGACGGAGTCAACCTCCTCACCGATCCTATCTACGCCGAACGGGCGAGCCCCGTAGGCTGGTGGGGCCCAAAGCGGGTGCGTCCCCCCGGGATTCGCTTCGATGACCTGCCCAGAATCGACGCGGTCCTCGTCAGTCACGACCACTACGACCACATGGACTTCCCCACCCTGCGGCGACTTGCCGACCGGGATGCCCCCGTCATCCTTGTGGGCCTTGGGAACCGAGCCCGTCTCGACGGTGCAGGAATCCCGGGCGCAAGAGAGCTCGACTGGTGGCAGAGCGAGACCCTTCCTGGCGGGGTGCACGTGACCTTCACACCGGCCCAGCATTCATCGGGTCGCACGCTCACCGACCGCTACTCCACATTGTGGGGTAGCTTCTATGTTGCAGGCACCGCCCACAGGGTCTACTTCGCCGGTGACACCGGTGCTGGACCCCACTTCGGGCAAATTGCCGCACATCTTGGCGCCCCGGACCTGGCCCTGCTGCCCATCGGTGCCTACCGACCGCGCAAGATGATGGGGCCCGTTCACCTGGACCCTACAGAAGCGGTTGAGGCCCACCGCCAGCTGGGCGCCCACCAGAGCATGGCCATCCACTTCGGCACCTTTCCCCTCACCGACGATGGCGAACACGAACCCGTCGAGCTGCTGCAACAGGCCAGAGAGCGGGCGGGAGTCGCGCCCGGCGCGTTCTGGGTGCCGGGCTTTGGCAGCGGACGCAGCCTTCCACTGTCCCGCGAGGGCGACCCCTGAGCTTTGGCTACAAAAAGACCACCATGGATGACCTCGCCCGCGCGCTCGCCATCTCACGCCAGAGTCTCTACAACCGCTACGGGTCCAAGTCGGCCGTGTTTGCCGCGCTGGTCGCCGAGGTTTCGGCCAGCAACCTCCAGTCGGTTGAGAGGCATCGTTCCCCGTCGACCTCGAGCAGCTCGCAGTCCGGGACAACGGCGGCTGCGAGCTCGGCGATACTCGAGCAGGCCAGGCGCTGCAGGGCCTGGAGCAAGGACACCTCCACCTCTCCGAACTCCATACTGTCCTCGCTCAAGCGGAGTGGAGTTCGGTCAGACATGTCCTGAAGGCCTCGAGGGCGCCTCGCCTCAACCCCCGAATCCTGCCCCCAATAGACTCAGATAAGCGGGCGATCCACGCCCGTTGTGAACCTGGAGCAGCTGCAGCGCTCAGCAGACGGCCGGGAGCTGCACATGGCCACCAACCACCTGGGCCACTTTGCCTTGACCGGGCGCCTCCTGCCACTCTTGCGGACGGCACCCGCCGCACGTGTGGTGACTGTGAGCAGCGGTGCCTACCGCAACGGAACCATCGACTTCGACGACCTGGACTGGACCCGGCGACCGTACCACCGCGTACGGGCCTATGCTGACAGCAAGCTGGCCAACCTCCTGTTCATGGTCGAGCTGCAAGCCCGCTTTGAGGCGGTGGGCTTGGATGCACGCTCGGTCGCTTCCCATCCGGGACTGGCCGCGACGCCACGTCAGCAGTCGATCGGCATCGGGGGCGTGCTGGCAAGGTGGTTGGCGGCGCCTATCATCACGGGTGCTCTACCTCAGCTCCGTGCGGCCACCGATCCCACGGTCCCCGGAGGCACCTACTGGGGGCCTCGCTTTGGTATCCGGGGCGGTCCCGTTCAGCTCGACCTTCCCTTGGACACTGTCTCGTCCAAGGCTGCCCGTCGGTTGTGGGGTGTCTCCGAAGAGCTCACCGGCGTGCGCTTCGGTCAGAGCGCGATGAGCTGAATCAAGTTTCCGAATGAGTCGTCGAGGACAGCGGAGGTGACTCCACCGACCTCCTGAGGGGGCTGAACGAACCTGACACCCTCGGCACACAGGCGCTCGTACTCGGTCTGTACGTTGTCGACCGCGAAGGACGCGGCAGGGATTCCGTCCTCGGCAAGCGCCGACTTGAAGACACCGACTGCAGGATGGGTGTCGGGCTCCAACAGCAATTGGCATCCGTCGGGGTCTTCGGGTGACACGACCGTGAGCCAGTAGTCGTCGCCGATTGGAACTCGGTGTTTCTCTCGAAAGCCGAGAACCTTGGTGTAGAACGCCAGCGCGGCGAGCTGGTCCGAAACGAATACCTGGGTGACGTAGATTCTCATGGGGGTCTCCTTACACCGGCCATCGTTCATGAATGGCCAGTAGCGGCGTTGGGTCGAAGCGATGGAGCTTGGTGCGGCCCTCCCGGCGCGAGTGAACCAGGCCCGCGGTCTCCAGCACTGCCAGATGTTGGGACACGGCCTGCCGCGTGGACGTGATGCCGTGGTCCACCACCAGCTTGGTCGTGAGCTCGAAGAGAGACTGGTCAGCGCGCAGCTGGAGCTCGTCCATGAGTACCCGGCGCGTGTGGTCCGCGAGGGCACGGTAGAGAGAATCGGGCGCAGCACTCGATGTGGTCATGGAATCCAATATGCAAGTGACCACTTGCCTGTCAAGGAGGGTTGCGGTACGCGTTCGCAGGCGGCCGACCACAGAGGTAGCCGCGCGAACCTGTCCCCCGTGGAGTGAACATGGAACTCGGATACCTCGAAGTGGTGGCCCTGGACCCCGATGCGGTCTGCGCAACATACTCCGCAGCCTACGGGCTGAGCTTCAGTGATCCAGTGCCCGAGCTTGGCAATGCCAGGGTCGTCGCCTTGCCGAATGGCGGTCGCCTCGGAGTGCGAGGTCAGCTGCGCTCCAACGAAACGCCGGTGATTCGCCCCTACGTCCTCGTGGACGATGTCGCGGCTGCCGTGGAGGCAGCGCGAGACGGTGGGGCCGAAATCGCTGTGGGTGCGACAGAAATCCCGGGTCAGGGGACGTTCGGAATCTTCATCCAAGGGGGTGTCGAGAGCGGACTCTGGCAACGGGAGTAGGGCCCAGATGCCGGCCGGATGGTGCACCGGCGCAAGATGCGTTCGCCCGAACTGCCGGGCCGGACTGGGGCGTGCACAAGACTTCGTGGTTCGCTCGGGTCCTGGTTCGGCCTTCCGGGTTGAGTGTCTTCCGTGCGGGGTCTACCGTGCGGGCGATCCACACACCGCCAAGCTGGACTGCCACATGTGCGAAGTGGGGTCCTGCGATACGAGCTATGTCGGCAAAGAAAGTTGAGCAGACGATGTTCCCTCCCCAGACTGGTCGAACGTACTTCCGCATGTGGTCCGTTGGAGACCTGGCACTTGCCTTGGAACTATGGGGAGATGCGGAAGTCACCAGGTTGATCGACGCCCGCGGCCAGTTTTCGGATGCAGATGTCCGCGCCCGGCTTGAGGTCGAAATACGGAACCAGACCGACCACGGTGTCTGCTACTGGCCTGTGTTCCAGAAAGGTAGTGACGCGTTTCTTGGTTGTGCGGGCTTGCGCCCATATGGGGATGATCCCGGGGTGAGAGAGCTTGGGGTACAGCTCAAGCGCACGGCGTGGGGCCAAGGGTATGCCACCGAGGTGTCGCGTGCGGTCATCAGGTATTCGTTCCAAAGCTTGAGGCTTGACGCTCTGTTCGCAGGACACAATCCAGCCAACCAGGGCTCACGAAGGCTCCTGGCCAAGCTCGGGTTCAAGTGGACGCATGATGAACTGTACGAGCCCACCGGCCTCTATCACCCGTCGTATCGGCTTCCGATGATGGACTGGGTTGAGGCGACATGACCACAAGCGGAGAGGGCCGGCTTGGACGCACCCCACCCAACTGACGGGGAGAGCGCCTTCCGTCGGTTGTCCGACACAGCGTCGGCCGACCGGTCCGCCATCTTCGCCGCTGCGTCCGAAGGTGGTTACTCCCCGTCGTGACCGTGTGCACAGCGATCTTCGCTGGGGTTGCAGGTCCACCCGAAAGGAGGGGAGATGGTGTCGACGCTGCGCATGCGTTGGTCGGTGGCTTGTGTTTGTGGGGCTCTCTCGTCGGCCGGATGTGGGTCAGACGTACGTGCGTCCCACACCATGGCCCCGGTAGAGCGCCACCCCGGGGCCCGCCTGGCCACGGCCTCGGGAACGGTCTCCTTCACCGAGTCGCGCGTGTCGTCGTCCGGGGGCTATCGCTACGACAGCTACGGCGGTGCCTTGGTCGCGGCGGGTGATGTCAACGGCGACGGCTTCGACGACCTCGCCGTCTCGGCATACCAAGACGACGACCAGGGCAACGCTTCGGGCGCGGTCTACCTGTACTACGGCAGCCTCTCCGGGGTCCAGGCCTCCACTGAGCAGAAGGTGTCGGCGTCCGACGGCTCGGTCGACGACAACTTCGGCCGATGGATGGCCGGTGTAGGCGACCTCGACGGGGATGGCTTCACCGACCTCGTGGCGGGGTCGTACGGCGCCGACGAGGCCACCTCGGAAGCCGGTGCCGCATACGTCTATCTGGGAAGCAGCACCGGCCTCGCAGAGTCGAGCGAGCAGAAGGTCATGGCATCCGACGCAGGCTTCTGGGATCGCTTCGGAGGGGGCGTGGGCGGAGGTGGCGACATCGATGGCGACGGCCACGACGACTTCGTGGTGGCTGCCTACGACGACGACGACAGGGGCAGCGGGAGCGGCAGCATCTACGTCTTCTATGGCTCCACCACCGGGGTCGACCTCGGGCGGGAAGACAAGCTCACCACATCCGACGTCTCGGTGGGAGCCAACCTCGGCCAGGGCGTCGCCATCGCAGGTGACATCGATGGCGACGGCCACGCCGACATCGTCGCCGGAGCCCCCGGAGACGACGACCACGGCAGCTACGCGGGGGCCGCCTACGTCTTCCTGGGCGCCGCCAGCGGCATCGGTGCCGGCACCGAGCAGAAGATCACACCGGTGGGAGCCGACAGCGAGGACCGCTTCGGGCTCGCGTTGTCGGCAGCGGGGGACGTCGACGGGGACGGCTTCGGTGACCTCGTGTTCGGCACCCGCTTTGCCGCCGACCTGGGCGGCGAGACAGGCGCGGCCTACGTCTTCTACGGGTCGTCGACCGGAGTGGCGGTGGCCCGCGAACAGCGCTTCCTTGCATCCGACACCGCCGCCAGCGACGAGCTCGGCTACGCCGTGGCGGGGGGGCAGGACCTCGACCTCGATGGCTTCGACGACATCATCGTCACGGCACAGGACCACACGGACAGCGTCGCCGAGGCCGGGGCTGCGTACGTCTACTTTGGCAGCAGCACCGGCCTCCGCCTCGACACCGAGGCCAAGATCCTGGTCTCCGATGGCGGGGGTGGCGACCGGTTCGGAGACGCCGCGGCGATGCTCGGTGACGTCGACGGGGACGGTGCGGGCGACCTCGGCGTGAGCGCGGTGAACGACGACGGCGTGTCCAACCTCGGCGTGGCGTTCGTGTTCGGCTTCATCTGCACCGATGACGACGAAGACGGCGTCTGCGCGGGTGCCGACTGCGACGACGACGATGCGGCGGTCCATCCGGGGGCCGTGGAGGTTGCGGGGGACCACGTCGACCAGGACTGCGACGGTGTGGAGATCTGCTACGCGGATGCCGACGATGACGGCTACACCGACGGCTCCGAGGTCACCTCCACCGATGCGAGCTGCTCGGGCCCGGGTGAGCTCGACGCCGCCGCTCCCGGTGGAGACTGCGACGACGACGACCTGGCGAGCCATCCCGGGGCCGCGGAGGTTCCCGGGGACGGCACCGACCAGGACTGCGACGGCGAGGAGCAGTGCTACGCCGACGGGGATGCGGATGGCTACACGGACGGTGGGCTCGTGGCGAGCGGCGACCTCACCTGCAGTGGAGCGGGCACGGCGGACGCGTCGGTGGCCACCGGGGACTGCGACGACGACGACGATGCGGTCCATCCTGGCGCCGACGAGGTCTGCAACGACCGCGATGACGACTGTGACGGCACCGTCGACGGACCAGACAGCCTCGACGCCATGACCTGGGCACCCGACTCGGACGGCGACGGCCACACCGCCTCCTCGGACGCCCTGACCGACTGTGCTCCACCCGAAGGCTATGCCGACCCGTCCGACAGCGAGGACTGCGACGACGGCGATGGCAGCATCCATCCCGGAGCAACCGAGCTCCCTGGAGACGGCATCGACCAGGACTGCGACGGGGTGGATGCCGAAGACGACTCAGGCGGCGGCACGGACAAGGCGGACTCGGGCTGCGGGTGCACGGCCTCCGCTGGCGGCGACGCGGGACTGCTGGTGTGGGCGCTTGCGGCCTTGGCTGCGTGGCGTCGGCGGAGAAGCTCCGGCTCCGCTCACCGGCTGGGCGGTTGCATGTGACACAGCACCTACGCGCTCACAAGCCGGTGACTCCGTCTGCGAACGCCACCCACTCCATCCCACGCAACGTGTCCAGCCCATCCGGACCTTCCACCGTCCAATGGTCGTCATGTTGAGTGAGGGTGTATGCGTCGGTTGGGCCGCAGTAGATGGCTGTGTCTTCACCCAGGCCTCCCTCGATGAGGTTGTCGCCGGCGTTTCCGCGCAGGAAGTTGTCCAGGTCATTGCCCACCACCCCTGCATTGGCGGCGCCGGTCAGAGTGATGTGTTGGAGGTACTGCGACTTGTGGGTGTAGGGTGCCGCCTCGTCGAGTTGTAGGGAGAAGGTCCCGTCGAAGCTCGGATGGAGGCGCGTCTCTGCGGTCACGGTCGGGTCCACGAAGTCGGTGAGCAGCGACCAGCCACGGGGGTCGAGCGCCTGCACCTCCGCTCGGTCTTTCGCAACATAGATGCCCCACATTCCCCCGTCTGTCTCGGTCCACGGCGCCCACAACCCCATCGAGCTGTCCAACACAGCCGCCACGTACTCCTGCGCCAGCGAGCCCTCTCGCCGCAGCTCGGCCACCCACTCCGACTCACCAATGCCCCAGCGGCCATCGTCGAGGGCAGCGTTGGCCTCTGCCAGGAGCGCGCGCTGATAGGCCGGCAGCGCGCCGGGTTGGTTGGTGCCGATACCCGTGTCGTGCACGAGGTGGAAGATTTCCTCGAATGCGGCATCTCGGTGTTCATAGTCGTTGTCGAGGTACCACCGGTGGCCCTCGACAGGCGTCTCAGCCGCATAGAGCGCCTGGGCGGGCAGGCGAGGCTCCCGACCTTCACGGTGTGCGCCGTTCGGCATCATGAGAACCGCGGCGTTGTCCGCCATGGCGTTGGCGACTGCGCGCTTGTCGGCCCCGTAGCGCGTGCCGGGAACGTCGGTGAGGAAGTGCCGCAGCAACGACAGTGCCCGCATGAGCTGGACGTCCTGCACCTTGTCTTGTGCGTAGAGTCGAATCGCACGTCCGTTCGGCGCTTCAAGGGCGACCAGGCGGTCGAAGCCCTGGCTGCGGTAGCGTGCGTGGTCGCCTTCGTCGGGGGTGTCGAGAATCGCGGCATCGTCGGCACAGGACAGGGCCGGACTGACCGGGGCCAGAGGCACGGCTCCTTCGACCACCACCGGCCCCGATGCGCAGCCGAGGCAGAGGGTGGGCAGGAGCAGCAGCCCCACCTTCTGTCGTCGTCCGAGGAGGATTCCGAGTGGTACCAGCCACAGCAGCGCTGCGGGCGTGCCCGATGCAGTCGCACACCCACCACCTTTCGACGGGGACTCGGAGCGAGCGCTGTCTGCCGACGCGTGAGGGTCGGTGGGGTCTCCGGAGTCGTCTGCATCCCCCGAGTCATCTGGGTCAGCCGGGTGGTCCGCATCTGGGAGGACATCGGCGAGGAAGGCCACCGTCTCCGGGACTCCGAGCTCGGCGTGCTCGCCCACAGAGCCGTACTGGCCGGCGCGCTCGTCGTCCCATGTCTCCGAGTGGGGGTTCCAGCCCGCGCTGGCGATGCCGATGACCCTCCACTCGCCGTCCACCTCCAGGAGCATGGGGCCACCGGAGTCGCCCGGTCCGGTGCTGCCCTCCATGTCCAGAGGCGCCGCATCCGAGGGCAGTCCGTAGTACTCCTCGACGCTGTTCATGCTGTCGTCTGGTGCGTCGAAGTCGAAGAGCAACGCGCCGTTTCCGCCCGGCCCGTCGTCCCGTCCATCCACAACATTCCACGCGGCCCGCTTCAGCCCGTCGTAGGCCGCCTCACGTTGGAAGTTGGCATCCAGGCCCGTGCCTGTACCGCCGTAGCCGACCAACACCACCTCGAGACCAACGGGATCGACAGAAGAGACGGGGATGGGTTCGACTCCGACCACAGGTTCTTCGAGGGTGAGGACGGCCACATCCAGTCGCTGCCGGGTCCCGCGGTCCCGGTCCGGGTGCAATGCGTAGTCAACCACCGCATGGGTGCTGTCGGTGTGGTCCCACGACGGTCCGAGCCAGAACTGGTCGGGCTCTCGACCGCGATCCACCTCCCCGTCGCCATCATCGTCCAGGCAGTGCGCCGCGGTGAGCACTACCTGTGGAGCGACCAGAGTTGCCGTGCACCCATCGATGTGGCCGACCGCTTCGAAGGTGGACGCGAGCTCGGTGTAGGCGGCGTCTTCGACGTCGTGGCGGGTCGTGATGGCGGATGCTGTCGCGAGCAGCAGCAATGGAACCATGTCTCCTCCGGACGGTGTGGTTGGAGCTGGTCCGACGGTAGCCGCCGGACTCGGGCATCCTCGCTGGCCGCCGGTGAGCGGTGCCGCCTGCTCGGTGAGTGGCGCGGGGGTTCGTCCGGTCCGTGGTGCGGCGTGGCATCGACAGCCTCAGTCAGCCTTCCGTCGCCTTCCGAACCTGTGCGAGACGCCGGCGCGAGACCGGCAGCTCCTGGCCGCCCGCGAGCAGCACTGAGTAGCTACGGGTGGAGGCGTCGCGGCGAACGTGTCGAACGGTCGAGATTGCGACCAGGTGGCTGCGGTGGATGCGGACGAAGGGGCTTCCCAGCTTCTGTTCCCAGGTGCGGAGCCGTTCATCGCTGAGGAGGACGCGGCCATCGGCCAGGTAGAGCTCGGTGTAGTCGCCAGCGCCGGCTGCCCGCCGGATGTCTCCCGCATCGATGAAGTGGGTCTGGGCCCCATCGCGCACAGCGAACCGGTGTGTGTTGGGACCGAACAGGCGTTCCAGAGAGAGGGACAGGCGGTCGGGCGCGACCGGCTTCAGCAGATAGTCGTTGGCCCCGGCGGTAAAGGCCTGCACCGCATACTCCGCGTGGGCCGTGACCAGCACCACCGGGCACGCCAGGTCTGGAAGGAGCGTGAACCCTCGGGCGCCGGGCATCTCGAGGTCGAGGAACACAAGCTGAATCGGCGCCAGCAGCCTGTAGGCCTCGCGCGCCGATGGCACGTCATGCGCCTCACCCACCACAATGACGCGGGGGTGGGCCCCCAACAGCTGGCGGAGACGCGCGCGTGCGAGCGGCTCATCGTCGACCAGCAGGGCGCGAATCACGCGGGCACCCTCAGTGTGCAGGTGACGGTGTGTGGTCCCGTCTCAAGCGCAACGGAGCCGTCGACGGTCTTGAGTTGGGTACGAAGGATTGTGAGACCCCTGCCTTCCGACGCGGTCCCGAGCTTCCCTGTGTTGGTCACTCGAAGCTGAAGACCGGCTGGGTCCAGGGCCGCCTCGATGCGCACCCGCAGGGGCATTGGACTGGTCTTCATGCCGTGCTTCAGGGCATTGTCGACGACCGACTGGAGCGAGAAGACCGGAACCGGGAAGTCGAGTGCGTCCCGGGTGACCTCCTCCTCCACCTCGAGGTCGTCGGCAAACCGCACCCGGGCGATGCCGAGGTACCGTCGGGTCAGCGCGAGCTCCTGCCTGAGAGGATGCACATCTGCGATGTCGAGCTGGAGGGAGTCGCGCAGCAGGCGTGCGAGCTCGGTCAGCACCTCTTCTGCCTGGTCGGGGTCCTGCGACACCAGAGCGATGCTGGTGTTGAGGCTGTTGAACAGGAAGTGGGGGGACAGCTGGTGTCGGAGAGCATCGAGCTGTGCGCCATGAGCCGCGGCCTCGGCCCGTGCGGCCCGCAGCTGAGCTTCGCTTGCCCGCGACCGTGCCGCCATGCTGAAGACCAGGCCCGTCCATGCACCCAGGCTGAGGAAGTGGTCGGTGTACTCCGCGAAGAGGTGGTCGAGTCCCCACATCCAGGGTGGGTCGAAGCCGTCTTCCAGTCCTCCGGGAAGGGCATCGAGGGTCTGGAAGACCAGGAACCAGACCGCCGCGCCGATGGGCAGGCCGACGACCGCAGCCACCACCCGGCTCCGCGCCCGGGGGATCTGGCCGTACAACAAGGCGAGCCCCGCCGAGACCATCGCCCCGGTCGATGCCCAGGCCGCTGCCCGAACGAGCAGGTAGAGCTGCTCTGCGGTGCCCACATCGGTCCCCTGCCGTCCGCGGTCCAGCGCGAAGTAGATCAGCCCGAAGACGAGCCAGGTGGGCGGTTGTGTGCGGGCGATCTCTCGCCAGCGGCTCGCGCCACTCGGATTCGGAGGAGGCATGGCGACCGGTGGTAGAGGGGGAGCCAGTATAGGCCCCCGCCAATTCGGGCTGCAGTGGGTCGCGGTGGACGTTGCGTTCGACACTCCGTCGGTGGGCGACCCGATTGCGGCAGCACACAGGCTTGCTCCTGGCCGGGGTCGGCCGGGGGTTCGCAGGGGTTGGGCACAGCGAGTGGGCGGTCAGATTTGTCCAGGATCTGATGCTGTGCGTCGCCTCGACGCGGGCCGCCTCGAAGAGACCAGTCGGAGACGACGGGGAGGTGAAGGACCAGCCCATCGAGGTGCACCATCTGTGTTGCCAAGACAGTGCGGCCCCCGGGGGGCGGCGTTCAAGCGGCGGGCGTGAGGTACTGGTCTGCGTCCACGCCGAGCAGCTCCTGCGTCTTGACCCACAAGGCGTCGATGTCGGACTCCTGGTAGTGGGTCTTGTCAATCTCCACCGGGACGGGAGCACCGGTGGCTTCCATCCAGCCGCTGGGGCTGTAGACCATGTCGGTGCGGGGGGCGTCGGTGACGAGGGCCTCCACCGCCGGGAGTGCACCGTCGTACAGGCTTTGACTCAGGCCGAAGACGCCGGTGATGGGCCATAAGATGCGGGAGAACCAGCGCATCATCGTTGGCGTGTCGTCGTTGTCCATCAGGTTGGTTCGGGCGCTGCCAGGGTGGCACGACAGGGACAGCGATGTGGAACCCACCGCCTCGAAGCGCTCCTGCAGCTTCAGTGACATCAGGATCATGCACAGCTTGCCCTTGCAGTACTCCTGCATCTGGTCGTAGTCGGCGGGGTCATTGCAGATGAGGTTGTCTACGTCGAGGTCGTTCTTCAGGAAGCGCTTGTAGCCCATGCTCGAGAAGTTCACGATGCGGCTTCCGTCGAGCAGCAGTGGGAGGAGCTGCGCGGTCAGGGCGAAGTGGCCGAGGTAGTTGACGGCGAGCGTCATCTCCATGAGGCCGTCGGGGTTGCGGTAGTCCGGAGAACCGCCGCCGGCGTTGTTCGCCAGGTAGTCCAACCGCGGGTACTGCTCCCGGATACGCCCCGCGAAGGCCTCGATGCTCTCGAGCGAGGTCAGGTCGACCGTGTCCACCTCGATGTCGGCTCCCGGGATTGCCGCGACGAGGCGGTCGCGGGCGTCCTCCAGCTTGGAGCGGGTCCGCGAAGCGATGATGACCTTGCAGCCGTGGCTGGCCAGGTGGTGGGCAATGCCGAAGCCGGTTCCGGTTCCGGCACCGGTGACCAAGGCGACACGCCCGCTGAGGTCGGGGATGTTCTTATGGTTGTACATAGTGTCCTCGCGTTGGCCGCCTGCCGGCCATGAGTTGGAATACACCCCCGCAGGAACCGAGGAATGCCAGATCCTGACCCAAATCGTGCCTATTCCTGCCACGCTACCCCCCAAGCCACAGCGGGCTGCACGACTTGGAAGCGGAGTGACCGTCGGGTGGCGAATGGCCGACGTGCCCCGTTTTCGCGGGGGGGCCGCTCTGCCGTCGGAGTTTGCGGCTGAACTGTGAGGGGCCTTGAGGGCCGAACTGGCTTCGGACCGGTCGCCCCTGCTATCGGCGGTCCTCGCCCACCGTCACACCGGTGGCTTCGATGGGCTCCTCCTCCGCTGTCCGCCATGGCACCGACGCAGGCCACCATCGGTCCACCGTGGGCATCACTTCGGGCTCGAACATGCTGCCCGGGCGCACCGACACCACGGCCACGCCGGCCGCCTCTCCGGCCACCAGAGCGCGCTCGATGGGCGCGGTCCAGCCGTGCGCGTTGAGGTCGAACAGGCCCCAGTGCACGGGCAGCATCACCTCACCCCCGACCAGCTTGTGGGCCAAGACGGCCTGTTCGGGGCCAAGGTGGATGTCGCGGGCAGACTGGCTGTAGGCACCGGTCTCCATCATGGTGAGGTCGAATGGACCGAGTCGTTCGCCGATGTCGACCAGCTCGTCGAACAGCCCGGTGTCACCCGAGTAGTACACGCGGTGCTGTGGGCCGGTCATTGCAAAGCCGCACCACAAGGTGGGTCCGCCTTGTGGGTTGGCGGTCGTTCGCCCCGAGAAGTGTCGGGCGGGGGTGGCCGTCAGGGTCAAGCCTTCGAGCTGGTGGGCCTCCCACCAGTCCAGCTCCACAATCCGCGACGCCTCGATGCCCCAGTACTCGAGGTGGGCGCCGACTCCGAGTGGGACCACCCAGGTTGTGTCCAAGGTTCGCAGCTCCTCGACGGTTTCGTAGTCGAGGTGGTCGTAGTGGTCGTGGGAGATGACCACTGCATCGACGGCGGGCAGCTCTTCGAGCGGAAGCGGGGGCGCGGTCCACCGCTTCGGGCCTGCAAAGGGGACAGGCGACGCGCGCTCGCTGAAGATGGGGTCGGTCAGGACACGGTGTCCGTCGATCTCCACGAGCATTGTGGAGTGGCCGAGCCAGGTGACCCGCAGCCCCGACTCGGGTGCCGATTGGTAGTCGGAGAGCGTTCGACGCTCTGTTGGAATCGCGTCGTCGGGGGACTGGTGCTCGGAGGCAGGGGGCCCGGAAAACAGGTCGGAGACGGTCTCCTGCTTGTTTTCGAAGCGGTCGACCTTCCACTGCGGAGACTGTTGCATCCGCTCCAGCCGGGCGCCGTCAGCAACAGAACCGAGCGCCGGACGAATGCGGGCGTACCCCACCCCACCCACCATCGAGAGCACCAGTCCGCCAGCCGCTGCCCGTCGAGACCATGTGCGAAGCCGCCCGCGCAGTGTTGGGGCTGGTGCCTGGCCCGAGGTTGGGTTGTGGGTCATCATGGGTTGCGTTCTCTCTCGGATTGGGAGGTCTATGCGTTGGAGGGAGGCTGCCCTGCGAACACGAACTCCATCGTGCTGGCGAGTGCGCGGTCTTCGACTGCGCCGGTCATCAGCATCGAGGCGCCAATCTTTCGCAGCGTGCGTTCGTAGGCTGCGTTGACCGCCGGGTTGATGTCGTCGAGGTCGTCGGGCACGCGGGCCTCGATGTCCACCACCGTTCCGTCGAGCCAGAGCTGACCGTCCGGGTTCGCTTGGAACACGTCGTACCAGGACCGAGCGCCGAACGTGTAGCGCCGACAGAACACCCGGTCTCCCACGGTGACGAAGAGGATGTCGATGAAGCGATGGGTGCGTCCGGCGCGGAGCCGATGCAGCACCGTGTCGTCCGCCAGCCTGGCGAGCTCCGCCTGAGACAACACCACGCGGTCGGCACCCGGCGGTCGCCACGACACCACCTGTCGGCGCGTCATGTTTCCGACCAGGCGGAAGGGGGCAAGAACATCAGGAAGCGACATGAGACGGACCCTCCATGCGTTGAGCTGCAAACAAGAGGTCGATGACCCTGGTGGCAAGGTAGGGGCCCCCGGACTCCAGGGCCTGCCCATTCCCCCCACAGAGTTGCCTGTTTCTACTGGGCACAGGAGATGGTCGTCGGGTGGGGTATTCTGACTGGGCAACGGAGAGTCGACCATGTCTGCGCCCATCCACCTTCGCGAAGCCCTGTGCGCCCGCGTTCAGCAACGACTGCCCCGGACCGGAGGGCTCGTCGACCTCCGACCGGGCCTTGCCCTCTTCCAGATGAACGGGCCCATTCCACCCATGGATGGAGTAATGAAGCCGACCATCTGCTTCGTCCTCCAAGGGACCAAGAGGGCCGAGTTCAACGGCCAGATGCACACCTACGAAGAAGGCTCGTTCATGCTCTCGACCCTGGTGGTGCCCCTCCGTGGAGAGGTGGTGGTCGCATCCAGGGAGCGGCCGGTGGTGGGCATCTCCTTCACGCTCGACCTACAGGAGGTCGCCCGCCTCATCGCCGAGGTCGGCCCCGGAGCAGCCGTTGATTCGGGGACCGAGCCGAGCGCCATCAGTGTCCACGACATCGACGCGGGCGTGCTCCGTGTGCTCGAGGGCCTGTGCGATGCCGCCACAAACGACCTGGAGTGGCGCATCCTGGCAGATGGCCTGCGCCGAGAGCTGCTGTTCCGTGTCCTCCGACACCCGGGCGCCGGTTGGCAGCTCCGCCAGCGCCTGAAGGACGAAGCCAGCCTCGAACAGGTCGCGCGGGCGGTGGCCTACATCGAGGCCCACCTCACGGAACCGCTCGACGTCGACCAGATCTCCCGAAAAGCCGGGCTGAGTCCGTCGCGGCTCCACGCGAAGTTCCGTGCCGTGACCTCCCGCTCGCCCATGCAGTTCGTCAAGCACCTGAGGCTCGACCGTGCACGCTCACTCCTCTTGGCGGGTCGCCAGGTGACCGACGCCGCATACACGGTTGGATACGCGAGCCCCTCTCAGTTCAGTCGCGAGTTTCGTCGTCAGTACGGACACCCGCCGTCTGCTGTACATCGACTGGGCACGGCGCCGGCACAGCCCAAGCGGAGGTAGCGCGCTGAGGGTGTCGAGTGCCCCATGTTCAGGGCGAGTCGACCTCGCAGGGTTCTGTCCACTCGGCGATGACGCTCCAGTGGCTCCTTCGAGATTCTGGTCCCGGTCGCGAAACGATCTGCAGGACCTCCGGTACGGCGAGGCAAGTCCTCTTTTCCTCCCTACCTCCCTGCTGTCTGGCGGCCTCCTGTGGGCCGCGCCGACGGTACGGTTCCGCTCTTGAGCTGACTATGCGCCGACTCACACCCGCCTGCTTTCTGTTTGCCACTCTCTTCGGCTGCGAATCCAACCCGCACACCAAACGCGGCGAGACGCGAGGCCACTCCACAGACCAGGACGGCGATGGGGTCTCCGATACGGATGACTGTGACCCCACCGACCCCACCATGGGCGCGCCGACCGAGTGGTTCCCGGACTCCGATGGCGATGGGTTCGGGGACTCGGAGAGCGGCACCATCGCGTGTGATGCTCCGGACCAACACATCGCCGACGGTGGCGACTGCAACGACACCGACCCCCTCGTGAGCCCGGCAGCCGTCGAGATCTGCAACGGGATGGACGACGACTGCGATCCCGCCACCACCGATGCAGGCAGAGTCACCTGGCTGGGTGACGATGGCACTGTCGCCGACGTCACGAGCGAGGTCAGCGGCACGAGAGCCGCACCCCGCACGTTCGCGTCCACCGCTGACGGGACACTCTTGTTCTGCGAGGGGACGTTTCACACACTTCTTGAGCTGACCCATGACGTGCACGTGTTCGGGGCCGACGTCGCGACCCTCGATGGCGCACAGGCCGGCAGGGTGGTCACGGTCGAGGGACAGGGCGTGGATGTGGGGCTCTACAACCTCACCATCCGAGGTGGATCAGCCTCCTCCGGAGCGGGTGTCCAATGTTGGACTCCGGAGTCCGACCCGTCTGACCGGCCTACCCTTGTGTTGGGTGGCGTGACCGTGCTGGACAATGTCGCCGAGGGAGGGGGTGGTGTCCTGGCGTCGCAGTGCGATGCGGTCATCATCGACAGTGCCATCTCGTGGAACGTCGCCACCTCCGACGCTGGCGGGGGCCTGAAGGTCCTCCATGGCTCGCGTGTCGAGATCATCGACAGCACCGTCGACTACAACTACACGGGGGGCTATGGCGGCGGCCTGGCTGTGATGAACTCCTCGGCGGTTCACCTCGAAGATACGCTGGTCACGGACAATGCCGCAGCAACCTATGGCGGCGCGGTGGACCTCTACGAAGGGAGCGAGCTCACCTGTGTGGGGGCCCGCTCAACGGCCTCGGGCTTCACGAGAAACTCCGCAGGAAACCCCGATGGCGGAGCGGTGTCCCTCGACTATGTTGCAGGGGCGAACACTGCGCACTTCGTCGACTGTGACTTTGGCACTACAGCCGGCGGGGACGACAACACAACCTACGACGTCGTCACGTATCGCAGCGACCGGGACGGCTCTCGGTTTGCCTACATTGCCGACGACAACCAGTCCTTCAGCTGTGCGGTCGGCCGGTGTGGTGAAGCGACAGTCCACACCATCCCGGATGGTCGGGAGCCGGTGGCGATATACTCCAGGGACTTTCATATGGGTGAGGTGTACGAGGTGTCTGGCACTCCATCCCTCGACGAGTTTGAGATGTGGGTGTCAGCTGAACGGTCCTGTGTGTTCGACCTGTTCGTCCATAGCAGCACGGACCGCGGTCGCACCTGGTCGGAGCGGTGGTCCTCGAGCGTGACCGCTCCCAGCGGCCCTGCCATCTTGTATACGGGGGACATCGGGGTCCCGTTTGAGGATGGGGACTGGGTTGCCTTGTCCTTGCGTCAGGTGGGGACCAGCTGCGGGGTGGTGGAGCTGAAGGGCTACTCCGCGATGGTCGGCGACGACCTCGGTGTGGGCGGCTGGCGGGCCTCGGTCTTCGATGCTGAATACACCTCGACGGGCGCTTGGAGGCTATACCTCTACGATGTCGAGGACGGCGACGCTTCGATGGAGATACAGGTCACTGCCACCACGTTCTGAAGAATCGGTCTGGGTTGTGTCTGCCGGCACGCGGCGCTCAGGTCGCTGCATCCGGTGGTGGATGCGGGGGCCTCTTGCGCCACTCCAGAATCGCCGCTGCCGCCGCACGGTCGGTTCCCTGGAGGTGGCCCACCAACCACTTGTGAAGAACATGGCGCACCAGCGGCAAGGCGAGGTGCCGGGCGTGCTCTGCCAGGGCGGCCAGGTCGTCGAGCAACAGCGTGTGCTCTCGCTTGTGCGCGGGCAGGCCGACAAACCCGGCCTCGGCCATCAACGCCTCTTCGCTGGCGAAGTGTTCCGCGGTCGCCGCCTGGAGCGCCTGCAGGGACTCGCGGATGTGGACGTCCTCCCGAGCGTTCTCGGTGTCTTCACGGAGCACTGCGAGGGCGTCGAAGAGGGCGCGGTGCTCTTGGTCGACTTCGGGCACGCCGAGCGCATAGTCGGGCTGCCAGACCACCTGCTCCACCTGCTGCACGGCGCGGGCGCTCTCCGTGGCGAAGGCGAAGCGGCGCTTCCCGGACTGCTTCACCGAGTACAGCGCGGTGTCGGCGCTCGCGAAGAGGGTGGACATGTCGCGACCATCTCGCGGACACAAGGCGATGCCGATGCTCACGCCCACGGTCGCGGTCACGGTGCCGAGGCGGAACGGAGCGGACAGGGCCTTCACCACGCGCGCTGCCACCACCGCGGCGTCCTCTGGGCAGTGGAGCTTGGGCAGCACGAGTGCGAACTCATCCCCGCCAAGCCGAGCGGCGGTGTCGGGTCCCCGGATGCATGCGGTGAGGCGTCGGGCGACTTTCTGGAGCAACCAGTCGCCGGTGGGGTGGCCGTGGCTGTCGTTGACGGCCTTGAAGCCGTCGAGGTCGGCGATCAAGAGTCCCGCGAGGTGGCCGTGTTCGACGGCGTTCTCGATGGCCTGCTCGGCCCGCTTGCTGAGCAACAGGCGGTTGGGCAGGCCGGTCAGGGTGTCGTGGTAGGCCAGCTGTCGAAGCTGTGCTGCAGACTCCTGCCACGGCGTGATGTCGTGCACAGACAGCACCACCACATCCGCGTCGCCGGGTGCAGCCACCACGGTGGCCTGGGCGAAGAAACGGCCGGAGTCGGGACGGACCCCTTGGAACTCCACCCGGCTCGCCTGGCCGGTGGTGGCGTGATGGATGGCCTGGTTCACCCGCAGGTGGTGGTCGGGTGCCACCAGCTGGGCGAGCGGCCGGGATGTGTGTGGGGCGACCCCGAAGAGCCGGGCGAAGCCGGGGGTCTGAGACACGACCTCACCCTGGTGGACGGCGCAGACCGCCACGAGGTCGGTGCCGAGAACCGCGTCGATGAGCTGGTGCTGAGGGTCGGGTGGTGCGGCGGGGCGCGACATGGGGCCGGGGTATCCGTTTGCGGCAGCGACCGGGCGGCCAAAGTCGTCGAAACATGGCGCAGGTCGTTCGCGGGTGAGTTGGCAGGCCATCAGGGACCGGGGGAGCGTTGCGGACCTTCCCGACGTTCCATCACCACCACGGCGCGATGCAGTCCACGGTGTACCGCTTCGACGCCCACGTGGATGCGCGTGAGCCCGATTCGCTCGCCCAGCTGGTCGAGCAGGTGGGCCAGCTCGGAAGGGGTGGGCTTGCCGAGGTCTTTCGGGGACCGCACCGGCACCAGACAGACCAGGCGTCCGGTGGATGCGAGGGTGTGGTCGGCCAACTGAAGGAGCGCACGAATGGTGCCCGCAAGTGTGGCGGCATCGACTCGAAAGGTGAGCTCACCCCTCCAGGCCCGTTCGCCTCGCTGAAACTCCCGTCGTCCGTATGGAGGGTCACATACGAGCGCATCGAAGCGCTGTCCGCCATTGGCCGCCAGCAGGCGTGCGGCTGCGTCGGGCGCACTCACGTCGAGCTCCAGGAGCGCCCCGGGCGGCGGAAGGTCGGCCTCTTCGAAGTTGTCGTGCATGCGAACCGCTTCCACACCACGGTCGGGTCGGGCAGCCGACGGAGGAATCTGGACGGGCCAGGGGTGGTTGGACACCATGCGCCAGTCGAGGTCCGACCCCACGGTTCGTGCTCCGAGCGCTGCCGCCGCGAGCAGGATGCCCCCCGAGCCGCAGTAGGGGTCGAGGAGGGTGGTGCTGGGGACGGTGTGGGCGACGTGACTGGTGTCGGCCGACGACTCGGGGGAGCGGGGCGCGTGGGCCAGGGCGAGGTTGCACAGCTGGAGCGCCCGTGCCGGGGGAAGGGTGGACGTGCTCAGGAAGGCGCGCCGGTCGAGGGCCAGCTGGTGGAGGCGCTGCTGGATGGATGGGGCCCGGGCCGGCAGCTGGTAGAGGAGCAGGAACGGTGGGGGTGGCTCGGGAAGAGGCTGCTTGTCGTGGAGGAGCTGCCGGTCTTCAACCAGCCAGATGCGGTGGTGGGGGGTGTGGAGGTCGACGGGACGGTCGGTCAGGGCATCGAGCACGGCCCCAAAGTGGACCATGCGCGCGCCGAGGTCGCGGTGGACGGCGCTGTGCCTGGCGCCGAGGACCGCCGACTCGACCTTCCACGAGCCCCGGATGCGGTCTCGAATGTGGGGTGTGGGAACCCGGGCAGCCGCCTCTGCGCATTCCGCGAGGGTGCGTCCGTGTCCCCAGACCTCGAACACGCCGCGACACGTGACGCTCCGTGCGGCGGTGTCGGCGAGGGCTCTGTGCTGTGCCTCGGGCAGGGGAGGGAGCCACTGGACGATGCGGGGCCCGACGTCGCCGCCGTGGTGTCGGAGGGGGCGAGGGTCCCAGCACCAGGCGACCGGAGCACCCGTGTGTCGTTGCCACACCGCCTCGAATTCGGCGAGTCGGCTGTCGCCCAGGCGGGCGTAGAACAGGGCGACGAGAGGTCGTGGATGGGACATGGCGGTGTGGGCCAGGGCGGGCATCGCGGGTCAGGTCGCTGGCGGCGTCTGCAGCAGCATCGCGACGAAGCCCATGTGTTCGCGGCCCCACTGGAGGAAGCCGTTTCGCCAGGTGCGCAAGGAAGCGAGGCGGTCTGTGTCGCCAGAGGTGCGCAGGGCAGCGCGCTTGCGTCGCCAGAAGGCCCACTCGAAGGCCTCCCACTCGGCAGGGGTGGCGGTCACGGCGTGGTGGCACTCCAAGCCAGCGTCCTCCGCTGTGCAGACCACCTCTACCAACGTGCGCTCGATGCCCGTCGGCGTGCCCAGCAGCTGGCGGTACGCGGGCGGCAGGTCGCCACGACGGAAGCCCTCACCCACCAGCAGAAACCCTCCCGGACGCACCAGCCGGCTCAGCGCACGCAGGGCTTGTGGGAGCGCATCGTTGCCCCGGCCGTAGGCGTGGGTGGAGCCCAGGCAGATGGCCAAGGAGGAGGGACCGCCGACCGTGCTCGGTTCAAGCTCGGCCACATCGCCCACCATCCAGGACAGGGCGGGGCCTGCCTGTGCGTCCTGTGCGGTGGCGATGGCGGCCGGGTCGAGGTCAACGCCCAGACCGGTGACGCCGCTCACGCAGACGGCGCGCAGCAGGTCTCCCTCTCCGCAGCCGAGGTCGAGGACGTGGTCATCGGGCTTCAACCCTGCGAGCGTCAGTGTCTCGAGCAGGCGCGGAAGGGGGATGGGGCTGTTGAGTGGCATGGGCTGTCCATCGGTTTCGGCGGGCGCGACCCCGCCGGGGAGGTGTCGCCGGTCCCTCTGTACGCCCCCGCAGTGCTATATGCACCGGTCTCCCGTCTCCGCCACCGCTCCGCACAGCCATGCCACACTCCTCCAGACGACCGCTGCCCTACGAACAAGACGGGCTGTGTGTGGTGCGCAGCTTCCTGGCGCAGGCCGAATTCGAGCGGGTTCGCGATGCGTGCCGGCGGCTGCGACGGAAGATGAAGCGGGAGAAGGACTCCATGGCGACCGGGCGGGTGGGGTGCTTCATCGACCGCCGCACCGACATCCATCAGCTCCTCACCTCCGAGGTGGTCCGGGCCCGGGTGTCCCGGTTGGTGGGCCAGCCGATGGAGCTGTCGGCGTACCCCATCGAGCTGCGGAGCTACCCGGTGGGTGCTCAGATGCCCTGGCACCACGACGACCAGCTCTACGACCGCGCCCAGTGCGAGGTCGTGATCTGCGTCGACAACGACTCGGACTCCCGGACCGAGTGGATCGACGCAAGCGGGGAGCACACCGCCGAGTGGACGCCTCCCAACATGGCCCTGCTCGTCCGCGGCGGAGACTCGGGTGCAGCCCACCGCGTGACGCCCGTGAAGCGCGGGGAGCGGACCATCCTGAAGATGGTGTGGGCGGTTCCGGGGAGCACGCCGTTGCCGGCGTTCTACGACTACTTCGACTCCCTCCCGGGGCTCCGTCGGAAGGTTCGCCGGGGCATGGAGCGAACGCGAGCTGGTGGTCGAGCGCGTCCAGCCCATCGAGCGGGGCGACGCAAATCGGGCAGGTGAGGGAGCGCACGGGTGACCTCCGGGGGCGGGCCTGTCCGCATGCCGACCACTCGGCCGTCCGGTGCTCCGGAGGCCATTCATGTCCAGCAACACGGCTCGTCCCGCCATCCACCCCAAAGCGACCGGGGTAGCCCCACAACCCGGGAGTCGCTTCACGACAGAGACCGAAGCCGGCGTGGTCATTACCCGGGTTCTCCTCGAGGAAGGTGAAGCCGAAGTCACTGCCCTGCCTTCCGTGCCGGGCGCAAGCCGACCAGCGGTCTTCTGCCCGTTTTGCGGTCGACAGGGGGTCTACAGGAAGAGCCGAACCAACGCGGCATATACCGAGCACTTCGCTCACCAGGGCCATGAAAGCTGCGCCGAGTCCGACCTCTCGCAGGCGCTGCACATGCGCGCCATCCAAGAGCTTCGAGCCTGGCTCGCGAGCTTGCGCCAGCGGCGTGTCGGGCTGCAGATTGTCGGGCCCTGTCGCCGCTGCAAGGCCGAGAAGCACTGGACCGTTCTTTCCGTAGAGGACTGGGACGAGGAGGTCGTCGAGCAGCGGCTTGCAACGCCGGATGGATACCGAGTTCCCGACCTCAACCTACGGAAGAACGGAACGCTCGTCGCTGTGCTGGAGGTTGCCCACACGAGCCTCGTGTTTGGCCAAAGAGAACAGGACCTCCGCAGTCTGGGCGTTCCCTGCTTGGAGATCGATGCGAGGCAGATCCTCGAGGGGCTGCCTGCCACCGGCATCCTCGCGGACATCCGCTCTGCTTGGAACCTGGAGTCAGCGCCCCGGCGACTTCATGTCTGCCCAAGCTGCCGCGTTCCCAGTCCGGCCTTCAGGCGAGCGCTCACCCTGTGCGAAGCCAGCGAGCGCCTGCGGGGGTTCCTGGACCACAATGCAGCCTACGCAAGGTTCCTCGACTGCGGCACCCATCGGACCACGCTGGGCGACCTCGAAGCGGCCGTTCGGTTGCCCGAGGCGTTGCGGAACAGGGGCGAACAGACCGCGATGGGGATTGCGGACCGTTCTCCCAACGACCCGTGTGCTCTGAAGGAGCTGGTGCGAGACGTCCTGGGCTGGAGTGATTGGGGTCTCTGGGAGCGCGCCACCATCGGCGACATCCTCGAAAACCCCTTTGAGGCCGTGTTGTCGGTGGCGAAACGAGCCGGTGGCAGTAGAGACGTGGGGCTGCGGCGTAGGACCTATCTGCGCGCCTGCCAGATCTGGACGTGGACGGGTGGAACCGACGTCTGCCATCGAGTCGACATGGCGCTGGCGGCGGTTCAATCCGACGCCATCGCGCAGTCACACACGGCAATGCTGACGGGGGCACTGTTGGGCGCCGTGCTCCGCTTCGACCGGGACAGCCGGGTGGGTAGCCACGCGATGGGGATTTCACCGCTTCACCTGGACCAGGTTCGACGACGAGCGTGGGACTTGTGTCCAAGCCAGGCAGCCCAGCCGGGCCTCGAGTTCGTCCAACACGCGGACCGGGGGCTCTCCCTCTTCGGCTTCCCCGATGCCCTCGGCCCATTGCGCTCCGCTCTCCAGATCACTCGGCGGTGGCGGTGTACTCCCTTCTGCGCCCCGCTGTCGACGGTGGACACACCCAATTCACTGTGTCTGTCCGAAGGGCAAGACAAAGCGATGCGCATGGCGACACGGAACGCGTTCGGGCTGGTGACCGGTGGACCTGGAACCGGCAAGACCACTCTGCTTCGGGGCCTTGTCCATCGCTCCGGTGGCCAGTGGACCGTCCTGGCGCCGACCTGGAAGGCGCTGGTCCGCCTGGAGACATCGCTTGCGGACCTCGACCGCCAGCCACACATCCAGCTGCGGTTCCAGACGGTCGCGAAGTTCATCAAAGAGACGGAAGGAACGGTGCCCGACGGCAGCCGCAACAAGGGTGCCTCGCCGAATCAAGCGCGGGGCCGTCGCGTGGTCGTCGATGAGGCGGGGATGCTCGACACGGCCGCCTTCTCCCGGTTGGTGATGGGGGCACGTCACGCCATGCAGCTTCTGTTGGTTGGAGACCCCAACCAGCTTCCGAGTGTGGGCCCCGGCGCAGTGCTCCGCGACCTTCAGATGCTCCCTACCATTCCGCATGTTCGCTTGGATGTGGTGCACAGGGCAAGCCAAGCTACGGGCATTCCACAGCTCGCCCGGGAGATTCTCCAAGGCAGGTGCAGGGAGACTGGACCGGGGGTCTTCGTCCGTGAGTCGACGGGCAGCGACCTTGCCCGAAATGCGGTGTCCCGCGCGCTCAAAGCGCTGCAGCATCGCAGTCTGCGTCAGGTGATGGTGCTGGTACCCACCAATGCCCTCCGTGAGCAGGTGAACAAGGCGATGCAGCGGCGTGTGAACGGCAGCGGGAAACAGCTCTCCAACGGACTCCGCACGGGGGACCCGGTGCTGCTCCGGCTGCACAGCGGGGACTACAGGCGCGGGGAGCTGGGGGTGGTCACTGGCATCCACGACTCCGGGCGCATCATCGTGGCGTTCGGTCCTGCGGGCGACACGTTCGAGTCGCCCGTCTGTGCCTCGAAGCTCGACCTCGCCTACTGCCTGACCATCCACAAGAGCCAGGGCTCGGAGTGGGACTCCGTGGTGGTCGCGCTTCCCCGCTGCGGTCACCCAGACTTCTTGAGCCGCCAGATGCTCTACACCGCCGTGACCCGCGCAAAGAAGGACGTGTCGATCCTCGGACCTCGCTCCGTGGTTGAAGCCGCAGCCATGTGCGACACCGCTGGTCGGCGCATCACATTGCTGCCGGCCCTCGCCCGGGACCTCGAGCGAGAAGCCTCACACTTTCGTCGCCCGACGGGCCTCGCTTCGTAGGCGGCCATGCTCGGGCGTGGCTGTCCGCATCCGAGCCGCCCGCCGTCTCCTTCCCGACGCCTCACCCCACACCAGGCGTCCGGGAGAGACATGACCGCAGCCCGCTCCACCCCATTCACCGCGGCCCTGGACCACGCACGCCAGTCCTGCGACCGGGTGCACAGCCTCCTCACTGCGTTGGCGGCCCGCGATGGTCGGCCGCATCCGGACGAGAGGCTGCTGCCCATCCTCTGGCAGGCCCGCAACCAGGCCCTTCAAGCGCTGGGGGTTGCGTTGCTCCTGGAGCCTGCCCCCGCGCCCGGTGCCGAGGAACCTGTCACGGTCGAACCGGAGCATGCGGAGCCCCCACGCTCCCCCGTCGACGTCGCCGGCCTCAAGGACCACTTCGCGCAGGGAACCCCGGTGAGGCTGGAGACAGCGGACCCGGGCCCCTCGCCGGCCGAGGTCATCCTCGCAGCGCCGATGCGCCGCTCACGAGGTTCTCTCCCGGAAGCACTTCAGGAAGCGGAGCAGCTCGCCACCGAGCTCCGACGTCTCGCCCACCATCCCGGGCTGTCGCAGTCCATCCGGACCCGCACCGTTGCAGTGCTGGTGGCGCGGGCCCGGGTTCTGCAGATGGATTGGCCCCACCCGCCGGTGTCCAAGACGGTGGGGGCTCTGTTCGCCCAGCTCTCTCGGTTCGTGCAGGACGGCCGGTGTGACCATGTTGTGGGCTTGAAGCGAGCGCATCGACCGGGGACCGGCAGCTGGCGACGTGAGGTCGACGCCCGAACCGGAAGCCTGCGGCGGGTGCTCGAGTGCCGGGTGGACTCGGCCGAGACCAGCAAGCGGCCTTCTACCAAGCCGCAGAAGTCGTCTTCCACCACGACGCGCCCCACACCGCCTCAGCATGTTCGTGGCTGTACAGACGGAAAGAGCTGTCTCGTGGTCGGGGCGGACAACCGGTCCGCTGCATCCAAGCGGGTGGCCGATGCGTTTGGTTTTGCGACTGTGGACTGGGAGCGTGGGAAGAAGACCCGCAGCTTGCGGTCCACCGCCAAGCGAATCAAGAACAACCGCTACGACGTCATCTTCATCCTTCGCGCGTTCGTCAGCCACAAATGCACGGACATGCTGCTGCCGCATGCAGAGCGCAAGGGACACGCCGTGCTGGCGTTCGTGGACCAAGGCTATGGTGTGGGGGCCATGGAACGGGCCCTCGCCAAGGCGCTCGGTGACGAAGAGTAGGGTCGGACGTCTCGCTCAAGAAGCCTTGCGCCCACCGAGAGCCATCTCGGTGGGCGACTTCGCAGGCGAACTCTACGCGCGCGCGAGGTCGGCGCGGCCGGCTTCGCTGAGGGTCCATCCGGTCGACTCGTCCCAGTCGTTCGTGTGGACCAACCATCCGAACCGCACGAGGCGGTTCAAGGCATCGCCGACCGCCGGAGCGAGTCCTTTGTCCAGTCCGAGGGCTTCCGCGATGGTCTGGGCGTTGCCGCCGCCGGTGTGCTGCACCGCCCACAACAGCGAGAGCGTCTCTGCAGCTTCCCGTGAGTGTGGCCCTGTGGCCGTTTGCGATTGCTTCGACATGTTCCTTCTCCAGGTCGCTCAGGTTCGACGCCGCGATGCGACCGCATCGTAGGCGCGCAGCAAGGTGGTCACGACACTCTGTTTCGGACCGTTCTGAGAGTGGGGCTCGCGCACGTCGCGCAGGTAGCTGTGGATGTTGCCGTAGATGAGCAGGTGGTCGCGTGCGCGTGTGAGGGCCACGTTCCAGCGCTTGGGGTTGTCCAGGAAGCTGGACGCACGGCTGCGGACGAGGCTCACCATGACCATCTCCGCCTCGCGGCCCTGGCATCGGTCCAGCGTACACACGTCGACCGAGACCAGGCCGTCGTGCCGGGAGGCTCGCCAGTCGTCCAACCACTCCCGCAACAGTCGCTCTTGCTTGCGGTACGGTGTGATCATGAGAATCCCGACCTGGCGACCGCGCTTGAGTGCGGCTGCGTGCAGCTTGTCGAGGTCGTGGAAGATGCGCTCCGCCTCGTCGGAGTTGTCCTCGCCACGGCAGTCCGACGGTACGTGCACCAGCCGTACGCCCCCGCGAGCCCGATCGGTACGCCCGTCGAGGAGGGCCGCTCCATCGTAGAAGAGGCGGCGAGGTACGGCGGATAGCTCGGGTACCATCCGATACTGGGTGCACAGAGTGCTCGTCCAGGGCGCGACGGCCAACCGAAGGGGCTCTGCCGGGGCCATGGCGTCGGCGAGGCGGGCCAACGGTCCGCGGGGCCAGCGAGCGTCCGGAACGCCGTCGAGCCAGTCGTACACAGACACCCCCAGCAGTGCGTAGGCGCGTGCCAGGTCCAAGTCGCGAGTCGTCTCGGAGGTGTCGTCCGTCGGATGTGGCAGCAGCTTCGGGAGTCCCTTGCGACGGCCGAGGGATGGCGGCCGAACGCGCGCCCTTGCGGCCCAGGGCATGGTGTGCAGGAGGTCGTGGCAGAGGGCCATCAGGCGCGCGGGGGCCCGTTCACGTGCTTCGACGAGACGACAGCCCGAGTCGACATGGGGCCGTTCGACCGCCACATTGTGCTGTGCGAGGATTGCAACTGTGCCGGGAGGGAAGCCGCGGCCAGAACGATTCCAATGGGACCGCCGGTCGTGTGGCGCCATCTCCCGGCATGCCGCGTCCACGTCGTCGGGAGCGCACACCACGATGCCCGACTGATGCCGAAGATGGGTTGGCAGCTCAGAGAGCAGGTGGACGGGCAAGGCGACCCGGACGTCCGCGGCGTGCATCTGGTGGCGAATGGTCGCGACCGTGCGCTCGGGGGATGTGGTGGCCACCACTAGCCGCAGGTCGTTCTTCGCTCGTGGCGGACGTGCCTCGATCAGTGCCGTGACGCTCGCCGCCAGTTCTCCGACCGCGCCGTAGATGTCCGTCAGGCAGACCGACGCCTCCCGTGCGTCCAGGTAGGGCGGCAGCTGGTCGGGGTCTCCGATGAGTGCCCACCGCTTGGCATACACAGCAATCGCCAGGAACTCGGGCAAGGTCAGCTTCGACACCTCATCGACAATGAGCAGGTCGAACGCGCCGGGGGCGGCGTCCATGAAGTCGGGGGCCGAGAGGATGCCAATCGGCGTGCCGCAGATGACTGCCCGTTGCTGGGCAAGCGCGGGGGACAGGGGAGCTGTTCCCGACCTGGCTTCGTCGAGGTTCGTCCAGAACCGCCCAACCTGCGGGTGGCTGGACAGCTGCGACTCGAGACGGAGCGCAATGTTGGCCGCGCGCACATCGCGTTGTTTTGACTGCCACGCTTGCCGAGCATGCGGCGACAGCTTTCCGTCTCGACTTGCCCAGCGGACCGGGAGAGTGTGGGGGGCGAGGCGGTCGTCACCTTGCTGGGCGGGAGCCGGCCAGAGCTTCTCGGTGACGTTGTCCACGGCCACGTGGGTTGGAGACACCACGAGGACCCGCTTCCCGGCGCGCACCTCGCGCTCGATGATGGCCCGAATCACGGTCGTCTTGCCGCTTCCTGGCGGTCCCTTCACCAGCGCGAAGTGCGGAGTGGTCTGCACGGCATGGACGCAAGCCCGCTGGTACGCGTCCAGCTTCTCGTTGGGTTGCAGGGGGGCTTCGACAGGACCGACGGTCAGAGGTTCAGGCGCGGTGGCAAGGCCCAAGAGGGCTTGGAGCGGGACCAACACTTCGGGGCAGTCTTCCCGGAGGAGGGTGTCGAGACCTGCCTTCATCCGTTGCAGTGGAGTGAGGTTTGGCACGAGCGCGAAGTGGGATGCCCCCGCGAGGCAGGGGGGAAGGTCTTCGACGACCACGGCGACCGGAACGATTCGCCCGCCGTGGTGGCGTGTGATGACTTCTGCCAGCGTGCCTGTGTAGGGAGAAGGATGCAGGTCGATGAGGTCCCGTGGAGAGGTCTGCAGCAGCTGCGCCTGGCTCGGGGTGAGCAGCCAGACCGACTCCTCCATGCTGCCCTTCAGATCGTCAAGCAGCTCCTTTTCGCGCCCGCGCCATGCGTCGTCGAGGTCGAACGCAAGGGGGGCCTCACACCGACCGTCCGCATCCACTCGCAGGCCGGTTTCGGCGGCATCCGGGGCGACCTCATCGAGGATGCCGAACAGGTCGTCCAGGGCTTCGTCGGGGGTCGTGTCGACGTGTTGTGTCGCCACTTCTGTGCCCGGAATCGGGCACCAGATGGGGTTCTGCAGCACGTCGTCCATCTTGGCGAGGAGGGCCTGGCGGAGCTGGCGCGCGAGTCCAGAGGTCGGCTTGGGTGTTGGGCCCGGTGTGTCCGTGGGCACTGAGAGTCCCAGCGCCTCGAGCTGTTGATGAAGGGTGTGAAAGTCGGTCATACGCTCTCCCGAGTGTGGTGTGAGAAGCCTGGTTCCACTCCGAGGACGCTGCCCGATGACCATGCGGACAGGGGGGCGGGAAGAAATCGCAGCGCCCCCGACCATCGATCCGACGTCTGTGCTCAGCGGAGGGATGCGGGGCGGGCGGGATGGCCCCACTCACGGTGCCTTGGGCCCCACCACCGACCCGGTCGGACCATTAGGGCTTGCCCGAACGCAGTGGCCATGAGAGCCTCTCCCGGCTTTTCGTTCCCTCCGCGCACCCGAGCTCGGCATGTCCTCTTCTTCCGACCCTCCCATGACCGTCCTCGCCATGGGGTCCTTCGAAGACGACGCGGGGGACCGCGACGAGGAACTGCGCGACTACATCGACCAGCTCGAGCATGCCCTGGGGCTGGTCGCCGCCTACGCCCGCTACGAACCCGAGCTGACGCTGTGGTGTTGTCGTCGCGTGGGTGAGCTCGCCCTTCGATGCATCCACATCTCGTTTGGTGCGAAACCAACCAAGAAGAACGCCACGTTTCGCGAGCTGAAGAGTCACAAGATTCCCGGACACACGCTCCGGGAGATCCTCGACGAAGACGGGTTCGGCGTCCTCGACGTCCTGCAGAACCTCGGGAACCTCGGGGTCCATGCCCGCAAAGGCGCGCGGGAGAAGTCCTCCAAGTCGGTCAAGACCGCCATAGGCGCGGTGCATCAGGTCGTGGAGGCGCTGTTTTCGGAGTCGGCCCTCACCGACAGTCTGGCCTCGCCCACCATCCGTCAACACCTGGCCGCCATCCATGAGGGGGGCCTCAACGTCCGACTCGACCGTCAGTACATCGAGTCGCTCAAGGGTCAGATCGCGGACACCCAGCAGGAATCCAGGCACTGGAAGGCCAAGGCCGCGGAGCTCGTCGCGCACATCGAGCACATGAACGCCGGAGCGCCGCCTCCACCCAACCCCGACCAGGACCGCCTCATCACACAGCTTCGCGTGGCCCTCTCCTCCACAGAAGAACAGGCGCAGAAGGCCCGGAGAGAGCTGCTCGAGGCGCGTGCCACCGTGGCCCACCGCGACCACAAGTTGGCTGAGCTGCAGGCCCACCACGCCCACGAGCTGAGCGAGCTGCAGGCGTTGGTCCAGGAAAAGGAGTCTGTCTTCTCCGATCCGGCAGCGGTTGCCAGGCTCAAGCGGAAAGCGCGACGGCGGCTGTTCTTTGGCCTCGCATCGGCCGCAGCACTCATCCTGGTCCTCTCCAATCCGGGCCTTGTTCCAAGGGATGGGCTGTCTTTCGCGTCGATGACCGGCCTCTTTCCCTCCGATTCCGAGGTCCAGCTCCAGCAGGCCCAGCTCGCCGTGGCTTCGCTGTCCAACCGCAACCCAACGCCTCGCACAGTCTCTCCGGAAACGGACGCACCGCTCGAACGCCAGACTGCACCGGCAGAAGATGCGGCCCGAGACGCACGCGCCGCACTGGCCAGCGTCTCGCGGTGTCCATCCGGCACGGTGCACGTGAAAGCCAGTGAGATTTCCATCGCGCCTCCACAAAACCGCCCCTCTTGGCCCGCCCCGCGGTCGAGGTGGTCGCGCATGGTCGACGTCGAGTCGTTCTGTGTCGACGAGAGCCAGGCCGAATCCGACCATCGGCTGCGGCCCGTAGACTGCAACCCCGACCGCACCATCGATGCAGCAAGCTGTGTGAACTGGCGCCAGGCCAAAGACCGATGTGTTGCACGAGGCGGCGGGTTGCCCACCATCGTGCAGTGGGAAGCAGCCGTCCGACAACACCCCGGGCTCATCTCAGAGCATGGACTTGTGTGGGAGTGGGCCGATGACAGCTACCCGCCCACGGTCTTCGGCATGGTGGGGTCCGGGGCCACTCGCTACGATGCAATGTTTCGAGCATCCACGCTCGATGAGGGCGAAAGCCCCGACCTCCGCCTGTCCTGGAACCGCCAGGATGGCTCGAAGGCCTTCTCCAAGATGGGGTACCGGTGCGCGTTTCCCATCTCGGATGTCCATCCACAGGGACGGTGAGCGGTGGGATTGCGTGACACCTTCCTGGCTGCCTGCGCCGGCAATCAGGAGGCCGGTGGCCAGCTCTACGTTGCGCTCGGAGCCATGGTGCCGGCACAACTCAAGAGAATGCCCAGCCTCCACCAAGCCGACGGAGACGACGCCCAGAGCACCGTGTTGATGCGTATCTGGAAGTCAAAGCAGAAGTTCCTCGACGAGCTGGTCGAGTCCGCGGCTGCCCCCAGCCTCCATGCCATTCGCAAGGCCTCTCGTCGAGGAGCCACCCCAGCCAGCATTGCCCACGCAATCGGGCGCCCCTTGTCTCCGGCCGAGCTGGGGGCCTGCGACCCACTCCTCGACGACACCGCGACACGCAAGTACCTCGTGTCTGCGCTTCGCAATGCCCTCACGGACCGCCTTCGCAAGCTCAACCGCGAGGCGGCTCCACCCGCCGATGTTGCCACGCCGCCCGAGCCCACCCGCTTCGACGCCGAGGTTCCGACTCTGCTCGTGTCGATCCTCCAAGGGTTCGTCACCTGGGCCAATGGGCGGTCTGAAGACAGCGGGAATCGCTATCGCAGCTCACTGGACCAACTTCGAGCGGCTCCGAAAGGAGGGGCACGAGCTGTGGTTCTCGCGGAAGACCCTACGCTGAGCGGGGACGCCCTCCGGCGGGCCGCGGGCACCCGAAGGCGCCACTGGTCACGCGCTCGAAAGGCATTCGACGACTACGTACAGAACCACCGTCGGTTCAAGCGGCACGAACGGGAGCTGCTGCCGGACGTCCTTCGGTTCTTCGACAGCGAGTACCGCATCCGAAAGCCCCCACGCAAGAAGCCCTCCGCTGGTAGTGGGGGTGTCCGCAAGTCCACAGCCGTGCGTCCCGCTGCCCCGCACGGAGGTTCCCCATGACCACCCCCCGCACCATCCGCGTGGTTCTCCGCCCGCTGAATGCTGGAACCGACGCCGCGTTCTCCGCGTCCCAGCGGCGGGAGCTCGAGGTGCCCGAGCTCGAGGAACTCGGTGTGTTCGTCGTCTTTGATGGCTCCGCACTTCTGCTCGAAGCCTTCGACGACCAGACCCTGCACACAGCGAGCGATCCAGAGCCACGGGCCGTCGCATCGCTCGGAGAAGCGGAACCGGTTCGCAGCGCAGATGGCTGGCAGTTCAGCTTGAGCCGTCAGGCCGACGGTGCCTGGGAGCTGGTTGCATCGCCTTCGCGCCATGTCGGCCCCACCGCGATTCCCGCCCCGCATCTCGACGATCCCCTCATCGTGCTCCCCACCCCGGTTCTCCACCTTGCCCGAGAACGGGCAACCGAAGGCCAGGGCGACGTGTCGGCCGGCCTGCTCTTGCGGTTCGGCCAGACCACCGTCCCCGGCATTCTCGCAGGCCAGGACCGCCCCATGGAGCTGGTGTCGGACTGGTGGGAACACCGCTCCGATGGTGAGCGTGCGCAGGTTGCCCGCCACGCCTTGTCCTTGGCCGATGCCATCGCAGCCACCTGCAGGCACCTCGCGACCACCCCGGACGACCACACGCCGGCATGGACCGAAGCCATCGCGGCGGTGTGCCTCCAGCGCGACCTCCTCGCCAGCATCCGCATCACGCTTCGAAAGGTCGACGCCGCCCCGGCCGATCCGAAGCCCTTCGAAGCCGCCGACCGTGCGCTCCGCCACCTCCTCGCCGGCTTGGTTTCCGAAGTCCGCATTCAACATCCGTTTCTGCGCTTTGTCGCACGGGAGCGTGGCAGCTTCTGGGCCCATCCGGGCCGTCGAGGCATCGATTGAACGCCCCTTCCTGGGTGAAGGGCAGCCTGATTCGACTCGCCACCAGTCGGCGGGTCCGACCTCAAACCCGCGTGCAGGCAAGACAAGCCGCGGAGGCGGCACCGTGTTTCTGGCCGCTGGCCCACCCCCTCCACCAACGCATCGAGCAACGCCTCCAGGTGTCCAGGCCGCTCCAGCAGGTCGGTGTCGCGCCCGTTCTCGCGTGTGGACCGGCTCAGCGGTCCGCCTGGATGCTCCACGTGGGGGCCGCACAAGGGGAGCGCCTCACGGGCTCCGCTCGACGCGCCGCCCGGGTCGCCCGACACGAGGTGGCCCGCTGGACCCCCCTGGCGTGGCGGATGCTGCCTGCCCTCGACCAGCTCCGCGCCACCCGCATCGACGTGAGCGTGCCCGTGGGCAGTGGTGTCGTCGAGCGACCACTCACGGGCGACTCCCTTGGGCTCTCGGCTGCGCTTGCGTTGGTCTCCGCGTGGCTCCAGGTCCCACTCCCCGGCGACCTCGCTGCCAGCGCCGCCATTGCAACCGACGGAACCCTTGCCAGCGTGGGCCGGGTGTCGGACAAGGTTCTGCTCCTACGCGACCTCCTCCCCGGGGTTCGACGCCTGGCCGTCGCACGGGAGCAGGCGGAGAGCTGGCGCCGGGTCGTTGCATCCGTCGATGGTGTAGATGTCGACATCATCGGCCTCTCCACGGTCGCCGAAGCCATCACACGTTTCTTCTCGCCCGGGGACACGCTCGCGGAGGTTCCCACCGCTGAACGTCGCCGGGTGGTCTTTGGCCTCACATCGCTCATGGCCCGTGGACACGGTGCACTGCCCGATTGGCGGCCGGTGGTGTCTGCGGTCGCCACCATTCGTTCCCATTGGGACCTGACCGACGACGAGCAGCATCGCCTCGACCTCCTCGACCTCGCCTCTCGTCGCTTCGCGAAGGTCGACCTCCCCGAGGCACCGCGGGGAACGACATTGGACACCCTCGTCGACCAGGCCGCGGCCCGAAGCGCACTGGAACGAGGCGTCCACCTGGCGCTCCTCATCGAGCACTGCAACGCTCTGGCCTTGCCGCTTCCGCCACGACTCGCGTCCGTGGTGGAACCCATGCTCGACTCCGACACCCATCCGTTTTCCATCGAGGTGCGAGGTGCCCATGCGCGGTGGCTGGCCACGCACCAACCGGGTGCTGCGCTGAACGCACAGCAGGCCCTTCTTCGGGAGCTGATGGACGGACGACGACTGGACTCGTGTAGCCACGCGCTGAATGAGTCGATTCGACTGGCTGCAGTCCTCGACGACCCCGCCGCGTTCGGCAGGCTGCTCGAGGTGGAGGCCCAGCTTCGGGAGCTGGGCGCTCTGTCCGTGGTTGACCAGGCCTTCGTGAATGCGGCGGTTTGCGGCGGTGCAGCCTTGCTCGGTGACCGGGCCTTGTCGGATGCGCGCTGGGCTCGTCTGACCGAAGGAGCGGGTCCAAAGACCTTCCTGCTGAGCTGGGCCCATCGCCTGCGGTGCCTTTCTGGCGTGGCTCGTGTCCAGGACTGCCGGTTGCTCCCTCACCACGCAGCCCTCCATCAGCTCGCAGAGGGGGCGTCGTCGATCGATCGGGCGCTGGCGGCGCTAGGCGCCGGTCAACGCCTGGCGAAGGTGCTGTTGGACCAGGGGTTGGCGCACATGTTGCGGGCATACCCGCAGTAGGGTCCGACCCCGGAAACACGGGTTCTGTGCAGCTACGGACCCGGGGCTTCCAGAAGGCGCGGCGTCGAGCCGAATCGGGCCGGGGGTGCTCCCCCCGGGACAGGTGGCCCCCACCAACATCGACGCACTCGACCAGGCCTTTTTCCGCGCGGTTCCATAGGGTGGGACACGCCGCCGGTCACCCCGGCAGGGTGTAGGTGACCGGCGCACCCGGACCGAGGTCGAGGCCGGAGAACACCCACAGCACGGTGAGGGTCAGGCCGCCGATGAACAGCCACACCGAGTACGGAATCATCATGGCCATCAGGCTGCCGAGGCCAAACTCGGGCTTCCACCGTCGGCAGAACACGAGGATGAGCGGGAAGTACACCATCAAGGGCGTGATGATGTTGGTGGCGCTGTCGCCCACTCGGTAGGCCGCGGTGGCGCCTTCGGGGCTCACACCAAGCAGCATGAGCATGGGCACCAGCACGGGGGCGAGCAGAGCCCACTTGGCGCTGGCCGAGCCGATGACCAGGTTGATGAGGCCGCCGAAGACCACGATGAGTCCGAGCACGATGGGCAGCGGCAGGCCGCTCGACTGGATGGCGTCGGCGCCGTGTACGGCCGAGATGAGGCCCAGGTTGGACCACTTGAACATCGCCACGAAGTGGGCCGCTGCGAAGGCGAGCACCAGGTAGTAGCCGAGGGCCTTCATGGACTCGCTCATCATGTCGACGATGTCGGCGTGGCCCTTCACGGTGCCGGCCACGTGCCCATAGGCCCAGCCGGCGGCGAGGAAGAGCACGAGGAAGCCCGCCACCAACGACTTGTAGAAGGGGGACAGGCGGGCGTGCACCGAACAGGCGCCGGCGGCCAGAGCGGCGTCGGGGCAGGCGGCTTCGTCGATGAGGGGCGTGCCGGGGCCGAGGGTGAAGCCGGCCCACAAGACCACCACGCCCAAGGTGGCCAGGGCAGCCCACTTGAGGCCGCTGGACTGGGCGGCGGTGAGGGGGGCATCGCGGGCTTCGTCGTCCTGGCCGTCCCAGCTGCCGAGGCGGGGCTCGACGATGCGGTCGGTGACGTACCAGATGATGGGCAGGAAGAGGAAGGTGAGGGCGGCGATGAAGTACCAGTTGCCGGCGATGTTGGCGTCGTAGCCGGGCACCAGCGCTTCGGCGGCCTGCTCGGTGATGCCGAAGAGGAGGGCGTCGAGCTGACCCGGTGCGAGGTTGGCCGAGAACCCACCGCTCACGCCGGCGAAGCTGGCGGCGATGCCGGCGAGGGGGTGGCGTCCGGCGGCGGCGTAGAGCACGGCGGCGAGCGGGATGAGGACCACGTAGGCGGCGTCGGCGGCGTGGTTTCCGATCATCGCGACGAGGGCCACGGTGGGCGTGAGCAGCGACACCGGAGCCTTTCGAACGGCCGCCCGCATGGCGCTGTCGAAGAGGCCCGACCGCTCGGCCACGCCGGCCCCCAGCATGACCACCAGCACGTACCCGAGGGGGTGGAAGTGGGTGAAGGTCTTCGGCATCTCCACCCACAGCTTCTGCAGGTTGTCGGCCGAGAACAGGCTCACTGCCGCCAGCACGAGCGCAGAGCCGTCTTCTGCCAGCTGGGTGGGGTGCGGAGCGGACAGGCCGGCCCACGTGCACAGCTGAGACACGACCATCAGGCCGATGATCAGGTAGAAGAAGATGAAGACGGGGTCCGGCAGCTTGTTGCCGGTGCGCTCGACCCAACCGAGGAAGCCCTTGTTGGCGGGCGGTCCGTTGGTGGGATCTGCGGGCGTGGATGCGGTGCTCATGGGATGCAGAGTACCGGAGCGCGCGGGGGCGGTGAAACCCGACGGCTACCGCAGGGCGTCGGTCGCATCTCGCAGGGCCGCCGCGATGCCGGGCTCGCTGTCGGAGTGCCCGGCGCCGGCCACGAACGTGAGCTGGGGCGCCTGACCGACCGCCTCGAGGCCTTGTGCGAGTCGCCAGGCCGCCATGGGGGCGCACACGTGGTCGCTGCGGCCATGCACGATGCGGATGCGCATCCCGGCGAGCTTCTCCAGGTTGTGCGGGGCGATGAGGGAGTCGGCCAGGTAGCCCTCGGCGAGCATGTAGACGACCTCGCAGGCCGCGAACGGCATGAAGGCCGAGGGGTCGGCGAGCTGCACCTCGATGTCGGCGGGGTCGACATGGACCTTGCTGATGGACAGCTCGTAGCGGACGAACTCCTGCGCGGCTTCTTCGCGCAGCGCGGGGTCTTCGAGCATCGACATGTAGGCCTGGAGGGGGTCGGGCTCACTCGGCCGGTGGGTGCGTGCGAAGCTGCGGTAGCGTGCCCACTCGGCGGGGTAGTGGTCGGCGGTGCGGCCGTTGCGGAACAGGCGGTCCACCTCGTCGCGCTCGAAGGTGAAGACCCCCCGCAACACCAGCGCCTCGACCCGGTCGGGGTGGGCCTGGGCATAGGCCAGCGCCAGAGTGGAGCCCCACGACCCCCCGAGCACAAGAGGCCAGCGCTCGAGGCCGAGGTGGGTGCGGATGCGCTCGATGTCGGCGATGAGCTTGGGCGTGTTGTTCTCGTGCATCGCGGCGTCGAAGTTGTCGCCCACGTTGGGGATGGACTGGCCGGCCCCTCGCTGGTCGAACAGCACGATGCGGTAGTGGGCGGGGTCGAAGAAGCCGCGCACACGCGGGGCACAGCCGCCGCCGGGGCCTCCGTGGAGGAACAGGGCGGGCACGCCGTCGGGGTTTCCGGACTGCTCGAGGTACAGGGCGTGTCCGTCGCCCACGTCGAGGAGCTCGAGGGAGAAGGGCTGGGGCAGGGGGTTCATGCGGGCTCCGGGATGCGCAGCCGTGTATTCGGCTTGCCGGGTGGGGGCTGTGACGTGTGCGGGGGGATGTGGAGGCGCTGTGTAGGCTGTTGTGCGCAGGTGTTGTCCGATGTTTGGCCGCTTGGTTGGGTTGGGTGTGGGAGTGTCCCCGCGGGCGAGGGGTGCCCGAAAATGGGTGGTGGGATGGCGAAAATGGGCTGAAGCCAAGGCACCTTCGGTCGATGAGCACCTTGGCGTCTGTGCACAATCGGATGTTCCTGGACACCAACCTCGGTCCGGAGCCCAACCCATGATCGAACCATTCTTCGACCGGCCAACGGTTGACTTCGACGCACCGCTGGGCGGACCTTTGTCCGTGCAGGTGGTCGGCGGCCAGCTGGAATTCTTCATCGGTGATGCGCTCGTCGCGGTGGGGTCGAGGCTGCAGGTCCTCCGGGACGGCGCCTGGCACAACGCCAAGGTGGAGCTCGACCACCGCTTCGACCCGGTGGTGTCCATCGAGTCCGAAGGGTGGTCGGGGCCGTCGCGTCGGCTTGACCGCCACACGGCACCGGGTCTGCTCGCCCGACTGTTGACCCCCACGGCCCCCTGAGTCTGCGCAGGAGCGCCCCGTTGAGCCGGTCATCGCCATCCGTGGACTGGGCCCGTGTGCCGACCGAGTCCATCGGGCTCCTCGTGGAAGAGCACTGTGCGGGAGACCAGCGGCTGCTGTTGGATGGCGCCGCCCTGCCCGAGGGGGCACGGATCCAGCTCCACAGGGCAGGCCAGTGGCACGAGGCGAGCGTGGCGTACGACGACTTCATGCGGCTCTGCATCGTGGTGCACGCCGGGGAGTGGCCCGGCTCGCCGTGCCGGCTATATCCTCAGGACTTAAACTTGGTGGAGGCCCGGCTGTCTGCAGGTCCGGTGGTGCCGAGAGGGTAGCGCGCCGACGCCCGTGTCGAGCGGTGTGCGGCGTGGCGAATCGCGATCTGCTCCACGCATGTCCTGAGCGTCGGGTGGGTGGTTCGGGAAATTCTGTACTCCTCGCTTCCGGCGATAGTGCCGCGGCGGAGACAGTTGTGCGGGTTCTCCCGGGGGGGGAGTGGGCCTGGCTGGCTGGCTGGTCGGCCCGTTCAGGCGTACCTTGCCTGTTCACGCAAGACGAAGGGTGCCGGGATGCACGTGAGTTCTCTCCTCGAAGATGATTGGACCGCCCTGCCGGTCGGCTGGACCGAAGTGCTGAGCGTGGCGGGGAGCTCGGGCAACTTTCAGCTGATGCTCGGCCATGTGGAGGTGTTGCCGTCCTCCCGGTTCCAGGTGTTCAGCGGTGGCTACTGGCGCGAAGCCCGCGTCGAAGTCAGCGCCGACCGTGCGATCTCGATCGAAGTCGCTTCCCCGGGCCAGGGGCGGCCGCAGCGGCTGAAGCCGAGTCAGGCCGGCATCAACTTCGCCAGATGGCGGCGATGACTCCCCTCCGTTCGCCCGAGTTCGCACATGAACCGGGGGGAGGGTGGGGCGAACGGAGAGGAGACCAGTCCTCATCTTCGATGTCCTGACTTGAAATTGAAGGTGAAATTGGGCGGTGGAGTGCCCGCTGGAAGTGGGGGCAGAGGCTTGGCTCCTTCGGGGGTGGCCTGCGTGTCGACGTTTTCGCTTGGGTCGAGTGTCAAGTAAGCGCATGTCAACGTTCGTCGCGGGTTGTATCGAGAGCAGCCAGTACCACGGTGCTCTCGAATTTCATCACTGTTCCACGCGGACCCCGGGGCACGCATTGGGCCGGTACGTTTCCCTCCCCTGGAGGCGACCATGCCCACATTCCTCTTCGGTCGTTTCGACGCCTCGGAGCGGTCGCCCGACCGCCTGCCCGCTGTTCACCTCGCTGGATTGTGCCGTTCCCTCGATCAGGCGTTTCGACATGCCGAAGCGCGTTGGGTGGAAGATGGGATGGATGGCTACACGGTGATTCGGTTTGCCGACGACTGCAAGCTGGACGCCGTGTGGGCGATGGTCCGCGGTCCGCAAGGGTGGCCAGCCTGGCGGCTCCTGGAGGGCGTGACGCACCACGGGATGTGGCCGAAGGTGGGCACCGAGGTCCCGCATCCGAAGCTCGGGTCGGGGTTCTCGGCACGGCTGGGGGGGCCTCCTCTCAACCGACGCGACCGCGAGGTGCTGCGTCGTGGCCATGGTCCCGGCGCCGAGTCCGCTGTTGGGTCCGTGGCGTCGGCGTCGAGCGGAACATCGCGGGTTGAGGGGGCTTCCGAGGACGGCTGAGTCGCGTCCACGGCTGCCCGTGTGGAGGCGTACGTGGTGCGCCGGATGCCGCGGGTGTCCGCATCTGGCACCGTCGGGGTGGGCCTGCCTGCGAGGAGGACGACCCTTTGGCGGAGTGTGGACCGGCGGTGTGTGGTGTGCGGCGGTGGTGCCTCCTGATGGTGCTGTGGGGGCTGGTGGTGGGGCCTGCCGCAGCCGAACCGGTCGCCACGCGCTTGCCGGGTTGGTCGGGCTGGCGGTGGACGGTGGAAGATGGCCTGCCGCTCAACGCTGTGTCGGGCATCGCGTTCGACGCCCATGGACTGGCGTGGGTGGCCACGTGGGATGGCCTCGCGCACTTCGACGGCGACCGCTTCGACGTGTTCCGCCCAGCCAACACGCCCGGCCTGCCCTCGGCCCGCATCATCGACGTGGCGGTGGATGCGTCGGATGTGCTCTGGCTGCTCACCGAGTCGGGCGTGGTGCTGCGGCAGACCGAAGGCGCCTTCACGCCCGAGGAGGGCCTGGACGACCGCGTGGGGCGGCCGTCTGCGCTGTTGGTGTTGGACGGGGTGGTGTGGGTGGTGGCTGCACGGGGGCTGCGTCGTCTGTCGACCGATGATCCGGTCGACCTGCACACGCCGGGCATGGACGACGGCGACAACCTCCGGGCGTTGCGGCGTACCGACGCCGGCTGGCTGGCTGCCTCCACCAACGGAGCGGTGTTCCGGGTGGACTTCGAGGCCGTGCACGCGGAGCAGGTGGCCCGCATCGGGCGCGTGGAGCCGGCGACGCCGCTGGATGACGGGGATGCGGGACGACCCGGTGTGCTGGAGTGGGTCGACGGTGCGGTGGTGGGGGTGCGGCAGGGACGCCTGTGGTGGTCTCGGCCGGACGGTCGCGTTGTGGGGCAGGACCTCCCCGGGCGGCATCCTCTGGTGGTGCTGGACTCTGCGGGTGACGTGCGGCTGCGCACCACCGCGGGCACGTTCGAGGCCACGCCGGACGGACTGGTTGCGCTCGGGACGGATGCCCCTCCGGGCGTGGCCGACGACCGGTGGTGGGTGTGGGACAACAGCCTGTACCGGGGCGATCAGGTGGTGTACGAGGGGGCGGCCGGCCTCGACTTGCTCGCGGTGCGTCCCGATGGCGTGTGGCTGGCGGACGGCAACCGGGGCCTGCTCCACGTGCGGCGGAGTCCGGTGAGCAGCCTCCAGGCCGACGAACATGGGCGCATCGGGCCGCTGAACACGGTGATGGTCGACCGGGACGGGGCCTTGTGGATGTCGGGAGCCAGTGGCCTGCGGGTGCGCAGCGCGGACGGGACCCGGCGCGTGGTCGACCCCGAGGGCACGCCGCTCGGGGAGACGCTGGCGCTGACCCGGGACCACAACGGTCGGGTGTGGGTGAGCCATCCGCCGTGGGGCTGCACCATCGACACCGTGCCCGCCGAGGGGCCGGTGGTGTGTGTGCCCCTCGATGTAGAGGCCGGGCGGTTGGATGGGCGCCTGTTCATCCACGAGACCCGCGACGGAAGCCTGTGGTCGGGGGCGGGCCGGCTGGACCGGCGGCGGGTGGATGGCACCACCGAGCATGTGGTGCAGCCCGAGGGGTGGGTGCCCTTCCGGGCCTTCGCCGAGCTGGCGGATGGCTCGGTGCTGGCCAGCGCGATTGGCCTCGGGCTGTGGCATGTGGTGGCAGGCGAGCCCACGCTGCGGGCCGGAGATGTGGGCAGCCCGCTGCGGTCGGTGCGGGTGATGTGGGTCGACGAACGCGGCGATGTGTGGCTGGGCACCGAAGGCAGTGGCCTGTGCCGGCTGGAGATGTCGACGGGCGCGGGCCTCGTGGATGCGCCGCTGCAGTGCCTGGGACCCGAAGATGGACTGGCCGACCCCTTCGTGAGCTCCATCGCGCCCGATGGCCGGGGCCACCTGTGGCTGTCGTCGAATCGAGGCCTGCACGCGGTCCGGCAGGCGGCTCTGCGCGACCGGCTGGCGGGCCGCATCGACCACCTGGACATGGTGTCTCTGGGTCGGCGGGACGGCATGATCGAGCCCGAGACCAACGGCGTTCGCAAGCCTTCGGTGGCCCGCGCGCCCGATGGGTCGTTGTGGTACCCCACGATGGATGGCGCTGCGCGTCTCGACCCTGCCGCCGTGGCCCGCACCGAGCCACCGCCCGTCCGTGTGCGGTCGGTGTCTGCGCCCGGTCGCACGCTTGACACCGTCCCCGACCGCCTCACGCTCGAGCCCCATGAGCGCGAGCTCACCGTCTCTTGGACTGCTGCGTCGTTCACCCGTCCCAAGGCGGTGCGGTTTCGCTATCGGCTGGCTGGCCTGGACCCCGACTGGCGGGGACCCACGGCGCTCCGGGAGGCCTCCTGGACCCGCCTGCCGCCCGGTCGGTACACGCTGGAGGTGCAGAGCGGCTGGGAAGGGCGCTTCGGTCCCACCACCACCGTGACCGAGGTGTGGGTGCCCCCCACCTTCCGAGAGACCGTGTGGTTCACGCTCCTGGTGGGTGGGGGCTCGCTCGGATTGGTGGGACTGCTGGTGTGGGGGCGCTTCCGGCTGGTGCGCAACCGGGCCCGCGCGCTCGCTCGGGCGGTCACTGTGGCGACCGGTGAGCTGGAGTCCCGCAACCGCCTGGTCCAGGCCCAGGCCGCCCGGCTCGAGGAGCTCGACCAGGTGCGCACCCGCTTTGTCGCCAACATCTCCCACGAGCTGCGCACGCCCCTCACCCTCATCCGCGGTTCTTTGCACGACCTCGTGGAGCGGTCCCCGCCGGAGCTCGCGCGGCCCGTGGACCTCGCCTTTCGGAACGCCGAGCGCCTGGGCGAGCTGGTGGAGCAGCTGTTCGATGTGGCCCGCCTCGATGCAGGTGGGGTGCCTCTCCGGGCGCGGCGGGTGGACCTCGGTGCCTGGCTGCGGCGCACCCTGGAGCGCTTTGAGCAGACGGCCTCGGCGCGCTCGGTCTCGCTTCGGCTGGACATCCCCACCCACGCGCACCCGCCCGAGGCCTGGGTCGACCCCGACCTGATGGAGAAGGTGGTCTCCAACCTGGTGGCCAACGGCCTGGACTACTGCCCGGCCGGCGGCTGGCTGCGGGTGTCGCTGTCCTGGTCGACCGATGCGGCGGTCCAGGCTGCCACCATCGCGGTGACCGACACCGGGCCGGGGGTCCCCGATGCCCTGCGAGAGCGGCTCTTCGAGCGGTTCTTCCAGGCGGACGACTCCGACCGTCGACAGCGTGGTGGCGCCGGCATCGGCCTGGCGCTCGCCCGGGAGCTCGTGGCGTTGCACGGGGGCGATGTGTCCGTGCACAACGAACCGGGGGCGGGCGCCTGCTTCACCGTCACCTTGCCGCTCGGGTCTGCGCACCTGTCGGTCGACGATGTGGCCCTCTTCGGTCCGGTCGACCCACCGAAGCCCGCCGAGCCGGTCCCGTCGCTCGAAGGGGACCACGCACCGGTGGCACTGCTCGTGGAAGACCACCCCGACATGCGTGCGTGGATGGCCGAGCACCTGGCCACCCGCTTCCAGGTGGTCGTGGCGGAGGATGGGCAGGCCGCGCTCGAGCGCCTGGAGGCCGGACTCGTGCCCGCTGTCGTCATCTCCGACGTCATGATGCCCCGTCTCGACGGCCCGGGCCTGTGCCGCACCCTCCGCAACGACACCCGCTGGTCGACCCTCCCGGTGATGCTGGTGTCCGCCAAGTCCACTCCCGCCGACCGCATCGCGGGGCTCCAGGTGGCCGACGACTACCTCACCAAGCCCTTTCGCGCGGTCGAGCTGGTGCTGCGTGCCCGGCGTCTGGCCGCCACCAGCCCGGCGACAGCGCAGCCAGCCACCCCCGACCCTCCCACCGAGCCGCCCACACCGTCGGCCTTCCTCTCGCGGCTCACCGAGGTCACCGACGCCCACCTCTCGGGCGCAGACTTCGGTGCCGCGCGGCTCGCCCGGGAATTTGGCCTGTCGCAGCGCCAGCTCCAGCGCCGCCTCCGCGAGGAACTGGGGGTCACGCCCGCGGCCTGGCTCCGGGAGCGACGGCTGCTGCGGGCCCGAGACCTGCTGCGCGGTGGCCAGGTGGAAACGGTGGGAGAGGCGGCCGCACAAGTGGGCATGAGCCGCTCGTACCTGTCGCGGTTGTACCGGCAGTGGGCAGGGCACCCGGCGTCCGACGAGCTGCAGTCCCGGACCGACGCCCACCCGTGATCTCCAGGCGTCGGGCCCCCCGTGTGTCGCCACCAGACACCGGTGTGTCCAGGCTGGACGTTGTTGTGTTCACACTGGACAATTGCGTTGGGCAGGGCGTTTTCGAGGATGGGTCGCAGTAGCTTTCCGGCGTGGCGAGCCGCGGCGTTCGCCATCCCGTCCTCACCTCTTTCCAAGCAGACCGTCGCCGGGCGGCCTGCTCCGGAGCCCGCATGTCCACATCCATTCGCCTGTGTGCCCTGCTCACCTTGAGCGCTGTCCCCCTCACCGCCACGGCGGCCGACCAGGTGTTCTACAACGGCAAGGTCTATTCCTACGACGGCGCCACCGACGCCTGGACGCTCACCGCATCGTCGTCGGGCTGCCTGGCCAACTTCATCGACGCGGCCGACCTGGACGGCGACGGCTACCTCGACATCGTGGGCGGCGGCAGCCAGTCCATCGGCGCCTGCTACAACAACGGCGACGGCACGTTCACCGCCGAGACCATCGCCACGGGAGTCGACTCGTCGGTCACCCTTGCCGGTGACTACGATGGCGACGGCGACCTCGACATCGTGCAGGGGGGCGACACCGTCCGCACCTACTGTGAGCAGACCAGCGGCACCTTCGCGTGTGTGTCGCTGGCCGATGCGGGCAACCGCTACGAGCGCACCGGCGAGGTGGCCGACTTCGACCTGGATGGCACCGATGACGCCATCTTCAACCACAACTACTCGACGGACACCGACCCCGAGCTCGTCTTTGGCGACGCGTCCGACACCCTCACCTCCGAAGACCTCGACCTCGACTGGAACGGCACCCTGGGCAAGCTGGGCAACCGTGGCCTCGCAGTGGGTGACTTCGACGGCGACGGCGACATCGACGTCTTCTCGGGCGACGCCAACACCGGCCAGCCCTTCTACTGCGACAACACGGGGGCGGTGTCCACCGACGGCTACAGCGGCTTTTCGTGCAGTCGGGTGACCGATGCCACCGCCTCGGTGTGGCGGGGTGGGGTGGTCGCTGGCGACTTCGACGGTGACGGCTTCCTCGACGCGGCCAACTCGTCTGGCACCGACGTCTGCTTTGGCGACGGCGCCGGTGGCTTCGACTGCGAGACCCAGGCCCACGACAACGGCTTCGACACCGTCACCTACAACAAGTACAGCGCCAACAGCCGCGTGGCCCGTGGCGGCGACATCGACGACGACGGCGATGTCGACATCGTGTCGTCCTACGGCATCGTGTGCCTGTCCAGCGCCAACACCGACCGCGCCCGGGTGCTCACCTGCTCCACCAGCCTGCGCGATGACGCCGGCGCCTTCTCGGGCAGCGTGTTCATCGAGCTGGGCGACTTCATGGACGTGGTGGGCGACACCTACACCCCCGACGGCATCTGTGACGTAGACGACCAGGTGGTGAACAACCAAAACGGCATCGCCGACGACTGTGACCTCGATGACGACGGGGTGCTCGACACCGAAGACTGCGACAGCACCGACCCGGGCGTGGGGGTCGCCAGCACCTGGTACGCCGATGCCGATGGCGATGGTCTGGGGGATGCCAGCACCAGTGTGTCGGCCTGCTCCATGCCCACCGGGTATGTCGCCAACAGCTCCGACATGGGCGATGCCGACTACGACAACGACGGCTACGACGATGATGTCGACGACTTCCCCGAAGACGCCACCGAGTGGATCGACACCGACTCCGACGGCGTGGGCGACAACAGCGACCTGTTCCCGGCCGACTCCAGCGAGTGGGACGACACCGACGGAGATGGCGTGGGCGACAACGCCGACCTGTTCCCCACCGATCCCAACGAGACCGGCGATGCCGATGGCGACGGCGTGGGCGACAACGCCGACACCTGCACCGGCTTCCCCAACACCGACACCGACGCCGACGGTGTGTGTGACGACTCCGATGTGTGCCCCACCGATGCCCTCGACCTCGACGAAGACAACGATGGTGTGTGCGATGTGGTCGACATCTGCGTGGGCTCCGACAACACCGACTCCGACGGCGACCAGATCTGTGACGACCTGGACGTCTGCGAGGGCAACGACGCCTCGGGCGACCAGGACAGCGATGGCACCTGCGACTCCGACGACAACTGCCCCACCGACGCCAACGCCGACCAGGCCGACGCCGACGCCGACGACATCGGCGATGCCTGTGAGGCCGACACCGATGCAGACGGCATCATCGACGACGACGACAACTGCCCCGACGACGCCAACGCCGACCAGTCCGACCTCGACGAAGACGGCGACGGCGACGCCTGCGACGACGATGACGACGACGACGGCGTGGCCGACGAAGCCGACAACTGCCCCTTCTACGCCAACGCTTCGCAGACCGACACGGACGGCGACGGCTACGGCGACGTGTGCGACGGCGATGACGACGGCGACGGTGTGGCCGACGCCGAGGACTCCTGCCCCGGAACCCCCCTCGACGCGCCGTTCAACGCCATGGGCTGCTCCGGCGAGCAGGCCGTCGAGCTGAGCTGCGGCGTGCCCGACGACTACGGCTGGTCGCGCCGCTCCCGCTACATCCGCTGTGTGGCCCGCGAAGCCCGCTCGGCGTGGCGCCAGGGCCTGCTCACCCGCAAGGAACGGGCGCACATGGTCCGTCGGGCCATCTGGGCGGTCTGGATCAGCTACGTCAGCCGCCTGCGTCGGTGGTGCTGAGATGCGTCGGACCGCTCTCTATGCTGTGGTGGCGGGTGTCCTCGCTGTTGTGACGGTCGGTGTCACCTGGCGTGGGCCCGCCGACCCCACCCCGACCGGCACCCTCGACTCGGTCTCCCCGCTTCCCGTCCGCACGGTCTCGTCGGTCGGGGAGGGGCTGCGGCGACAGCAGGCAGCCGCCGAACATGCGGCACAGGGCTGGGTGTCCACGCCCACCGGCAGTGCGGGTCGAACTGCCGAAGACATCGCGCTGGAGCAGCAGATGGCCTCCGACAACCGGGCCCGGCTGTTCGAGGAGAACATCCTCGGCCTCCATGCCGCTGCCGCTGAAGCAGAAGCGGACGGCCGGCCGGAACAAGCCGCACTGATGCGGAAGAGGGCCCGCAGGCTGGTGGCGCGCTTCGCCCGGGAGTCCTGACCGAAATGCCCGATGAGGACGGGCTGGCCCGGCTTCCCTGCTTCCCCGGGAGGGGTGGGTGGGGACAGCCGGGCCTTTTCGCGCTGACCTGATCGAGGCCACTCTGCCGGGGCAGGCGACAGCGGCGGTGGGGGCGGTCTGCAGCGGCACGTTCTGGTGTGGAATGCCGCTCTTTACATTGGATGCACCCGGATGGTGTCCCGCTGGAACGGTGCGCCTATGGAGGAGTACAGACTCGTCTGGGTCACCCAGAATCTGCGGCTGATGACCTAAAGCGGTCCTGTAGAAGAGACGATGCGGGCGAAGGACACCTCGACCTCGATGGCCGCTACCGATGCAAACCAACGACTCTTCGTGCGCCGACTCGCCGCTCTCGGCAGCATCGCTCCCGCCGCTTGGGAGTGATGGCACCCTCGCAGACGCCGCGACGCTCGACGCCGTGGACGCTGTGTCGGCCAACATTCACGCCAATGTCCAGGCGGCTCGGTCGCAGATGGAGCATGGCGTGCTGGCCGTTGGCGAGTCGATCGAGCGGGTGGTGGACACCACTCGGCAGTACGAGTCGGAGGTCCGGCAGTCTCTGGAAGGCTTGCAGTCGGAGGGTGGGCTGGGCTCGCTCCTGGTGAGCATTCAGGGAGCGATGGGGCAGTTTGACGAGACCCTCCAGGCCGACCTGGGTGGGCTCCAGTCGAACATCGACGAGGCCCGCCTGTTGGCGAAGGCCATCTCCACCGTGGGGGCGCGCATCGATGAGATCAGCATGTCGACGCGGGTCCTGGCGGTCAATGCGCGCCTGGAGGCAGCCCGGTCGAGCGATGGGGAGTCCTTTGGTGTCATCGCCGACGAGATGCGTGTGCTGAACCAGCAGGTGCAGAGCGCCAACACAGAGATGAAGGCCGTGGCACAGCGCCTTCAGGAGCTGCTCCCACACATCTCGCAGACCTGTGGGGGCGTCAAGACCCGGGCGACCACGCTCAACACAAGCCTCACCGAGTATTCGCGCGGGGCGTTGGATGAGGAATCCAAGCTCCGCAGTGCGCTGGAGACCACACTCGACGTGGGCAAGAGGCGGGTGGGGGAGATCTGTGCGGAGTCCATGTCGGCCGCGACTCTCCTCGCGTTCCACGACCCCACCGCCAAGGCGCTGGCCGAAGTCGATGGCCACCTTGGGCGGCTGCGCCGCATTCTCGTCGAGGGACCGGGCGCCGAGGCGGAGGAGGTCCACGAGGAGTCCGACTCCGAGGACATCGCGTCTGGAGAGCTGCTGTTGTTCTAGCGCGACCGTGACCCGAGCAGGCCCCCGGACACGCAGGGCCTGCTGTCAGCCAATCGAAGCACCAAGGAGAACCCATGATTGTACAACGCGGACGGTCGGACCAGGCCGATGCCACCGAGGCGGTCGCCGCCTGCACAGAGGGCTGGAGCCACGCACCAGAGCTCCTCGTGGCGTTCTGCTCGACGCGGCAAGACGCGGCCGAGGTGCAGCGAACCCTGGCCCGGAAGTGGCCGGGCGTGCCCATTGTGGGGTGCACCACGTCTGGGGAACACCTCGACGGAACCCATGGTCGCCACTCCCTTGTCTTGGCGGGACTGGCCGAGACGGGCATCTCGTGGGGAACCGGTCGCATCGACCAGATCTCCAATGCAACAGAGGCGACCGTTCAGCAGGTGGTCTCCGACGCCCGCGCCAGGCTGGGCTGGACCGACGAGTCCATCGACCCGGACACCCATGTGTGCTTGCTCTTCATCGACGGCCTGCGGGGCCGGGAGGAGAGTGTCAGTGCCTGGCTTGCCGATGCGCTCGATGGCGTTCCGCTCGCCGGTGGAAGTGCCGGAGACGACCTCGAGTTCGCCCAGACGCTGGTCTTCGACGAGCATGGGGCCTGGACCGACGCGGCCACCTTGCTGTTCGCTCGGTCGGAGACTGCCGGGCCCATTCGTGTGCTCAAGCACCAGCACTTCGTCACCACACCCGCATCGCTCGTGGTGACCGCCGCAGACGGGCGCACGGTCCGCGAGTTCGACGGCTACCCGGCTCTGGATGCCTATGCGCGCACGCTGGGGCTCACGCCAGCCGAGGTCACCGGGGACGTGACGTTCCTGAACCCGGTGGTGTTCGCGTGCAACGGTGAGCTCTACGTTCGCAGCATCCAGTCCATCAACGACGACGGCTCCATCACGTTCTACTGCGCGGTCGAAGAAGGGATGGTGCTGGAGATTGGCGGGCACAACGACATGGCAGCCGCCCTCTCTGCAGATGTCGAGTCGCTGGAGCCCGCGGAGTTCATCCTCGGGTTCAACTGCATCCTGCGCGCGCTCGAGGCGACCGGAAGCGACCAGCACGGGGCGCTCGGGAGTGTCTTGAACCGGCGCTGTGAGCACATGATCGGCTTCGACACCTATGGTGAGCAGCTCAACGGACTCCACATCAACCAAACCCTCGTGGCGGTCGCTTTCGGCACTCGCCCCACCGCTGGAGGTGCCCGATGACCGCATCCCTGAGCTGGGAGCAGCGCGCCACGGCCGCCGAAAAGACCAGCCTCATCCTCAAGAAGAAGGTGCGCGCGCTCTACAACGATGGTGCGGCCACCGCCATCCACAAGCAGCTCGAGCGGGCCCGCCAACGAGATGAAGAGAGCCGTCGGCGCCGCGCCGTCATGCAAGCGCGGAACGACGAGCTCAAGCGCTACTCGAGTCAGCTCGAGGCCACCGTCGCCGAGCGAACCAAGGCCCTCCGCGACATCCTGGACAACGTCACCTTCGGCTTTCTCGTTGTGGGAAGCGATGGCTGCGTGCGGGATGGCTTCACCCGGTCCTGTGCGGAGCTGCTGGGCCAGCCTGTGGAAGAGGGGCTGCGCCTGGTGGACATCCTCGGCGTGGCGGGCACCCCCCGCGAGTTCGAGCTCGAGCTCGGCCTGGACCAGCTGTTCGAGGACATCATGCCCGAGTCCCTGAGCCTCGACCAGCTGCCCGGTCGGTTCGAGGTGGCGGAGCGGGTGTTGCGGCTGCAGGGGCGTGTGATTCGCGACGACGACCACGAGGTGAGCGCCATCCTGTTCACGCTGTCCGACGTCACGGCCCTCGAACAGGCTCGGCAGGAGGCCCGCGACAACGCGGTCCTGGTCGCGATCCTGCGGCAGAAGTCGGCCTTTGTGGCCTTCGTCGACGACGTGCGTGCCCGCATCCAGTCGTGCCACGAGGCCCTCGACGACACCGTGTTTGTGCGCCGTGCCGTCCACACCATCAAGGGCAATGCCGCAAGCTATGGGCTCGATGGCGTGGCCCATGCCGCCCACCATGCAGAGTCGGGCCCCACCATCGATGCGGCCGACCTGGACGGCGTCTCGGCAGCCCTGGCTGTCTTCCTCGACCGCCACTCCGCTGTGTTGGGCATTCCCAAGGGCCGCACGGACCGTCGCTACGAGGTCACGGCCACCGACATCCGCACGCTTCGCCAGATTGCCCGCCGGGCCGACCCTGTCGCGGTCAACCGGTGGACGCACGAGGTGGTTCGGAGTCCTGTCGGCGAGCTGCTCGGGCCGATGGCGGTCTTTGTGGACCGGCTGGCGGAACGCCTGGACAAGCAGGTGGCCTTCCGAGTCGTGGGTGAAGACACGTGCGTGGACCCCGAGACGGTCCAGCCTGTGCTCAACAACCTGGCGCACCTCATCCGCAATGCACTGGACCACGGCATTGAAGCGGCGTGGGAACGCGGCGACAAGGGTGAGCAGGGAAGCCTCGAGCTGCGGTTCGGCGCGTCGCAGTCGGGCTGGACCATCGAGCTGGTGGACGACGGCCGTGGGGTCCAGACCGACGACCTGGTGGAGAATGCCGTGGAGCGGGGTGTTCTCGATCGGGAGGTGGCCGCTGCGATGACCGAGTCGGAGCGCCTGGAGCTCATCTTCGTCGACGGCCTGTCGTCTCGGCGGGAGGCCACCACCGTCAGTGGTCGCGGAGTGGGCATGAGCGCGGTCCGAGCCGCCGTGCAGGAACAGGGCGGGACCCTGTCGTTTCGGTCGGTTCCCGGTCGGGGCACCACGGTGTCGGTGTGGTTGCCCTTCCCGGTCGTCGAGTTGCCTGCGCAAGAAGCCACGGCCTGACCACCATCTGCGTTGGAGATGAGATGTCGAACGAACAGAACTGGAACGCCATCCGTGACGTCACTACATCGTGCACGGTGGCCCTCTTCGAGGCCTATGGCGTGGACCTTCGCCCGTGCGCAGGCTGCACGGTCAATGATGAAGCCAACGTAATTGCGGCCATCGGGTTCGCTGGCGACGAGCTGCGCGGTGCCCTGGCCATTTCCATGAGCATGGATGTGGTGCGCGCCAGCAACACCATCGCCGAGTCCCCCACTCCGGACCAGTCGCGGGACTGGACCGGTGAGCTGGCCAACCAGATCCTCGGCCGGGTGAAGAATCGGCTGCTTCGCTTCGGGGCGCACGTGGGGATGGGCACTCCGCTCGTGTTCAGCGGCACCCGGTTCATCGTGCACAGCAGCAAGCAGGCGCCCAACCTGCGGATTGCGTTCACCTCGGAGCACGGGCCGGTGGAAGTCTGGATCGACGCGGTGTTTGCGCCCGACACACTGCTCGTGGAGTCCGCAGACGACGGGGGGACCGCCGAGGAAGAGGGCACTCTGCTGTTCTTCTGATGCGGCCGCCTGCCCGGGCCCTCAGGCGGGCTTCGCCTGCACGGTCCACTGGCGGATGACCTCCTCCAGCCTCTTCAGCTGGAGGGGCTTGGCGAGAACCTCGTCCATGCCGACTCCGAGGCACCGCTCGACTTCTTCGGGCAGACAGCTCGCGGTCTGGGCGATGATGGGTGTGCGCGGGCGACCGGTCGTGCCGGCTTCGAGCGCGCGGATGCACGCTGTTGCCTGCCAGCCGTCCACCTCGGGCATGTGGCAGTCCATGAGCACGATGTCGAAGCGGCTGTGTTCGAACGCGGTCACCGCTTCCGTTCCACTCTCTGCGTGAACCACGGTGCAGCCGAGGCGCTCCAGCAGCTTGTGGGCCACCAGTGCGTTGATGGGGTTGTCTTCGGCGAGCAGGACCACCAGCCCTTCGAGGGGGCGTCCGGCGGCCACCGTTGACTCGAGGGCGGTGGCGCGGGCTTGTCCGGCCGAGGGGAGACGAATCGCGAACCCGAACTCCGACCCGACTCCAAGCTCCGACTCCAGGGTGATGACACCGCCCATGAGCTCGACAAGTCCGTGGCTGATGGCGAGCCCCAGGCCGGTGCCTCCGAAGCGTCGCCGCGAGCTGGAGTCCACCTGGGTGAACGGTGCGAAGAGCCGGGCCTGGTCGTCCTTCGAGATTCCCAGCCCGGAGTCTTTCACCCGGAAGAGGATGTGGTCGTCGCCGGTGGGGGCGACCAGGAGGTGAACAGCGCCTTCATCGGTGAATTTGATGGCGTTGCCCAGGAGGTTGGACAGGACCTGACGCAAGCGGAGCTCGTCCCCCACCACAGACTCGGGTGTGTCGGGGTGGACCTCGACATGGATGGCGATGCAGCGGCGATGGGCTTCCGCGCGGAACAGGTCGCCGCAGCTGTGGACCAGGTTGCCGAGGTGGAAGGGGTGGCTCGCCAGTCCGAACTGGCCATGCTCGAGCTTCGAGTAGTCCAGGACATCGTTCAGCAAGGCCAGGAGTCCGCACCCTGCGTCGTGGAGGGTCTGGACCAGCACCGCTTGTTCGTCGGTCAGAGCCCCCCCGAGCAGCAGCTGGGCCGTGCCGAGGATGCCATTCATCGGGGTTCGGAGCTCGTGGCTCATCATTGCGAGGAACCCGCTCTTCGCGGCGGCGGCGGCGTGTGCCTCGAGGGCGAGCTGCTCGGCGCGGTCGCGGGCCCGGATCAGGTCTGCCTTGGCCCGTCGGCGCTCGGTGACATCGCGCTCGATGGCCATGTACCCGCCAAACTCGCCGTTGTGGTCGAAGATGGGCTTGCCTTCCATGGCCACCCAGTAGGGCGTGCCGCACCGGCGGTAGTGTTGCACTTCCGCGGTGAACGACTCTCGGCGTCGCTTCTGTTCTTTGATGTACGCCACGGTGCGGGGGTCGGTTCCGGGGCCTTGGAACATTCCGTCGGGGCGCTTGCCGATGAGGTCGGCTGGTGCGTAGCCGGTGACTCGGACCACGCTGTCGTTGACCCACTCCAGCCTGCCATCGGGCCCGGTGATCATGACCGCGTTGGTGGTTCTGGCCGCAATCATCGCGAGCCTCTGGAGGAGCTTTGCGCGCCGGGTCTCTTCGGTGACGTCGGTGGCCACCGCATAGATCATGTTGGCGCTCGGGTCGGAGGTCGCCACCCACGACAGCTCCACATAGGTGCCGTCCACCTTGCGGTAGCGGTTCCGGAAGCCCACGGTCTGGTGCCCCTGTTGGCCCAGTGCAGCGGTCTCCTGGATGGTCCGCTCCCGGTCGTCGGGGTGGACGAAGTCGATGAAGGGCCGGCTCTGAAGCTCGGCGTCGGTCCACCCGAGCAGGTCGCGCCACGCCGGGTTGAGCCGGGTGAAGAACCCCTCGAGGCTTGCGACCGCGGCGAGTGCATTGATGTGCTGGAAGAGCGACTCATACACCCGGGTACGGCGGAGGGCGCTCTTCGAGGCCTCTTGGGCATTCCGACGGGCGGTGATGTCTTCGAAGGAACCGAGGAGCCGCCGACACCGGCCATTGCGGAAGATGGGACGCCCGCGGGCCCGCACCCAGATGTGCTTGCCTTTGGCGGTGATGAAGGGAAGCTCCAGGTCCCACTCGGTCCCGTGTTCGATGCCGGCTTGCACGGCCGCTGCGATGAGGGGGCGTGCCTCGGGGGCGTAGTAGTGGATGGCTTCGTCCATCGAAGGCACGTGGCCCAGCGGAACCTCGTGGATGCGGCAGACCTGGTCGGACCAAAGGGGCGTGTTCGTCTCGAGGTCCACCTCCCATCCGCCCACATTCGCCAACCCCACCACCTCTTCCAGGAAGCGGAGCTTCTCCTCCCGCTCGGCTGCTGCGGTGTCCACGGTGGGCACGCACACAATCGTGGCACCGTGGGGCTGGCAGGCCAGGGTTCCTCTGCCAAGGCCGAACGACGCCGGCATCGGACCCACGCTCGGGTTGCCCGTCTGGACCACCCGGGCGAGCGGCCCTTCGGTCAGCCAGCTCGCGGGCACCCGTGGCCACACCAGCCCGAGGTCCTCCGCCAGGGTGTTTCGAGTGAGCACGGTTCCGGTCTTCGTGACCACCAGCATCGGGACCGGGATGGCCTGTGGTGGGAGGCCTCTGGCTGTGATGGATGTGGGGGCTGACAGAATCATCGGGAGCTCGTCCGGGCGTGGGCCGTGCCTGGTGTGAAGCGGCTGTGGACCGACGTTTCAGCGATTCAGGACACACGGGACGCCCATCGGCTTGGGGAAGCGGCTCCTTGACGGTGATTGGATCCGATGCGGCTACAGTGAAGCACTTATGGGGTATGCGGGGCGATGGCTCGGGCGAGGGTGTGTGTGGACTTGTCTACGGGTGGTTTGGTACGGATATAGCCCCGAGTCTGCAACCGGATGGGGCCAGAACTGGCCCACATGTTGGTTAAGAATGGGACTCTCGGGGAGGCCCGTGCACCTGCCCGAGCGCTCGGCTGAGCTGGTCGACGAGGTTGCTCCACTGGAGGGGCTTCTCCAAGAATCCATCCATGCCTGCGTCGAGGCAGGCTCGGCGGCTGTCGGACATGGCGCTCGCCGACAACGCGAGGATGGGCACGCGGGGTGTGTGGGTGCCGCCGCGGATGCGTCGGGTGGTCTCGAGCCCGTCGAGGACCGGCATGTGGACGTCCATGAGCACGATGTCGAAGGACTCGTTGCGCAGGAGGAGGAGGGCCTCGCTGCCGTCTTCGGCGCAGGTCACCGTGGCCCCCAGCTGGCTCAGCATGCGGGTGGCGACCAGCTGGTTGACGGTGTTGTCTTCCACGACGAGCACGCGGGGGGCAGCGCCTGCGCGGGTGCGGAGGGTGGGGAGCTGCAGGCTGCGGGTGCGGGTGCGCTTGGGCGGGGTGGGCGCCTGCGGAGCGCGGATGGAGAAGCGGAAGGTGGACCCCTCGCCGAGGGTGCTCTCCACCTGGATGGTGCCGCCCATCATGGCCACCAGGTGGCGGCAGATGGTGAGGCCCAGGCCGGTGCCGCCGAAGCGGCGGGTGGTGGAGAGGTCGGCTTGTTCGAAGGGCCGGAAGATGCGGGCGAGCTGGTCGGCGTCCATGCCCAGCCCGGTGTCCGAGACCTCGATCCAGAGCATGTGGGGCCCTGGCGTGGACCGGCTGTACCGGGCGGAGAGGTGCACGTGGCCGCGGGCGGTGAACTTCAGGGCGTTGCCCACGAGGTTGGAGAGGACCTGACGCAGGCGTGTGGCGTCGCCACGGAGGGCCGGTGGCAGGGTGTCGAGGCCGGTGAGTCGGAGCGTGACCGGGCGGTCTTGGACCTGCAGCTCGAACATGGAGCCCACTTCTCGGAGGACCTCGGCAGGGGAGTAGGGGGTGTCCTCGAGCCGCAGCCGACCCGCTTCGATCTTGGCGTGGTCGAGGAGGTCGTCGATGATGGCCAGGAGGGCGCGGGCGGACTGGTTGGCGGTCTCGACGAGGTGGCGTTGGTCGGGGGCGAGGCTGCTGGCGTGCAGCAGCTGGAGGATGCCCAGGACGCCGTTCATGGGGGTGCGGATCTCGTGGCTCATGTTGGCCAGGAACGCGCTCTTTGCCTGGTTGGCTTGTTCGGCGAGGCTGCGGGCGTTGGCTTGGGCGCGGGCGGCGGTCCGGACGGCCTCCTCGGCGGCCTTGCGGTCGGAGATGTCGACGAGGACGCCCACCATTCGGTCGGTTTCGCTGCCGGGGGTGTCGATGACGCGACCGCGTGCGAGGTACCAGACCCACGAGCCGTCGCCGCGGCGAACCCGGTGTTCGCTGTGGAAGGTGTCGGTGGCGCCCGACCGGGCCGCACGGGCGGCTGCGGTGAGCCCGGGGAGGTCGTCGGGGTGGATGAGCGACAGCCACTGGCTGTTGTGGTCGGGAGTGTGGCTGGGAGGGTGGCCGAGAAGCTCTTCCCACTCGCCGAAGATGGTGACCCGGTGGGTGCGGAGGTGCCACTCCCAGAGGGCCATCTGGCCGCCCTCGAGGGCCTGTTGCAGGCGCCCGTTGGCGATGCGAATGGCGCGCAGCTGGCCTTCGATGAGGTGGCGGTCGAGGCGGCGCTGGAGCACGGTGCCCACGGCCTGGGACAAGACCGTGAGTGCGCCGGTGTCGGCGGCTTCGAGCCGGGCGTAGTGCCGGGCGTTGGCGCGGGTGACGCCGGCGAAGAGCAGCCCCAGCACCTTGTCGTCGGGGCCACGGCAGGGCGCCACGACCAGCTGTGCGAGGCCCGGGCCAGCCACGAGCTCGGGCGCGCGGGTGTCGAGAAAGCGGGGGGCGTCGAGGTTGTCGCCGAGCTGCGGCTGGAGGTGCGACAGCCAGTCGGGTGGGAGCTCGTCGGGGGCGAGCCCGGCGACCGCAGCGGGCGCGAAGCCACTGGGGTGCTCGGGGGTGGCGAGGGCCAGGATGCCGAGCTCGGTGTCGAAGACCTCCAAGACGGACTCGGCCACGCGCTCGCGGAGGTCGGTGTCGTTGTGGGCTGACAGGACCGCGGTGTTGAAGCGGTGGATGGCAGCGAAGCGCTCCAGCTCTCGGTCGAGGCGGCTGCGGGTCTCGATGAGGGCCTGGTGGTGGTTGTTGAACCGGGCGACCTGCTGGAGGAGCGTCTCGTAGCGGGACCGCAGTTCGTCGGTGGACAGGTGGGTGGTGGGGGTGTCCATGGCGCTGTTGCTCTACTTCCCGCGACGGTGCAGGACGTGGAGCGCAGTGGTGTAGTTGTGGTAGGCGTTTCTGCCCCCGAGGCGGGCATACTCGCCAAAGCCGTACAGGCCTATCCACGGGGGAACCGCTCCGTTGACACGGAAAGGCTGCTGCATCCGGCTCACGAGCTCTTCTTTCATCACCCGGTTGAACAGGATGCGGCCCCGAGCGAGGCAGTCGGCGTGGAAGACGGCCACCACCTCCCGGTCGTCGATGTCGTCCGCCAGCTGGTCGAGCATGCGGTCCATGTCGTCGAAGATGCGGGCTTCGTCGCGGACGGTGAGCCACAGGCTGGTCCCGACGGGGATGGTGGTGGCGTAGAGCATCGCGCCATCGGCTGCTCGGGACACGACGGCGCGGAGGATGTGTGGGTTGCCGTAGGTGAGGGCGTCGGCGTGGGGCAGGCGCTCCGCGAGCGCACCGGTGGGGATGGTGTCGACGCACTCGGCATCGGCGTGCAGGCCCAGGCGTTCGGTGTAGACCTCCCAGGCGTCGCGGCCATCGAGCTCGTAGATGCGGTTGCCGGTCGCGCGGGTGACCACCATGGGCTCGCCCACAGCGAGGAAGCCGTGGGTGGCGGCGGTGGAGACCTGGACGGTGGGGTCGGCGAAGCCGATGAGGAACGCGGCGTGTTCGTAGACGGTGTCGCCGACCACCTGGAAGTTCTTGAGCCCGCGCATGTTGTCGGAGGATGTGGCGCCGCAGATGGTGACGTGTGGGCCGAGCACGGACTCGATTCCAGCGATGCAGAGGTCGTTGGAGATGTCGATGCCGGGGGCCATCAGGTACACGAAGGAGACGTCGGGAAGCTGGGAGCGGAGCGCGCGGGCGAGCTCGGCCGACCGCTCGAAGGCGTTGCCCCCGTGGATGTCGTCGATGTGCGAGACCGCCAGGTGCGAAGCGCCCGAGATGGCCATGATGGCGACGTCTTTCATGGACTCGCTCACGCCCTCGCGGCCCACCACCCCGCTACAGGATGCCCCCACGATGGCGGCATCGGGGAGGAGCTTGCGGGCCTCGCTCGCGAGGAGGTCGAAGCGGTGACCGATGGAGGCGTGAATGACGAGGAGGTCGCACTCTACGGTGTCTTCGCCAAAGGCGGCCTCGAGGCATTCGTGGATGGCGCGTCGGGAGTTGACGACCCGGGCGCTGGATGAACGAAAGTCGAGCATGGTAGGGCGCCTCCCGGCGGCGAGGGTGGACATCAGGGCCGGGGCGCGGGTGGTGGTGGGGCGCTACGATGAGGTCCTGATGATCGATGTCGTCGGGAAGTACGTATCCTGTTGTGCCCGGGAGGGGGGGGGCCGCCACGAGGGGCTGCGCCGGAAAACCCGCTGCAATTGCGTGGAACCCGTGACCCCGGGACACTGGCGCTCCAAGCGAGGCAGCCATGGTGGTGCCGTGCAGCCTGTGAGCCGAGATGTGGTCCCACTGTCGCAGCCGGTCCGGCAGCTCATCCAAGTCGATGCCGCCCCGGTCGCCACCGGTGTGGGCGATAGGCCTCGGGGTTGCTGGCCTCGGCTTGGGAGGGTGTGGCGCTCGGAAGGCGGAGACCGTGCCGCCGGAGGCCGTTGTGGGGAACGCCTCGGCCGACGTCGGGGAGGTGGATGAGACGAGCGATGCCCCCTTGGGAACCGATGGAGACAGCACACGGCCGGAAGCCTCCGACACCGGGGACGACACCGCGGCGGTCGAAGAGGTGGTTGACGCCGACGGCGATGGGGTGCCGCAAGGGGAAGACTGCGACGACACCAACCCCAACGCCTGGGACCCCACCTACGAGGTGGTTCCCGGCGATCAAGTGGCGTGGCTGGAGTACTTCTGTTCGGGCCACTGCGCGCTTGGGTTGGAGGGCAGCCTGTGGATCGATGAGTATGCTCGACCCGAGGATGTGGCGGCGTTGACTTGCTTGACCGACGTGGGCGGGGACGTCCGGGTCGCCAACAGCCACCTCCTGGTCGACCTTGGTGGTCTGGATGCGTTGCGTCGGGTTGGAGGGAGTGTGCTCATCGGGAGCAACGATGGGCTGCGCGACCTCACGGGGTTGGGGGCGCTCGAGTTCATCGGCGGAGACTTGTCGGTGGCCCAGAATCCTGAGCTGGTGGAGCTTGCTGGGCTCGATAGCCTGGTGGTGGTGGATGGCGGGCTCAGGCTTGGCGACAACCCGAAGATGGTGGCCATCCCCGGCCTCGCAGCGCTCGAGTCGGTGGGAGACGCGGATGTCTCCTACAACCACTCTCTGACGGACTTGGACGGCCTGGCCTCCCTTTCTCACGTGGGTGGCCGCTTCCACATTCTCGACAATGACGCGCTCGTCGATGTGTCCGGTCTCTCGGCGCTGTCGGTTGTGGAGGACACGCTCTACATTGCGGGCAACGACGCCCTCCCAGACCTTCGGGGGTTGGGTGCCATCTCTGAACTAGACGGAGACCTGCTTGTCTCCGGAAACGATGGCCTCACCAGTCTGGTCGGTCTGGACACCCTGACCCGGGTGGGGGGGACCGTCGAGGTGGAGTACAACCATGCCCTCTCGAGCCTGGCGGGGCTGGACGCGTTGACCGGGGTCCACGGAATGCTCACCGTCGAGGGCAACACGGGGCTTTCGAGCATGGAAGGGCTCGACGCGCTCGAGTGGGTGGGGGGGCCCGTCCGGGTGGTCCGAAATGGAGCCCTGCACAACCTGTCTGGGCTGGAACAGCTGGTCTTTGTGGGTGGGACGCTTGACGTCAACCACAACGACAGCCTCACCAGCATTGCGGGGCTCACCTCCCTGAGCACAGTCGGTGACGATGTGACCGTCTCCGAGAACCCGGTGCTGTGCGACGACCAGGTCACAGACCTATGCGCGCTCCTCGGCACCGGGCTGGGCGGAAGCTGCATGTCCTCCAACAACACCGGCACGTGTCCCTGACGCCCGCTGGCCGCTGACCCTCCGTGCTGGAGGCGGGAAGGATCTGTGAAGGGTTCGCCTGCGCCGGGGCACGGGTATGACTGGGGCTCACCCCACCGCCTCGGAGCCCACATGCGCCGCCTCACCGTTTTTCTCATGACTTCCCTGGCTGTGGCCTGCACCGATGCCGAGAAGGTGGACTCGGGTGTGGCGGACGACCCGGGCGACTCTGGCGTGACCGACTCGGAAGACTCGGGGGAGGGGGTGGACTCGGGAGACACGGCCGCTTCGGCGGACCCCGGATGTGTGCTGGCCCATGTGGACGGGCTGGTGCTGGACCGCACCGGCGGGGACAGCCTCTCGCTCGTGTTGCATTGTGAAGATGCCACGGCCGTGGACGGGGCGGAGGTGAGGCTGCCCGACCTGGATGTGACGGTGTCGGTGAGTGGCGCCGCCGAGTCGGACGGCACGACCTGGAAGGGCAAGAGCCTGTCGGAGCTGGAGGAGCTGGTCGCGGAGAAGGGCCTGGCCTTCGGCATGGATGTGTCGCACTACGACCTCGACGGCGAGCTCCGGGTGGTGCCGCCGGCCACGGATGTGGTGGACGCGGTGCGCTTTCACGACAGCCACGCAGACTTCTCGGACACCGTGACCGACGGACGGGGCCAGCTCACGGGCTTCGGCCTGGACATCGCGCAGGTGGTGGTGCAACAGATCGACCGGGACACCGGTGTGGTCGACCATGACGGCGATGGAACGGCGGAGGATGTGCACGTGTGGGCGGCCTCGGTTGCCCACGATGTGGGGGCAGGAACGCTGTCGGTTGGGTTGGATGTGTGTGGGCTGGACGCGGAGTCCACGTGCAGTCCGGCCGCGGTGGCCACGTTGCCCTTCGACCCGACGGCCGCGCCGGATGGGCACGCGCACTACGGCTCCGACCCCGGCTACCGGCTGCCGCTGCTGGCGGTGGAGCACACGGTGGGGAAGCAGGAGGCGGCGTTCGGTGCCACCACGCTCACGTCGACGGGCGTGGCGGTGCAGGTGGTGCGCCACACGGCGGCCGGGACGGATGTGGGGCCGCAGGTGGCGCTCGAGGCGGCCGATCTGGGGCTGTCGGCCGGGGCGGGTGTGCACGTGGCCGCGCTGCACTCGGCGTACACGTTCGGAGCGGCGTCGGCGAGAGAGGCGGTGGGCACGCTCACCCTGGCGGGGGTGGGGGAGGCTGCACGCACCGGAGAGGTGGTGGTGTGGGGAGCCAAGGTGGCGGCAGGCGGGACGAAGCCCGAGGGGGTGTGGAACTCGAAGCTGACGGCTGCAACGGCGTTCCCGGCCGCGACCCAACTCATCGCAGGGATGGGGACGGAAGTGCTGGTGTTCTTCACGCAGAGCGACGATGGCGCGCTCACGGCCACGAGCTACCACGCCAAGTCGGGTGAGGTGCTGGGGACGCTGGAGCTCGATGATGTGTCGGGGCCGTTCCTTGCAGTGGACAGTGCGCCGGCAGACTTCGATGGCGACGGAACGCCCGAGCTGGTGGTGCATGCGGTGGATGAAGACGGCGTGCTCTACACGGCGCACGGCGAGCTGTCTGCGAGGTATGGCTTCGCGAAGGCCGACGTCTACACGCCGTGGGGAGACGGCCGCGCGCCCACCACCCCACCCACCATCGAGGTGGGCGACGACTTCGAGTTCGAGTCGAGCATCGATGAGCTGGATGTGTACATCGTGTCGCGCTCGGGGCGCGCGGTGGATGGGGGCCCGGTGTGGGCGACGGGCTGGACGGTGGAGCGGGACAACACAGAGGCGCTCGGCAAGCCGCCCATCGTGCAGGATGTGCTCGCGGTAGACGCGACGGCGGCGCTCGTGGCCCCCGGTGGGGACAGCTGTGGCGACACGGCCAAGGGCTTCTGTGGGCTGGTGCTCGCACAGACGGAACCCGGGGACACCGGGGCGGTTGTGAGCGGGGACGCGGTGTCGGTGGTGTCCACCACGTGGGCTGGCGAAGCGACCCGCGGCATCCCGGTCGTGCAGACCGAGGGCTTCGTGGTGGTGCTCGAGGGCGGTGTCTTCGTGGTCTACGACGCCGCGGGCAACCGGCTGGGCGACCCGCTGCCCTTCGACCCCAACGTGCCGGTGTCGGCCGCGGAGCGTGGGGGCGAGCTGGTGGTGTTCGGTGGCACGGGCGACGTCGAGGGGCGGTCGGTGGCGACGGGCGACCTGGCCATTGTGTGGGTGGACCGCGATGGAGGGCAGGGGACCGCGGTGCTGCGGTCGGCCGATGAATTCCAGATCCCCGAGAAGGTGGTGATGGAGAAGGACGGCGACTTCTACGGTCGGAGCTCGGGCGACGGGTCGCACGGCATCACCCTGACCTACTCGGCGGCCAGCCGTGGAGATGTGGGCGGGTGGTCCAGCATCCTGCACTACGGGCGGGTGGTGGTGGATGAGCCGCCGGGTGCCGGCGAGACCATCGAGCTCGACCCGGCCGACTTCCCCACGGTGGGGAGCGCTTCGGCCGAGACCGACGACCTCGCCGACGGTGCCTACGGCCTGAAGCACCCGCTGTCGCCGGGCATGCCGCTGGGGCCGGGTCCGGTGATGATGCGGAAGGGGCGGGCCAAGAAGCGGCCCGTTGCGCCAGATCCCCGATACGGCGGGATGCGGCCGGTGGGCGACCTGACGGGCGTGACCACGGTGGCGGACTGGACTGCAGAGTCGGAGACCGACGACCTGCTGGCGGTGGTGCCGATGGAGACGGGGACGGCGTGTCCGCTGGCGACCGTGCTGGTGCCGGGAACCTCGCTCGACTCCGCCGCGAACGTGGCCGGGACCGTGGTGTTGGCGACGAGCGACCGCGAAGACTGCGCTGACCTGGCGGTTCCCGTGGGTGCGCTCGACATCGACGGTGAGGGCGCAGAGTGGGCGGTGCTGGCGCAGGCCGACCCCGACGCAGGCACCACGCGGCTCCGTGAGCTGGTGTGGGACGGTGAGGCCTGGCTCTTGCTGCCCGGAGTGACGCTGCCGGTGGCCACGCTGTCGGCGGTGAACACGGGCGACCTGGACGGAGATGGCGTGCAGGACCTCCTCCTCGACCTGCCCGCCGATGGTGACCGGCCGGCGACCCGGCTGTCGCTGCACACGAGGGGCCGCTCGCTGGCGCCGCTCGATGCGACGGGCACCGACTTCGCTGCGGCGCCGTCCGTCTCCGAAGACACCCTTGCCGAGGCCATTGCGGGGCTCGACCCGACGGCCGACCTCGATGGTCTGGACAGCCTGCGCCAAGGGCTGACGGCGGCCGATGAGCCGTGGTTTGTGGTGACCGACGACCTGGCGGGTCAGTGGATTCTGGGCCTGTGCCACGGCGGGAACTCGGCCTTGGCGAGCTGTGGGTGGAGCCGCGATGAGGCGGCTGCCTACCAAGGCCGGGGTCGGCGGCGGGCCAAGCACCTGCGGACCTGGGAGTCGATCCTGTAGGAGGGCCCCCTCCCGGGTGGTCCTACTTCGCCGCTGCTGCCCGCTCTTCGAGGGCCGGGTGCAGGTGCGGCACCGGCCAGCCGTGGACGTCCCCGCCTCGGCGGGCGTACTGGTCGGCCCAGCGCTCGATGGCGTCGATGCTGGCGTGGTCGAGGTGCTGGAGGTCGTGCAGCTCGACCCGCACCACGCGGCCCGGGGGAAGCGCTTCGAGGGCTTCGGCGAGGGTGGGCAGGGTGACGAAGCTGGCGTTGCCATCGAGCGCCACCACGAGCTCGTCCGTCTCTTCATCTTCGGTGACCGTGACCTCGAGCCGTGCGGTCTGCCAGACGAGACGGGCGATGGCCAGGCCCACCCCGACGAGCACGCCCGTGAGGAGGTCCACCACCACGATGGTGCCGACCGTGGCGGTGTAGATGCCCACCTCTCCCAGGCCGAAGCGCTTGAGTTCCTTGATCTGGGCGGGCTTGACCAGGCGGAAGCCAATGTAGACCAGCACTGCGGCGAGGCTGGCGACAGGAATCAGGCCCAGGAGCCCGGGAAGGACCACGATGAGGCCCAGCAGCCACACGCCGTGGAGGGTGGCCGACCAGCGGGTGGTGGCGCCGGCGTCGACGTTGGCCGAGCTGCGCACGATGACTCCGGTGAGCGGCAGCGCCCCGAGGGCTCCGCAGACCACATTGCCGAGGCCCTGGGCGGCCAGCTCGCGGTCGTAGTCGGTGCGCACGCCGTCGTGGAGTTGGTCGGTGGCGGTGGCGCACAGCAGACCCTCGGCGCTCGCCACGGCGGCCAGGGCGGCGGCCGAGCCCCAGAAGGCGGGCTGCTTGAGCAGGGCGAAGGTGTCCCAGCCAGGGGTGTTCAGGGCGGCGCCCAGGCTCTCGGGGACGCTCACGTAGGAGACCTCAAGGCCGAGGCCCAGGGCGAGGAGGGTGCCGAGGCCCACGCCGATGAGTGCGCCGGGCACCGCCTTGAGCTTCTTGGGCCGGAAGGCGGTCCAGAGCACGATGGCCACGATGGTGACGGTGCCCACGAGGGCGGCCTGCTGGTGTTGGGAGAAGTCGACCGGGAGCGCGGCGTCGTACAGCGCGGTGGGGATGGTGAGCAGGTTGGTGAGGCCGTCGCCCGCGGGGGAGTGGTCGAGCATCACGTGAAACTGCGAGCCGAAGATGAGGATGCCGATGCCAGCGAGCATGCCGTGGATGACCGCGGGCGAGACGGCGCGGAACAGGCGGCCGAGGCCCGACAGGCCGGCGACCAGCTGCATGAGGCCGGCGAGTCCGACCACGAGCCCGAGGGCAGGCAGTCCCCACTGCTGGATGAGGTCCCACACGATGACCGCGAGGCCGGCCGCAGGACCGCTCACCTGGAGGGGGGAGCCGGCCGCCGTGCCGACGACGAAGCCGGCGACAATGCCGGTCAGCAGGCCCAAGGCAGGCGGAGCGCCGGATGCGATGGCCACCCCCATGCACAGGGGCAGGGCGACGAGGAACACCACAAATGATGCGAGCAGGTCGCGCGCAGGAGGAAGTTGCATCGGAAACTCCGTACAGATGCGCCGGACAATGGGCGATGCCCCGCGCAGCTGGGTGCTGCACGCATGGGGCGTGGACACGTGAATGCTCGCTCCAGCAGGGGTTCTGGACGAGATCACCGGGATGTGTACCCACTCTACGGATCTGAGACTGTGCGGTCAATCAGATCATTTGGAGGTTTGGATTCGGAAATTTCGAATAAAGGTGGCGAGGGAGGGCTGAATCCAAATATCAATTCGAGTTTTCCGAATCCATGGGGCTGAAGATGGACTGGCTCAACTACCACCACCTCCTCTACTTCTGGGTCACGGCGCGCGAAGGCAGCATCACGCGGGCGGCTCGGCGGCTGAACTTGTCGCCCAGCACGGTGTCTTCGCAGGTCAAGGCGCTGGAGGGAGCGTTCGGGCACGCGCTCCTGGAGCGGCGTGGTCGGGGGCTGGTGCTCACGGACGCCGGGCGCACCACCATGGAGTACTGCGACGAGATCTTTTCGTTGGGTCAGGAGCTCCGCGAAGCCATGACGGCGGCCTCACCAGTGGCGCGGGCCCAGCGCTTGCGGGTGGGCGTGGCCAACATCCTGCCCAAGCTGGTGGCGTATCGGCTGCTCGCGCCGGTGTTGCACATGGAGCGTCCGGTGCGCCTCATCTGTAAAGAGGACACCGCCGAGGCCTTGGTGGCGGAGCTGGCCCTGCACCACCTCGATGTCGTCATCGCCGATGCACCCGTGGGGATGGCCCGCGAGCTCCGCGCCCGCAGCCTAGAGCTGGGCGAGAGCGGCATCGTAATGATGGCGGCCCCCGAGCTGGCCCGTCGGTACATCAAGGGGTTTCCGAAGTCACTCGATGGGGCGCCCTTCCTGCTGCCCGCCCACGGCACGACCGTGCGCCGTCAGCTGGAGCCATGGTTCGAGCGCCACGGCATCCGGCCCCACATCGTGGCCGAGTTTGGCGAGAGCGCCCTGCTGAAGGCCTTCGGACAGGAAGGCGCGGGCATCTTTCCGGTGCCGTCGGTGGTGGAGCGAGAGGTGGCGGTGCAGTACAGCGTGCGCCCGCTCGGTCGGGTGGACGGCGTGCTGGAGACCTTCTTCGCCATCACGATGGAGCAGAGGGTGGTGAGTCCCATCATCCGCCACCTGCTCGACCAGGCCGACGGAATGTTGGAGCACCACGACCGTGAGGCGGAGGGGTAGGGGTGGGCTACTCGCCAGGCGCCGACACACACCCTTGCAACGCTGGCTGGAGCTGGTCGCCGAGGGCCCGGACTGCGCGGCGCATCCCCTTGACGGCGTTGGTGTAGCCGTCGCCATGTTGGACCTGCGTGACGTCGAATTCCTGGCGGACGGTGCGGTCGCCTTGGTGGATGGTGTAGCGGCCGCTGGCGAGCACCTTGGCGTCGTTGGTGGCGTGGAAGCGGTCGAACTCGACGATGAGCGTGCAGTCTGCGCTTTGGCGGTGGCCGGCGATGATGTCGAGCGTGGGCAGGGCGGTGGAGAGGTCGCGGACGAGCACCTTGCGGACGGAGGTGTCGATGGGCTCGCCCCAGTGGTGGTACTTCGCGGGGCGGACCTCGTTGGAGTTCACCTGCATCACGAGGCTGCGGGTGAGGAGGTAGTCGGGGAGCGTGACCGCCTTGAGGTCGACGCGCCCCTCGGGTGCGGGGCGGTCGGAGATGGCCTGGCCGTTGGTGGCTTCGAGAACGAGCGAGTAGTAGTGGTTCTGGGCGGGCGGCGGCTTCCGGCAGCCGAGGAGTGCGGCCGTGGAGAGCAGGACGAGGGTTCTCATGGTGCGGCCCCTGTCGGTTCGGCGTCCGGTTCACCACGGGGCCCCACCAGGATGGCATTGGGCTGTTCGCGGAGCTGGCGGACCAGCGGGGTGACTTCTGCGAGGGCCCGCTCCAGGGAGTTCAGGCTGCGGACCAGCTCGCTGTGGGGCTCGGAGCCTGCCGAATAGTGGCTCGCCAGGCGCTCGTAGCGTTCGAGGGTGTCTTGGGCTTTGGCGAGGGTTTGCAACGTTTCGTCGGTGACTTCTTCGAGTGGGATCTGGTTGACCTTGCGGGCGGTCTTCTCGAGCAGGACCAGGAGCTGGTCGACCCGGCCTTCGGTGGCGGGAATGACGGTGTAGCCGGCGAAGACAGTGGTGTGTCGGCTGCGGACCGCCCGGTGCTGGAGCTCGATGACCTTGGCGCCGGTGACGAAGTTGGTGACCTTGATCTCGCCGTGGAGGCCGGTGCGGATGAGCTCGAGGATGCGCTCTTCGGCGATGGTGGAGGCGTCGTCGGTGTCGGCATAGCCCAGGCGGCCGGGCTCGATCTTGAAGAGGATGGGGATGCGGGCGGTGGGTTCGAGCAGCAGGACGCCTTCGTCGCTGTAGTCGATGTCGGTGCGGAGCACTTCGCCCACCTTCACGCCCCGGTACTCGACGGGCGCGCCGGGCTGGAGGCCGCGGATGGACTTGTCGGCGAGGAGGATGTACTCGAGGGAGTGCTCGTAGATGCGCTCGTTGATGGCGCCTTCGTGGGGGTAGACCTCGAACTCGGTGTGGGCTTTCGTGACCAGCTCGCCGGGTTCCTTGCCCTCGGGCACGCCAAAGGAGATGCCGCCAGCGGCGATGGTCTCGAGGGTCTCGAACTCCAGCCGAGCGCCATCGGCCGTGACGTCGACCGCCACCCCGCTGTTGAACCAGAAGCGGGTGTTGGTGGTGATGAGTTGGTCGTACGGGGCGACGATGAAGGCGTCGTAGGTGGTGCGTCGGCGCTCGAGGTCGAACTCCACATCTTCGATCTTGCCGGCCTCGAGGCCACCGAACATGAGTGGGGTGCCGGCGTCGAGGTGCTTGCCGGTGGTGCTCGCCAGCGTGATGTGCAGGCCGGGGGTGCCGATGGGGGTCTGGGGCGGGGCGTCGAGGCCGTCGTAGCCCTCGAAGGTGCGGCGGTGGATCTGGTTGCCGCTTCCGGGCGCCATCTCGATGTAGGCGCCCGACAGCAGCGTGCCGAGGCCGGAGACGCTCAGCGCATTCACCCTCGGGCGGACGATCCAGAAGGTGGTGTCTTCGCGGAGCAGGTGCGCGTTTTCCTTGTGGATGCGGGTCTCGATGACGACGGTCTCGGCGTCGTCGGAGAGGCTCATGCCCAGCACCTCACCCACCTCGACGTTCTTGGTGCGGATGCGGGTCTTGCCGGGTTCGATGCCCTGGCCGTCTTCGAACCGAAGCTCCACCAGCGGACCCTGGCCCACGTAGTGTTGGTAGACCATCCAAGTGGCGATGCCGAACGCCACCAACGGCACCAACCACACCGGGCTCCACCGGTTGACGTGCGCGACCTTGGCCTGCGGAGCCGTGTTGTCGGGCGGAGGCTGGGGGGGCTCCTCGCTCATCGTTCCTGGCTCATGGTTCCCGGAGGGCCCACAGCAAGCGAGGGTCGAAGGACGTCGCTGCGAGCATGGTAGTAAATACCATCCCGGCGAAGGCGAGCGCAGCGGGACCGGGCACGACGGCCATGATGTTGCCGAACTGAATGAGCGCGACGAGGACACCCACGACGAACACATCGACCATCGACCAGCGGCCCACGAGCTCGGTGATGCGGTAATACTCGGTCTTCTTCTGCAGCGCGGATGACCACTGCAGCTGGCAGGACAGGCACAGCCACACGAGAATCAGGATCTTCCCCACCGGCACGAGCACGCTGGCGACGAAGATGATGGTGGCGATGGGGTACGAGCCGTGGTGCCACAGGGTGATGACCCCGCCGATGATGGTGCTGCCGCGTGGGTTGCCCCACCTGGCGGTGTACATGATGGGGAGGAAATTGGCGGGAAGGTAGAGCAGCACGCTCGTGAGGAGCCAGGCCCAGGTGCGCTGCAGGCTGGGGTTCCAGGCGACCTTGGTGGGGCCGGGGGCATGGCCGTGGGTGCCGCAGCGGGGGCAGTGGGCGGTGCCGAGGGGCAACACCGTGGTGCACACCGGGCAGCCTTGGACGCCCCGTGCGGTGGCGGTGTGGTCATCCATGGGTGGGCTCGGCTGCGCGGGTGTGGAGGTGGTCGAGCTGGTTCCACAGCTCCCGGCGGTCGAAGTTGAGCGTGATGAGCACCACGCCCAGGGTGAACAGGGTGTAGGCCCAAAACGACAGCCCCAGGTCGACGTCGGCGAGGTCGACAATCTTGATGAAGCTGATGAGGATGCCCACGAGGAAGATCTCGGCCATGTTCCAGGGGGCGAGTGCAATCGACCACCGCAAGCATGTGCGGACGGCGGGCAGCTCGCGGCCCACCTTGATGGCCAGCGACACGTAGGCCACGCAACACAGGATCATGGCGGGCACGAGGACAATCGACGCGAACACGATGGCGGCGAGCAGGCGGTGGTCTTCGGTGAAGAGGACGGCCACGCTGCCCAGCAGGGTGACCTCCTGTTCGAGGCCGCGGGCGTTGAGCGTGATGAAGGGGAAGGCGTTGGCCAGGCCAAGGAAGACCAGTGCGCTGAGAGAGTAGGCGAACAGCTTGTTTTGGGCGTCGGGGCGCTTGGCGGTGAGCAGGTGGTTGCACCGCGGGCAGTGGGCGTGTTGCTTGGGCGCGAGCGGCGGCACGGCGACGAGGAGGTCGCACTCGTGGCACGCGATGTTGGAGGCGGGGGTGACGGTCACGAGGAGAGGCTACCGGCGGCGTGGACCAGGAGCAAAGTAGACGGTCGGGTGCGGCGCGTCATGGGTGCCTTTGACCTGAATCGGTCATGTTGAGGTGCGCAGGGAGAGCGCATGCGCAGACGCACCTTCATCGGAGCCCTGCCGCTGGCCGGAGTGGCCCCGGCGGTGGCGGTCGCCCGTCCGTCCCCCATTCCCGAAGCCGAAGTGGACGCGTTCCTCGCCGAGCTGGACCACGATCTCGAGCGGCTGTCCCGCACCCGGGGACCGCGTCCGTTGCGGCGGTTCCTGGCGAAGCAAGGGCTGCGACCGGGCCTTCTGGGCGACACCCTGGCGACGCTCCAGCTGGCCAGCGACTGGCACGACTGCTCCGAGGCAGTGCAGGCCCACGCGGGCTTCCAGCAGCGGCTGATCGACCGAGCGGCCCGGCTGGGAGCCGACCTGTGTGCCCTCTCCGAGGCCCTGATGCGCTTGCCACGCGAGACACGGCGGACCACCCACCGCATGCTCCGGCGGCCCAACCGGTCGCTGCGGGTGCTGGAGGCTGGGTTCCTTGGGAAGGACGGCCCGATGCTGAAGCGGCGGCGGGCCCACCTGCGGGGCAGCTTCGGCAACGCGGCGCGGATGGCTGCGCGCTCGGATGACCTGGTGGTGGAGCTGGTCGACGCGCTGGACCACATGTGCGAAGAGGCCGGGACCACGCGGCAAGCCATGGCGGCGTTGCGGGTGAGCGACGACGACGACGGGTGGGACCCCGACGACGACCGACGACCGCAGGCGCCCGACCAGACCGAGCCGCGCACCCTGGAAGAAGCGCAGGAGGCCTACTGGCAGGCACGCTCGTTGGGGCTGAAGGCGCTGGGGCTGGCGTTGACTGCAGGCGGGCTGGCGTTCATTGCGACATACGCCGCACTCCTTGCGTCCACGCCATCGGTCGTTGGAATCGTCATTGCGTCGGTGCTGTCGTTGGGCGTGGCGCCGATTCTTCTGTTGGTCTCCATCGTGGCCTTCATCACGGCGCGGGTCATCTGGAAGCGGGAGGTCGAGGGCCGCCACAACGAAGCCCCTGCCGCAGAGGACGCTCGGTATCGCGCACGGCTGGCGCCGCTCTATGCCGACCCGGGGCCCCTTCCTGCCTAAGGGCGTCAGTCGAGCCGCACCACTTGTAGAGACGACAGCGGCAGGGCCACCAGCGCAGCTCCCGCCCAGCGCACCTCTCCAATCGGCGGGAGGTCGGTGGTGCGCGCTGTGGCTTGCGTGACACGCTCCGCGCCGTCGAGGTCGAACCGTGCCACCTGGCTGCCGAACACCGCGGCCAGAGACCGGGCGTCTGCCGAGAGCTCGAGGTGGTGGAAGCGGTCGCCGAGGTCGTCGTCGGGAAGGGAGATGTCGGCCAGCCGCTCGCCCGTCTGGGCGTCGAATAGCCAGGCGTGGTTGTCGGGGTCGCCCACCAGGACCACTCGGTCGGCAGAGACGTCGCCCGCGCACACGTAGCGGTCGACATCCCAGCGTTGCGTCTCGGCGCCTGTGGAGCGGTTGTGCAGCGTGGCCAGGCCCTCGCCCACCAGGAGGACGTGGTCGCCATCGGCTGCGGCATGGCAGGTCTCGCGGTCCCATGTCCACCGGGTGTGCCCTTCCAGGGAGGTGACCGCGCCGCCCGACCGGCCCATCCAGAGGAGGCCGTCGTCGAGAACCAGCGCGTGGCGGGCGTCGGAGAGGTGGAGGTCGAGGGCGGTGTGCGCCTCGTTGTGGTGCCGTGCCAGCCACGAGGCCGAGCCGTGGATGAGACTGCCGTCGGTCCGCCAGCCCACCACCGGAGACAGGTCGCCGCGTTCGTGGGTGACGGGGGGCACCACCTGCAGCAGCTGGCCATCGGCGACGGACCACACGAGCGCACGCCCTTCTCGGTCCACGGCGGCGACACGCGTTCCGGTGGGGTCGACGCGAAGGTCCCGGAGGCGCGACGGGGCGCCGGTGATGGGAGGGTCGTTGCGGGCGTCGAGGGGATGGGCCACCCGGAGGCTTCGGCCGGCACCATCGACAAACACGACCGCATCTCCCGTCGGGGACAGGGCCACTGCAGGGTCGGCGACCTCGCCCCAGTCTCGGGCGGGCTCCAGGCCGCGGCGGGTGCGGCGCCAGGACTGCAGGTGTCCGTGGACGTCGGTAGCCACGACCACTTTCCCGTCGGCGCCCACAGCAAGGGCATCGGACCCGTTCCAGGACTCGTCGGCGACATAGGCGAGTGTGGGGCCGGGGGCGGTCTTGTTGGCCGGCCAGAGGTGCAGCCCACCGCCGAGGACCACCCACCCCTCGTCGGTGGTGGCCGATCGGGCGACTGCGTCGGAAGCACCCTCGGGGTCGGTGTTTCCGAGCGAACGGCCCGTGGCGACGTCGACCTGGTGGATGGCGTCCATGCGCACGAGTGCTCGGGTGCCGTCGGCGCTGGCCGCGATGCCGCTCACCGGTTGGTCGAGTGCGGCGCGTCCGACCTCGGTGATGGTGCCGCTGGCGTCGACGGCGAGTCGGTACAGGGTGCCGGCCTCGTCGCCGACGAGCAGCCCATCGGGTGTGGCGTCGAGGGCGTAGGCGGGACCGTCGAGGGTGTGGCTGTGGCGGGCTTCGAGGGTGTGGGGGTCGATGACAACGACGGTGGCCGGGGTGTCTTCGCCGGACAGCAAGACGGCCGTGCCCGGGGTGGCGCGCAGGCCGACGAGGTCGACGACCGGTGCCTCTCCCGGGGCTTCCCACTTCCCGCGTGCATCCAATGAACCGCTTTCCCAGGCCCACACGGCGGACTCTGTTGTGCTGAAGATGCCGGTGTCGGTCCACACCACGTCGTCGATGTTGGCGTCGTGGAGGGAGCCTGCGGTGCCGAGCCAGGTGGCGGACAGCCGGGCCGACCGAGGACCGGCCGGTGGGGCATCGAAGGGGATGGGCGCGCCGGGGTCGAGCCAGCTGATCACGAGGTGCAGGTCGACCTGGAGCGAGCCATCGGCCTTCCGGCCCGAGCCACGGAGGTCGAGGGAGCGCAGGTGCCCGCCGCCGAAGCACCCCGACACGGCCTGGCTCATGGTGAGCCCCTGCGGTGGGGTCTGCTCCAGGTCGAGCTGAAAGGACGTGCACGGGTGACCGCTGGCGGTGGTGTCGGCCCCCACGACCCCTTCTCCTTGGAGCCTGGCCTCGCCGAGCCAGGTGGGCACCACGCGGTCGACCGACCAGCGCTGTCCGGAGGAGAGGGTGCGGGCGGGCAGCGGGAACCCGAAGGATGCGAGGGTGGCGGTGCCGCCGTTGACGGGGGTGTGCACGCCTTCGCGCGTGAGCCGCATCTCTTCGGTGAGGTCGAGCTGGCCGGCCATCGCCTGGAGCATCATGGCGGACAGGCTGTCGCCCTCGGGGACCGGTGTCCCCGGGAAGTGCCACGCGAAGTCGTGCCCTTCGACGTCGTCTCGGTAGGACCCGGCGGTGGCTTCCACCCTGCTCATCAGGTGCGCGGTGCCCTGGCCGTCCACCGTGCCGACCTTGTGCTGGACCACCTGCTCGTAGCGCTCCACCCGGTCGAAGATGGGGGAACCGTCGAGCGTGGCCTTGCTGTGGAGCTCCACCACCACGTGGTAGCGCATGACTTCGCCGGTCGAGGGCCGCCAGGTGAGGTCTGCCGCTCGGGCTCCGGGAAGCAGGGGAAGCAGCATGAGCATGGACATCGGCACCCTCCGTCGGCGGCGGGCTACTATCCTGTGTGTCCTGTGGGGGCGTCCTAAGCTGGGAGTGGTCAGCTTTCAGCTTTCAGCTTTGGGTGTGGCATCGGCCAGGCCACGGCCGACGTGGGGCGGGACGAGGACGGCTCAGCCCTCCGGCCACACCAGCGGCTCGAGGGTGAGCTCGAAGGAGTCGTCGGGGGTGTCGAGGTAGACCGTGCCCTCTGTGCGTGTCAGCTGCCAGCGGACCCGGCGCCCCAGGCTGTCCCCGATGGCGCTCACCACGGCAGGGTCGATGCCGTAGAGCACGATGTCTTGTGCGTTGTGGACCGTGGCCCCTGCGAGCGTGCGCAGCCAGGGCTCCCACCTCTTGTGGCAGTACACCACCACCCGGTCCGCCGCCTTGCTGGCCTTGTGCAGCCGTGCGGCTCCCGGCGTGCCCACTTCAATCCATGCTTCGAGCCGACCCGTGAGGTCGCGCTGCCAGACCGCGGGCTGTTCGTTGGCCGCCAGACCGCCCGTGAAGTCGACCCCTTCCGCGTACTCCAGCGCATACGCGAGAACACGTGTCACGAGGTAGGCTTCGCTCTCGCTGGGGTGCTGCGCCACCTTGACGGTGAGCGCTTCGTAGGTGCCACGGTCGACATCCGACAGCTCGATGACGATGGTGCGGATGGTGGACGACAGCGCCATGCGGGCTCCGGGGTTGGCTTTGAGCGGTCAGCGGTCAGCGGTCAGCGGTCAGCTTTGGTGTGGCGGGTCCTATCGTGGTGGCGGAGGCGGCCAGTGGTTGGGGTGGGGTGCTTCGAAGGGTTGTGGCTGTGTGGGCTTCCAGCG